>ERZ1673742.51-NODE-51-length-186064-cov-36.936691_pt1 | contig 186064 bp, 172 predicted proteins | sample MGYA00580208_ERZ1673742 | MGnify/ENA primary metagenome ERZ1673742 (study PRJEB41218, sample SAMN15661774) | gut metagenome | host: Homo sapiens | place: Canada: London | collected 2015-08-20/2019-03-30 | study: EMG produced TPA metagenomics assembly of...
TTTTCAAATTAGTTTCTGCCTCTGTTGTCCCTGTACTACTTTGAGCTCCTTCATCTGGTATTCCATGACCGAGCATCTAATACAATAACTTTGTTTGAAACAGGTAGTGACATAGTTTGCACAGTTTTTTCACTGTCTGCCACCTTAAAAGAAAATGCAAGTACAGCTACCATAACCATACTTAGCATAATATATATCCTTTTTTTACTTAAAATTATCATTAAATCACCTCACCTAATATATATGAGGCAATTTTATTTTATATTACCATTCGCGTTAGATTTTACAAATACTTATGTTTCAGCTATTTATATGCGAATGCAATATTGACTATTTTTATTATACTTTGCTATAATAATGGTAATTTTATGTGAGGAGAAATTTAAAAATAAATAAAGAGGAATTATTAAATTTGCTAAACTCTTTAGAATTGCCCAAAACAGAATATTATATTTTATCTAGTGGATCTATGTTGCTATATGGATTAAGAGAAATAGTTGGAGATCTTGATTTATGTGTTTCAAACGAGCTATTTGAACAATTAAAGAAAAAATATAATTTAAAAGAATGTGACAAAAATGAAGTTACTATCATTTTTCTTTCATTTTTTTCTTCTATCTATTACATATGTGCTTCCCGGTGTTATTTTTGCTAAATGTTTTACTTGTGCTGCTACTTCTCCTATTTCTAGTGCATTATGGAATCTTCCTGCGTCAACTACTACTGCACTTACAGAAATTGTTGTTATTGGATATTGTTCTATTATCCCTTTTCTATTTGGCACTTCCAAATATCCTTTTTCTACGTCCTCTGGTGTAAAATATTTGACTACTTCTCTGTCAAATTCTGCTACTATGTTTTGGCATATTTGTTCGCATTCCATGCCTCCTACTATTGCTACAAAATCATCACCGCCTATATGTCCAACAAATTTTTCTTCATTTGTTGACATATGTATATTCTTTATTATAGTTCTTGCTGTGAATTTTATTATTTCGTCTCCATTTAAAAAACCATAAATGTCATTATATGCCTTAAAGTTATCTAAATCAAAATATATCATAGAAAAGTTTTCCTTGTTTAATAAACGTTTTTTCATTTCTGCCTGTATTTGCACATTTCCTGGTAGTCCTGTTAATGGACTTACTCTTCTATTTATGTATAAAAGTCTAATTACATTTTTTATTGTATAATATAAATATTCTTCATCTATTGGTGCTATTATATAATGTTCCACACATGCCTTTAGTATTTCTATCCTATGACTCTTGTCTCTATTTGATGATATTACAATTATTGGAGTTATACTGTTATCCTCATTATTTCTAATGTTGTTACATATTTTTGTTATGTCATCTTCAATATTGTCTTCATTAATTATTATTAATGCGGGAATATTTCTTAATACTGTGTCTATTTCATTTGTATTAGCTTTCTTAAATTTATAGTCACTTTCATTTTCAAACATTACTTCTAATTTGTTTTTTATATCATCTTCGTTATCTATTAAATAGACTTCTTGTATCATTTTTCTCCCTCTTTTCTATTGTTTATACGTAAATTCTCTTACTACTTTTTGCTCTAAATCTGATTCATTTATTGCTGTTATGCTTATTGTATTATTGCCTTTTTTTAATGGCACATTTAATTTTAATTGTTTCTTTCCTGAGTAATTTCCTCCATATGTTTGACCGTTAATATTTAATGTTACCTTTTTTATTCCAACTTCATCATTTATTGTAACTGCTAGTTTGCCATTGCTTTGCTTTATAGCTATAACAGGCTTAGATGAAATTATTATCGTTTTTTCTAATGTTTCTGTATTTCCATTTTTATCTACTGCTTTAACTGTTAGCTTATTCTCCCCTAATATCATATCTATTGTTTCTTGAATTTTCAATTTGTCATTTTCTGTTGCATTAATTTTTATTTCTTCTTCTTCATTCCATTTATATATTAGATAATTTATTTCTGTTTCATCTCTTGCAATAATTGTTATTTTTCTAATATCTTCATCTGTTGTTATTTCTATTTCTGGTTTTCTTATATCTGTTCCTTCGATATTCCATTCTTGCATAAATTTTGTTTCTTTACCTTTTGTATCAACTATAGTAACATTCAACACACTATTTTCATTTGGAAGTAATACTACTTCTTCTACTTTTTTGCTGTTTGGAAGTAATATAGTTTCTTCTCCCTTATTCCAACTGTATATTAATTTTGATATTTCTATGTTATCTTCAGCTTTTATTACAACCGTATTGTTAACCCTATCCATATATACTACTGGTATATTATCTCCACTGTTAATTTCTATATTTTTATATATTGCATATGAACCTTTTCCCATTAAGATAATTCCAAATACTATTATTACTATTGCAAAAAATTTCACAATGCTTTTTATTGCTTTTGGTCCATTTCCTTTATTTTCGCCTACGTAAAGAATTTGATTCATTTTTTCACCTCTTATTATCTGAAATTATAACACATGTACTTTTTAATGTAAACTTTTTTGTTAATTATTTTGCGCATAATCCTGAAAAAAGGAAGGTTTTTTAACTTCCTTCCTAATTTATTTTATGCTATTACAATACTAAACAATTTTTCCCTTATTCTTCTTTTTCTTTTAGGCCCGTCTTTTATGCTTTTTCTATAGTACATAGCTATTAGTCTATCTAGCTCTGTACTTATCTCGTATATCTCATTATAATCTTTCCCGGATGTAATGCTGTTATTTAGTTCATCCCTTAGTTTACAAATTTCTTCATTTAACATACAATCACTCTCCTTTTTTTATGTTTTTTCTTTTGTATATATCTAAAATACCATATTTTTACATTCAAGTCAACTATTTTTGTTGATTTTTAGGCTTTTAGCCGGTTTTTCGAGTGATTTTTTTCAACATTATTCGTCTTTTTTCGACGTTTGTTTTTCTCTTATTATATTTTGTACTATAATTCCAATAGATAATACAAAAATTATAAGTGACAATATTTGTGAAATTCTTATATTAAATGCCATTAAACTATCTGCCCTTATTCCTTCTATAAAAAATCTTAATAGAGAATATAATGCTAAATACATATATGCTATTTGACCTTCAAATTTCCTTTTGTCTTGTAAAACTGCCAATATTACAAATATAATTATAGTTCCTAATGATTCATACAAAAATGTTGGATGTACAAATTTTTTTACTCCGTCCTCTATTATTCCCATTTTCCATGGTAAATTTGTTTCTGTACCATAAGCCTCTACATTTATGAAGTTGCCCCATCTTCCAATTCCTTGTGAAAGTGCTAATATTGGTGCTATGCAGTCTAATAAATTAAGTATATTTATATTTTTCTTTTTACAAAATATGTAGCATGCTATTATTCCGCCTATTATTCCGCCATAAATAGCAAGCCCTCCACCTCTAATATTTATTATCTGGATTGGATTACTCAAATAATAGTTCAAATTACATAGTACATAATACAATCTTGCACAAATAATTACAGTTGGAATTAATATAATAAATAAACTTAATATTTCGTCAAAATCTATGTTGTATTTTTCCGACCTGAATTTACACCAAATCAATGCCATAATAATACAAAAGACTATTATTATAGCATACCATTTTATTCCTAAGCCAAATATTTTTATTGCGACTTCTGATAGTTCTAGTTTTAAATTTAATAGTGGAAATTCTACTGTGTTCATTCTCTCTTTTCATCCTTTTCTTCTATTGTTTTACAAAATAACTTATAAAGTCATTTTATATTCCTATTTTAATATATTATTTAACAATTGACAATACCATATTTTCTTCTTTGAATATATCTTTTAAAATTTCCTCTACATATTGTTTTGTTACCGCTTTATAGTCATCTATATAGTCAAAGCTATTTATTCCTTTCATATTATCTGCTAAGAACATTCTAGCTATATTGCCTACACTATTATACTCTATAGCATAATCTCCATATACTTTTTTTCTAATTCTGTCAAAATGCTGTTCATTTAATCCATTCTCTCTAAATGTTTTTACTGTTTCCTTTATTCTTTTTTGTATCTCTTGTGGATTGTTTGATTGTCCAGATATTAGTATATGTGCATACTGGTCCGTAAATTCATAGTCTAAACCTGGTTCTGATAAAATAATACCTTTTTCATATAACTCTTTATATAAATTTGAACTTTTTCCTATTATCATATTTAGCAATATTTCTATTGCAATATGTTTTTTTACTGCAATTCTTGGATTGTATTCTTCTCCTTGCACATCTTTGTAGCCTACCATAAACGCTGGCATGCTAACTTCCATTTTGCTTTCTTTATATGGCATATTTATTTCTTTTTCTTTTTGAGGATATATTCTTTTTATTTCCCCTTGATTTTCCTTTTTTATAAGTCGCTTCTTTATTTCATCTAATATTTTTTCTGGTTCAAAATCTCCGCATACCACCATAGTCATGTTTGCAGGATTGTAAAATGTATTATAGCATTTGTATAATACATCTGGTGTTATTTTAGATATTGATTCTATAGTTCCAGCTATATCTATTTTTATAGGGTTATTTTTATACATACAATCCAATGCATTCATATATAATTGCCAGCCTGGATCATCTTCATACATTTTTATTTCTTGCCCTATTATACCTTTTTCTTTTTCGACATTTTCGTCTGTAAAATACGGATTTTGCAAATAATTCATAAGTTCATCTAATCCCTGATAAAAATTATCAGTACATTCAAATAAATATGCTGTGTGGTCATTTGTTGTATATGCATTTGCATCTAATCCTAATGCCATTAAAACATCTAAACTGTTTTTTCCGTTTTCTTGTTCAAACATTTTATGTTCTAAAAAGTGTGCAACACCATCTGGAATATATACTTCTTCTCCTGTTTTTGGCATTATAAAATGATTGTCTATTGATCCAAAATGTGTTCCCCATATTATATATTTTTTGTTTGTATTGTTTTTAGGGATTATTATTATTTTTAGCCCATTTTCTAAAGTCTCTACATAGGCTTTTTCTTTAATTCTTAAGCTTTCAATAATCTTCATTCTTGTTCTCATTCCTTTCTTGTTTTTTATAAACAAGCTCTTTTAATCTTTAAGAAAATATATTGTATTTATGCTTACACTGTTTGCAATTTCTTGTATTTGTTCCTTTGTTACTGCATTAACTTTATTTTCATAATCTGATATCTCTATAAGTGTTCCTGCCAATTCTTGCCCATAGTAATACGTTATTTCTGTATCTTGTTCTGATGTTATGCTTTTAACAGAGGCTATTATTAATTTTTTTGCATTTTCTATATCTTCTTCTTCTATCTTTCCATTTTTTAAATCGTCTAACTGAACTTTTATGGTTTCTAATGCTTTATTATAATTTTGTATTTCTATTCCACATCTAATAAATATCATATTTTTTGGTTTTAAGTAGCTTGAACCTGCAGTGTATGCCAGACTTTCTTTTTCCCTAACATTTTGGAATAGCCTTGAGTTAGCTCCTCCTCCTAAAATTGCATTATAAACAGAAGCTACATAGCTTAAATTTTCTATTTTACTATCCACATCTAAGCTTATAACTAGCTTTCCTTGTGACACTTGCATACTTTCTTGAACAGTTTTGGTTTCTTGCACAGGTAATTCTACAGTTGTTCCAATTATGCAATTAGGTTTTCTCTCATTTACCTTTTGTATATTTTTATTTTCTTTTATATCTTTTTCTATGTTTTCCGTTATTCCAGAGCAAAATATATCTATCTTACATTCTGATATCATCTTTTTGTAGTATTCATATAAATTCTGTGGCGTTATTTTCTCTAAATCCTCTATATATCCATATTTGTATAATCCATATGGTTTCCCATTAAATGTTTCTTCTATACATTTGTCATATGCATATTGTCCTTTATTATCTATTTTAGATTCTATTATTTGTTTTATATTATTTTTTTCGCCCTCTACATATTCAGCTTTAAATCCACCATTCTCAATTAGTGGATTAAATACTATATCTAATAAAATTTCTATACTTTTTTTTGACAGGTCTTCTTTTGCAGGTAAGAATTCATCACTTAATGATTCCAAATAAAATTTGAATACATGATTATCTCCTGTTTTTTCTATTCCACAGTCAAAACTTGCACCATACATTGATTCTAATTCTTGACTTATTAATTCTTGTGATTTTATATTATTTGTGCCTCTTCTTAGTACTGCTGAAATTACAGCATCTTTTGTAACATTTTCTCTTGTAATTGGAATTGCTAAAAATATAGCATATAAATTTGTTTTAAAGTTATTTGTATTTATTTGGTGTAAAGTTATTCCTCTTTTAATTTCTTGTTTGTTATAATTCATATTACACCTTGCCTCCCTATTAATTTTCTTCTATTATTATAATATATTTAGGAATATTTATACAAGTTTTAAATTTTTTCTTTTTATAGTTTTATCCTAATATTTTTTTGGCTGTTTCGTTTATTGCTTTTCCATCTGCTGTTGCACCTATTTTTTCTTTTGCAGTTTTCATTACAACACCTATATCTTTTATAGATGTTGCACCTACTTCTGCTATTATTTCTTTTATTTTTTGTTCAAGTTCTTCTTGTGTTAATTGCTTTGGCAAATATTCATTTAATATTTCTATTTCTTTATTTATTTGTTCTATTAAATCTTCTCTACCACTTTTTTGAAAATCTTCTAATGAGTCTTTTCTCTTTTTTGCCTCTTTTGCAATTATTTCAACTATTTTGTCATCGCTAACTTCTATATGTTTATCTTTTTCTACTTGTAATATTGCAGCTCTTACCATTTGAACAACATTTTTTCTAATTGTATTTTTTTCTTTCATAGATTCTTTTAAATCTTCTAACAATTTTTCTTTTAACATAATTATTTCCTCCTCATTTTCAAAAGTAAAGAGGTTAAAAGCCTTTTATACTTTTAACCTCCTTCTTATTTATTAAAACTTTCTTTTTCTTGCTGCCTCTGATTTTTTCTTTCTTTTTACGCTTGGTTTTTCGTAATGCTCTCTTTTTCTAACTTCTTGCAATACTCCATTTCTTGCACATTGTCTTTTAAATCTTTTTAGGGCATCCTCTATATTTCCATTATTAACTTTAACCTCTGACATATATATTTCCCTCCCTTCAGTAATTACACTTTTACGTGTGGGATAAACTTTCTATTTATTAGTGTCCATTTCTCACCATATGCAACTTATTATACCTCATGAGAAGGTTCCTTGTCAATATATATCATTGGTTTTTTTATTGTATTTGCACTTCTCCGTCTTTTGCTATTACTTTTGCAACTTTTCCCGGTTTTATTTTTCCATCTAACATTGCTTCTGCAATCTTGTCTTCTAATACATTTTGTATTGTTCTTTTTAATGGTCTTGCACCATAGTTTGTATCTGTTCCTTTTTCTATAAGTAATTGTTTTACGCTTTCATCTATTTCTATGTCTATTTCTTGTTCTGTTAGTCTATTTTTTAATTGATTTAACATTATATCCATTATTTTTCTAATGTCCTCATTATTTAGTTTATGGAATACTATAATTTCATCAATACGGTTTATAAATTCTGGTCTAAATTGTTTTTTCAATTCTCCCATTACATCTTTCTTTATTGTTTCATACTCTTTTTGTGTTTCATCTTTTTTATTGCCTTCGCTTGCAAATCCCAATGTTGTTTTATCTGTAATTAACCTTGCTCCTATATTAGATGTCATTATAATTACAGTGTTTTTAAAGTTTACTGTTCTTCCTTGAGCATCAGTTAAACGTCCATCATCTAATATTTGCAATAGCATATTCATTACATCTGGATGTGCCTTTTCTATTTCGTCTAGCAATATTACCGAATATGGTTTTCTCCTTATCTTTTCAGTTAATTGTCCACCTTCATCAAATCCTACATATCCTGGAGGCGAACCAATTAGTTTAGATACAGAATGTGGCTCCATATATTCTGACATATCTATTCTTATCATTGCATTTTCATTGCCAAACAATGCCTCTGCTAATGCCTTTGAAAGTTCTGTTTTACCAACACCTGTTGGGCCTAAAAATAAGAATGAACCTATTGGTCTATTAGGGTCTTTTAAACCAACTCTTCCTCTTCTTATTGCTTTTGCAACTGCCTCTACAGCTTCGTTTTGACCAATAACTCTCTCATGCAACGTTTTTTCAAGATTTTTTAATTTTTCATTTTCATCTTGTGTTAATTTTTTAACAGGTATTCCTGTCCAGCTTGATATTACTTCTGCGATGTCTTCTTCTGTTAATTCAGAAACACTCTTCGTATTTTTGTCTTCCCATTTTTGTTTTTCTTTTTCTAATTTCTTTTTTGCTTCGCTCTCTTTATCTCTTAAGCTTGCTGCCTTCTCAAAATCTTGAACTCTTACCGCTTCTTCTTTTTCTTTGTCAATACTTGCAACTTTGTCTTCTAGCTTTTTTATACCTTCTGGCTTTGTATAATTCCTCATCTTTACTCTTGATGCAGCTTCATCTATTAAATCTATTGCTTTATCTGGCAAAAATCTATCATTAATATATCTAACAGATAGTTTAACTGCAGAGTCTATTGCTTCTTTTGTTATTTTAACATTGTGATGTGCCTCATATTTGTCTCTTATTCCTTCTAGTATTTCTATTGTTTCATCAGGAGTTGGCTCTCCAACATTTACTGGGCTAAACCTTCTTTCCAACGCAGCATCTTTTTCTATATATTTTCTATATTCATTTAGTGTAGTAGCACCTATTACCTGTACTTCTCCTCTTGCTAGCAATGGTTTTAAAATATTAGCTGCATCTACTGCTCCTTCTGCTGAACCAGCACCTACTATTGTATGAATTTCATCTATAAATAATATTACGTCTCCAACTTTTCTAACTTCTGATAAACATTTTTTTATTCTTTCTTCAAAGTCTCCTCTGTACTTAGCACCTGCTACCATGCTAGATATATCTACACTTACAACTCTTTTATTTTTTAAAGTTTCTGGTACATCTCCTGCTATTATTTTTTCTGCCAATCCTTCCACTACTGCTGTTTTACCAACACCTGGCTCTCCTATTAAACATGGATTGTTTTTTGTTCTTCTTGATAAAATTTGTATAACTCTTTGTATTTCATCTGCTCTTCCTATTACAGGATCTAATTTTCCCTCTATTGCTTGCTTTGTCAAGTCAGTACCAAATTGGTTTAATGTTGGTGTTTGGTTATAGCTTCCCAAATTTTTATTATTTGTTTGTGTTGAATTTATGCTGCTGTTTTCGTCTTCATTCACTAACTTCACTATTTCATTGTATAATTTTTGAGGGTTTACATTTAAGTCTAACATTATTCTTACTGCTACACTGTCTCCCTCTTTCATTATTCCTATCAATAAATGTTCTGTTCCTATATATTCCGAATCTAATCTTTTTGCTTCTCTAAATGCATTTTCTATAACTCTTTTAGTTCTTGGTGTAAATCCAACTGTTTCTGTTTTTTCCTGTTCTTCATTTCCTCTTCCAATAAGCATTTCTATTTCTTCTAATACTTTTTCAGAAGTTACGCCTTGCATTTCTAGCACTTTACTTGCAACTCCAGTTCCTTCATTTACTAACCCATATAGTAAATGCTCTGTTCCAATATAGTTGTGATTTAATTCTATTGCTAACTCATTTGCTATTTCCAATGCTTTTTCTGCTCTATTTGTAAATTTATATGTCATTTTAGACACCTTCCTTTCATTATATATTTTTAACTATTTATTATTTGCTTTATAACTTTTGCTCTTTGTATATCTCTTTCATATGCATCTAACTTTTTTCCCAAATATTTTTGTAAATTTCCAGGTTTTGTATATAACTCTAATTTGCTTACTTTTGCATCATTTAGTTCTCTTATAATTCCTAAATCTGTTCCTAATTTTATGTCAGATAGTAATTTTCTACATTCTTCTGAAGATACTTTTTTAGCATTTGTTAATATTCCATACGCTCTGTATACTTTGTCTTCTAAGTCTATTTGTCTTTTTGCTAAATACTTTCTTGCAAGTCTTTCTTGTTCTATTACTTTTTCTGTTATTGTTTTTATGTTTTTAATAATTTCCTTCTCTGTTAAACCTAATGATTGATTATTAGATATTTGGTATATATTTCCTTGGCTTTGAGTTCCTTCTCCATATATTCCTCTAATATTCATTCCAAAATTATTTATCACATTTAATACTTTACTTATATTACCTGTTAAGGTTAATGCTGGTAAATGTACCATAACAGACGCTCTTAAACCTGTCCCAACATTTGTAGGGCATGATGTCAAATAGCCATACTTCTTGTTCACAGCATATTTTACTAGTCCATCTATTTTTTCGTCTAATTCTATTGCTAAATTCAATAAATTTTCTAATTCTTGCCCTGAAGCAAATACTTGTATTCTTATATGATCTTCCTCATTTATCATAATGCAAATATTTTCTTCTTCATTTATTAATATTGCACCATTTTCATTTGAGGCAAACTCAGGACTTATTAAATGTTTCTCTATTAAACTTATTTTGGTAACATCATCTATATTTTTTAATTCTATATATTTTATATTATAACCTATGCTTGGCGTTATTTCTTTTATAGTTTTTAACACTTGCTCTAAATCTTTTGTTTTTGCTTTTTCCTTAAATGGAAAATCTGCTAAATTCCTTGCAAGTCTAATTCTTGAACTAATAACTACATCTGAATCTTTTCCATTTTGTAAATACCAATTTATCATAAGACTCTCCTCCTCTATTTATCATTTATCTTTTTTATTTCGTCTCTTATCTTAGCAGCTTCCTCGTATTTTTCTTCTTTTATTGCTTGTTTTAAATCTTCATTAAGTTTTTTTAGTTTACTATGTTGTTCATCATTTTGCATTGTATTTTCCTCGGTTTTACTATGGTTTTCACTAGCCTTATTTATAAATTTGCTATTTCTTCCTACATGTTGATTGCATCCATGTATATTTTTTAAAACAGGATCAATTCTATTTTCAAATACATTATAGCAATTTTCACATCCAAATTTTCCTTTATCAACGAATTCGTCATATGTCATTCCACAGTTTGTGCATTTTAGTGCATTACTTTGTGTAAAGCTTGGCAAAAAATTCTCATCATAATCTCCAAAGAAATCTCCTAAAAAGCTAGAAAAATTTATTGGAATATTAAAATCCATGTTCTCTAAGCCTAATTCTTTTGCACATTTTTCACATAAAGCCATTTCTTTTTTTACCCCATTTACTACTTGTGTGTATTTAAAATTCACTTCATTTTTTCCACAATTTTGACATAACATATTATCTACCTCCTAATCATTAATTAAATTTAATAACATATTTTTAAATATTCGCGCTCTTAAATTGTCTTTTATATTTTGTGGCACATTTAATACATTATCACTTGTTGCCACCTTTAAAAGCTTTGCTTCTTTAGTTTCTATCATTTTATAAGATAATAAGTTGCTTATAAATATATCCACCTCTTGTGCTGTTAAACTATCACCTATGCTTGTTATTGTATGCATAAGCGAATTGCTTTTTGTTATATTTATTTTTTTTATGCCTATATATCCTCCTCCTCCTCTTTTGCTTTCTACATAATAACCTTGAGAAGGTTTAAACCTTGTTGCAATTACATAATTTATCTGAGATGGAACACAGTTAAAATGCTCAGCTAGGTCATTTCTTTGTATTTCTATATAATTTTCTTCTTCAAATAAGTCTTTTATAAATTCTTCTATCATATCTGCTATTCGCACCTCATCGCCTCCTTTTGACTTTGACTTTCTTTGACCTATATTTATATTATACTACCTTTTTTTTTGTTGTCAATAGTTTATTTATATTTTTTTAAAATTATATTTGCTTTATTTTTTATCTTTTTTGCCTAGTTGTTCTAACTCTTTTGCTTTTTGTTTTTGCTCATCTGGCGTTATCCATTCAAAATATGACGAAACAAATTCTCCATATTTTGTTGTGTCTTCTTTAATTATTTTATCTTTATCTTCTTTCATAAAAAATGCACCTCTCTTTTAATAGTTTAGTGCATTTTTATTTTTTTATTCAATATATTTATTTATTGCTTCTGCAACACCATCTAGGTTATTATCTGTGGTTATATAGTCTGCATATTGTTTTATATAGTCAGCACTATTATCCATTGCTATTCCTAGTCCTGCATTTTTTATCATTTGTATATCATTTACATTGTCTCCTATTGCTATAGTTTCCTCTGTTTTTATGTTTAATTCTTTAATTAAATGCTCCAACGCTTGCCATTTGTTTACATTTTGATTCGTTATTTCTGTATAATAATAGTTTATTTCCGTTTCTTCTGTTCCGTGTTTTTATAATTTTTTTTGACATGTGCGCAACATCTAAAACATCAATTTTATTTATTGTTCTAAGTTTTCTTATTATTCCATTAAATATTACATTATGTTCATCGCAAATGCTTATTTTTAAATAGTCTTCTTTCTCCCTATCTTTTATATACTTATAAATATCTTGTACTACATTAATATTTGTTTTTTGATCATCTGGTTTTTTTTCGTTTTCTTGATGATAAAAAAGCACATTATAGTTTAAAGATTTTGCTATAATATTTTGAGTTGTACATATACTATAATATATACTGTTTTCTTCGCATATTTGTATTATTTGTAATACTTTTTCTTTTTCTATAAAATTATTATACATTATTTTTTGATTTTTTATGTTATAAACCAATGCTCCATTTCCGCAAACAGCATAGTTATTTGCTTCTGTTTCATTTGCAATACTTTTTACAGATGCAAATCCTCTACCAGAACACAGTACAACTTCTATCCCCTTATTTTTTGCATTTTTTATTGCTTGTTTGTTTTTTTCTGAAACTTGACTATACGAATTTAGAAGAGTTCCATCTAAATCTACTGCAATTAATTTATACATTTTGTCTACCACTTCCTTTGTTTATAATTTTAGTATTATATCATTAATCAATATTCATTTACAATAAAATTCAACAAAAATTACCAGTTTATTTTTTTATTTATTGAGCAATATATATATTGAAAAAACAAAATGTTTTTTTATTAAAATAAGTAAACACATTCTAGGAGGTGAAAAACATGACAAATAACAGTAATAGATCTGTAGTTCCAGAAGCAAGAGAAGCACTTAATAAATTCAAATATGAAGTAGCTAGCGATATGTGTGTTAAAAATATATTTAAACACTACTATCTACTAGCTACTTTATTTTTATTTATGCTATTTTCTTTTTTATTTCTTTCATTTCATTTAATTCATTAAATTTAAAATAAATATTTATTTTTTTATTTTCAGATATTGTTATTTTTTCTATCAATTCATTTAGTAATTGCTTTGTAGGCTTTTCTAATGATAAAAATTCTTTTGCAAGTTTTTCTATTTTAGCAGTTTCATCAATTTGTGGTTTTTGATTATTTATAATCTTTATTAGCTCTTCTTTTTCTTTTATTAAGTTATCTCTATCTTTCGTAAAATCTGCTACTAAAGATACATAATCATTTTCGCTTACTACGCCTTTTACTTTGTCCATATATAGGTTTTTAATATATAATCCAATATCTGATATTTTTTGTTCTAATGTTTCTAATTTTTTTTCATTGGTTATTTGTTTTAATTCAAACTGTTTTTGTTTTTTAGCCATACTTATTAACTCATCTTGTAAATTTTCATTAATATATCTACTGCAAACTTCTTTTATGTGCTTTATTAAAACTTCTTCAAGCTCTGGTATGCTGTTCGAATGTCTTGTACAAATATCACTATATAATCTTGAATAACTATAACAAATAGTTGTATATCTATATTCTCCGTACCTTTTTAATGCATAATTTGAATATGTCACATTTAATCTTGCACCACATTCACTACAGAATAATAAACCTTTGAATAAATAATCATGTTTTGAACCTTTAAAAGATTTGTTCTTTTTTAATATGTTTTGTACTGCGTTAAAACTTTCTTCATCAATAATGGTTTCATGTGTTCCCCTGCAAATATATCTTTCTTCTTCTGGTACAGTTATTCTTCTTTTAGATTTATAATTTATTTTTCTTCTTTTAAATTGTACAAGTTCTCCTAAATATACTCTATTATCTAATATTCTTCTAATAGTTGTTTGCTTCCAAGAACTATATAGTGCAGTTCTTCTTGTTTTACCAATATCTCTTGATTCACCAGGAACTGGAATTCCATCCTTTGTTAATATTTGTGCAATCCTTGTTAGACCATTTCCTTCAAGATATAATCTAAATACTCTTTTTACAACTTCCGCTTCTTTTTCGTTTATTATTAAATGAAATTTATTATTCGGATCTTTTTGATATCCATATGGTGCTGTTACTCCTAAAAAATTCCCAGCCTTTTTTCTTTCAATTAAAGAGCTTCGTATTTTTTTAGAAATATCTCTTACATACATGTCATTTATTACCCCTTTAAAAGGTGCCATGTCGTTCATTCCTGCATCAAAATAGGTATCAATATTATCAAGAAGCGCAATATATCTTACATTATGCTCTGGAAAATATATTTCCGTATAATGTCCTACACCTAATCTTTCTCTTCCAAGTCTTGATAAATCTTTTGTAATAACAGTATCGATTATACCCGCTTCAATATCTGCTATCATTTCTTTGAATTTTGGTCTGTCAAAATTAGCTCCTGTCCAGCCATCATCAACATATTCTTTCACAATGAAAAAGTTTGGTTGTTCAGATACATACCTTTTTAACATTTCTCTTTGATTTGTTACACTAGAACTTTCTTCTTTATCACCATCTTCCCTAGATAGCCTCATATAGAGACCTACTCTAAAACTTTTTGTCTTTTGATTGCTTATTGGTTTATTCATTCTCCACATCCTTTCTTTTTAATCACAAGTTCGGAAAAGAATGGTTATAATGCTAGGCACATGAGTTAGAAATTTATTAGGTGTGCTTTTTGCACATTGATTAAATTTCTAATGAAATGTAACAACGCAGGATAGCCATTATTTTTTGAACTTCACCTTTAAGCAATCGCCTATAACAATTATAACATACATTCTAAAAATTAGTTATAATTTTAGGCGATTTTCTACATATTTTTCCCTTCAGCTTTCAAAGACAATAAAAACGAATTTTTTAATATTTCGTTTATATTTGTTTTAGAGTTTTCAGCAAAAAAGTAATTTACTTTATACTCTTCTTTTGTATTTTCTTTATTTTTTTCTTTACCATTATTCATTAAGCATCACCTACACTTATTATTCCGCTCGACAGCAGAATATATACATTTATTGGTAAATAAAAAGAACATAGCATTTTTGCTATATTCCTAAAATAATAACAAATTATAAATTTATTTATCTTGTCCTAAAATTTTTCTAACATTTATTCCTGTTTCTTGATTTATATTTCTTATACTACCATCTTTCATCCCTTCTCTAATTATTTCTAATGCTTTTTGTTTATTTCTTGTTTGTATAGCTTTTACACCCATTCCTTGACTATTCACATCACATAAAATAGTAAAATGTTCTAATAATTTCGTTACGTCTTTTACTTCTTCAACTTTTTTAAATTGATTTGGATCAGATATATCAATTTCTGTACTTGAAATCCATTCTTCTGAAAATTCAAAAGTTGGTTTATGAGTATATGGACTTGTTGTTAAATTACATACCGGCATAAATTTTTCAGGATTAACGTAATAAATAAAATTAGGTTTCTTTAACATTGCATGTTTTTTACCCTCTTCATCTGATACTACTTCAATGTTGTCGCCACCATAAATATAAGTTGCTTCTCCTAGTCTTATCATCCCTAAATTATTTCGTGCAATGTATGGATTATTACCATCAATTGGACTAGACGATGCAAATACTCCATCTACTCTTTCCGTTTCATAATTATTAGGTCTATCTATTGATTTTCTAATTATTCCGCCTTCTAGTTTCTCTGGAGAAACTGAAGTTATATGTGTAATTTCTATATTATTCTCTACAAACAATTTCTTTATTGCTTCGCCATATTCTTTCATTAAATGAAAAATTTCTTTTACTTCGTCACTAATTTCTATATCATCATTATCACTTCCGTGATTATCTCTTCTTTTTTGAAGAAAATCTAATGCTTCATCAATAGTTTCTTTACTATAACCCTCTAATTGTTTTGAATATTCTCTTGTAAGTAGATCTATTTTGTTTCGATATGTATGTATTTCCCTTTGGTTTATTTTTTTCTTTTCTTCCTCACTTAATTCCCACGATGCCCTTTGCTTATTCTTAGTCTCTAATTGATTACCGACTAGGCAATTCTTTTCTAGTCCCTCTTAGGTAACTTAATAATTTTTTCTTAAAATCAAAACCAAAAGGTTTATAAGAATCAATTATTTCTTCGTGATAATAAATTTCTGGATTACTATCATCAAATAATTCAGGTGTATTCATAACTCTATCTGCAAGTTTTAACCAATTAGTAGAAACACTTTTCATTGAACGATAACTAACTATTAATCCTCTTGAATAATTATTTTCAAAATTGGTAGAGACTCCACTTTTTGATAAAACTCTACCTACTTTTCTCAGTAATTCTATATTATCATCTGTAACTTTCAACATGACATACGCACTCTTACTTCCATGTCCTGAACAACAAAATATACTTGATGCTCCGTGATCATATGCTGTTTTTAAAAATGACGTTAAATTTTCATCACCCTCACCAAACTGAATAAAGCATTTATTTCTTTCTTCTTGGTTTAATTCTTCTAAATTAATATGCCCTGCTGTTGCTTCCACATCTTTTTCTAATTTTTTTATAATCCATTCTTTTATGCTCATATATAGCTCCTATTTTTTATCTCTTTTGTTTTTTATATTTTACAATACCACTATAGCATATAACACAAGAATTAGCAACTCTATTCATTTCTATATTTTAAATTACCAATAGCTCCAGCTATATCATAGAAATTAAATAGATCAATATCTTTTTCTGATTCATCATCTCTCTTAATATAATAATTTGCTTTTTTTCTTGCATTCCATAATATCTCTTTAAACATTTGATTGTATACATCACCTAATACCTTTTCACATATTTCATTATTCATATATGTATTTATTACTTGTGTCCTTAATAATTTTGCAGGAACAGGGAGTCACCCCGACTCCACGCTACAGCCTAAAAACGTGGTTTTTAGCCGTATACTCTTTTATTTTTGCGATATCATTTAGATATCTTAAATTTTGAGCCAAAAAAACAAATGTAAAACTTAATTCACATTTGTTTTTCTATTTATTTTCTTATTTCACTCATTAATTTGATTCCATCTTTTAGTCCATTTAGATAATATTTTTCATTGTAAAATCATCATAATTCCCATAATATGATTTTATTTTGTAGTTCTCTATGTTCAGAACTCTATTTGCAATAGCATTTATAAAGAATCTATCATGAGAAACAAATAACACTGTTCCTTTATATTCTTTTAATGCTTCTTCTAATATTTCTCTTGTATCTATATCAATATGATTTGTAGGTTCATCTAATATTAAAAAATTAATATCTTTTTGAATTAATTTCATTAGTATTATTCTTACTTTTTCTCCACCAGATAATTTTCCAATTCTTTTAAATGTACTTTCTTGTCTAAAACCATATTTAGCAAGTTTACTTCTTGCTTCTGTTTCTGACAAATTATTCCCTTCTAAATAATAATCTAAAACTGTCTTTTCATTATCTTCAAAAATTATATTTTGAGAAATATAACCTATTTTTATTGATGTTCCTAATTTAAGTTCACCTTGAAAATTAGTGTCTTGACCTAAAATCATTTTTATTAATGTTGATTTTCCACTTCCATTTTTTCCAATTAATGCAGCCTTTTCTCCATAATTCAAAGTTAAATTAGCATCTTTAAAAATTACTTTTTGATCAAATTTCTTTTCTACATTTTCTAATTTTAAAACATCATTTCCAGACCTTTTTTTTATATTGAACTTTAAATCTAATGACTTCTTATTTAAATCAACTCTATCTATAATTTCCATTTTCTCTAATCGCTTTTCTATGTTTTTTGCTCTTTTAAAAAACATTTCATTTCCTGCTAAATCTCCAAATTTTCTTAATGTTAGTATTGACTCTTTCATTTTTTCAATTTGCTTTTGCTGATTTTTATAATTTTCAAATTGAGCTAAAGTTCTTCTTTCATCTTCTTTTAGAAAATATGAATAATTTCCGTAATATATGTTTTCTTTGCCATTTTCTAATAATACAGTTTTATTGATCACTTTATCTAAAAAATATCTATCGTGAGAAACTATTAATACTGTTCCTTTATACTTTAGAATTAATTCTTCTAAAAATTCTAAAGAATGAATATCTAAATGGTTTGTTGGTTCATCTAACAACAATATCTCCGGCTGAGTTAATAATAATTTTGCAAGATTTACTCTTGTTTTTTCTCCTCCACTCAAAAGATTATAGCTTTGTTTTAAAAGTTCTTTATTAATATAAAATCTAGAACATATTTTATTAAACCTTTCCTGAATTTCATATCCACCCATTAATGAGAATCTTTCTTGCATTCTACCATATTCGTTAATTATTTTTTCCAGTTTATCTGCATTAACTTCGGTTGACATCTGAGTTTCTAGTTTGTTAAGTTTTTTCTCAACTTTTAAAATCTCTTCAAAACTTTTATACAAGAATTTTTCTACTGAAATATCTTCTTTTTCATTTTCATATATTTGATTTAATATTCCGATTTTTGCTCCACTTCTTATATTAATAGTTCCACTGTCTACGCTTTCCTGTTTTGCTATTATTTTTAAAATTGTAGATTTTCCGCTTCCATTTCGCCCAATTAGAGCAACTCTTTCTCCTGTTTTTAGTTCCAAACTAAATCCATCTAAAATATTTTTTAAACCATAATTTTTCTTGATCTTATTTAATTCTATTTCTATCATTTTTTATATCTCCTTATTATTTATTTTTTTCTAAATAACGAGATATAATTGCCATTTTACTATTACAACCTATGGCGTTCTATCTCGTTGTAATAGTTTTGCAAGCATAACTTCTTATCTTTAACCTACTTTCTAAATCTTTTCTTTTATTCATTGTAAAAATCTCCTTTACTTATTTTACTTTCAATAACATAATAATTATAACATAAAAAATATGCATTTACCATATATTTCATAATATTGTTATGAAATTGTTAAAGTTTATTTGCATAAAATTTACTAAAATCAAAATTGCTATAATCTCTATCACTCTTGTATCTCCAATTATTATAATTTATTTTATTATTATATATTATATCTTTAACATTTGTGTTAATAGGTAATGAACTATTTTGTTTATAGATGAGGTGCGTACGCCTGACATTCGATTTTGTGCCATTATATTTTTTTATTTAAAGTACCTTATCCCCTCCTTTATCTCTCTGCTCAATAACAGATTTTTCCAACTAAAAAAGAATATGACTTTTTTATCATATTCTTTTATAAACTTATTTAATTGAAATTTTTTGTTAAACACTTTTTAGTCATAATTATCTATACAAGAAAAGCATTTTTTCTTATGACTGACCTAAATATATCACACAAAATTATAAATGTCAAATTTCTATTTCGTAGAATTGGTCTACTAAATTTATTCTCCAACAATCATTTATATTCAGTAAAATGTTTTTTTCTTTTATTAGCTTTCCATTATTCTTAATTATTGCTTTAGCAGATCCTATATTTTCTTTATAACATCCCACAATTACTTTATTAAGCCCATGATTTTTGCATTCTTTTAATGCATATTTAAGCATTTGCGTTGCATAACCTTTTCTTCTTTCACTTGGTTTTACCCCATAACCTATAACTCCTCGTTTAAAATCATGATTACCTCGTTTATAGCTTACATCTCTTCTACTTTTCTAATAACCAATCTATTACATTTTTATGAATTATTCCATTTTGTGAAAAGTCAAACTTATCCATTGATAAAACATATTTAGGATAGTTATCTTCTATATTTTTAAATGCTCCAAATTCTCTTTCCACAACAGAATCATCTGCTAAAATATATGCCACCTGAATATATATTTTTTCTTTAAATCTTGTTGCTATAAAATCTATTTCTCCATTTTCTAGATTTCCAACTTTAACATCATACCCTCTCGATAACAATTCATTATATACAATATTTTCTAAATACGCTCCTAACTGCGGTCTTTTTCCAACATTCATTATCTGACCAAATCCCAAATCAGTTAAATAATATTTATATTTTCCATTTAATATTCTTTTTCCTCTAACATCATATCTATCAGCTTTATTTATCATCATAGCCTTTGTCATATATTCTAAATAGTTATATAAGGTTATTTTTGAAACTTCTCTATCTCCTTTATTTGCAAAATAATTGGATAAACTTTCTGCTGAAAAGTTTTGCGATGGTGTTGTTACTATATATTCTACTATTCTATTAAATAAATCTAAGTCTTTTATATTAAATCTAGCTATAATGTCTTTTACTAAAATAGAATTATATACATCTGATAAATATGTTCTTGTTTGTATTTCGTCTGTCATCATAAATCTTTGTGGCATTCCACCCCAAGTTATATAATCGTCAAATGTTTCTTCTATATATTTTTTTTCTGTTTTGTTTTTAAATTCACATACTTCCTTAAATGTAAATGGATAAACATTAAAACTTACATACCTTCCTGCTATATGTGTTGCAAGTTCTCCAGATAGTAAATCGCTATTAGATCCTGTAATAAATATTGATACATTTTTAGATGCCTTAAATGAATTTATTGCTTTTTCCCAATGTTCAACATTTTGAATTTCATCAAAGAACAAATAGTACTTATTCTCATTTACTATTTTTTCTTTAATGTAATTATGCAAATCCATGTCATTTTTTATAAAAGCATAATCCTCATACTCAAAATTTATATATATTATTTGAGAATCTGGTATTCCTTTCTCCTTTAGTTCATTTATTATTTGCAATAATATAACAGATTTACCACATCTTCTAACTCCCATTATAACCTTTATTAAATCTTGATCATAAAATGGTCTGATTTTAGATAAATATTTTTCACGGATAATCATATATTTCACCTTCTTTAATTTACTTTACTATATTATACCGTATTATTTTTCTTTTGTCAACAATTTTGTTTAGTATGATAAACGGAATTGTTGTTTTCTGTGTTTTTGTTTAGTGTGTTCTGTATGATAACTGTATGTATAATTTTTCTTATTAATATCTTGTTTAGTAATTTATATTTTTTATTAGGCGATTGCTTTCTTATTTTCTTACTTCTGTTTGAAATAGAATAGTTATATTCCTAGGCACATGAATTCAAAATTTATGAGGTGTGCTTTTGCACATTGATTAAATTTTGAATGAAATGTAACAACGCAGGATAGCCATTATTTTTTGAACTTCACCTTTAAGCAATCGCCTATAACAATTATAACATACATTCTAAAAATTAGTTATAATTTTAGGCGATTTTCTACATATTTTTCCCTTCAGCTTTCAAAGACAATAAAAACGAATTTTTTAATATTTCGTTTATATTTGTTTTAGAGTTTTCAGCAAAAAAGTAATTTACTTTATACTCTTCTTTTGTATTTTCTTTATTTTTTTCTTTACCATTATTCATTAAGCATCACCTACACTTATTATTCCGCTCGACAGCAGAATATATACATTTATTGGTAAATAAAAAGAACATAGCATTTTTGCTATATTCTTAAAAATATTATTTTTCCCATATAACTTGTAATTTGTATTTTTTATTCATTATCAGTTAATTCTTCAATAGCTTTTCCTTCAATTATATCCGTTCTTTTATCAAGTAATAAATTTATATTTTCTTCTTTTTCTAGTATAAATCTTTTACAATAAAATATATTGGCATATTTTAAAATATTAATCATTTGAGATGTATCAATTGTTCCACCAATTACTGCTCCAAATATATGAGGTATGCCAGTTTTTAACGCTTTTTGTGATAACTTTTTTCCTATTTGTTCAAATACATCACTAAATATGCTTTTTTCTAATCCACCTTTTCCAGCTTTTTCTAAAGCCTTTTGAGCTGATTTATTCGCTAATGCTCTCATTTGTGTTATTAATAATGTCGCTATATTTTTATTAGCCATAGCTTCCCAACCTTTTTTCGCTGTTTGTTTAACAACTGTTGTTTCAGTAATTAGCATTATTTTGGCAATTGTTCCTGATAATCCACTTGTTTCATTATCGCTTGGATTCATTGAATTGACAAAAACTTCACTTGCAATTTCTAACTCAACTGGATTATTCTTTACATCATAACCATAAAACAATCCAATAGCCTGGACAGCTCTAAAGAATAAAAAAGTACTAATTACAAGATTAAAAGGTAATCCTATAAATCCTACTGCTCCTAAACCTGCTCCTTGAACTAGAGCAGCACTAATATCAGCAATTTGGTATTTATTAATAACCTTTGATAAATCATATGCTCTTAATAAACATATCTCATCTAATTTTTCAATTATATTTTCCTTTGAAATTTTATTAACTGACTGATAAATCAATGCTTCATTAACTGTATATTTTGCAGCAAATTCTTGTATTTTTTGAAAATTGCTTCCTAAAATTTCTAATGATTTTTGTATCAATTCTTGCTCATTAATTTTACCTTTTACTTTTTCTCCTAAATCTTTTACAGAGGTAGGAATTATTTCATTAGTTTTTGAACTTACCTTATGTATAGTCTTTTTTATTGGACCAGGAGTAATTAACTTTTGATAGCGTTTAGTTAATGTATCTAATAATTTTCTTTCCTTTTCATCAATAATAACTTTTGGTACATTATATTTTTTATTTTTCATAATACATCCACCCTTATTAATTTATTCTATAATAGAGATAGTAAATTACGCGAATAAATTTTTTCTAGTTAATTCTTTTGTTTTTCTTTTCAACATATTAATCTACTTTATAAATTACTATTTATAGAAAAAAACGTGAACTAGAAAAAATATTTTCCAGTTCACGTTTTTTTAAAGCTAATTTTGGTCTACTTTTTCAGCAGCCTCCCTTTTATCGGCACTTTATCTGCTTCTATCATCCTTATCTTGAATAAAAGATTGATATAATCTCCTTAATTGTTCACCAGTAATATTTATTACTTTTCCACCTTTAGGATTAATCTTCTCATCACCAAATACAACCCAAATAACATTTCTAACAGTTTCTCTAGGCATATCAGCTTCTCCATCTGTAAATATTATTTTGTTTGGTGCTTTTCTTGAAAAAGCTCCGACTGCTGCATTAAAATCCGTTCCTCCGCCTATTGGAAAGCTCATATTATCAATATCTTCTGGTTTTCTAAGCTCTGTAAATCCGTGAAATTCTGTGTTAAAACATCCTACTTTAACTTTTGAATTATCTAAAATATTTTTACATTCCCTTAAAAAATTCTTTAGCAATACTTCACTTACTGATCCACTTGTATCTAATAAAATCTCTGCCTCTGGCATTGGAAGTTGTTCAACTCTATGTCTAAAATATCCATTTCTCATTCTGGCATTTTTCCTTGTATATTCTTCATCATATCTTATTGCTTGTCTTAACAATTTTCTCCAATCAATTAATGGAGTTGCTATTCCAATATCAGATAACCTTTTTCCTTCTCTTTGTATTCCATCTCCTGCTTCGTGTGATGCCTTATTTGCTAATTCTCTACTTAATTCTTGTAATTGCTTTCTTCTTTCTATTTTATTCTGTTTAAAGGTTTCTCTTTCACCTTGTTCAGTAAATTTTGATTTTTCTTGTTCTTTTCCTTCTGTCTCTTCCGTTTTTTCTTTCTTTTTTGTTTGTTTTTGTTCTTGTTTTTTATTTTCTGCTTGCTCTTGTTGTTCTTTTTTTCTTTCTTCTATTGCTTTATCCCATAAACTATGTGTATCATGTCCAATATCATTTTCTTCTTGTTGTTCTTGACTATTCTGTCCATCTTGTTGTCCTTGACTACCTTGTGAATTCTCTTGCTCTTGATTATTATGTTTGTCTTGTTGTCCCTGGTTTCCTTTCTGACTTTGCTGTTCTTGTTTTTTCTTTTCTTCTTCTAATAGTTTATTGTACATTTCTTCTGCATCATAATTAATTGCCTCTGGAATATTTACTCCACCTTCGACCATAGGTAATCCATCTTGTATTAATAACGCATTTATTACAGAATCAGTTGCAATATTCCATAGCCTCTTATCCTTGCCTTCACTTCTAAATATGTGTTCAAATGCTACATGACATACCTCGTGAGCAAATATAAAAATTTGCTGTTTTTCTGACAAATCGCCTAAAAATTTAGGATTATACAAAAGTACTTTTCCATCTGTTCCTGCTGTTGCTATATCAATGCTCTTTTGAAATTCAAGATTTGCTATTACACTTCCAAAAGTTGGGTACTTTATTAGAAGTTTTCTTTTTATGCTATCTATATCGGTACTCATATATCCTCCTTTACTTTTATTTTGATTTATCTTCTTCTGTTTCTCTTGCTAAATACTCTTGATATGATCCAAATATTTTCTTAAATGCTGATATCCCACTATGTGCAGTTCCTTTTGCTTCATCTCCACTATGTCCTTTTAAAGTCTTTTTTTCAGTTTCTTCTTGTTCTTCCATTATTATTTCTTGCAATTGTTCTAGTCTTTCTTCATCTCCATGTGTCCATTGTACTTCAAACTTTTTACATACCTCTGCTCCTAATTTCTTTGTAAATTCTCTTACCTTTGGCATATTTTCACCATCTACTGCTACTAATCCTGATACTGTTGCTAACTTTCTTCCTAAATCCATTTCTTCTAGTTCTTCTTGTGTATAATTTCCTTTTAACACATCTTCAATAGTTATCGTTGGTAACTGACAGAAATATATAAAATCTCTTGTTAAATCCTCTCCTACTATTGCTCTTAATGTACTTGGATTATTTGATGCATATAGCATATCTGATGCCATTTTCCATCTTCTTGGATCTGCGTGTGGCTCTGGATGCTCTCTATTATATGGTGTTCTTAATACCTCATCACCTTTATAACTTATAAATGCATATATAGCTGGATGTATTTTTTGCTTTGGCTTATCATCTTTCTTATAGTCTAACCTTTCATAAAAGTTCTCTGGTGTTACTGCCCATTCAAGCCAATTTTCTGTGTTCGTTTCTATATTTACATGTGCAAATCTATCATATAATGGCTCTGCCATTTCATTTGCTACCAATGAATCTTCTAATTCGTTTCCTGCTGCTACTACTCTTGCATTTTCTGGTAATTTCCATCTTCCTGCTACTTTTTTGTCTAGTGCAATTCCATAAGCCTTTGATTGCATCATTGGTGATGCATTTGTTAATTCTTCTAAAAATAATATATGTATTTTATCTGCTTCTTCTTGGCATTTTGCTTCTAATTCTTCTAGCCATGGTGGTTTTATATGTACTGCTTTGCCATCTTTCTCTCCTGCTAGTCCATCTAATAACTCTGGATCTAAATGACTTAAATTTAGCTCTATAAAGTCTGGATCTAATTGTTTTACTCTATCACTTTTTCCACATCCAGGTTTTCCGTGTAAGAATATTGATACATTACTTTGTATTGCTCCTCTTATTATGTCGGCTTCACTTGTTTCAGAAAAATCTAAATTGTATGGATTTTCATTTTTCTTTGTTGTCTTTGAACTTGTCCTTGTTTGTTCTGCTATACCTCTTGACTGTATTAAATCTCTTGACAAATATCTATCCATAAATGTTTTTATATCTGTTCTATCAAAATCTCTTGTATGATAGTTTCTTTCTTTATTAAATTGTACTCCTGCGAATATTAATTTTTCAGTTATCATCATACGAGATTTCTCATCAACAAGCCATTTTACTGGCAACACTTCTACCCAAACATCATCACCATCTCTATATTGTTCGCCATTTGAAAGTGTAAAATCACCACCATCATAATATGAATTTGCTTCAACTCTTACATATCTCTTTCCATTATATTCGTATTCTTGATGTGTTTGTGGTTGAAAAGAAGTATCACACTTATCATAAGCGACAGAATCTGTTGTATAACTATTTCTTGTTTTTGATATACTTCCACTTCTATATGCTCTTTCTAATCTTTCTTGCATATCTTTTGATACTGCTTTTTGTGGATAATACCCATACTCTACTTCAAGGATACCATCTCTTGCTCTTTTCCCACTCTCTCCGTTCGTGGGGATACTAGAGATTGATGAGAACGGTAAAGCTGGGCGAGCCCCACCAGAGCGATTGTAAACACGGCGGTAATCAGTAGAACCAGTACCGTCAACCACGCGCGCGTCATTATCTCCGTCATCTGACTTTGTCCAATAATATCCTGTTCTTCCCTCCAAAGAATTATCATTTTCAATATGTTTGTAGTCAGAAACATAAGCACCTAAAAGAATAGAGAAATCTGTTATTGCTGCTTTTGTTCCTCTCTTTTCTAATATCTCTAATTTATCGCTACCAAAATATTGTTCTTGTGTTAAAAAAGTAAAATCACTCATAAAATATCTCCCTCACTTTCTTAAATATGTGCCATAAATGAATATACTTCTTCCTCTATAGGATTTTCCTTTAAGTCAGAATATGTTACAAAAATCATACAATTTTCTGGTATTTTATGAACATATACTTTTTTATATTTAAGAAGTTCAATAAATTTTCTTTGTTCTTCTTCAGGTATTTTATTTATATCTTTTATTATTAAAACTGGAGTATGCGTTTTACTACTTTCTATCAATTTGCCATACCATTCTGGGGCGACATACTCTAAATTATCATAATGTCCCATTAGTTCTGAACTTGAACAATCAGAATTAATTACAACAGCTCCTTTTTCAATTACACTCTCTGGTATTTCTTCTATTAAAACTGCTGATTTACCTGCTTTTATATATTCACCTAATAAATCTACTTGCTCTTTATTCATTATTATCTTCTCCTCTTTTTTAATATTTATTTATTAAAAAAACTTAAAATCTTATTCCAAATCTTTTTAAAAATACTTTCCTTATATTCTATCATTGTGACTGTTTCATTTTGTACTGTATCCACTTTGGTTGCATTTGTGTATTCTTGCACTTTGTTTTTGCTTTCAAATATTTTATTAGGATTATATTTTTCTTTTATTTCTTCTTGTCTTTTTATTTCTAGTTCTTTTATTTGTTTTGTATAATTTTCTTTGTCTTTTTTGTCGCACCACCAATTTATATATATAACACCAAGAATTTCTTTTGTTTTTTCTTTTAAATTCATTTCACTAATTAACTTTGAATGATCTAAATTAACTTTATAATCTTCTGATGCATTATCAACTAAAAATTTAATAAAGTTTGATGGAATTTTGTCTACATCAGTTTTATTTGTGTTATCTAAAATGTCTAAAACTTCTACTGCTGCTTCACCATATTCATTACTAAACATTATAAATCCTCCTTCGTTTTATCATCTTCTTTAGAATCTTCTCTCGCTAAATACTCTTGATATGTTCCAAATATTTTCTTAAATGCTGATATTCCACCAGCTATTGTACCTTTTGCCTCATCTCCACTATGTCCTCTTGAAGCCTTTTTCTCTGTTTCTTCTTGTTCCTGCATTATTATTTCTTGTAATTGTTCTAATCTTTCTTCATCTCCATGTGTCCATTGTACTTCAAACTTTTTACATACCTCTGCTCCTAATTTCTTTGTAAATTCTCTTACCTTTGGCATATTTTCACCATCTACTGCTACTAATCCTGATACTGTTGCTAACTTTCTTCCTAAATCCATTTCTTCTAGTTCTTCTTGTGTATAATTTCCTTTTAACACATCTTCAATAGTTATCGTTGGTAACTGACAGAAATATATAAAATCTCTTGTTAAATCCTCTCCTACTATTGCTCTTAATGTACTTGGATTATTTGATGCATATAGCATATCTGATGCCATTTTCCATCTTCTTGGATCTGCGTGTGGCTCTGGATGCTCTCTATTATATGGTGTTCTTAATACCTCATCACCTTTATAACTTATAAATGCATATATAGCTGGATGTATTTTTTGCTTTGGCTTATCATCTTTCTTATAGTCTAACCTTTCATAAAAGTTCTCTGGTGTTACTGCCCATTCAAGCCAATTTTCTGTGTTCGTTTCTATATTTACATGTGCAAATCTATCATATAATGGCTCTGCCATTTCATTTGCTACCAATGAATCTTCTAATTCGTTTCCTGCTGCTACTACTCTTGCATTTTCTGGTAATTTCCATCTTCCTGCTACTTTTTTGTCTAGTGCAATTCCATAAGCCTTTGATTGCATCATTGGTGATGCATTTGTTAATTCTTCTAAAAATAATATATGTATTTTATCTGCTTCTTCTTGGCATTTTGCTTCTAATTCTTCTAGCCATGGTGGTTTTATATGTACTGCTTTGCCATCTTTCTCTCCTGCTAGTCCATCTAATAACTCTGGATCTAAATGACTTAAATTTAGCTCTATAAAGTCTGGATCTAATTGTTTTACTCTATCACTTTTTCCACATCCAGGTTTTCCGTGTAAGAATATTGATACATTACTTTGTATTGCTCCTCTTATTATGTCGGCTTCACTTGTTTCAGAAAAATCTAAATTGTATGGATTTTCATTTTTCTTTGTTGTCTTTGAACTTGTCCTTGTTTGTTCTGCTATACCTCTTGACTGTATTAAATCTCTTGACAAATATCTATCCATAAATGTTTTTATATCTGTTCTATCAAAATCTCTTGTATGATAGTTTCTTTCTTTATTAAATTGTACTCCTGCGAATATTAATTTTTCAGTTATCATCATACGAGATTTCTCATCAACAAGCCATTTTACTGGCAACACTTCTACCCAAACATCATCACCATCTCTATATTGTTCGCCATTTGAAAGTGTAAAATCACCACCATCATAATATGAATTTGCTTCAACTCTTACATATCTCTTTCCATTATATTCGTATTCTTGATGTGTTTGTGGTTGAAAAGAAGTATCACACTTATCATAAGCGACAGAATCTGTTGTATAACTATTTCTTGTTTTTGATATACTTCCACTTCTATATGCTCTTTCTAATCTTTCTTGCATATCTTTTGATACTGCTTTTTGTGGATAATACCCATACTCTACTTCAAGGATACCATCTCTTGCTCTTTTCCCACTCTCTCCGTTCGTGGGGATACTAGAGATTGATGAGAACGGTAAAGCTGGGCGAGCCCCACCAGAGCGATTGTAAACACGGCGGTAATCAGTAGAACCAGTACCGTCAACCACGCGCGCGTCATTATCTCCGTCATCTGACTTTGTCCAATAATATCCTGTTCTTCCCTCCAAAGAATTATCATTTTCAATATGTTTGTAGTCAGAAACATAAGCACCTAAAAGAATAGAGAAATCTGTTATTGCTGCTTTTGTTCCTCTCTTTTCTAATATCTCTAATTTATCGCTTCCCAAATATTGTTCTTCTGTTAAAAAAGTAAAATTACTCATCTATACTACTCCTATATTCGTATATCCATAGTTTTTTTATATTTTTCATGGATATATTATCTCTTTTTTTTATTCTACCATAACAACCTTTTTTTGGGAATAGTTTTACATATTTTTTTATAGTTCCTTATCGTTTTTGTATTAAAAGTATTAGCTTTTTAATACTTTTAATACATTTTTAATAATATTTCTATTTATTATAAAGGTGCGACATTACTGCGACATTACTGCGACATTTTTATTTCATATGTATTTTAGGCGATTGCTTTCTTATTTTCTTACTTCTGTTTGAAATAGAATAGTTATATTCCTAGGCACATGAATTCAAAATTTATGAGGTGTGCTTTTGCACATTGATTAAATTTTGAATGAAATGTAACAACGCAAGATGGCTATTATCTTTCAAACAAGCCAAATATATTTTTGACACCAATAGAAGTAGGTGTTAATTTAAAGCAAGGTTATAATGGAGATATATCAGCTAAAGACGCTGGTAAAATCGGTGGACAAATGGTTAAAAAAATGATAGAGCAAGCTGAACACAATATGAAATAGTTTTTGCGTAACTTTTAGTTTTCTATAAATACGTAAAGAAGAAATCTACTTAGATATACATATTTAGGTAGATTTCTTTTTTCCATATTGCATATATATTATAGTAGATGTTGTAGGGGCGATTTTAATTATTTCTTCATATATTTTGTATTTCTTCCACTTCCTATTATTTTAATTGCCCCATTTTTTACCATTGTTCCTAATACTACTTCCACTGTTGTCGGGCTTACATCTGGTAAGATCTTACATATTTCTGCTTTTGAAATAGGAGTTAAATTATTTAACACCGTTGCTTCAATTCTTGCTTTTTTTGTAATTTTATTACTGTTTACAACACTAAATCTTTTATCTAATTCTTTATAGCACATATATAATGTTAATAAGAAATTTTCTATAAACGGAACATAACTCTGCTCGTTTTCTATCCAATTAATAGAGGAAAATCTCAATGCCTCATAATAGTTTCCTTTACTATTATTGATTTGTTCTTCAAATGAAATATATTTACCAACATTGAATCCACTTTTATATAATAATAGCAGTGTTAACAACCTAGACATTCTTCCATTTCCATCTCTAAATGGATGTATACAAAGAAAATCAAGAATAACACAAGGTATTAAAAGCAATTGATTAATATTTATATTATTACATGCATCATTATATGCTAATACAAGTTGTTCCATTGCAATTGGTGTTTCTTTAGGCTCTAATGGTTTGAATCTAACCTTTCTATTTCCTTGCGTATCCTCTTCAATTACATAATTTTGATTAACTTTATATTTTCCTGCATCTTCAACACCTGTATATGACATCATTATTTCATGTAACTTTAATATTGTATCTTCATTAAACTCTATATCTTCATAATGTAAATGTATTTCATTTAATACATCTCTATATCCAGCAATTTCCTTTTCATTATGATTTAGTGGTTTACTATTTTGATTTACTATTTCTTTTATGCGCTCATCACTAGTTATAATTCCCTCTATAGCATTTGAACTTTTAACAGATTGGACAATTGCTATTTTTTCTAATTCTGTAAATATCTTTTCATATTCATCTTGCCTAATTTTTGCTCCTGCTTTCAATGAATAAATTGTTCCTGTAATATTTATTAAATTAGCAGGTAATAGTCCATTATCTAAAAAAGAATAATCAAATTTTTTCATTTTTTCTCACTTTCTGCATACCATATTTGTTTTTATATGCATATATCTCTTGTTTTCTGCATATATTTTATCATTCTATATGCAGATAGTCAAGGATTATATGCATTTTTTACTTCTTTAGTTTCATTATTAAAAATAATAAGTTTTCTCATTATTTTTCAAATAAATTTTGATTAAATTTGGTATATATTATAACGGATGTTGTAGAGGCGAATCGGTTCGACCCTACATTTCAAATTTGTATATAAGCTTACTATCTACTTTTTCAATATGTTATTTGGATTTTGAAAGTGTTGATTTCAGAGTATTTACAGCGCGTTACTTCTAAACAACTTTTTTCTACTTTTTCCTTGACAATATTCTTTTTTTGGATTATATTAAAAATAACTCTGGAAAATTTTGGTTAATTTTATGACACTTTGTCGATTTTTCAGTAGTAAGTATTATTAGCACAGGGGATGGAATATATGTTAAATTTCGCTTTATGCGATGATAACGAAAGTATCCTTGCCAGACTCTCAAAAATGCTTGAATCTTTATTTATTAAGTATAATTTTGACTGTAAAGTAACCTTTACTTCCGTTGATCCAAATTCTTTTTTAGCTTATGTTATTAATAATCCAGTTGATGTAATATTTTTAGATATTGATTTAAAAAGTAATATTAATGGTTTAGGTTTAGCTGAAACCATTAGGAAATATAATAAAAATATTTATATTATTTTTACAACAGCTCATTTAGAATATGGTCTTATGGCGTACAGATATAAAACATTTGATTATCTACCTAAGCCAGTTTCTGTGGAAAGATTAGAGGTTACTATTTCTAGGCTCTTAGAGGATATAGCTGATACACCTTGTAAATACTTAAAACTTGCTAATAGTAATACTTTTTTGACTTATGATTCTATTTATTTTATAAAAAAAGATGGAATGAAATTGATTTTTCAGACTCATGAAAAAATATATTCTTCATATGATTCTTTTGCTAATATTTTACCAAGTTTGCCAACAAATTTTGTTCGTTGTCATAAATCGTATATTGTAAATATTAATAATATTCAAAACATTGTTAATGATAGAATAATGTTCTGTAATAATCTAGTTTGTTACATTGGACCTAAATATAAAAATACTTTTGAGGAGGTTTTAAGCCATGGAAATATTCCAAACAATTTGGACAGCACTAACTACGCCAAATGAAACTTTAACAAAAATATTGTCAATCCCGCTTGGTTTTTTAGAAGCATTTATATCCATGTTATTTTTTACTACTGTTTTAAATATCCAGGCTAATAAAAAGCAAAAAATAAAATATGTATTGTATTTAGGAGTATTAACAAATCTTTTTAGCTTTGTAATCCCAAATTCATTTATCGTTTTCTTATTAAATACAATATTATGGCCCACATTAGTAATTTTAATATTAAAAACATCTATCCTAAAGGGAATTCTTTCCGAGGTTTTTACATTAATTTTATCTCTTTGTTTAGAATTGTTTGTAACAAAATTTTTCTACATGATATTTAAATTTAATTACAATTTAATTGTCTCTATTCCATTTCTTAGATGTTCTTTAGCTTTGCTTATATATTTTATTATTTTCGTAATAACAAATATCATTAAGCACTACAAGGTTAATTTAAAATTATTTGAAGGAATTTCTAAAAAGTCACAAAAAATCCTTGTTGTTAATGCAATTCTGTTAGTTTTTGTTATCGCATCACAGTTTTATTTAATTGTTTTTTACAATAATACTCTTCCTATTTATATTACTTTAATAAGTATTATTGGATTATTAGCATATTTTGCACTTAGTATTTATAGTATTTTAAATATTTCTAAATTAGAAATAACATCTAGAGACTTAAAGCAGTCACAATTGTATAATAAAACCTTAACAGTTTTACATGATAATATACGCGCATTTAAACACGATTTTCATAATATAGTTCACGCACTTGGTGGATATATAGATACAGAAGATATTGAAGGCTTAAAAAAATATTATCAACAACTTTTAAATGATTGTCAATGTACAAATAATTTAACAGGTCTTAGTCCTAGCACTATAAATAATCCAGCAATATACAATGTTTTGGCAAGTAAATACCATAAAGCAGATGAACTTGGTATAAAGATTAACTTAGAAGTGTTTTTAGACTTAAACGAAATTGAAAGCCATATGAAAATATATGAGTTTGCAAGGATTTTAGGAATACTTTTTGATAATGCAATAGAAGCAACCAAAGAATGTGATAAAAAACTTATAAATTTAACCATTAGAAAAGATTTGAACAAAAATAGATTATTATTAATTGTAGAAAATACATATAAAAACAAAGATGTTGATACTGAAAAGATATATGAAAAAGGCTTTTCTACTAAACCTGGAAACTCTGGTTTAGGATTATGGAAGGTTAGACAAATACTAATAAGAAACAATAACTTAAATTTATTTACTACTAAAAATGATGAATACTTTAAACAACAATTAGAAATATACTAAAAAAAATCCAACTCTTATGAGTTGAATTTTTTTGAATCTCTTTTGATTTTTTATTTTTTTGTCGTTTAAGGATATTAATTTTAAATTAATCTTTTTTTATTAAAGATGCTGGCATTTTAGGTTGATGTATTACGCCTATTATAAGGCAAGCATTATTAGTTGCTTTTGCATATTTCTCTGCTATTTTTGCTATTAATTTTGTCATTGTATTCCCCCCTTTCTTTTTTTCTATATCTCTACACATATCTGTGAGTGATTAGCTAATTATTTGCTCTTCTGCTCTATATACTTCATGTCCATATTTATTATTTGTTATTTTATATGCTAGTCTTGTTATAAATAGTGTTTGTACTAAAGCTCCAAATATCAATATATTAGAAATGGAATTATTATTTATAAATAAACTTGATATTAGCATTAATACTAAAAATACATATGAAAAAATCTTTTTTCTTTTTCTTTCTTTTATGCTAATAATTGGTAGGTTTTCTGTATCTGCCGGCGCATATAATGTTATCATTATTATTCCAAATATTAAAACTAAACTTATTAATATGTACTTATATATTGGTTGTAAAATTATATATTTGCTAGCTAAGACAACTCCATAATAAAACAAACTTGTATTTATAATGCATCCTATATGTGTTTTTAAATGAAATCCTCCAGAGCAAGCTCTGTATGGTAATATTGCTATATATGCAAACATTGTTAGCCAACCAATTTTTAGAATAAATGCTATTGCAAATAACAGTATCACTTTTGGTATTTCCCCTGTTATTAATTCTAGTCCATATTGGATAACCTCTGCTTTTTCATCATCAATGTCTTCCATATTATTTCTCATTCTTTTTACAATATAACTACAAAATTTTTCTATCATTTACCTCCCCCTTTTTTTATGTCTTAATAATATACTAACTTTAACCATTTTCTCCATTTTGTTTTCATAACGCAAAAAAACATATATGAAAATATATATTTTGTATTTTCATATATGTTTTTAGCTGTTTCATATAATCTAAATTATAGTTGTATATCATCTAACATTTTCCAACTTCCAATATGCTCTGGTACAGACGTAAATTTTATTTTTTCTTTACTAATAGGATGTTCTATTTCTAATTGGTATGCCCATAAAGCTATTTGCTTTCCATGCCCTCTTCCTCCATATTTTTGATCTCCATAAATACTATGGTTTCTGCTTGACAGCTGTACCCTTATTTGATGATGCCTTCCAGTATGCAAATTTATTTTAAGCAATGACAAATCTATTTCTTCGTTATACTTTAAAACCTCATAGTCTAAACTTGCAAATTTGCTGTTTTTTGTGTTTTCTTTTACAGTTTTGCTCATATTATTTTTTTCATTTTTTAACAAATAGTCTTCAAGTATTCCGCTTCTGCTTTTCAAATTTTCCATTTGCAATTACCAAATATGTTTTTTTAAATATCTTTTCTCTTACCTGTTCACTTAATCTAGCTGCTGCTTTTGATGTTTTTGCAAATATCATAACTCCACCAACAGGTCTATCTAGCCTATGTACTAACCCCAAATACACATTTCCTGGCTTATTATATTTTTCTTTTAGATAATCTTTTATAATAGAAATCATATCAATATCACCAGTTTTATCCCCTTGTGATGGTATATTTACTGGCTTTTCTACTACTATAATGTGATTATCCTCAAATATTACTTTTAATTTTTCCATATTTTATTCTTCCCACCTACTAAAAATTCCACAAGGTAACACTAAATTAGAATCCTTCATAGGAAGACCTAATTCTCCACTAGATAATTTTCCTTTTGCTTTTATATTAAGCCTTAAAATGTTCTCTAACACTGTACTTGAAATTCCTGTTGTATATGAATTAATAAGGAAAAACAGCGGTCTATCGGAAAGAACCTTTGTACAAAGTTCTACTAAGTCAGAAATGTTTTCTTCAAACTTCCATACTTCTCCATTTGTTCCTCTTCCATAAGAAGGAGGATCCATAATAATCGCATCATATTTATTACCCCTTCTTATTTCTCTACTAACAAATTTTACAACATCATCAATAATATACCTTACAGGATTATTTTGAAGTCCAGATGATGTAATATTTTCTTTTGCCCAGGTCACCATTCCTTTCGAGCTATCCACATGGCACACAGAAGCACCTGCATAGCTACATGCAACCGTTGCTCCACCAGTATAAGCGAATAAATTTAAAACCTTTATATCTCTATTTGCATGTTGAATTTTATTTATCATCCAATCCCAGTTAACAGCTTGCTCTGGAAATAAACCTGTGTGCTTAAATCCCATAGGTTTAATGTTAAATATCAACTCCTTATATTTTACTTGCCAATTGGCAGGAACCTTTTTGTTAAAATCCCAATTTCCGCCTCCTGTTGAGCTCCTAATGTATCTAGCATTTACATTTTTCCACCTCTCTGGGAAACTCTTACTCTTCCAAATAATTTGCGGATCTGGTCTAACCAAAATAACATCCTTCCACTTTTCAAGTTTTTCTCCATTTGCCATATCTAATATCTCATAATCTTTCCAATCTCTTGCTACATCCATTCTTCTACTCCCTTTATGTTCTTTTAAGTATACATCATAATATCATTAATAATTTTATAAAATTTTTTATAAGTACATAATCAAATGCAATTAACCCAATTAATAATATTATTGATAGTATTATTAATTTATTTTCTTTAATTGTTCTTATTAATTTGCCTGTCCTACTTTTATTTTTGCTCACAAGCCTGTCATATTTTAAATTGTATATAATATCTTTAGCATACTCCATAAATAATCCCCCCTAGTTAATATATATTCTTGCAATGAATTATTTATGTATATATTCGTATACAAATTTATTACATTTTTCCTAATTCTTCCTTTATCTTTTGAGCCATTTTTTTATTTATTCCATTTATTTGAGAAATTTCGTCATCTGAAGCATTAAGTATTTTCTCTACACTGCCAAATCTTTTTAATAATTCTGTCTTTCTTACTTCTCCAATTCCGTCTATATTATCTAATAATGACTTTGTAACCTCTTTACTTCTAACTTTTCTATGATATTCTATTGCTGTATTATGAACACAATCTTGAAAATTAGTAATTGCCTTCATTAATTCATCTGATAATTTTATTTCTCTTTTGTTTTCGTCTATCAAGGCTCTTGTCTGATGTTTATCATTTTTTATCATTCCATATATAGGTATTGATAACTCGTACTTTAAAGAAGCTCTTTTAGCTGCTTTTATTTGATTTATTCCTCCATCTACAAATATTAAGTCAGGTAATATTCCAAATCCTCCATTAGGATTTTCTAATGAGTGTTTTAGTCTTCTTTCTATAACTTCTTGCATACATTTAGGGTCATCCTGCTGTAACACTGTTTTAATTTTAAATCTTCTGGATAAATTCTTCTTTACAATCCCATTCTGCATTACACACATTCCAGCAACAATAAAACTTCCATTTATATTTGATATATCATAGCTTTCTATTTTTTGAGGAATCTTTTTCAAATTTAATATTTCCTTTAATTCAAGTAAAATATTATATTTATCTTTTTCCTTGTTTTCCAATGTGATTAATGCATTTTTTTCAGCCATTTCTACTAATTTAAGCTTTTCTCCCTTTTGTGGAGACTTTATTTCTATTTTTCTTCCTGCTGTCTTTGTAAGCCATTGTTCTATAATTTCCTTATCATCTATAGTTTCTTTTACCATTATTTTATTTGGTAAAGGGGTTTTGTCTATGTAATATTGCTTTATAAAACTTGAAAGTATCTCTCTATCTGTTTCGTCCTCCAAATTATCTATAAAATAATGTTCTCTGCCTTGCATTTTACTTTTTCTTACAAAAAATATTTCTACACATATTTTAAAGTCATTTCGTGAAATACCTATTACATCTATATCATTTTCTGATATATTAGATACTTTTTGCCTTTCTGTTATTGCTTCTATGGCTAACTTTTTGTCTCTAAGATATGCTGCTTTTTCATATTGCATACTATCTGATGCTTGTTTTATCTCTTCCATTAAACTTCTTTTTATCTTATCTGTTTTACCTTCCAATAGTGCTATAACTTCATCTATGTTTTTTCTGTATTCTTCTTTAGATATATACCCCATGCAAGGTGCAAAACATTTTTTTATATGATAATTCAAACAGGGTCTATCCTTATATTTAAAGTTTTTACACTGTCTTATTTTGAATTTATCTTTTATAAAATCCACCATTTCCTTAGCCGCTCCGGCATTAGCATATGGTCCAAAATATTTTGAACCATCATTTATTATCCTTCTTGTAATATAAACCTCTGGGTAATCTGCTCTTACATTTATTTTTATATATGGATATGTTTTATCATCTTTTAATAAAACATTAAATTTGGGCATATTCTTTTTAATTAAATTACACTCTAATATTAACGCTTCTGCCTCATTATCTGTAACAATATACTCAAAATAATTAACTAAGCTAACCATGTTTTCTATTCTTTTTGTTTTTTTATTTTTTCTAAAATATTGTCTTACTCTGTTTTTCAATGAAACCGCTTTTCCAACATATATTATATTGTCATCTTTGTCATGCATTATATATACGCCTGGCTTGTTAGGCAACTTTTTTAATTCTTCTTCTATATTAAACATTTTATCTCCCAACATATTTTATCTGTATATAACAACCAATCTATCATATATTTTAACACTTTTTTGCGTTTTTTTCCACAAAATTTTGACACTTTTTAACTTTTGTAGTAATATATTAATATTAAATTAATTTTGACTTATATAAGGAGGTTTTTATGTGTGGAATTGTAGGTTACATAGGTAATCAAAAAGCAACACCTATACTTTTAAATGGTCTTTCTGCACTAGAATACAGAGGCTATGATTCAGCTGGAATCGCTGTTTTAGAAAAAAATAATATATGTATATTAAAAGATAAAGGTAGAGTTAAAAATTTATATAACATAGATGGTATAAATGAATTGAGTGCAAATATTGGTATTGCACATACAAGATGGGCAACACATGGTAAGCCATCAAAGGAAAATGCTCATCCTCATTCTGACAACAGCAATACTTTTGCAGTAGTACATAATGGAATTATAGAAAATTTTGCTGTTTTAAAAGAGTTTTTAATCAATAAAGGCTATACATTTTATTCTGAAACAGATACAGAAATAATTCCAAATTTAATTCATTACTATTATTATAATAATATTGAAGATGATGACAAATTTTTACGTGCAGTAAAATCTGCCTGTGATGATTTAAAAGGTAGTTATTCTATTGAGGTATTATCTAAACTTCATCCTGATAAACTTATTGTTATAAGAAAAGATAGCCCTTTAGTAATTGGAACATCAGAATCAGAAAATTTCGTTGCATCTGATATTCCGGCAGTTTTAAGTTATACTAGAAAATTCTACTTACTAAATGATAATGAATATGCCGTTATATATAAAGATAAAGTTGAATTTTATGATAATAGTTTGTCAAAGATTAACAAAGGTATTAAAACTATTGATTGGGATGCAAATGCAGCCGAAAAAGATGGCTTTGATGATTATATGCTAAAGGAAATTTTTGAACAACCAAATTCAATTAGAGAAACTATTGGTTCAAGGTTTAAATTAGGAGAAAACTGTAGTTTTGATGATTTAACATTATCAAAAGATTATTTGAATAGTCTTAATAAAATTTATATAATTGGTTGTGGAACAGCCATGTATGCCGGTTTAGTTGGCAAAGATATTATAGAAAAGCTTTGTAAAATTCCAGTAGAAGTAGAAATTGCTTCTGAATTTAGATATAGGGATCCTATAATAGACAATAAAACCTTGTGTATTTACATTAGCCAATCTGGTGAAACAGCAGATACTATTGCTGCACTAAAGTTGGCCAAATCTAAAGGAGCTAAAACATTGTCTATATCAAATGTAATAGGTAGCTCTATAACTCGCGAAGCCGATTATACTATATATACACATGCAGGTCCAGAAATAGCCGTTGCCTCTACAAAAGCATATACATCACAAGTTGTATTAATTGCTATTTTAGCTATACATTTTGCTGAAATTTTAGAGAGTGCAGATAAAGAAGTTATAGAACATTTAAAATCTGACATATTAGATTTACCAGCAAAAATCACTGCATTACTAAACAATACAGAAGAAATACAAGAATTTGCAAAAAAAATATATACGCAAAAAGATATATTCTTTTTAGGCAGAGGTGTTGATTATCACGTTGCCTTAGAAGGTTCACTAAAATTAAAAGAAATATCTTATATACATTCAGAAGCATATGCTGCTGGAGAGCTAAAGCATGGTCCTATTGCATTAATAGAAAATGGTATTACAGTTGTTGGAATTATGACAATACCTAATCTTGTAGAAAAATGCGTTAGCAATATGCAAGAAGTTATTTCTCGTGGTGCTAATACATTAATTATTACTAATCAAAACTTGCCAAATTCCAACTTTAACTATGTTATAAACATACCAGAAACTAACCCTTTAATATCTCCTATTCTTTCTGTTATACCTATGCAATTATTAGCATACTATATTTCTAAGAATAAAGGATTAGACGTTGATAAACCAAGAAATCTTGCAAAATCTGTAACGGTTGAATAAGCTAAAAAATTAGTCACGAAAATCATTTTATATATGGTTTCCGTGACTTTTTTTAACAGTGTATTACAAATAATCTTAAAATTACCAACAATATTGCTCCGTGGAATTCCCAAAATTCCAACAAATATTGCTGTTCCTAAATTTATTCCTATGTAAAATCCAAAATTAGCCCCTATTAAGTTTATTATATATATAATTGCTGCTCCAATACACGAATTTGCTATTAATTTCAAAATGCTCTTTAATGGTAATATAAATATCTTACCAAACACAAATAAACATATTATACACACTAAAAAACTTATTATTGCATTATTATCCAAATTAAACACCACCTTTATTAATATTTATGCCTAATTTGGGACAAATATGTTTACATTATTTTTCTTATTTCCAATTCATTTATAGAATCTAATATTATTCCTTTGCTCTGTGCCTTTTTAATTAAATAATCCAATTTAGTCTTATTAGCTTTTATCTGATATGCATAATAATCTATTAGTTCATTTTCTGCATATTCAAAATTGTTGTTTGAATCATGTAGATCTTGCTTGGTTTTTATAATGCTCATTATTAACTCTAGTCTTTTCTCTTCATCTGTCTTATCCTTAATTTTATCTTCCCTAACATATTCTTCGTACATTTTTACTCTCCTCATTAGAAATATCTATATGTATTATATTCATCTGCTTGACAAGTTATTCATAATTAAGTAGATTTTACCAGTTTCCGCTTTTATATTTTAATTTTCATTTTTTAAAATTATTATATGATAATTATGGATTTTTATAAAAGTAAATACCAAAATTGCCAGAAAAGGAAAATAAAATTACCAATTGCATAATGATACCTCGCATGTCCAAGTAAAGTATCAAATACAATTATATCATTATTGGGGGGCAAAACTGATTTTCTGTTGGAACTTCACTGGAATTTACTTTTAAATTTAAGAATACTATCTTAATATCTACAAAAGATTGACTTTCTTTAAATATCATGCTATAAATTAAATAGTATTATCTAAGGAGATTATAAATGCTATGAACAAGAAAATTCTCATGCTAGTTTTATTCGTTCTATTAATTTTATCAGCATTAATAGGTATACATTTATACACTAAAAAGTATAGCGATATTACTGTTGTATATGAGGCAAATGAACAAGGTAGGTTTAGAAATACAAAAGAAATATCTGAAGAAGTGTTTGATAATTTTGGAAACCTAACTCATTATAAATATAAACCTCAGTCTGAAAATGATAATATGGATGAAAAAGAGTACACCATTGATTATATTTTTGATAATAATAATAGAATAACAAGAGTTTCTGATAACTATGGAGCTTATATTAATATATCATATGATAACAAAAACCGTTTTTCTAAAATATCAGGTGTTTCATTATTTGAAAATTCTATTACTGTTAATTATACACACAAATTCAATTATGTTGATAATATTACATTAATAAACACTTCAATGATATATGACAATGACACTGCTCATCCAGTAAATAATACTTATAAAATATCTCCCCTTGAAATCAATTCTGAACAATGTATTATTTTTGAAACTTATACAGATGAAAATCTGTTGATTGAAGAGATTGTATGCAAAAAATTAAATAAAACCATAAATTATAGTAATATTTTTTCTTTGCTAGATATAAATTTTAATGGCTATATATGTTTGTCTTATAATCCTTGTCCTACTAACTTTCAAGTTCATTTGCCTTTGCTTAATGTGGGAAATATAATGTATATAAAATATCATGATAATGGTGGCAATATCAATTACTATTATGATTCAAATGACAGATTATTAAATTATAGCTCTCAGGTTGAAACTGTACATTGTATGTATAAAAAAATTAATAGTAAAAAATATATTTGTTATTATTTATCCAAAAATAATGAAAATTATACATTACAAACGGCTATAGATTTTCTAGAGGATAACAAAATAATTAAAAGAGAAATTTTAAATTCAAAGCAGTTATCTTTTGAAGATTATAATAAACAATTACCTAAGTTCTCTGAATATTTAGAAAAAAATAAAATTCATTATTAACTTGTTTCATATTGTACTTCATGGTTTCTTATCATCTTCTAGCAATTTCCCATTGTTAGGTGAAGTATGTTATTTTTCATTCAAAAGTCGTTTCCTATGTTGGATACACCAAATGGGCCAAGAGATTCAACGCATCTCTTGGTCCATTTGTAATTGTTCTACTTTATTAAAAGAACTGAAAATAAATCATTACAAAATAAGACCAAGAACGCCAGAACATAATGGATAAGTACTGGTGCGATAGCACCAATAATAAATTCAATGGTACTACATTTTTTTATAAAAGTTTGTTTCACATCATTGACACATATACAAATTTATATTACCAAAACTTTTATGTATATTGATTTTTACACATTTTAGTGGTAAAATATCCTCATACTATGGTTAAGTTCAGATTGTTGTGGAAAGCAATGTTCCAAGTAATAAAGGAGTTAAGTTATGATTGATATTAAATTAATTAGAGAAAATCCAAATTTGGTTAAAGAAAATATTAAAAAGAAATTTCAAGATTATAAAATTGATTTGGTTGATAAAGTCTTAGAATTAGATAAAAAAAATCGTGAAGTTAAACTTAATGGTGATGACTTAAGAATGAATAGAAATTCCTTAAGTAGCAAAATTGGGTTGCTTATGAAAGATGGAAAAAAAGATGAAGCTGAAACAATAAAAAAACAAGTGCAAGATATTAATAGTCAACTTGTAGAAAATGAAAAACTTGAAGAGCAGTATGCAGAACAAATTAAGCAAATAATGATGAAAATTCCAAATATTATACATGAATCTGTACCTATTGGAGAAGATGACAGTAAAAATGTAGAAATTCAAAAATTTGGTGAACCTTTTGTTCCAGATTTTGAAATTCCTTACCATGCTGATATAATGGAAAGATTAAATGGAATTGACCTAGATTCTGCTCGCCGTGTTGCAGGTAATGGGTTTTATTATTTAATTGGAAATGTTGCTAGACTTCATTCAGCCATACTTAGTTATGCAAGAGATTTTATGATTAATAAAGGTTTTACATATTGTATTCCTCCTTACATGATTCGCAGTGATGTTGTTACTGGTGTTATGAGCTTTGAAGAAATGGATGCTATGATGTATAAAATTGAGGGAGAAGATTTATATTTAATTGGTACTAGTGAACATTCTATGATAGGTAAGTTTAAGGATCAAATTTTATCAAAGTCTGAATTACCTTATACTATGACTTCTTATTCTCCTTGCTTTAGAAAGGAAAAAGGTGCCCATGGTATAGAAGAACGTGGTGTTTATAGAATTCATCAATTTGAAAAACAAGAAATGATTGTTGTATGTGAACCTGATGATAGCTGGAATTGGTATGACAAAATGTGGTCATATACTGTTGAGTTATTTAGAAGCTTAGATATTCCTGTACGTACTCTTGAATGCTGTAGTGGTGATTTAGCCGATTTAAAAGCTAAAAGTTGCGATGTTGAGGCGTGGAGTCCTAGACAGCAAAAATATTTTGAAGTTGGCAGTTGTTCAAATTTAACTGATGCTCAAGCTAGACGTTTGGGAATACGCATAAAAGGAGAAAAAGGTAATTACTATGCTCATACTTTAAATAATACTGTTGTTGCACCTCCTCGTATGCTAATAGCCTTTTTAGAAAATAATTATAATCCTGATGGAAGCATTAATATACCAAAAGCTTTACAGCCTTATATGGGTGGATTAGAAAAAATTATACCAAATAATTAACGGAGGATAATATGTTAATTAAAAACCCTAAATTTGAAATTTCTGCAGTAAGCCCAAAGCAATATCCTGATAATGATTTGCCACAGATTGTATTAGTTGGCAAATCTAATGTTGGTAAGTCTTCTTTTATAAATACAATGGTTAATAGAAAAAAACTAGCTAGGACAAGTAGCGAGCCGGGAAAGACTAGACAGATAAATTTTTACAATATGGATAACAATTTCTATTTTGTAGATTTGCCTGGATATGGATATAGCAAAATGTCTAAAAAAGAACAGGCTATTGTTGGTAATTTTATAGAAGAATATTTGAAAAAAAGTAAGAATATTGCCTTAATATTGTTTTTAATAGATATTAGGCATACTCCTACTGCAAATGATAAATTGATGTATGATTATATAATAAAATGCGGTATTCCTTGCTTGGTTATTGCAAATAAAGCAGATAAGATTGCAATAACAAAAGTAGATAATCAAGTAGATAATTTACAGTCAATATTAAATCCTCTTAAGGATTTAACTTTTTTGCCATATTCTTCTGAAAGAAGAATATATGTTGACAAAGTGTGGGAAAATATTAATAATTTTTTAGATATATAAACAAAATATATTTATATTTTAGAATATAGTAATAATACTACAATTAGCGGGCGATTAAAATCGCCCGATTTTTGCTACTATTACTGTCATATCGTCTTTTTGTTTTCCATAATTGTTATCTATTGCTTCTGATAATATTATATCTGCTATTTTTTGTGCATCTGTTGTTTGTATGTCTTCTAATAAGTATTTTATCCATAATTCTTTGCTTATATATTCTGTATTTGATTCTATTACACCATCTGTGCACATTACTATTAGGTCGTCTGGTTGTAGGTCATAGTCGTATACTACTAAGTCCATATTTTCTACTATTCCGGTTGGCAGTTCTAGCGATTTTAATATTTGTATTTCTTTTCCTCTTTTTATAAATGTTGGACATGCTCCATTTTTTATAAATTCTAAGTTTCCCTTATACAAATCTAATATTGCTACATCTAATGTTGCATACATGTCTTCTTCCAAGTTTGCTATTAATGTAGAATTTATTAATTTTATTGAAATATCTTTGTCAAAACCTGCTTCCAATAGTCTTTCTAACATTTTTATTGCTATTTTACTGCTTTTTCTTGCTTCTGGACCTGAACCCATTCCATCACTTAGTGCTAACAAATATTTTCCATCTTCTAATTTTGTCTGTAAGTTACTGTCTCCCGAAATTGGTGAATCTGCTTTTGTTGTTTTTGCAACACCTATTTGTATATTATATTTGTCTTGTAACATATATGTAAACTTGCATTTTGTTTTATTCTCTCTTAGCCCACATTCTTGATTTTGTATTATAAATTTATCATCAAATGCCTTGTTCAATATCTTTCCAATTCTCTTTATTTCGCATGAGGTTCCATCTAAATTATCACAGATATCTGTATATACATCTACAACATATCTTCCTGATTTTTGCTTTTTAATACTTATATCTTTTATATTTATTTCTTTTTGATTTAGCAATGTTTGTATCTCTTGTTTTTTTTCTTCATATTCATCAGTTTTCTTATTCATCTCGTTTGCCAGTTTAGATATTGCCTCTGAAACTCCTTCTAACTGGTTAGATACATTTTTTTTGCTTTCTTCCATCTTCTTTTTCCATATAAAGTTTAGTTTACTAATTCTATATGAATAATTAATTACTTTTGTAATTTTAGAAACTTCTTCTTGTACTTTTTTATTTTTCTCTTCATATCCTACTATGTAATTATTATGGTTAGCAAAAATTTTAATCAATTCCTTTTCTACCATAACTTCTTCTTTTAGTAAATATTCAAAAACATCTTTTAAAATATCTTTATCGTTATATATATCATCATACAGCATATTTTCTTCTAAACCGCTTAAGTTTATTCTTAGCTCATCTATAAATATTTTTTCATTAGAAAGCTCTTGTTCCTTAAGTTCTTCTTCTGAAACAATTGTCGCTGCTGCTTCTTGATAAGTTTTTGCCATATCTGATATAGTTTGAGACATACTTGTTAATTTATATATTGTATCTTTATTTTCTTCTAAAGTTTTTTCTGTTGTTTCTGGAAGCATCTTTGTTTTACTTACTAAATCCTGAATATCTATTTTAATATTTTTAGGCACTGCTAAAAGTCCAAGAGAAGCTATTAAAATTTCTTGTATTAGTATTATAGGCACTGTATTTCCATTTGCAACATATGTTAATAACACATTTCCTATTATAAATCCTAATATAACCCCAATTTTTCCAAATTTGTTAAATATACCTGCTACCATTCCAGATATTGCATATGAAGCTATCATAACAGGTTCATTATTGCATATTATTCCTAAAACAACTCCTATTGTAATTCCAGAAGATGCTCCTACAAGTATTCCATTTTTCCAACCTAATATTAGTACCAATAATATACTTAATATATTTTTTAAGTTATATCCAAATATTGTTGTATCCCCTAATGCAGTAAATGCTATGGCTAAAAGCAAGCTCGTCCCCATTACTTCTTCTATTGAAAATACTTTTTTTACTCCAGCTTGTCTAATAACTGTTATTGAATTTGAGAATATTTTGTAGAAAATATATGTACAAATACTTAGCATTATTGATGTTAATAATTCATATAATATAAATGTCCTAAAAAACATTGGAATAACTTGTACTAATAAAGTAGATACAAATAAGTGCATACCTAATCTTTTTTGTTCATTGACTTCATCCTGTATTTTTGGTTTTTTTATTAATATTGCTACAAAGAATACTAATGTTGTTAAGATATATGTCAATAAACTATTTGGCCCAAATTTTATAAAAGTAGATATTAAAGATATTAAATACATTATCCCTACAGGCATATTACAGCTCAGAGCTGCTGCTATTATTGCTAATCCAAATGGTGTTATTGTAAACATTATATTATCTGTACTAATTCCCACCATTGAAATCATAAAAGTTATTGTATACAAGATTATATTTTGCACTGTAAATAGGTTTTTTAATATAACCTTTAATTTATCTTTTTTATTTACTTCTATTTTCTCATTAATTTTTTGTTCTCTTTCTTTTGAAATGTTTTGAAACATTTTTACCACCCTTCACTTTTTTTATTATGTTCTATTTTAATACTTTGTTAAATATTTTTTTGTCGTTTTAGATACATAATTTAAAAAAGTTTTTTACATTATGCGTTTATTTTTTTTATTTTACTTTTTTATAAAACATTTTCTTTTTATAATTTTATCGTATTCTGTAGTAAAACACAACAATGTAAAGAAAAAAGGACGAAAACTCATCCTTTTTTCTTTTTATCTTAAGTACAATTTTTTATTTTACAAGAACTTTCTTCTTAATAAAGATTATTCCTACAACTAGCATTCCAGCTATTACAATAGTAAGTACATAATAAAATACTTGACCTATACCAAATGGTGGCATTACTGCAACATTTTCAGCTTTTGCTTCATCATTTTCTACTGGATCATTAGCAGGGTTAAAGTTACCAACTATACTTGTTTCCATTCTTCTACCTACTGCATTTTCTAGCTCTACTATTTCTACTTTACATTCATATCCGCCTTGTGCACCTTCTTTTGTAATTAATTGAGAAATTGTTAGCATGTTGTTGTTTAAATATTCATTGTCTAAATATCCTTTGTTTGAATATTTATTGTTTATATTATCTGCTTCTATTTTGCTTATAGTGTTAGATTGACTTGATATAGTGTCTTTTAGTCTATAATTTACTAGGTTATTATTAATATTTTCACCATCTTTTTCTTCTGCTGGTATTATTTCATTAATGTCTGTAATTGAGTTCCAATCCCCACTTTGAGTTTTATTAAATTGCATTTTATTAGGAATATAACATACTAATTTTTTAGCTTTTGATTCTACTTTATTTTCAGAATTTGTACGACCTTTTGCATAATATTCTAATCCCTCATATTCCACATAATCATTTAGCTCATTGATTTGCATTTTATACGTAATCTGTATTGTTGCACCATACATTAGCTCTTCATCCAAATACAATTGTATAAATCCTCCTGTAATTCCTTTTGTTGTACTTCTATTTGATTTCCATATTACGTTTTTTATTTCATTTCCTTTTGCTTCTGCTGTTTGTGTAGCGTCAAATACAATGCTTCCATCTGATAATGTAACCTTAACATTTTCTACATTATTGGTAATTTGTAATTGTGTTATTGGTCTTTCCACTAATCCTAAGTCAACATTTTCAATTTTTTCGCCACCTCTTCTGCCTTCTATTTTTATTTTTTGAGTTTTTGCTATTTTCCATGTATTAGTGGTTAATTCATCAACTAATCTTCCCATTAAATCGCTTCCATACTGTTCGCCCAAATATGTAGGTACTTTTGTTGGAGATGCTAATACTTCTGCTATATGGTTAGTTTGAATTTTAGAATATTTATTTACCTCTTTTACTCTATCCCAGTCATCTATTGCTTTTGATACATGTGCTTCATTTAAGCTCTTATCATAATCAACATTTTCTATATCGTAACCGTTTTCAAAACCTGCTTGGAATATTGTAGACTTGTAATCTTGACCATTATATGATTTTTCGTTTTTTCCTCTTCTCTCCACCAATACTTTGTATGTTTCATTGTCTTCGTCGTTTGTTAAAACTGTAGCATCGTCAAGTCCATATCCAAATAATACATAATAATCACCTGGTTCCTTAACCTCAAAAGAATATGTACCATCTTCCCCTGTTGTGTATTCTCCTACTGACTTATATATATATTCTTTGTTATAAAGTTTAAGTTTATCATTATATTCTTTTATCCATCCTAACTTCTCATCTCCTGCAACTTGTTGAGTGCCATCATCTCTCTCATACTTTTTACATAATGCAACTTTTACACCTGCTATTTTTTCTTCACCTGAATCTCTTATACCATTTTTATTATTATCTTCCCATACACATCCACTTATTGTATTTGTAGAATCTATTGGTGTCGGATTGTTTGGATTATCTGGTGGTGTTGGGTCATCACCGTCATCAGTTATGGTTAGTGTAGCTGTTGTTTTGTCACTATCGTCCTCAAAGTTTATTACTCCATTTGTAATCTCTTCTATTGTTTCTAAGTTACCTGGTGTTGAATTTACATCTACCAATCCAGCTACTGTAGTATTATTTCCTATAATTGCTCCATGTCTATTTGGAGTTGATGTATTTGCTGAATAATATGTTTTATATCCATTTATTTCTGCTATATTAGTTTTTTCTCCAATATTTATATAGCCTTCAAATCCTTGTAAAGCCATACGTTTAACTTTATAAGTTAAATCAATTGTTATTCCTTCTCCTGTTGCTAATTGTTTATTTTGTAGTCTTATATATACTTTATTAAATCCTGGAAATGATTTTTCCGTCACTTGACCATATATACTTTCAGATACCGCTGAAGATTTATCTTTAGAAATATTTTTTCCATTAGTATTTACAACAGCTGATGTTAGCTGTAAAGAATCATCATAATAATCTACAACTTCTGTAATTTGTGTTTCTAGACTTTGTGATAAATTATATACTGTTATTCTATATTTAATCTCTACTTCTAAGTTTCTCTGACCCATATATTCTGATTGCTTTATAGGTCTATCATAATATTTATTATAGTAATATTGTGCATTTAATCTATTTATATATATACCTTGTTGTGAATCTGCATATTGTTTTGCAAGATTTATTTTGCCATTGTTATCTTTTATTGCATTTGTATAGTCATTTATATAGTCTTTAATACTATCTAAAGCATATGTTTTACCATTAAATACTGTTTTATCTGAATTTCCATTTTTTGTATTTGTAGTTGTTACTTCTACTACGTCTTTAGTTAACTGTGCATTAAATTCTTGCCTTCTCCATAGTCCTAAGTTAACATAGTTTGTCAATAAATCTGTTCCAAATGTTGCGTTTTTATTAGTAGGGTAATATTCTATACCACTATTAAATGGTGATTTTGTTAATGCTGACATTTTGCAATCTTCTATAAATTGTAATTTATTCCATGCCTCATTATCATTCATATCTCCAACTATACTTCTATATATTCTTACTTTTTCAGCTTCATTTGGATAATGTCTATTTGCCACAATAAACTCTTTTATTTTCTGGCTAATTAAACCTTCTGACCATTCGCTTGTTATAGCTCCATTGTCGTCATAATCTAAAGTTCCATATTTATTATATTTATAACCATCCACTAATTGTATTTTATCTTGTACATATGCTACACCTTTTGATGTTTTCTTTAAAGTATATCCCATTAGTTCTAATCTTGTGTAAGACTTATTATAATATATTCCTTCTTCTTCAACTAAATATGTACTTATTCCTAAAGTGTTTTTGCTTATATAGTTCTTTGGAGATGCTCCAATTTCTGCAAATCTATTATTAAATGTTTGTCTTCCTTCTATTGTGTTTTTTCCAGTATTTGTTTCAAATTCACTTGCCTTTGAATTTGCTTTCCATTTTTCAAACCATTCTGTATTTGTTTGGGTATTTTTACCTGAACCCGTATTGGTTCCTGTTCCAGTGTTTTTTCCTCCTGCGCTTCCACTATTTCCATTATCTCTTCCTGTACCAATATTAGTTAGTTCTCCCAACATTTCTTCTACTGAATTATAGTTTTGAATTGTATCGCCAGAAATTCCTTTTGCCAGGTATTCTGTTGGCATATATACTTGACCATCATATTCAAATACAACATAATATTTTTTGCTTTCGTCTACACCTTCAAATTTGTAATTTCCGTTTGCATCTGTTAAAGTAGGGTTTATTCTATTGTATATGTTTGTTACACTATCAGCTGGCATTAGCTCTGCAAGTTTCATATCTTCTGTATATAAACTTACTTTTATGTTTTCTAAGTTTTTGTCAACATTATTTGTTGTACTGTTTATACCATCTCCTAAACTTGCTTTTCCAGTTTTTGCATCTTCCCAAACATTTCCACCAATTGAAATTAGTTTTATATCTTTTTGGTTTGGTATAACAATAGATATTTCTCCTCTTCCATTTAGTTCAATTGTAACACCTTCTGGAGCATTTACATTTATTATTCCTGTTATTCCATACTTATCTGTTCCATCTATTGTTATTAATTTTTCCTTTTTAACATCAAATTCTATTGCTCCATTTATCATTTTATATCCAGCAGGAGCTTCTATTTCTTCTATTTTGAAATGATCTTCTCCTTCTGAATTAAGTCCTAATATAGGTGTTTGACCTGATATAACAAGATCTCCGTTTTCATTTGATGTTGCTTCACTTGTTTTTCCTGTTGGCCATGTTATATTAAACTTAGCACCTGCTAGTCCATTTCCTTGTTCATTTACTTTCTTTGCTTTTATCTCATATGTATCAAGTAGGTCATCTGGATTTTCTGGATTTGCCTTAATATTTTTTATTTGTACTGTAATAGTTTGATCTTCTTTATTAAATGTAACTTTTGCATTACTATTTGCTGAAACAATTTCAATTCTATCTACTTCATAGGTATTTGTTGTTGAGTTATATACTTTATATACATTAAATACTATTTTTAATGGTTGCGTAATATATCCTTCTGGTGCACTTTTCTCTTCAACTGTCCATGTTTCAGTTCCCGAAGCATTTATAACTTGATGACTTCTTAATATAAATCCATCTTTATCTGATACATATGTTAGAAGACCATTAATTAAAAATTCTGCTCCTTCTAGTCCATGTTCAACTCCATTTTCATCTTCATAAATTTTTCTCATGTTAATAGAATATGATCCCTCTTTTGAAGGTGGTTGAACTGTGCCTAGGTCTAAAGTAAATTCTTTTAGTTCTCTTTCTCCATTAAATTCTGTTAATTGTTGAGTAAACGCTGCTTCAAATTTTATCTTTTTGTCCTTATTAGGTTTTAATCTTGTTATTTCATTTTCTTTCTCTAAACTGCCTTCTGAAATTTGATAACTTATTCCATTTTTTACACATTCTTCTCCTTTAGCTTCCATCCATGTAAAATGCGCATATAGTTTTGCATCAGCTTCTAATTCTGTTTTTGGAATTAAGATGTAAAATTCTTTTTCTGATGAAGGTCTCATAAAATCAGTTGTATGTTCCACATAAAGTCCTGAAACTGGATCACTTTCCTCACATGGTTTAAAGTTTTTTGTATTCGTTATTTTATCATCTGTTATTATTTTATTTACTTTTATTTTTTGGTTTCCGTTTTGAATATATAATCCAAGTGTTTCGTTATCCACTTTTCCACCAATTCCACCAAATATGATTTCTTCATTTAAGTATTTTCCATTTACATATTTCATAGTGTATGGTCCGACTTTTATATATTTATTTGAATTACTTGTATAATATTCTGATGTTATATTATCTACATCTGTAAGATTAGTTGCATAGTTTCCATCATTAGAAAGCGCATTATTAACTCTCTCTTTAAATTTTCCATACTTTATTGCTTCATTGTAAAGTTGCTTAATGGCATCTACGTTGTCCCTTACAAACTGCGCTTTGCTACCATCAAGTTTCAGTTTTGCAATAATAGTTTCAGCATTATCAACATTTATTCCACCAGTTATTTGTAACATCCACATAACAATTTGCTTTCTTGGTGTCCATTGATTACAAGGATCTGCAGTAATAACATATGCTTTATCTGCTGAAATAGTTGTATGATTATTACTACATTTATAATATCCCCTAGTTCTTATTGTAGCTGGCAATCCAAAGTTATTTACATTATTAATTGCACTTATTTCAGTATCTGTTAATTCTCTTGACCATAAATTTCCATTTGCAGGGTTAAATATATCTTCTACTTTAGGCGTTGACCAGTAGTAAGTATATGCACTGCTCTCTCCTCTCCACATTGCAGAAGTCATAGCTAAAGTGACGTCTCTTTGAGTACAATATATAGCTCTTCCTTCTACTTTAGGAACTTCAAAACCATTGCTCTGTATGTTATCAGGGTTAACTTCAAAGCCTGTTTCATTTCCCCAATTCAAATTATCTTCTTGATTAGCATTAAGCATTGCAGAATATATTTCTTTATAATTTGTTTCTGCATCTGGAATACCATTAATTGAATTAATGCATAAAATCAATCCAGCCAATATAACTGTTACTAATAGTATTATTTTAACTGTCCATTTGTTTTTTATCATTTCTACTAACCTCCTTTCCTATATTTTTTTGTTCAAAACTTGTTTTTTTATCTCATATATACCAAATACCAATATTGCTAATATAAATAATGTAAGTGTTGTATATCCTACTATTTTACCTGTTACTATTGATACAGCTATATCTGCATTTGACATATCATCTTCTGTTGGTATTTTATTTCCTGCCTTTGAGTCTATATCTTGTAAACCTTGTTCATTATAGCTTTCATATATTTCGGCATTGTTATTTACTATATTTCCTATTAAATCTTCTGTAATATTATAGCTTAATACTAATGTTAGTTCTTTGCTTTGTCCTGGCTCTAATTTTACATCTGCTAATATAGAATTATATGCATTTCCGTCTTTTGCTAAAAACCAATCCTTATTTAACTCAGAGTTAAATTTTGCTTCTTTTGGTAAGTAGTCTACTACTTTTTTAACATATCCTACTGCTGTTCCTTCGTTAGTTACAATTATTTTGTATTCTACTATAAAGCTACTTTGTCCAACATTCTTGTTTAGAACTTCTACTTTTGATAGTTTTTCATTATTTTTGTTATATACTTGTGTTCCTATTGTTGGTGTTGTTAATGTTATTTTGCTTATATGTTTATCTAATTTTAAGTCAAATTTTTCTGCTATATATAATCCTATGTCTATGTCTCTAATATCTGTATCTTCTATTTTTAATACATCAGATACTGCTACTTTTTTATTACTTCCTTCTATTTCCATTTCAAATTCTATTGCATCTGAGTTTATGCTTGGTTCTACACCCTTCGCATTAAATTCTGTAACACTATATTTTTCTGTATCATATATAAATACTACTAAATATTCGCCTTTGTCTAGATTTAAGAATTCATATTTTCCATTTTCATCTGTTGTTATTTTTTTAGGCATATCTGTTTCTGAATCTTTTACTAATTCGCCATTTTCTTTATATACTAACATTACTTGCATATTTGGCAATAATGTTTCTGTTTCTTCTCTTTGTCCATTTTTGTTTGCATCTAACCATGCAGTACCAGATATTTTGTATTTTCTGTTTTCTAATGAAGGTTGAATATAAAATTTCAATTTATTTGTAGCTTGTATTTTGTCTATTGCTGTTGCTGTTAATGTTGCAGGTTCAATTATTACTTCTTTTTCTTGTTGTTCTCCTAATTGTTTTGCAACAAGTTTTACATTTATATCAATTTTTTCGTTTGGTTGTAAACTATTTATATCTATAGACAATATGTTGTCATATGTTGAATCCTCTACATATTCTGTTCCATTGTATATATATTTAGCTTCTACCAATCTTGTTTCTGTTGGAATTTTTATCTCTACTACATTTTCTGTTGAAACTAATTCTCCAATATTTTCTACAGTAACAATGTATTCTATATTTTCTCCTTCTTTTACAGTTTGTTTTTGTCCTTGTTTTACATTTTGTTCTATTTGTAATTCTATTTTCTTTCCATAGAATATAAATTCATTAGAATAATGCTCTGGTACATTTTTTGCACTTACTTTTGAAACAATATTTATTTCTTCTGCTGGTTCTTGTACTCCTAATTCTATTGTTACATATTTAGTTTCCCCTGCTTTAAGGTCTCCTAACAAGATTTTTGTAGCTCCAGATTTTGTTTCGCCATCATTGCTGTTGTCTTTTGTTGATATAAAATCATTATGACCTATAGATTTCATTACTTCTAATCCTGTTGGAATACTCATTTCCCAGATTACATCATTCATATCTTGTTCAGAAACATTTTTTATTGATGTCATAAATTCTATTTTATTCCCTTTTATTAATAAGGTTTGTGGTTTAATTGGAGTTGTTGTTTCAACCTTTAATGATGCTTTTTTAAGTGATAATTTGTATTCATTAGATGTTGTACCTGATGCTTTTACCTTATTTAATATTTCTACAGTTTCTGATGTATCTTCTATATTATTCATTTTAAGTTCATATATTTTTTCTACAGACTTCCCTGGTGCAATACTTCCTAATAATACTTTTTTGTTCTTCTCATTTGCTTCTATAAAACTTCTTGTTGAAACATCATATTCAACATGTGTTGTATGCTCTGGTGCATCTATGCTTAATTCAACATTTTCTGCTGTTGTTTCTCCCACGTTTTCTACTATTGCTGTGAATCTTACAATTTGTCTTTCTCTAACTTCTGCTCCTTCTGGCATATTTGATGTTAATGTAACTTTTAATCTTGGTCCTTCTCCTGTTGATATACCTATTATTGGAGAAAGCTTTGTTTCTGCTGATGTTCCAGCTTGTTCGTTATTATCATAATATACTTTATATGTAGTGTATGAAGTATTATTGTATGGTAACTCTGATGGAATTTTTACTTTATAATTGAATTCCACTTTATCGCCTGTGTTTAAATCTGTATCTAATATTATTAAATATGACTTAGCTTTTTCCATGTTATCCATTTCTAATGTCCATGCATTTTCTGCATTTTCTAAATCCTTTGTTGCATTTGCATTTTCTGAATAATATACTTTTACTGTTTCGCTGTTAGCATTTATTTGTATTTTATCTTGCAATGTAGCACTAAATGTACTTTTTAATTCTGTATCTGTATCTATTTGTTTGTTACCTTTGAATGGTAGTCTTCCTAATATTTTAACATTTGAAATACTGTTGTTATTGTTGTTAAGTATAAGTCCGTTAATTGTTGCTACTTTTTCATCTGCACCTACTGCTATTTTTCCAACTTGTGTATCTCCTGACATTGATAAAATAGCTTTTTCTCCATCTGCATAGTCTTTAACTCCGTTAGCTGTTACTACTCCTGTTGGAGCTACAAGATTAATATTTGTTTCTGTTATTCCTATTTTATTTTCTGTTTTATCATAAAGGTTTGTATTTTCATTTGTATAATACATTTTTATTTTTTCTTGCATACTTGGTGTTAGTTTTTCTAATGTTATATCAGCTAATATAGATATTGTTGCACCTTTTGTTGTTGCTTCTGAATTATATTTTGTTTGTGTACCTTCAAATGATAAAGTTAATACTTTATTTCCATTTTCAGTTGACCAATTATTGTTTTTTAATTTCAATTCATTCTCAAACAACAATTTTGCATCTGATATTTCTATTTTTTCAAAGTATTTTGGAAATACCAATTTTATTGTTGGGTTTTTATATAAGCTATTGTTAATATTTGAAGTATCTAATGTTGCTCTTATTTCTACATTTTCATTTACAGTTATTGTAGATAAGTTATTTTTGCTTATTGTTAATTCTGCTTTTGATATAGGTTCTTTTAAAGCAATTTTTCCCTGTTTTGTTTGTTCTGCCAATTCTGTTTTTCCTATTACGCTTGCATTTATTTCTTTAAATGATTTAATTTCTTCTTTGCTATATCCATTTTCGCCTTTTATTGATTTTTCTACATATATATTCAATGTACCTTCTGTTGTTGGAGCACTTGTTTTTAATGTCAATTTGTTTAAATCTAAGTCTTTACAATCAAATGTATATAAACCATCTTTTAAACTTTGTTTATTTATTGTTCCAACTTTTTCTAGGTTTGGATTAAATATATCTATATATCCTTCTGTTCCCAAAATTTTGTTAAATACATTTTCTGAAACGCTTATCTTAGTTGTATAAATTTCATTTTTATTAGAAACTACTGTGCTATATTCTGTTGTTCCATCTTTGTAATTATCTGCCTCTTGAGTAAATTCTATTGCATTAATTAAATTTGCGTATGCAATGTTAGCTGTATATTTTACTGTATATGATGTTTCAACTTTTTCTTTTGCATTAAAATTTGCATATATATGTCCTTTACTAATTTCCTTTGTAGCTTCTATATTAAAATCCACAATTTCATTTATTTTCTTTGTAATTTCTGCTTTTCCTGTAAATTCTTGTTCCTTTATTGTTTCTATATTATTATATGCCTCTATTTTTGCTGTAAAATCTGTTGATACATTAAATTTTTCTGTTGAATTTACATAGTCATATATTTCTTTTCCTTCATATTTAAAAGTAACTAAATATTCATCTGTACAATTCTTTTTCCATGTTATGTTGTTATTTTCTAAAATGTTTTCTACCTTTATATCAACTAATTTTGTTTCTTCATTATAGTTCCAGTTAGTTTGTACAAAATCTATTCCATCTTCCTTTCCATTTGTTGCTTTTGTATTGTTTGCCATTACTTTTATATCATTTGGAGTATTTTCATTTATTGTTGGAACTTTTACTTGTAATTCTGTTGTTTTTATTGGTAGATTATTGTTTTCTAATCCTGTTTTAATTTTATATTGTAATATTACTCCATATTCTTCGCCTAATTTGTAAGGAACATACTTATTAATAGTTGCTTCTGCAACTATTTTTGCTTCTCCATTTAATATTAATTTAACAGTATGTTCTTTTTCTATTGCTATTTCTTTTCCTTTTGCATTTACATATGTACCATCTATTCTAACTTTGCTTTCTTGTATAAAATTGTCTGCTGATACAATATCATCTTTTTTTGGAATTATTGGAAGTTCTATTAATATATTTGAATTTGTATCTAGTTGTTTTAAATATATTTTGTCTTCCTTAATCTCTTGAATGTATTCATTTTCAAATCCAGTTTTCACATTAAAGTTTGCACTAGAAAAACTAACTATTCCATTTTTTAGATAGCCAGCTTCTTTTACTTTAATATTTAAATACATTTTTGCATCTTCTGTATTTACGTCTGATACTATTTCTCTTTTTTCATTTGCAAAGTAAACATCAAATTCTATATTTTGATTACTTGTTGCAGTATCTCTTGCTTCTGTTGCATATGCTATTCCATACATTCCTAATGTTGATAGCTCTGCAAAAAATATTATAAATGTAAGAACTGATGCTAATAATTTTTTTGTAATTTTTTTCATAAAAACCTCCCAATAAAGATTAATATTTTTTATATATAATTATGGTTCACCCATATTAATACACTATAATTTTATTATACTCAATTTTAGTTTAATTTTCAAGAGTTTTCCGACTTTTTTCAACTCTTTATGTATAATAATAGACATTTTCATAGTTTCTATATATACATATACTATATTTTAGCATTTTTTATTTATTTTTCAACATATTTTTTACGCCCTTTCTCCCTTAATATGCTTAACACATTACGGAACTACATTTTACTCCTCTAATATTAAATTTATATTACAAATCATCGCTTTTGGGATGTTCTTTTTTGCAATTTTTTGTTGCTTTAGGGACACGCCCTTTTGCAGTCATTGTTATTGTTTTAACTCCATTTCGTAAGGCAATTTAATATTTTATTTTGTTATTGTAACATTTTTTCTTTTTTCTAATATTATATTATAGTATTTTATACATATATTTTATAGAGGTGATTTTATGAATAATGGCAACAATATGGATATGGCTAAGTTAATGTCAATTTTGTCTAAAATGGATAAAAAGGATTTGGAGGCTGGCATTGCAAAAGCTAGTAAAATTTTAAACTCTAAAGATAAAGAAACTATTATAAATGAAATTAAAAACAATAATAATAGTAATCATTAAGTCTTACGGGCGATTAGCTTCGCCCTATTATTACCTATATAGAAGGAGGAGATTTTATGAGTAACGATATGTCTGATATTATGAACAAATTAAATAGTATGCTAAAAAACAATGAATTGCCTGATGATATTAAAAACATTGTAAATAATTTCTCTAACTCTGCTAAAAACGACTCAAGTACTTCTTCTAATAATGATACCTCATTTGATACTTCTGGTATAGATTTTGATACTATTTTAAAAATGAAAACAATTATGGACTCCATGAATAATCCTCAAAATGACCCTAGGTCTAATCTTTTAAAATCCTTAAAGCCTTATTTACGAGATAGCCGAAAGTCCAAAGTAGATCAGTACATAAAAATTTTTAGTATGGGCAAAGTTTTTGAAGCATTTAACCCATTAGGTGGTGACAAAAAAAATAATGTTTAATTTTCCTTTTTATCCTTTTTACAGAAGAAATTACATGTCTCCTTATGGATATGCTAATTATCCGTACAATAATCTAAAAAAGATAATGCCTACTTGTACAACGCAGAAAGAAAAGACAACTGCAAATCAAAAAAAATCCGCAGAGCCTAAGCCTACGGATTCAAAGGACGAGGATATTCTATTTGAAATTTTTGGTATAAAATTATACTCTGATGATATACTTCTTATGGCATTACTTTTCTTTTTATATACCGAAAAAGTTGATGACCAATATTTGTTTATTGCTTTAATTATGCTGTTACTTAGTTGATTTACTCCATTGTTATTTTGTCATCTTTTTCTATGTATGCATATGTTTTTAGTATATCTACTTCATCTCTTTCTATCTCTTTAACTATATTTGCTATTCTTATTTGTAAAGTTTCTATTGAGTTAGCAGCTATTATAGCTGATTTATTACCATTTGCTCCGGCATGTGCCAAGCCTCTAAGTGTTCCTAATATTACTACATTACCACCTGCTATAACTTCTGCTCCTCCATTTACATCTCCTAATATTACAATACTTCCCTCAAATTCTAGTCTTTGCCCAGATCTTAAAGAACCCCTATGGAATTTTGTTTCAGAAGTAGAAATTTCTCTACAATAGGTTTCTTGTATCCCGTATAGCCCTAGAGCTTTTGCCCCCTCAAATCTTACCTCTACATCTATTGCATCTTGTATTAATGTTTTAATTTCTTTTTTTTCTTTTGTTGATAATATTTTACCTTTTATTAATATTGGTGTTTTGTCTTCCTTATATAGCTTTTTCAACTCCGGAATCTTCTTTTTTAGATTTGCCATAACCTTTTTGTGGTCTGCTGTTACATCTATTTTTATAATTACTTCATTTTTCTTTAGTGTTACATTAATACAATCTTTAATTTCCATAATTGTTTCCTTTCTAATTTTGAATTTCTGTACTTGGCATTGCTGTTAAGTCCTCTTCAACTTTTTCCATATTCATTCCAAAATATTCTTGCAATATATCTCTTGCAACTTCTGCCGTGTATGAACCAGAACCGGCATTTTCAACTAAAACTACTACTGCAATTTCTGGTTCTTCATATGGTGCAAACCCCACGAACCATCCATTTATTTTTCCTTGTACGTCTGTTTGTGCAGAACCTGTTTTTCCACCTAGTTCTATATTAAAGTTTGCGAATGTACTATATGCTGTTCCGCCTTCTTCACTTGTAACGCCTTTCATTCCTTTTAATATTGCATCTATATTTCCCTTTTTAATATTCAAGTTTTCCTTTTTTTCTTTTGTCAGTCCAAGTTTAGCATTTACAAATTTGGTTATATCTTCTTTTGAAACTTGATTGCCATTTACATCATTTATTGATTTTACAATTGTTACATCTATTGGTTCTCCACCATTTGCCAACATACTTATATATTTTGCCATTTGTATAGGTGTATATGAATTATAGCTTTGCCCTATAGCAGCTGAAAGAGTTTCTCCAATTTGCCATTCATCCCCTCTTTCTTTTGCTTTATCTCTTGTTGCAACAATTCCTTTCTCTTCCATTGGCAATTCTACATTTGTTTTTTCTCCCAAACCATAGTATTTTGCATATTTTGCTATATTGTCTATTGTTGCTCTATATCCTACTTCATAAAAGAAATAGTTACATGAATGTGTTATTGCTTCTGTAACATTTAGCCATCCATGACTCATTCCATAGCTATTCCATATCCAACATGCAGGCTCGTGTGCTTTTTTATAAACTCCTATATCGTTTATTTTTTCTGTTGGTGTTATTACACCTGTTTCTAAACCTGCTATTGCTGTAATCATTTTAAATGTTGAACCTGGTGCATATACTCCACTTATTGCTCTATTAAATATATTATCTCCTTTGTTATATTCATCCAATTTTTTCTGACTAATTCCATTTACAAACAATTCTGGTTCATAGTCTGGGTAGCTTGCCATTGCTAATATTTCGCCTGTTTTAACATTCATTACCACTGCAGCCCCTGCTTTTGCGTCACTTCTTTTGCTAAAACCTCCACTTGCAATTTTCTTAATATTGTTTGCTAATGCTTTTTCTGTTGCTGCTTGTAAATTTGCATCTATTGTTAATATTACATCAGAACCCGCAACCGCTTCTTGTGTAATATATTCATCTGTAATAGTGCCATCTACAGACATATCTAATTGCTTAATTCCATCTTTTCCTCTTAAATATTCCTCAAACACATATTGTATTCCAACTTTACCAATTACGTCATTAATTCCATATGTATCTTCTCTACCATCTAATTCCGTTTCCGTTATATTTCCAACATATCCTAATATGTGTGATGCCAAGCTTCCTGACGGATATGACACCATAGGCTCGTTTGTAGCAGATATTCCTGGGAAATATATGCTCTGTTCTCCCAATTTTACTGCACTCTCTCTGCTAACATCTTTTGCTATTGTTACTGGTCTTATACTGCTATATCCATTTCTAGATATTTCATATCTTACTACCATTATTTTATATGCTTCTAGAATATTATGTTGTTCTATTTTATATTTTTCTTTTAATTCATAAAAGCATTGTTCCGGTGTAGCATCTTCTTTAATGTCATTTTCTTTTTTCCAATTAACTTGGCTTTCTTCATCATCTATTGTAAATTTAAATGGTTCTATTAATATTGGCAGATTATTTATATATTTATCATTATTGTTTTCTAAAATTTTTATAGTATTTAATATAGTTTTGTTTAATGTAGTTGTATTAATTTTTGTTTTATACAATTCTATATTAAATCCCATTTTAGTTGTTACCAACAGGTTGCCTGTCCTGTCTTTTATTGAACCTCTAGCCGCTTTAATTACAGTTTCTCTGCTTAATCTTGTATTTGAGGTTTCTCTATATTCTTTCCCATTAACTATTTGCAAATTAAACAGTTGAACAATAAGAACAATTCCAACTATGTATACAAGAATTGTTATTAAATTGTATCTTAAATTAGTATTTCTGTCATCATTATACATTTATTGTTCCTTTCTTGTTAAAAATACATTCCTCTTGTTTGCGGATTAAACGTACTTTCTAATTTTTCTCCTAGTCTCTGTATTATTGGGTACATTATAATTGTAATAATTGTATTATATATTGTTTCTATTGCTAGTATTTTTAAAAATAATGCTAACTCTATACTTGCATTTAATTTTATAATGTTTATTATATATATCCCTACTTCATATATTATTGTTGTACTTGCCACCATAAGCATTAATGTAATTCTGCTTTCTTTTGAAAAACTTTTATCTAAATATTCTCCTAGTAAACCTACTATTCCAAGCATTAAGGCTACTTGTCCAAATATTTTTCCATTTACAACATCTATATATAATCCCAGTACAATTCCAAAAGCTAATCCAACTTTTTTTCCAATAAAGAGCCCTATAATTAATACTAAAATTATAAACAAATTTGGAGAAACTCCGTATATATTAAACCAACTAAACAAGTTTATTTGCAAAAAATATATTACAAAAAAAGTTATTAATATAAGTATTATTGATAATGTTTTTTTCAATTAGCCCTCCTATTATTTTATTACCAAAACTGTTTCTAATTTTGAAAAGTCAACTGCTGTTTCAACTATTGCGTACCTGTCTGTTATATTTTTTGTGTTTACTATTTCTTTTATTTTTCCTATTTTTATACCCTTAGGATAAATTCCACCTATTCCAGACGTTTCTACAGTATCACCTTGCAATAATTTTGCATCTGTTGGTATATATGTTGCCTTTAAATTATAGTTTTCATCTAATGTGCCTCTTACAATAATGCTATCTCTTGAGGTACTTATTGTTGCACTTACCGCTGTTGCTGTATCTATTATTGTTTGTACCTTAGAGGTGTTGTTAGTTGTAGATATAATATATCCAACTAAACCTTTGTCAGAAATAACCGTCATGTTTGGCTCTATTCCATCTTTTTGTCCTACATTTATTATTAGAGTATTTCCAAAATTACTTATTTCTTTATTTATTACATATCCTGGTATACTTTCATAGTCACTATATTTTTCTTTTAAGTTCATATATTCTTTTAATGTTTCATTTTCTGATTTAATAATTTCATATTCTCTTAATTTTTGCTCTAACTCGCTATTTTTTTGTTTTAGGTCATCATTTTCAGCTTTTAGCTTATCTATATTTTGAAAAAAACTATCATTTCCTTTAATTTTATTTTTTAAATATACAAGGCTATTTTGTATTGGCATAACAATAGTATCAAAGGCTTTTTCTAGCCCTGATACCTTATTTATTTCCACATTTGTTAATAAAACTATAATTATTAATATAATAATTGTTATTATTATACCTACTATTCCGCCTTTTTTATTTTTATACATGTTCTCCTCCGGTTATGTTATCTTTTCCTTCTAGAGTTTATTAAAACTGATTTTAGTCTTTCTAAATCGTCTATTGTTTTTCCAGTTCCTTTAACTACGCAGTCTAATGGGTCTTCTGTGACATATACTGGCATTTCTGTTCTTATTGATAATAATTTATCAAAATTTTTGATAAGTGCTCCACCGCCAGCTAGCACTATTCCTTTTTCCATTATATCAGATGCTAATTCTGGTGGTGTTTTTTCTAATGTTTGCTTTACTATATCTATTATTTTTTCTATTGAATCTTGCATTGCTTCCTGTATTTGTGTAGATGTTACTGTTACTGTTTCTGGTAATCCAGTTCCTAGATCTCTTCCACTTACTTGCATACTTGTTTCAGACATAAGTGGCATAGCACATCCTATTTCTATTTTTATTTGCTCCGCCGTAGTACTTCCTATGGCTAAGTTCATTTCTTTTTTTATATAATTTACTATATCTTCATCAAGTTCATCTCCCGCTACTCTTAGCGAATTGCTTACAACAATGCCGCCTAAAGAAATAACAGCCACTTCTGTAGTTCCTCCGCCTATATCTACTATTATACTTCCACTTGGTTCTGCTACATCTAAGTTCGCTCCTATTGCAGCCGCCATTGGTTCTTCTATTAAATAGACTTCTTTAGCACCTGCTTGTAATACAGATTCCTCCACTGCTCTTTCTTCAACTTCTGTAATTCCAGATGGTACTCCTACTACAACTCTTGGCTTGCCCAAGTTATGTCTTTGTACTATTTTTTTCATTATATTTTTTAGCATTAATTGAGTAGCTGTAAAATCTGCTATTACTCCATCTTTCATTGGTCTAACAGCTTTTATATCTCCTGGTGTTCTTCCGTAGCATTTCTTTAGCTTCATGTCCTGTTGCTAGTATCGCCCCTGTTTTTCTATCTATTGCTACCACTGATGGTTCCTTAAGTATTATGCCTTTTCCCTTTAAGGTAACTAAAATGTTTGCCGTTCCTAAATCAATACCTATATCTTTTGAAACAAAATTAAAAAATTTCATATTTTATATTCTTCCTTTCGTGTATTAAAAGTTGATTCTTAAATAATTTTATCCAATTTTACCATTAGTAAGCATAGAAACTATACTTTTATATTTTCCATCTCCTAATACTACATGATCTATCATTTCTATTTCTAGCATTTTTGTTACTTGAATCAGCCTTTTAGTAAGTTCTATATCCTCATCGCTTGGTGTTGGGTCTCCACTTGGATGATTATGTACTAAAATTATTTTAGGTGCACCTATTTTTATTGCCTCTTTTAACACATCTTTTATTTCAAAAACAACAAAGCTTATACCACCATATGCCACATCTTGTATTTTTAAAACATTATTTTTAGAATTTAGCATTAGTACCTTTACTATTTCTCTTTTTTCATATTTCAATTCATTTATTAGTAAATTTGCTACATCTTGGGGAGATTTTATTTGTATATTAAAGTTATTAATTGGTCTTGATATTCTTTTAGTTAATTCACACACTGCTAATAGCTGTATTGCCTTTACTTTACCAATTCCCTTTATACTCATAAATTCTTTTATAGATATGTCTTGTAAAAATCTCAAACTGTCTTGTGTATTTTTTTGCATAGATAGTATTTTTTGTGCTAGCACTATGCTACTTTCTTCCTTTGTTCCACTTTTGATTATTATTGCCAATAATTCTGCATTTGAAAGTGCTTGTGCACCATACATCTCCAATTTTTCATAAGGTCTTTCTGATTGGGGGATTTCTTTGATATTCATATTTCTATCCTTTCTTCCCCCGTAAAATTCTTTAGAATAAATTAAACTTTTCTATATATAAATATTGCTAATATTAGCCCAATAATAGATGAAATATTTATTTTAAACATAAATCCTATTGTAAGTTTTATAATACTTAAGTCTATTGTTACAGGTGATGAAATTCCAAATTCTTCGCCATATGACACCCACCACAAGAAGTCAACTTTTGAAGCAAGCTCTCCTAGAAATCCACCTACTACCAATCCGCATAATATGAATAATAACAATATTAATACACTTTTATTCTTGGTTGCCATTTTTCTCCCTCCCATTTTTCTTTTGTTCTACTGTATTATATATGCAATATGCTTTTTTTTCAATATGTATAGGAAAAAAAATTGCACTTTTAACGGCATATGCTTTTTGTAGCATATGCCGTGTTTTAGAATATATTTATATCTCAAATTTTTTAATTTTTATGTATATAATAACTGATATTACAGTTAAAATTGCTCCGGCAATTAGCATAATGCTATTTTCACCTGTTTGTGGTATTTTTCCGTCTGCTTTATCTTCATTTTTTCCGTCATTGCTATTATTATTGTTATTGCTATTATTGTTATTACCGTTGTTGCTGTTGTTATTATTATTGTTATTATTGCCATTGTTACCATTGTTATTGTTATTACCATTATTTCCATTATTGTTATTTCCAGTGTTGTCATTATCATTATTATTGTTGTCATTGTTGTTGTTATTGCCACCTTGATTGTCTCCGCCACCGTCTTCTACAACTTCTATTTTTTGTTTAGCATATTTAGTTATTGTATCTTCTGTGTAAATTATTGTAATTTCTGTTGTTTCTTTCTCTAATTGTTCTTCTGGCATACATATATAATCTGTTACTTCCTTACTGCTTCCATCACTGTAGGTTGCTTTTACCACCATTCCTGTTTTGTCAAAGTTTTCTCCAACTTTATATTTTGTTTTATCTGGTGCTTTTGCTATTTTTATTTCTGTCAATGTTGGTGCATCTTTTTTACCTTGTACATCTACATTAAATTTTGCCGTTTTTTCGCCTAATTTTACTGTTACTTCTTTTTGTCCTTTTATGTTTAGTTCTTCTCCATCTTCTGGTGTAGTTTCAAAGCCACTTTTAATTATATCTTCTTCTCCGTTTTCATATTTTGCTTTTATAGATAATCCTGTTAGGTCTAATTGCTCTCCTACTTGGTAGACAACCTTATCTGGCTCTGTGTTTATGCTTATACTTTCTATAGCTATTTCTCCTACAAATACCAATGCAGTTATTGTTTTACCTTCATATTCTAATATTATAGGGTTATATCCTATTGTGTCTAAAACTGTACCGTTTGGTATACTGCTTGTATATCCAGTTTCTATTTCTTTTTCTTCTCCGTCATTATATATTGCCTTAAATTTAACTCCTGATAAGTCTAGTGCCTCTCCAACTTTATACTTAGTTTTTGTAGGTGCAGATATTCCTTTTAATTTTTCAACTTGTTTTTCTACTACATCAATATCAAAACTTGTTGTTTTTTCTTCGTATGTTATTTCTATGGTTTTATTTTCTACATTGTTAAATATTGTTCCATTTTCTATACTTGATGTATATCCTGTTTCTACAATTTCTTCTGTTCCATTATCATACATAACTTTTAATTTTAATCCAGTTAAATCTAATGCTTGTCCCACTACATATTTAGTTTTTGGTAAATTCTCTATTTCTATTTCTTCAACTTGGTGTTCTCCAACATTTATGTTTAGAACGGCTCTTTTACCTGCATATTTAATAGTTATTGTTTGTTGTCCTTTGGTATTTAATTCTGTTCCTTCTGCTGGCTCACATTCGTAATTTCCCCAAATAACTTTTATGTCATTGTTTGAATCTTCTGATATTAGCACTAGTCCGCTTAAATCCAATTTTTCACCAATTTCATAATTTGTTTCAATAGAACCATCCACTATTGTTAATGCTTGTATATCATCATTTTCTTTTATATTAATATTAAATTTTACTTCTTGTCCCATGTAGTTTACTTTTACTGTTTTTGTTTCTGCTTTTGTTAATACACTTCCATCTGGCAAGTCTAATGTAAAGTCTTCTGTTATTTCTTCTTCTGTTTCATCTGCATATTTTACTAGTAATATTAATCCATTTGAAAAGAATTTTTGACCTACAACATAATTCACATCATCTGGATATTGCTTTATACTAATTTCCTGAATTTTGGCTGGCAATACAGGTACATCTATTTCCGCTTCTAATGTTGTATCTCCTTCTTTGTATGTAATTGTTCTAGTTTTATCTGCTCTACTTAATGAAGTTTCTGTATCGACTTCATAATTTGTTACTTGCTCTATTGATCCATCATCATATTCTATCTCTACACACATATTTGTTTTGTCAACTTTTTCGCCTACTATATAAACTTTTTTTACATTTTCTTTTACTCTAATATTAATAGGTTGCTTTAATGTTACTGTTATTGGTTGCTCTACTTCTTTGCTTACTCCATTTTCTGTATATACTATTTTAACAGAAGTCATCCCAACCGTTAGATTTTGTCCATTTGGTACAGAGTAGTTATTAATTATTGCTGTTTTACCACTATTATATGTTGCTGTTACTTGCATTCCTGTCGAATCAAAATTTTGCCCTTGTATGTATGTAGTTTTATTTGGTTCTCTTGTTATTTCTATTTTTTCTAATTGTTTTGGAGTTACATTTACCGGAGTTGTAGTTGTTACCGTTTTGCCATTTTCTTCATAACTAATAGTTACCGTTTTTTGACCCAATTTCAAATTATCTCCATCTACTACTGTATAGTTAAATACTTCTTCCATTGAATTATTATCATACACAGCAACTACGTGGAATAATTCTCCTGCTTCAAAGTTTTCTCCTTCTATATAGTCGCTTTTTCCTAAATTTGTTGATGCTATTCTAATTAGTGTTCTTTCATTTATAAACAAAATTACTCTTGTTTCTTTATTATTATATTTAATTTTTACTATTTCTGAACCTACTTCATTTAGTATTGTTCCATTTTTCGGCTCTATTGTAAAGCCTTCTTCTATTATTTCTGTGTCATTATTATTATATGTTACTTTTAACTTTAGCCCCTCTAAATTTAATTTATCTCCTTTAGTATATACAAAATTAAATTCTCCCGTTGGTTGTATTCCAACTATTTCTTTTGGCGTAACACTTATACTGTAACTTGCCGTTTTACCTCCATATGTGACTTTAACGCTCTTATTTGCTGCTGTTAGTGTTGTTCCTTTTTTAGGATCTGTAGTAAATCCCGATGTTTCAAAACTTGAAGTGCCGTCATTATATGTTACTTTAAGTTTTAAATTATTAGTACTTAAAGAATCTCCTACTGTGTAATTTGTCCTAGGTTTTTTTGATATTTCAATTTTAGTTACTGTTTTTGTTTTTGGTAATACATTAACTTCTAAAATTCCTAAATTTTCTCCATTGTTTGATGTCATTGTTACATCAACAGTTCCAGTTTCATTCAATTGAGTTCCATTAACAGGATTTGTCCTCATATCATTTAAATTAAAATATAATATCTGGCCATTTGATGGACCACTTGTATATTGTAATTTAACACGTAAGCCTGTTAATTTTAATTTATCTCCAACTTTGTATTCCGTTTTTGGATAATTAACAATTTCTGTTTCATAAGTTGGTTTTTTAACCGTTACATAAAATGCGGCTTTTAACTTTTCATCTTGTTTATATTTTACGGTTATTTTTTGTTTTCCAGCTTTATCTAAATTTATCGGGCTACATTCATATTGTGAATCATCTAGGACAATTCTAGTGCCCCTATTATCTATTAAAACAACTACCATACCATTTGTATTTAATTTTTGACCTACTGTGTAATTTAAAGTAGTTGGTTTGGTTTCTACTTTTATCTCTTGTATCGTTGTTTTTGGTTTAACAGTAATATTTATATATGTTAATCCATGCTCATAACTTGATGTCACTCTTTCATCTCCAACACAAACTTGTAATGCTATATTATTATGACTTGAACTAAGTTGTTCACCATTTTTTATTGGAGAACTATATAGAAATTCTTGATTAAAAGGATAGGTAACTGTTGTATTATCATCATATGTAACCTGAAGTTTTAATCCTTTTATATCTAATTTGTTTCCAACCTCATAAATTGTTTTTGGGTTGCCTGTCTGTTTAGAATTTTTCGCATAATGTCTTTTGTATTTAGTAGCACTCTTGAAGCAACTATCTTGCCTAATATACAAATTTGTATCCTTAGGAAATATAGATGCCAATTTATTATGCGTAAAGTCCGCTTGTGTTATAATTACACCACTTAAGTTTTTAACATATTTAAAAGCTTCATCTCCTAAATAGCTTAGTGTATTACTAAGTACTAGATGTTCTCCGCTCCCAGTTATTCCAGATTTTTTTACATTTCCTTTAACTTTATTAACAAACTTAAATGCTCCATTTTCTATTCTTTTTATATCATATGGAATTGCTATTGTTAATCTTTCACAATCAGAAAATGCATATTTCTCTGCTATTTCTAAGTTAGGAAAATCCGCCCTCTCCAACTTTGGGCATTTACCAAATGCTTGATTCTTTACTACCTTAACACTCTTATCAAAATCAATACAAGCTTCTAAATTTCTAAATCCAAAGAATGCCATCTTTCCTATAGTTGTTATATTTCCTTTTATCTGCACTGTCGTTATCCAATCCCTTACATCTGTGGTTCTAAATTTCCATTCCGTGTCATCCTTTATAGCTCCTTCTCCTTCTATATATAATGTACCACTATCATATAGTTTTGCGGTTATATTGCTTCCTGAAGCACCTATATCCCATTCAGTGATAACATCAGCTTCTGATATTAATGTATAACTTGTTTCTAAAATAACACTTAGTGCTGGTATTATAATTTGTAGCACCATTACTACTATAAACATGTATATACATACTTTATTTCTTTTGCACATATCACATTCCTCCCGTTTTTCTTTACTTCATTTTACCTTTATTAAAAAATTTGTCAACTTTGCTTTTTGGGGCTCATTTAAACTAATTCTTTACGGAAACTTTATGCACCATTTCATTTTTAGACATTTATTTCTTTTTATTTACATTTTTGTTTCAGCAATGTTACACATTTATGTTTTTTAGCTCCTATCCCTACGCAAATATTGTTTTTCATAATTCATATCATGTTATTTCTTTCTATAAATTATTTGTTTTAATAAGGCAAATATGTCGAGATTTTCAAGAAGCTATATAAAAAATCACATTTTTTATGTAATAACCCCAGGAATTAATATTAGTTATATATTTGAAAAATGTGATTTTTGGTTTAATTTTGTCTAGAATTTTGTGATTTTTTGTATTGAAAACATTGGAATTTTGTGATAAGCTATATACTCAAATTTGTCGGAATATATCCTTACTTTTTAACATTCCTATCAAAAAATTTTTAAAAGAAATGTAGCGTAACTTTTTTTCCATTTTTTTATCATTTAATTTTATTTATATATGTGCTATAATTATTTTAATAATTATTAATGATGTATCATATTACGGCAAATTTATTAAATGCAAATGTCGAATTTGCATTTACCAATATTTTTTGTATTTACTATTCCTTTTTAGATTGTTTTGTGTTATAGTAAAAACTGTCACAATTATATGGATTTATAATATTATATGTAGTAGTGATGTTTGGAGGCTGTATAATGAAGTTTGAAAAACTTAGTGAAAATAAAATTAAAATTACCCTAACTTCTCAAGATTTAAAAGATAAAAATATTGATTTTCATTCTTTTATGTCTAACCCTTTAGAAAAACAAGATTTATTTTTGGATATTCTAGAAGAAGCAGAAGAAGAAATTGGTTTTGAATTTAAAGATTATCCTGTACGTATAGAGGCTTTAGCTATGGCAAATGGGGAGTTTATTGTTACTGTTACAAGGGTTGTACCCGATTCCAAAAACCTACATAAAAAAGTATCTGTAAAAAGAAAAAATACTAAAATAGATTCAAAATATGCTATTTATAAATTTGCTAGCTTTGATGATTATTGTAATTTTGTTAAATACTTAAAAAATCACAATCTTTCTTTAAGTTACAAGGTTGCAAAAAACATTTTACTATATTTGTACAAAGAAGATTACTACATTGTTTTTGATAATATTAATCTTAAATATTCTAATATTGCCAAATTCAATTCTGCTATTATTGAATTTGCAAAGTTTATTAGCAATTCAAGTCTTTTTATTTGTAAATTGCTTGAAAATGGCGAAATTATTATGAATAACAACGCTATTAAAACAGGAATTAAATATTTTAAATAATTTGCTCATATAAAAAACCTATGTATTATCTACGTATGCATAGGTTTTTATTTTATTCACAATATTTTTTATATAATTCTTTTAAATTCTTTTTATTTATCACTTTGTCTATTCCTTGTTTGCTTACCTGTACATATACTTCATCAAGCATATTAGCAATTCTTGGATTTATCTTTCTTCTGTTTTCTACATTTCTCCAATATTTTAGTTGTGTATCTTTTCTCCAATTTTTTCCATTATATGTTATTCCTGCTGCCAATTGGTCACATATCATTTCTACTGTATATTTATATGGTATAACAGGCACTTCATCTGTAGTTTCATAGTCATACCAGTATTCGTGATGATGTTTATTTCTTCCTTTGTGATGTAACCATGCTTTTGAGTACCCGCGTTCTCTTTTGCAATTTGTTATTGGACTGCTTTTACCATCTGTATAATACTTAGCCGATTCCCAAAATTCTGTAAAAGAATATTTGGAAAAGTCATGTAGAAATCCTCTTACTGGAATACCCGCTTTTATACTTAACCTAAAAACATAATATTTATGTTTTGTTACTGTCAAAAAATGTTTGTATGCTTTTTTTAGCATTTTTTTACCTACTTTCTTTATTGTCTATTATTACATTTTACAACAATTTTCGAAAAAATCAACCGTTTCTAAGGAATTCATGGCGGGCGATTAAAATCACCTCTACAACAACATTCCTTTTTCCTGATATTTCACTTTTAAAATCAAGTTTTTTATAATATATAACACTATTTTGTTGATTTTTTTATGTGTTTAATATATAATTTGCTTAGTATAATTAACTCGTCAAAATTGTGTTTATATTTTGTCGTTTCGTGTCGAATATGCACTTTTTTTGACTTTTTACGTTAAAAGTATTGCTTTTTTGCCTTAATTATTATACAATAGAGAAAAATTTAACAATGGGGGAAAGTTTATTATGGAAAAAAAATTCTATAACCTAACAAATCCACAAAAAAATATTTGGAACATGGAACAATATTATAAAGGAACGGCTGTAAATAATATTGGCGGTACAGTGCATTTAAAAACGCAGTTGGATTTTTCTGCACTTTCTAAAGCTGTGTCTAATGTTATTTTGGCACATGATAACTTCCATATAAAACTTACTAAAGACGGTAATAATATCAAGCAAATTTTTGTTAGTTTAGAAAACTATTTCGTCGAAATTATTGATTTAAACGACATGGCTGAGCTATTATTAATTGAAGAAAAAATGTGTCAAACTACTTTCTCTATGGAGAATTCTAATTTATTTTGTGTCAAAATTTTTAGATTACCAGACGGCACTGGTGGCGTTATCTCTGTTATGCATCATATTATTTCGGACTCTTGGACAGTTGGCCTATTTTGCAAGGAAATTGTTCAGGAATATACCAACTTGATAAAAAATACTAAATCTGATGATGTAGAATATTCATATATTAATTATATAAAAAAAGAACAAGAGTATTTAAATAGCCCTCGTTTTGAAAAAGATAAAAAATATTGGGCTGAGGTTTTTAATACTGTACCTGAACTTGCTACAATTCCATGCTTTTCAGCAGAATCTTCTAATCAAGTTTCTTGTACTGCTAAAAGGCAAAAGTTTGCTATTTCTAAGCAAGTTATGGACAAAGTTTCTGAATTTTGTAAGAATAATAGAATTTCAATATATAATTTTTTCATGTCGATTTTTTCGATTTATATTGGTAGAGTATCAAATTTAGATGATTTTGTTATTGGTACGCCAATTTTAAATAGATTAGATTTTGCGGATAAGAACACTAATGGTATGTTCATTAGTACTGTTCCTTTGCGCGTAAATATTTTAAACGACTCTTCTTTCGTAGATTTTAGTAAATCTATGGCTAGAAGTTGCCTATCTATGTTAAGACACCAAAGATACCCATATCAAAACATACTAGAAGATTTAAGAAAATTAGATTCTAGTATTCCAAATTTATATAATGTTGTTTTATCTTATCAGATTACAAATACTGTAAATGATGAGATTGATTGTGATTCTCATTGGGTATTTAATGGTACTTGTGCTGATGATTTGCAAATTCATATGGTGGATTACAACTCTACTGGCTTAAATGTTTTTTATGATTACAAAACATCAAAATATGATGTAAATGACATTAATAATTTACATAATCGTATTGAAAACATGATTCATCAAGTATTATCAAATAACGAGATTAATGTTTCCGCTATAGAAATTGTAACTCCAGAAGAGAAAAAACAGATTTTAAATGATTTTAATAATACTACAATGGATTATCCTATGGACAAGACTTTGATTAGTTTGTTTGAGGAACAAGTTTCTAAAAATCCGGATTCTGTTGCCGTAGTTTTTGAAAACCAAACTCTTTCATACAGAGCACTTAACGAAAAATCAAATCAGTTAGCAAATTACCTATCTTCAAATTCAATAGTAGATTCTTTCGTTGCAATATATATGAACAAATCTATAGATTATATTGTTACTCTTTTAGGAGTCTTAAAGAGTAAGAACGTGGCTGTTCCTATATCCACTCAATATCCAGTTGATAGAATAAATTATATGTTACAGGATATAAATGCACCTCTTGTTATATCTCATAAAAATTATAGTAACAATATAAGTTCAACATATAATGTTTTTAATATAGAGAACCTCGATATATCTATGTCTACCGAAAATTTAAACATAGAAACGTCAAGTGATAATTTAGCATATGTCATTTTCACCTCTGGCTCTACAGGACAACCTAAAGCAGTCGGAGTTTCTAACAAATCTCTAATAAATCATGTATATGGTATTCAAAATCGTTTTAATAACTCTATTTGTCACAATGATGTAGCGTTAAGTATTGCCAACGTTGCTTTTGACGCAAGTATGCAGGAGATATTTATTCCTCTTCTATTTGGTGCTTCATTACACTTATTAGCTGATGATAGTATATTTAATGCCGAATTGCTTGGAGATTATATTTCTAAAAATGGTATAACTTTTTCATTTATACCTCCTAATTTATTAGAAGCTGTATATAATATCTTGGCCTTACGAGACTATCACGGACTTGCTAAGCTTTTAGTTGGCGTACAAAGTATTTATAATACAACTTTAAATAAATACCTATCTCTAAATCCTGATATGCAAATTCATAATGGATATGGTCCTACCGAAGCCACGATATGTTGCATATCTAAGATGTATATTTCAGAAAATTCTGATACTTCTTTTATAATACCAATAGGCCGTCCAATGCCTAATTGTCGAGCTTACATTTTAAGTTCTAATAACATGATTCAACCAAAATGCACTATTGGAGAAATTTGTGTTGCGGGCGATTGCCTTTCAAAAGGATACATAAATTTAGAAGCTAAAACTGCCGAAAAATTCATATATATTCCTTCAATAAATGATACTGTTTATAAAACAGGAGATTTAGGATATATGCTCCCTAATGGGGACCTTCAATATGTAGGCAGAAGAGATAAGCAGGTAAAAATTAATGGATACCGAATTGAATTAGATGAAATCAACTCAGTTTTATTAGAATTTCCTGACATTGTTGAAAGTGTTTCTATTGTTGACAAAAACAAGATCTTATCCTTTGTAGTTTGTAAAAATACTATACCTTTAGAAGATGTTAGAAATTATATAAAAACAAAATTGCCTTATTATATGGTTCCTACTAAAATAATTTCTATTGAAAAAATTCCTATCAACTATAACGGAAAATTGGACTCGAAAAAACTACTTGAGTATTATTCTAGTGCTTCATCTACTGATAAATATTTTGCAAAAGACGAAATTGAAAAACAAGTCGAGCTTATCCTAAACAAATCTCTTTGTTTAGATAACTCCCCTGTTAATTTGTATGACTCATTTTTTGAGCTTGGTGGAGATTCTTTATCTGCAATTAAATTTTCAACCTTATTGAATCAGCACTTTAATACCAACATCACTGTAAGAGATATAATCAGTGCTAGTAATGTAGAGGCAATTTGCATGCTAGTAAAGGATAAATCTTCATGTGTCTACGTTCATAGTTCAATTGTTCATGAGCAAAGCAAGGATAACATATATCCTCTATCTTCTGCTCAACGAAGAATTTATTACTCTCAAAAAATGTCGGGAGAAAATAGCATATTGTACAATACTCCGGGTGCTATAATAGTACACTCTATTTTGGATAGAGACAGAATAGAACGAGCATTTAAGCAAATCATAAAAAGTCAAAGCTCATTTAGAACAACTTTTATTATTGATGATACGGAAATAAAACAGAAAATTTTAGACAATGTTGATTTTGCGGTCGAAACATTTAACAATACAAGCAGTGAAATAGATTCGCTAGTAAACAATTTCGCTAAGCCTTTCGATTTAGAAAAAGCACCTTTGTTAAGAGCTGAAATTCATTATATAGATAACAAACAAACCTTATTATTATTTGATTCTCATCATATTGTTATGGATGGTGTTTCTCTAAACATATTAGTAAATGACTTGTTTAAGCTATATAATAGTGAAAGCATTGAACCTCTTGAAGTGGAATATACAGATTATTCTGTATGGGAGAACACTTTAATAAATGAAGATAAGCTTTCTGATGATAAAAAGTATTGGTTAAATTGTTTTAAGGATTTCGATTTTGAAACTTTGAATTTGCCTTTTGATTATACTGTGCCAGCAAATCAAACTTATACCGGCAATAAACTTTATAATCATCTTGAGCAGTCTATAATTGACGAAGTTTCAACTTTTGCAAAAGAACAGCACGTATCAACTTATTCTGTATTTTTAACAGCTTTATTTGTTACTCTTTATAAATATACTGGACAAACAGATATAGTTATCGGAAGTCCTGTTGCCAACAGAAGTATTGAATGCTTACAAAATATTATTGGCATGTTTGTTAATAACATTGCTTTGAGAACAAAAATATTAGAAACTCAATCAGTTTCAGATTTAATTACTTTTGTAAACAATACTGTTACTGGTGCCTTAGATCATCAGATTTATCCTTACGATATGCTTGTTAAAGACTTGCAAGTTACTGTTGATCATTCGAGAAATCCTTTGTTTGATGTAGTTTTAACTTATCAAAACCAGGAAGATACATCTACTTTGACTAACAACAAAGCTGAAATACTTCCAACTGTAACTAATACTGCAAAATTTGCTATTACATTAGAAATTGCACCTAAGTCTAATCAAATAAATCTTGAATATAGAAGTGATTTATTTAAAGAAAATACTATGACAAGTTTCTTAAAACATTATCTATTTGTTCTAAAACAAATAATAGAAGGATTTAATGATGATGTTCAAAATGTTAATATTATAACTAATGATGAGCAAAAGTTATTAGATAAATTTAATAATACTTATGGTAAAATTAACAGAGCTCCTGTTTCTAAAATTTTTGAAGAGCAAGCTGTATTGCATGCTAATGATGTAGCCGTTATCTGTGATGATAAATTTTTAACTTATAAGGAACTTAATGAAAGAGCAAATAGTTTAGCACATTATCTAATATCTAAAGGTGTAAAACCTAATGACATTATTGCAATAATGACTAATCGCTCTTTAGAGACTATTGTTTGTATGCTAGGAATATTAAAAGCTGGAGCTGCATTTTTAAACGTAGATCCTACCTACCCTATTGACAGAACCGAATATTATATTAACGACAGTAAGATAGAACGTGTTTTAACTCAGAAAGAACTGCGTGAAAAAGTTGCGCAAATTAAAAATTCTATAGAAATAGACTTAGATAATACCGAAATCTATGGTAAACACACTTCTAATCCAAATGTTTCTGTTAAAGAAACAGACTTATCATACATTATATATACTTCCGGTTCTACAGGAACACCAAAAGGTGTAATGCTAAATCAAATAGGAATGTCTAATATGGTACAGGCTATGACAAAAGTATTAGATTATTTAAAAGAAGGCAACAAGCATGCTATTGCTTCTGTAACTTCTACACCTTTTGATATATTTGTTTATGAAATTATCGTTTCTTTAACACATGGTTTGAAAGTTGTTATGGCTAATAATGCAGAGCACAGAAATCCAAAACTTTTAGATGCATTAATAAAAAAATACAATGTTGATGTAATGACTGTTACCCCAAGTTTAATGAAAATAAACTATGATAATAGAGAACCTGATACTGCTCTTGCAAGAGTTAAAAACATGGTTTTTGGTGGAGAGCCTTTGCCAGAAAAATTTGTTCAAGACCTAAGAGCATTAGCAGATGACATAACTATATATAACATATATGGTCCTAGTGAGATTACTATACTTTCAAATGTTCAAAACCTAAATGGAGAAAAGGAAATTACAATTGGTCCACCTATATTGAATACACAAATTTATATATTAGATAAAAATATGAAACAGGTGCCTATTGGTGTAATAGGTGAAATATATATAGGAGGAATACAAGTAGGAGATGGCTACATTGGTAAAGCAGAATTGACTGCCGAAAGATTTCTAAAAAATCCTTTTGGTTCTGGAAAGATATATAAATCTGGTGATATTGGCCGTTGGACATTTGATGGTAAAGTTCAGTGTTTAGGCAGAATAGATAATCAAGTAAAGTTAAGAGGACTTCGTATTGAGCTTGGTGAAATAGAAGATGAGATGTTAAAAATGCCAGGAGTTACTTCTGCAATAGTTAATAAAGTTTCTCTTGATGGTAAAGAATCTTTATGTGGTTACTACGTAGCAGATAATAACTTAGCTGAGAATATAGTTAAGGAAAATTTGAGAAAGTTCTTGCCTCCTTACATGGTGCCTACTTATATTATAAAGCTTGATAAAATGCCTTATACCATTAATAGAAAGGTTGATAGAAAAGCTCTTCCTCTTCCTGTTGTAAACAAATTTGCTTCTGCAACTGTTGACATTAGATCTCTTAATTCAAACGAAGAGAAATTATTAGAAATTTGGAAGAATATCCTTAAAACAGATAAGATTTCTGTTGATGATAATTTCTTTGATATTGGTGGAGATTCTATCCTTGCAATTAATATGCAAATAGAGGCTTTGAAATATGGCTTGGAATTTGAGTATGCAGATATATTTAACTTTCCTACTATTAGACAATTATCAAAGAAATTGCCAAGCCCTGAAGAACATTTTATGGCAAATTATGATTATTCTAAAATCAATAATCTTTTAAAAGCAAACTCTATTGACAACTTGGATAAAATTGAAAAGTATAGTTTTAGAAATGCCCTTATAATAGGAAGCACTGGATATTTAGGTGCTCACATACTACATTCGTTCTTAATACACGAATCAGGTACAGCTTATTGTTTAATCAGACCAAAGAGCAATATGTCTCCAGAAGATAGAATTATCAGTTATCTAAATTTCTATTTTGGAGAAGATTTCTATAATAATTGTAAAGATAGAATAAAAGTTGTTGCAGGAGACTTGGTAAAAGAAAATTTAGGCTTATCTGAAAGTGATTATAATGAAGTTGTGTCTAATGTTGATGTTGTTATCAACTCTGGTGCTATTGTTAAGCATTTTGGATTAAAGAAAGAATTTGAAGATATTAATGTAAAAGGTACTCAATATATAGTAGACTTGTGTAAGAAGAATAATAAGAGATTAATTCATGCTTCGACTATTAGTATATCTGGTTTTGGAGAAAAAGAGGAACTTACGACTACTCCTGAAGAAGAAGGTTCGAAATTATTTACTGAACATGATTTATATGTTGGTCAAAGTATTAAAGGCATTTACAGTACAACTAAATACAAAGCTGAAATTTCAGTTTTAGAAGCTATTGAAGATGGATTAGATGTCCAAATTGTTAGAATTGGTAATATCACTAATAGATATTCTGATGGAATGTTCCAAAAAAATATTAAAGACAATGCTTTTGTTAGAAGACTGAAATCATTTATTGAAATTGGAGCTTTCCCAAAAGAAACTTTAAAGCATGCTCTTGAGTTTACTCCAGTTGATTTATGTGCTGATGCAATAATAAAAATACTAGAATATAGCAGTCCTTGCAATGTATTCCATATATACAATCCGAATTTAATGCCTGCTCCTTTATTGTATAATACTTTATTAGATAGAGGCTTTGAGATTATTCCTGTTACTGATGAATTAATGTCATACATTATAACAGGTATATTGGAAGACAATAAAAAGAAAGATACTATTTCTGGAATCATACAAGATATTGACAAAAACAAAAAGTTCACATATACTTCTAAGGTTAGACTAGATTGTGACTTTACAAATAAATTTTTGAATAAAGTCGGTTTTAACTGGGTTTCTTATGATAGTCTCTATATCAATAAATGTTTTGATTATTTTAAGAAAGTACATTTTATAGAAGGAGATAAATAAATGCTAGATAAAATTTCTATACCATTATTTTTATTAATGTTGTCAGCCTTATCAATAGTCATTACTCTTATATATGTTCTAAGGACAAAAGGAAGATCCCAATTAAAGACATTTTTTTGCGTAGATTTGATCTGTGTATTGGTTATTTGCCTAGGTGTAATATTTCAAGATATTCTAAGTAAAAACTTTAATTGGGATCCTTGGAACTTTGAAAAGTTTATTTATATAGGAACTTGTTTTTTGCCAGTCGCAATCTTTTTTACAGGATTAATTTTTGCTAAAACAAAAATTACTTTTAAAAAAAGATATCTGCTATTCTTTATAGTTCCTGCATTATCACTAATAGTATTATGGACAAATGATTATCATCATCTTTTTTATAAACATTATTCCATCAATATAAATGAAGGTGTCCCTGGGAGTTATATGATTGTTCACAATATTTATTCATATTCATTATTATTGCTTGGGGTTTTCCAAATGATAAAAGCAACTTCGAAAAATTCAGGTTTCTTTTCAAAGCAATCTTTATTGCTTATCCTAGGAATCAGTATTCCTTTGGTAACTAATATATTAGGAACTTTTAAGATACTTCCTATGACTGTTTATATAACTCCTATTTCCTTTGCACTTACTATGATCTGCTTTACATTTGCAATTTTTAAATTTCAATTCTTAGGAATTGCTCCAATTGCAGTTCAAATAATTGCAAATAGGATTTCCGATAGTTATCTTGTATTAGATGACTATTTAGTTATGTCAGATTTCAATGAGACTTTTTTAAAAACTTTCAGGTTGCATGATTATGACATTAGAGGAAAAGATATTTTTACATTTTTTAAAGAACATAAAAAATATAAAGTAAACGTAAAGAGATTTCAAAACGCTATTCAAAAAGCTATGGCTTCTAATGTAACTGTTTCTTTTGAAATTCACATAGAATCACTAGACAAATATTTTACAATCGAAATTTCAACTTTATATAACAATGATATTTTTCTAGGTACTTTATTACTATTTAAGGATATTACTCAGCATAAATTAGACATGCAGGCTCTTAAAGATAACCAAGATATTTTAATTGAGAGGGAACGTTTGGCTTCTCTTGGTCAATTGATTGGTGGTATTGCTCATAACTTAAAATCTCCTATAATGTCAATTTCGGGAGCTACAGAGGGTCTTACAGATTTAATTAAAGAATATGAGGAGTCTATAGTTGACAAAGATGTTACTATTGATGACCATTTGGCTATTGCAAACGATATGAAGGATTGGATTTCTAAGATAAAATCATATTTAGAATATATGTCAGATATTATTACAGCTGTTAAAGGTCAAGCTGTTGCCTTATCTGAAAATGCTGTTGATTCATTTACGGTTGAGGAACTTACTAAAAGAGTTGACATTCTTATGAAACATGAGTTGAAAAAAGCCTTAATTACTTTGAATTTAGACCTTAAAGTTCCTACTTCCCTTATGATTCATGGCAATATAAATGGTTTGGTTCAAGTTATAAATAATATGATATCAAATGCAATTCAGGCCTATAAAGGTAAAGAGGGGCAAACAATAGATTTAATTATAACTCAAGAAAAAAATGATGTTATTGTTTCTGTTAGAGATTATGCTGGCGGTCTTCCTAAAGAAGTTCAAGAGAAACTATTTAAAGAAATGATAACAACTAAAGGTAAAGATGGAACTGGAATTGGCTTATTTATGTCATATTCAAATATACGTGCACATTTTAATGGAGATATTACATATTCTACAGAAGAAGGAAAAGGCACAATATTTAATATTATATTACCACAATAGTTAAAATAGAACTGTAATGTAAGTAAAATTTTACTTTTATTACAGTTTTTTTCATTTTTTTCATCTTTCTTATTGATTTTTTCCCCACTTTATAATATAGTATTGTTTAATACAGAGGTGATATTATGAGAAAGCATATTCAATCTAATACCACTACAGGATATAAAATAATAGCAGTTGATGATGATAGCGGTGTATTAGATTCTTTATCTGTCCTTTTGAATAGAAATGGTTATAACTTTGTAGGAATAACTGATCCAATTCAAGCAATAGAACGTGTAAAAAAAGAACATTTTGATTTAATGCTATTAGACTTTATGATGACACCTATTCATGGAGATAAAGTTGTTGAGGAAATAAGGAAATTTAATAAAGAACTTTACATTTTATTACTAACAGGACACAAAGATTTAGCTCCACCATTAGAGACTATAAGAAAATTGGATATACAATGTTATTGTGAAAAAAGCGATAAATTTGACCAATTGCTTCTATTAGTTGAGGCTGCAATAAAATCTGTTGAACAATTAAATGAAATAAATCGTATAAATAATGAATTATCAGATGCTTATAGTGATCTGGAAAAGGCATATTTAGACATGGTTGAAACACTTAGATTTACAGTTGAAGCAAAAGACCCTTATACTAGAGGTCATTCAGATAGAGTATCTGCATACTCTGTTTTAATTGGTCAGCATCTTGGTTTATCTGACTCTGATATTAATACTTTAAAAATTGGTGGCTTATTTCATGATATCGGCAAAATAGGAATTCCAGACAGCATATTGCTTAAAGATAGCAAACTTACAGATGATGAATATTCTGAAATTAAAAATCATCCATCTATTGGTGCACATATTTTATGCAATGCAAAAGTATTTCAAGATATTATACCTATTGTAAAACATCATCACGAAAGATATGATGGAAAAGGATATCCTTCTCAACTAGCTGGTGAAGATATTCCATATTTCGCCAGAATAGCTGCTGTTGCTGATACGTTTGATGCTATGACATCCAAAAGAACATATAGAGATGCTTTACCTTTAGAGGTAGTCAAAGCAGAAATAGAAAGGTGCGCCGGAACACAGTTTGACCCTAAAATTGCTAAAGTATTCTTAGATATTTTGAATAAAAATTATGAAGAAATACAAAAAATTCAAGAACAATATAGGTAAATACGGACAAATAAATGTCCGTATTTTATTTATATTATCAGTTTTTTTAGATTCTCATTGATAATTGTGCTTTTTTCCTATCTTCATCTATTCCTATTATTTTTACTTTTACTACATCTCCCACAGATACTACATCTGAAGGATTTTTTACAAAACTATTGCTTAATTGTGAGATATGTACTAATCCATCATGTTTCACTCCAACGTCTACAAATGCGCCAAAATCTGTTACATTTCTTACAGTTCCTGTTAGTATCATTCCTTCTTTTAAATCTTCAAATTTCAATACATCTGCCCTTAATACTGGTTTTGGCATATCTTCTCTTGGGTCTCGTCCTGGTTTTGAAAGCTCTTGCATAATATCTTTTAATGTTATTTCCCCCACATTTAGCTCTTCTGCTGTTTCCTGCGTTTTTATTTCTGATAATTTATTTTTTATTATAATTAACTTTTCTTTATTTAATAAATCTTCTTTTTTAAAGCCGATTATATTTAATAGTTGTTCTGCAACTTCATAGCTTTCTGGATGAACAGCTGTTATTTCTAATGGATTTTTTCCATCAAATACTCTCATAAAACCTGCACATTGTTGAAATGTTGCTTTTCCCAATTTTGGAACCTTTAGTAATTCCTTTCTTTCTTTTATCTTTCCATTTTCGTCTCTATATTTTACAATATTACTTGCTAATGTTTTATTAATTCCAGATACATAAGACAATAAAGAAGGTGTTGCTGTGTTTACATCTACCCCAACTTTATTAACTGCGTCTTCTACTACTCCTGTTAAACTCTCTGATAATTTCTTTTGATCAACATCATGTTGATACTGACCAACACCTATTGATTTTGGATCTATTTTTACAAGCTCTGCCAGTGGATCTTGTAATCTTCTTGCTATCGAAATTGCTCCTCTTAAAGATACATTTATATCCGGATATTCTTCTGTTGCAAGTTTTGATGCAGAATATACAGATGCTCCTGCTTCGCTTACTATAGCATAATGAACATTGCCTAACTCCTTTATCATATCTGACACAAAGTTTTCTGATTCTCTTGATGCTGTTCCATTTCCTATTGCAATAATGTTAACATTGTATTCTTTTATTAGTGCTATTAATTCTTTTTTAGCTCCTTCCACATCATTTTGTGGTTCTGTTGGATACACAGTTGTTGTAACAAGTAGTTTTCCGGTTTCATCTATTACCGCAATTTTACAGCCTGTTCTATATGCTGGGTCAAACCCCATTACAGTTAGCCCCTTTAGCGGTGCTGCTAGCAATAATGGTTTTGCATTTTTTCCAAATACTTTTATAGCCTGCGTTTCTGCCTTTTCTGTTAAGTCAGAGCGTATCTCTCTTTCTATTGATGGCTCTATTAGTCTTTTAAAGCTATCTTCTATTGTTTCTTCTAACATTTTAGTATATTGCGTAGAACCTTTTATAATATCTTTATTAATCATTTCTAAAATAGTAGTTTCTGGTTTTTCCATTTTAACTTTTAAAAATTCTTCTTTTTCTCCGCGATTTATAGCCAAGATTCTGTGACTAGGTATTCTGTTTACTTTTTCATTAAAATTATAATACATATCATATGCCGATTTTTCTTCTTTTGTGCCTTTAACCATTATTATTCCTTCTCTATAGCACATTCTTTTAATTTGTTTTCTATAATTAGGATTATCTGATATATTTTCTGCAATTATATCTTTTGCGCCTTGAATTGCCTCTTCTACGTTTAAAACTCCTTTTTCTTCATCTATAAATTCTTTTGCAATTTCTTCTATATTTCTTTTATCATTTTGTTCAAATATTATTTGCGCCAATGGTTCTAGTCCTTTAGCCTTAGCTATTGTTGCTCTTGTCTTCTTTTTTTGTTTATATGGTCTATATATGTCTTCCACTTCTGAAAGTGTTTTGGCATTTTCCAATGATTGCACTATTTCATCTGTAAGTTTACCCTGTCCATCTATTGATTTAATTACCTCTTGTTTTCTTTCTTCTAAATTTCTTAAATATTTAAGTCGTTCATCTAAATCTCTAAGTATCTCATCACTTAAACCTCCTGTAACTTCTTTTCTATATCGTGCTATAAATGGGATAGTATTACCATCATCTATTAATTTTATAGTATTGGTAACTTGCTCCTCTTTTACATTTAATTCATCTGCTATTATTTGAATAATTTTATTCATCTTTTTTGCTCCTTTTTACATTTTTCGAGTTTTTTCTTACTACTTTACTTGATTTTTTCATATACTTAATATATCATAATATTATAAAAAAGGAAAGGAGATTTTATATATGAATTTATCAAGTTTTAGAGCAAAAGCTCGTGAAAAACTATCTGGAAAATGGGGAAAAGCTGCTTGTATAACTCTTGCATATATGGCTATAAATTTTATTTTTAATACCATTTTAAGCTATTCATTCAACGGCCTTAATACTATACTTTCTATCGGTTTTGCTATTATAAATGTTCCTTTAGCATATGGTTTATTAATCCAATTTGTAAAGCTTTATAATGGTGAAGATACATCAGCATTTAACTTTTTTACATTAGGATTTAATAATTTTGCTAGAGCTTGGAAAGTAGCTCTTAATGTGTTTTTAAAATTATTAGTTCCATTTATACTTTTAATAATCTCTTCAATACTTCTTACTTCATTAGGTATAGTCTTTTACTGGACTCAGCCTGCAAACCTTACTGTATTGGTCATTTGTTTAGCTATTATTTGCCCAGTTTCTTTAATATGGCTTATAGTAAAATCATACTACTATATAATGTCTGATGTGATATCTATTGAAGAAACTGAATTACAACCAAAAGATGCAGTTGCAAAATCAAAAGAACTAATGACAAATAACCGTTGGAAATTCTTTATACTTGATTTAAGCTTTATTGGTTGGGCTCTATTAGCATCTTTAACCTTTGGTATAGGTATGCTTTGGTTGTTACCATATATTCAATTAACTCATATAGCATTTTATAAACATATATCTAAAAAAGAGGATGTTATTTAATTAACATCCTTTTAATATACATAATTTTGTGGATCATATCTTACTCCATTTACTCTTACCTCTAAGTGTAAATGATTTCCTGTTGACCTTCCTGTTGTTCCAACTTTTGCAATTACTTCTCCCTGACTTACGCTTTGCCCTGTTGATACTAATATTTGACTACAATGTGCATATGCTGTTTGAACTCCATTTCCATGTGATATTACTACCAAATATCCATAATCATCTAACCAACCCGCTGTTGTTACAGTTCCAGATGCTGCCGCCATTATAGGTGTCCCTCCTGGTGCTCCAATATCAAGTCCTCCATGGTTGTTTCTTGTTCTTGGTCCAAATCTTGAAGTTATTATTCCAGATACAGGTTGTATTAAACTAATTCCTATATCAACTTTTGCATTTGAATTTCCAGAAGCATATCCTGCAACACTTGCGTATACTATCTGTGGTGGCGGTTCTACATATAATTTAGCCACACATTTTTCAACATCTGTGAATTCTTTTAATTCTGTCTCGTATTTTTCTACAATTCCTAACTCTTCTTTGTTATCACTATCTTTTTCCTTTAATTCCGCAATAACTTTTTCTGCCTCATTAAATGTCGCCACATAAGCCTTTTCCTCTTTATCATCTGTTATTGCGTAATATTTATAATATGCTGTCCCATCTTCTATAGCCTTTGCATAAATTTCTTCGTCGTTACAATTTACATTTTTCTTTAATAGGCAAAGCTTATATTCTGGCATTTGGTCAACTTGAATAAATGCAACATTTGATTGTTCTTCTGCATTTATATATTTATTTATCTTTTTTTGCATATTACTTTTGTTATCTGTATATCCAACAAATTCTCCATTTAATGTTACTGCATATGTCGGTTTGTAGTAAAAAAACACAATACTGCCAATAAAAATAACTGCTAATGCCACTAAAACAAGAATTTTTATTGTTTTTCTTGAGTATATAGCTACATTTTTTAGTATATTAATAATAAACACTCTCCTATCATTATAATCTGTATTATTTTATACCATTTTTATTTATTTTACAATAACAACTTCAACTTGAATTCTTTCTTTTACGTGCTTACATAGTGTTTTACTGTCTTTTCCTCATTTTTATACTGTTTTTCTTCCATTTTTATTCAATTTATTGTATAAAATGAATATTTAATGTTCATAATATCTTTATATTACTTATGAAAGGAAGGGTGAAAATGCCAAATTTAAGTCAAGTAGAATTACAGAATTTAAGACATTTGATAGGAGCACACGAAACATCTTATCAAAAACTAAACACATATGCTTCACAAGCAGTAGACCCACAAATTAAGCAAATTTTTACAAAATCAGCTCAAGATGCATTAAATACTAAACAAAAATTAATGTCATTTTTAAATGGATAGGAGGATTTTTTAATGGATGAAAAAACAATGGTTAACGACGTTTTAGACGGAGTAAAAGCAAGTCTTACAACATATCAAGGAGTCATTTCAGAAGCAGAAAATATGCAATTAAGACAAACTATACAACAAATACGCAATAGTGATGAAAGCTTTCAGTACGAGCTATTTAAAATAGCACAAAACAAAGGCTATTACAAACCTGCTCAACCAGCAACAATAACAGAAATACAAACAGTAAAAACAGAACTTCTCAATTAGGAACAGGCCCTAATTGTTCCATTTGCACAATTTTGGACATCCTTGTTTAAGAGCAGTCATTTTGTACTGAACTGCTCTTATTTACATATAACTCAATTTGTTTATTCTATTATTTCTAATTCCGCAAATTTTGCCATTAACCTTTTATGTCCTACTTTATCAAACTGTATGTCTAACTTATAATCTTCGCCTTCTTGTTCTATTTTATTTATGGTTCCTTCTCCAAATTTTTTATGATAGATTCTTTGTCCTTCTTTATATTTAGTTATATCCACTTGTCTATCACTTGCCTTTTTATTTAATGAATTTAAAAAGCTCTCTGCCGTTCTAAACTGAAATGCCCCCACTTTTTCTTTAACTTCTGGTATTTTCTCTACATTGTCAAATTTATATGTTTTAACTTTTCCTGCATAATTTGTTCCATATTCCCAACCATAATTTGAGTCTTTAAATGAATTATTATCTTCATTGTCTATTTCTTCATAACCGTCTAATAAATCTTTTGGTATTTCTTTTAAAAATCTTGACATCTGGTTGTAGCTTGTAGAACCAAATATTGTTCTTCTTTTTGCACAAGTCAAATATAAATACTGCATTGCTCTGGTTATTCCAACATAGAATAATCGCCTTTCTTCTTCTAATTCTTTAATTTCTCCTATTGATTTATATCCTGGAAATATTCCTTCTTCCATTCCTACTAAAAATACCACTGGAAATTCTAGCCCTTTTGCACTGTGCAAAGTCATTAAAGTAACGGTATCTTCGCTTTCTTCCATATTATCTATGTCGCTTGTTAGACTTATACTTTCTAAAAATTCTGCCAATGTGTTTTCTGCCATTTGCTCCTCGAACTCTATTGCTACTGTTAAAAATTCCTCCAAGTTTTGTATTCTACTTTCCGCTTCAATTGTATTTTCATTTTCTAATGCTTTTACATATCCTGTTTTATTTAATGTCAATTTTATTAGCTCTGATATAGGAATTTGGTTTACTTGCTTTCTTAGCTCTTCTATTACTTCCACAAATTGTATGCTATTTGCCTTTACCCTATTTAGCTCATATTGTTCTGCATATTTTATTATTTCATACATTGACTTACCTGTTTTATCAGATATATCTTGTATATTATCTAGGCTTGTTTTTCCTATGCCTCTTTTAGGTTCATTTATAATTCTTTTTAGTGATAAATTATCTGAAGTATTAAATATTAATCTTAAATATGCAATTATATCTTTTATTTCTTTTCTTTCATAGAATTTTAGTCCTCCAATAATTTTGTATGGAATATTTTCTCGTCTGAATATATCTTCTATTGCCCTTGATTGTGAATTCATTCTGTACAATATTACAAAATCAGATAATTTTAAATATTCTTCCATTTTAAGCATATTTATTTGCTTTACTATGTATGATGCTTCATCATATTCGTCTTCTGCTTTATAGATACAAGGTAGTTTTCCTTCTTCATTTTCTGTCCATAATTTTTTATCATATTTGTTTTCATTGTTTTTTATAACTGCATTTGCTGCTTTTAATATATTACCTGTACATCTATAATTTTGCTCTAGTTTTACTATTTTACTACCCGGAAAGTCTTTTTCAAAGTTTAGTATGTTTGTAATATCTGCTCCCCTAAATGAATATATCCCTTGGTCATTATCGCCTACAACTGTTATATTTCCATATTTTGAGGCTAATATAGATACTAACATAAATTGTGCTTTGTTTGTATCTTGATATTCGTCTACAAGTACATATTTAAATTTTTCTGTATAATATTCCAAAACATCCGGATTTTCTGTTAATATTTTAATTGTGTAGTTTATAATATCATCAAAATCTAGTGCATTGTTTTCTTTCAATTTTTTTTGGTATAATTCATATACTTCGCCTATTTTTTCTTTTCTAAAGTCTCCATTATATTTTACTTGATATGCTTTTGGTTCTAACATATCATTTTTTCCGTTACTTATTTCAGATAAAACACTTCTATCTGTAAAAAGCTTATCATCTAATCCTATTGATTTTATACATTCTTTTACTAATGTTCTTTGATCTGTCGAATCAAAAATCAAGAATGTAGTGTCAAACCCTATTCTATCTATGAATCTTCTTAATATACGTACACAAATAGAGTGGAATGTTCCTAGCCACATTTCTTGAGATGCTTCGCCCACTAGTTTTTCTACTCTTTGTTTCATTTCGTTTGCCGCTTTATTTGTAAATGTTATTGATAGTATATTCCATGGTTTAACATTTTTTTCTGACAATAGATATGCAATTTTATGTGTTAACACTTTTGTCTTTCCGCTTCCTGCTCCCGCTATAACTAGGCATGGTCCTTCTGTTGCTAAGACTGCTTCTTTTTGTTTATCATTTAATCCTTCTATTAGATTCTGCATTTTTGTTTATATTCCTTTCTTAGAATTATTGTCTATCAGCATTTCTAAACATTGCTTTATTTCTTCTGCACATTGTTTATATGTTTCTATATTGCACCCCCATGGGTCTTTTATGTCCATATTTTTTCCTTCTTTTCCAATTCCAACATATTCTTTCAATGTATATACCTTACCAGTTAATTCAGGATACATATTTAGCACTATCTGCTTATGAGATACTGTTGCACATAATATTAAATCCATCTGCTCAATTTTTGTTTCTTTAATATTTGTTGCTCTATGATTATTCATATCAACACCATATTCTTTCATTACATCTATTGCACTATATGTTGCTGGTTCTCCACTATCTGCATATATTCCGCAAGAATATACTTCTACATTATCTTTTTCTTTTATCATTTTTTCAAGCATATGATGTGCCATTGCACTTCTACATGTATTTCCTGTGCACACAAACATTATTTTCAATTGTTTCACTTCCTATCTTTTTCTTTAGTATTAATATTATAACATTTATATTTTTTATTTTTCAACATATTAGGTAATATTTAATGCTATTATCCCCAATAATAATCCACAAATGTTACCAATTGCTGTCATTCTACCACTATATAACTTATTTGCTTCTGGTGTTAGCTCTCCCGAAACTACATAAATCATTGCTCCTGCTGCAAATGCTAAGCATAGCGCAATTATAGCTTGCGATATTGAACCTATTAATCCACCAAAAAAGGCACCTACTCCTGTAGTTATTCCAGATAAAATTACATAAAAAACTACTCGTATTGGGTTCATACCACCATTTTTCATTGGTACTGCCATAGAAATTCCTTCTGGTTGATACAAAAATAGGCAGTTCTGTTGGTAATATTCTTTGATTTTTTATACTTTTACTTTCATCATAACCTCTATCTACATTTTCTTTTGATAACCTTATATAAATTATTACCACCTTGTACATCGTTTTTTCTAGTTCTTCTCCTTTTTCATCAAAATACATATTAATTATAAATATTTCATTCATATTGTCTCCAAACCTTTTAAAGACTTATTCAATCTATAAAAATTTATTGTTCTGATTTCAATGAAAAAATTGTCTTATTTAGAGTTGCCAAATCACTAAATAAGACATATATATTAAGATTTACTATTCTAATCTTGTAGTGTCAATTATAAATGTTTCTATACAATTACATCACTTCTTAATTTCCCATTAAGTTTTCCAGAATTAATCATTATTCCATCTCCTTCATAGGCACAATCCCCATCTAATAGGTATTCATTTACAAATACATTATTGTTGACTGTAAGGAAGTTCTTTAAATTTTCCTTTTTCACCCATACAGCTTTTTGTTTATTAAATTCATCTTCAGAAACCCTTTCTCTTTTTTTAGATTTTAATATTCCAAATATAACATTTAATGTGGCATATCTATTCACTCCTTTATATGCCGCATAAAAATGATTGTGTAATTCAAAAATACTTTTTCGATTGATTTTAATATCAATATAACCTGTTTCCTCTTTAACTTCTCTAATTGCTGCCTCTTCAGGAGTCTCTCCTTCTTCTATTCCTCCAAGTACAAATGATTTACAATTTCTCTTTAATGCATCAACACAAAGATAAGTATTGTCTTTTTCATTTTTTATAACAGCTATAACACTTACTCTAAATTTAGTTTCAGCATTTGGATTTAGACTTTCTTCGCCTGTACCTTTAAAATAAGGTGCCACGACTTGTTTATATGGCAAATTATATTTTTTTGCTAATTCAAAATGTTCCTGAATATGAGCTGGTACTAACATCAAAGAATTCTTTTCTAGTATATCATTATCTAGTACAATTATAGGTATTTTTTCATTTGTTAGTGGATGCTTTGCAAAAATTCCTTCCACCTTGCCCAAATCACTTGAAATATTTATGTATTCATTTTTTATTCCTATTGCAATTGCTGTAACACCATATATTAGTTCTTCGTTAGTTATTGTCGATGGAATTAGTTTTCCATTAGTCAATTCAATTTTGATTTCCTTCATTCTTTATTTTTCTCCTTATATCTAAGTTAAAGTATTAGTCAAAAAAATATGATCATTTTCAAATTTAATATCCTTTTTTTTATCTTCTATTTGATTATATATTTCCCAATAGGTACAATTGTATATAGTTTCTATACCTAATCTATTTATAATTTTATCAATTTCTTTTTCCGTTGAACATACTTCACAATAAATGCCAAATGGCAGTTCATCTAAATGAATCTCTACTCTCCCTTTTTTCCAAATTATCCTATATTTTTCCATTAAGTAATTCTTTGTTAATCCAATTTTTTTGAATAAATATTTTATTGAGTCGCAATTTTCTACTTCAAACGTTGTATTTTCTCTTTCAAAATACTTTTTTTGTTGTTTATTAGGAACTTTTTCCTTAATTGTTACTGTATCAGAAAATCCATTCTTAGTTCTAATAAATATACCGTTTTTTAATAACCTTTCATCTTCATAATCATATCTAGTGGTTTTCTCAAAAGCTCCTCCAATTAAAATGTATTTATTTTCTTTTATTTTTTCTAAAAATGCATCTACATCTTCAATTTTAAATTTAATTTGAATATCACTCTTTTTCAACTTTTCCTCCTAAAATTTTTATAATTTCTTTCTCTATATCAAATCCATCTGCCGTTTTTTTTATTACTTTATTAAGGACAATAATGTAATCACATATATTAGCCACACTATCGCTTTTAGGAAATACTCCCAAAATATTAATTTTGTTTGTAATATTTTTCAATATTTTTTTTGTGTATATCATTGTTTTTCCTGAATAAATACTATCAATAATCAAAACGAATTTATTTTTTAATTTTTCTAAATTGCTAAATTTATTTGATCCCTTAGTTTCATCCATATGAACTTTCCAAAATATAATTTTATTTTTATATTTATCCAAATCAAAGTAAGGTATTATCTTAAAACAGCCATTTAGAATAAAAATAATATAATCAAACTTTTTTAACTCTATTTGAGTAAAATCTATTTTGAAGCTTTTATATTTACACTTATAGTTATTCGCTTCATATTGTTCTATATAATTTTCCTGTAATTTTATATTTTCCCTTTTGATGTGTTCTTGTTCTATATTGGGCAGTTTGGTAAATAAAGGAATGAATTTATTATATAATTTAATAAAACATTCATCTTTCAGTATATACTCAATTAAATATGTTTTAAATTTATAAATTCTATTATCACTTCCTTCTATTTTTACTGCATATTTTAAGATTGGTCCAATTGAAAGGTGAAAAGCAAAATCCTTAAAAAAGATTTTATGTGTTTCTATCACTTTTAAGAAATATTCATTCAATACTTTCTTTTTGTTTAATATTTGTATATATTTATAGAGAGCATGGTTAAATATCAAATTTTGATATTGTAATGATTTTTCTATATCCACAACATCTACTAAATTGAGTGTAGGAGGATTTAGTCTATACGTTTCATCTTTTAAATAGCAATTCCACCCAGCTTTTTCTAGTTCTTTAGCAATCTTTTTACTCTTCGTTAAAACAATTACTCCAGATCTTCCATACTTTGAGAATTGAATATTTTTTTCAAAAATTTTATTTATCATTATCATTGTAAACCTCATTAACTATGCTTGAACGACTACTCAATGAACAAAAAATAGGATGTTGATTATATTTAAGATATATTTTCACCAATTCATTTGTAAAATTTATTACATCTCTCATTTCTGGGGCTTTTAAGTTACTATATGGTGTATTTTCCTTTGGTTGGAAAACCGAATAGTCAGTAACTATTCCATTCTCTGCAAATTTATTACACTCATTTAATAGTTCACTAAAATCTTGTAATCCCAATACAAAATTGCTTCGTACATTTCCTTTTCCAAATATACTGACTGCTTCGTACAGTTTGTTTACAAATATCTCATAATTAATTTTCCCGGGACAGGTAGTAGTAAATAATTCTTTATTTGCTATTTCTAAATTATATTGAACTTGTTTTATTCCTAATTTTTTTAACGTTTTTAATGACTCTATTGAATCATGTGGACATACATTCACAATTGTGTCAAAATCTTGTAAGTTAAATTTCTTAGTTAAATTATCCACAAACTCAATCAAGAATCTCCAAACAGTTCTGCAACTTGTTAAATTTCCTGCCATAATAAAGAGATGTTTATGTTTTAGATTTGTATTTTTTAACAATTTATCTAATGCAAGATTTGTATTCTTAAAAAATTGGTCTTTCTGCGAGTTCCACCATTCATCCACACTGTCATATTTATATAGATTATTTAAAGTTGGTTTACATATCTTTTCAGAAACTTTTTTAGGATGTAAGTCACAAAATTTACATTGCTTGCCACAAATCCAATTATAGCATCCTTCAAATAATAATAAAGAAATCCTATCCATACCAATCACATCAACATAATCTCCCACCAAGGATTCATCATTTATCTTTTGCTGTAAAACATCATATTCTTTTATAAGACTAACATTTAATTTTAATTTTTCTTTATTGCTATAAATTTTTAATTTTTCTTCTTCCCATGTTAATTCTATTGAAGATCCTGGACTATATCGGCATTTCACTATTGATTCATCTTTAGTATCACTAAGTAGTATCTCTGATGGAATTATTTCATTTCTCGGTGAATAGTCATATACTTTTTTACCATCCGATATAGGCTTTTTAAAAATAGTTTTGTGTTTAAAGTTTCTTTCCTTTATAAGCTCTGAAAACAAATTAATTGGTTCAAATTTCACTCCTTCTTCCAATATTTTTATTTTTGTTTTTGTTACTTCTGAAAAGTCTTCCATTTTATTCTTCCTTTCCTCAAATCTAATTTATTTTAAATATACCCTACTACTTTTATAAAATCAAATATTTATTTTTTATAAGTAGTATAAATTTTATCTATATCAAAAAGAGTATATGATCTCATTTCATATACTCTTCATATTTATCTTTTATTTTGGCAATAAATGTTTGTGGAATATTGGTTAAATATTCACTCACATACACAATATTTAATGTTAGTGTTGGTAATTTTTCTTTCAATTTTATTTCAAAAAGTTTACCTTGTCGTATCTCCTCATTAACGGCTCGTCTCAGGACATATCCAATCCCCATAGATTTTTCTACGGCATCAATTAACATTTCTGTTGTTTCTATAGTCATAAACGGAGTTAATTCTAGGTTCTCTTTTTCACAAATGTAATCTAGCTGTTTTCTTGGAGTACTTCTTTTAACTGGTAAAATCAATTTACAATTATTCAATTCCTTTAATGACATCTCTTCAGCTATTTTATTTTTACTAATAAAGCAATTTTCCAAATTTATCAAAGGATGTATTTCTAAATTATTATAAATAGATTCTATTGGAGAAGTATCTATCATAAAATCTATATTATTATTTTCTAATGCTTCTATCATCTGTTCTGTATTTCTACTAATAATATTAATTTCTATATTAGGATATTCTTTGTGAAATTTTTCAACTAGCGGAAATAAAAAAAATTTTCCTATGTGTGATTGAACTCCTACAGAAACCCTTCCATGTGTAAAGTCTTGGGATTCTTTTAAGTATCTCTCTCCACTGATTAAAAGATTGTATGATCTTTCAACATAGTCTAATAGTTCTTTTCCTTCTATTGTTAATTTTACGCCTGAATGAATTCTATAAAATAATTTTGTGTTCAAGTTCGTTTCTAATTGTTTTATTGAGTAGCTTATGCTTGGTTGAGTTACATATAATTTTTCTGCAGCTTTCGAAAAACTACTACATTTTGCAACCATATAAAATGTTTTATATAAGTCCCAATTTTCTTCTAAGCTCATTATAAAATACCTCTCTATTCATTTTATCAATTTTTTCGAAATTGCATATTACTTTATCTTTACCATTAATAGTTACAATAAAGTCCCCAATAGGATTTATTAACAAATAATTTTCTTCAATTTCTTTTTCTTTACATTCAATAACTTGGCAATTCAATCTTTGCTTTTTTATTTCATTTATTAAGTTTTCAAATTCTGCATTTTCTACATCAAATTCGTTTTTATTCTTTACCGATTTTCCTCTTAACGAAATGAACTTAAATAATTTCCACCTTTGTATTTTATAGATGCTAACAACTTGGGCAATCTCATTTATATTATTAACATTCTGTTTTGTCACTACAGAATTTAGTTTCAATATAATATCTTTATTTTTTAGATATTCCATTAATTCTAATATATGCTTGCTATGTTCTATTCCTCTTCCCAGACAATCATTTACATTATCATCTAATGAATCTAGCGAAAGTGTAATATGATCTGTATATTCTTCAATTTCATCTATTATATTGGGATTTAATAATTTTCCATTTGTTATAATATTATTTTTTATATTATTATAATGAGCTTTTTTCATTAAATCAAACAGATGTGGATATAGAAGAGCCTCCCCTCCTGTCCACGTTATCTTATCTATTTTTAATTCAATTAATAAGTCTAAGATCCTATCATTTTGCTCATATGTGTTTTCCTTAGTGCACATTATTCTGTAACAAAAACGACAGTTTTCATTACATCTAGATGTAATATTCCAACAGACCGAATTTCTTTTCATATTACTCCTTTATATCTCTTTCAATGTTTTTGCTATTTGAAAATTTAAGCTCTCTAAATCTATATAAATCTATCCCATACCTCTTATATACATCAGCTGTATTACACGAAACTACTTCGTTGTTTTGTAAGCCTAATTTACCTACTGTTTTTTTTATTAATTCAAGTGAATCATTTTCAATCTCTATATATGTGGGAATCAAAGGCCAAGAATCAATATCAATCTCTACACCATCGCAGTCATATGTTGCTCTATTTTTTTCTTGATAGTTTCTATATGCATATCCTAATTGCTCCAATATTGCATTAGCTTCCTCTATTGATGGAACCTCCATTTCTGTTTCCATAACACTTTGCATCATACTTTTTGTACCTTTCTGTATGTCCGGGTTTAGTATATGTTTTATTGTTATAGTTGTTCTTCCATTTGTTTGTCTTACTCTTACCCATTTATTAGGGTTTATGCCATATTTTTTTATTATTTCAATAATGTCCCTACACGAAAATACTTCTAATAATTTCTTATCATCAATTCTATTTAATAAATCAGTAAAATATTTAGTTTTATACCTTTCCTGTAAATATTTCTGTTCATCATTTTCAGTTAAATTATCAACTTCTTGCAAAATTCCATGTAATTTATTTCTACAGATTTGAAAATCATATGGCTTATTAGCGTTTTCTAATTGTATTATACAGTCATAAAATCTAGCACATATAGATGGTAGGTCATATACATATATCTGTTGCATACTTTCTTCAATCTTTCTAGCCCCTAATTCTTGTAATTTTATTTCTATTTCTTTTTTATTTACATTTAAGATCTTTATTTCTTTTTCTAACTTTCCCATATTTCCTCCATTCTATGTTTTCACCTGTATTGTATCAAATTTATATCAAAAAGTCAATTTATGTAAATACTGTGACCTCCTTATTTTCATCTTCCAATCTTACCTCAATATCAACTTGTTCGCGATCCGTTGTGTACATTATAAATTTAATTTATTATCCTTATTAAAAATTAACCTTTTATTTAAGACTAATCTAATATTTAACATTAAATTAGCCTTATGTTTTTTCTTTTAAGTTATTTAATTGTTTAAAATTGAAATATAAATCTACATGTTTATCTTGATGTATCTCAATTCTATTAATAATTACTTTCATAAATTCTGGTGTTAGTTCTTTTAACTCTAGAAATTCTTGTACAACACTTTTTATCTTCTCAGTATTATCTTGTTTTGATTCTTCTTTTTGCTGTTTAATCTCTAGGTATTTGTTTTCTTTTTCCCCTATTTCATTCTTAAATTTCTTCAATAATCTTTCATACATTTCTTCACTTATCTTATTGTTTAATTTGTCTACATACATTTGGTCAATATTATTATTTATCAATTTTATCTCGTTTCTTAGTTTTATAAGTATTTTTCCATAATCATATTTTGTCATTCCATTTTTCACTTCTAATTCTACTTTTTCACTATCTATTTTTTGAAATAAATTTTTTATATAGTTAATTATAGTCTCTTCTAAATTAGAATAGCTAAAACCATGTGATGTGCAAAGTTTTAACTTTGAATTTCTGCGATAATTATTACATACCATATAATAATTGCCATTCTTTTTTCCTCTTACTCCTATTTTATGTTTGCATTCATAACAAAAAAGTAAACCGTCTAATAAAAACATATTTTTCTTTTCATTTCTATTGTAGTTTTGAACTATTACCATTTTTTGAACAGCATCAAATATTTTTTTATCTATTATTGCATCATGTGTATTTTCTACAGCTATCCATTTTTCTTCTGGATTTGGTCTAATTTTTCTATTTTTATAACTTATTCTACTTCTTTTATTTTGCTCTGTTGTGCCTATATAAACCTTATTTTTTAATATGTTTTTTACTGTTTTATTTTCCCAAAATGAATCTTTATTATATCTTGATTGATTAGCTGTTGGAATATTGCTATTGTTTAAGTAATCTCTTATTGCTCCAACTTGATTTCCATTAGCTGCCATATTAAAGATGGTTCTTACTATTTTTGCCTCTGGTTCATAAATTATTAATTTATTTTTGTCATTTGAATCTTTTATGTATCCAAGTGGCGTTTTTCCCCCTACCCATTTCCCCTGTTTTTGCATTGTGTGAAGTGCTGTTCTAATTTTTTTTGATAAGTCTTTTGAATACATATCATTTAATATTGATTTAAAAGGTGCAATATCATTATTTCCATTTGATGTTTCAAAAGTATCTATACCATCAGTTAGAGAAACATATCTAACATTGTTTTCAGGAAACCATTTTTCGATATATTCTCCTGTTTCTATGTAATCACGGCCTAAACGGGACAAGTCTTTTGTTACAACCATATTAACTTTTCCTGAATTGATATCTTTAATCATTCGCTGAAAGGCTGGTCTATTAAAGTTTGTTCCTGTAAAGCCTTGATCTATATATGTATCTATTAATTGGTACTTCCATCCTAATTTTTGCACATATTCTGTTAGTAACATTCTTTGATTTTTTATACTTTCACTTTCGTCATAGCCTCTATCTACGTCTTCTTTTGATAGCCTTATATAAATTGCTACCTTGTATATTGTTTTTTCTATTTGTTCAGGCATCTTTTCTCCCTTATATGCTGTTAATAACAAAAGCGGACATTAAAACATTGGCACTTATTAGAACATTTTAAAGTCCGCGTATTTGTATCTAATTTCTATTATATTTTATTTAGAACAAATTTTTAATGCCCAAAAGTATTTTTTTTTAAGGTATTAATTATTAAATATTTTATTAATCTTTCTAACTCTTCACCCTTTTCGTCGAAGTACATATTAATTTTGAAAGTTTTACTCATATTAATTCACTCTCCCTATACTATATATACATCCGTTTTCTTACAAAAATTCTTCCTTATATTAAAATTTATTTTTGATTTTTTAAATGTGTCCACATCTGTTCATAAATAGTTTAAGGGTAGGTATACCATATCTTTCGATATCGCATACCTACCCTTGTTAGTAAAATATATCATCCATTTTGTTCAAAATATTGGTATTGCTGATTCTTCTAATTATAAAAAATGTCCAATTCTGGAGTTTGTTTTGTTCGAAAATTTGGACATTTTTAGCTTATACGTAATTTCATAAAAAGTAATGAAATATTTTGTTTTTATGTAATATTCTTACAAAAATTTTTTATTTTAAAATTTAGAGCGAATTACAAAATTCACATTTTAAAATTTAGTTTTAGCAACAATAATTGTAATTTGTCAAATTATTTTACTATTTTTTTACTATAAATATCCAATAATTTTTCTTATGTCCAAACCTCTCTACTTCTCTTTTTTCAATTTTTAAAATCTGATAGTCTTTAAAATATTTTCTTAATTCTTTATCATTAAACAAGTGAATATATTTACCTTTATTAAAATAAAAGTTTTCCTCCAATTTTATAGCAGTATCCTTTATAGAGTTATACCCTTCTAATCCATTCACACTTCCAATGAATAACCCTCCATCTTTCAAAACTCTATGTATTTCATTTATCAATTGAGCTGTTTTTTCTTTAGAAAAATAATGTATTGCCAGACTTGAAAATACTAAATCAAAACTATCATTTTCATACTTAAAAGGGATACTCATATCTACTTTTTCAACATTTTTATTGAATTTTTTTACTTCATTTAATGCAATATCCGAAATATCTGTTGATATAACTTTATATCCGTATTCAATTAATCTTTTAGAATATTGTCCTATACCACATCCCAATTCTAAACAGATACCTTTATTATCAAAATAACCTCTATATTCATCTATCCACATGTCTATAGTTAACTGTCTATTTATATGTTCTTTCCAATACAAATCATTTTCAAAATATCTATCATTTATCATATTTTCACTTCACCACCTAGTAAATTGTTCATATTTTTTTGGCTTTATTACCTTAATTAGAGTATATTAAAAATAAAAAATGACAATTCCGTTAGATACGATTTTGCCGATATAAATGTTGAAGGTAACATCAATGAATTTCTATGTCATTATTCTATAATATTATTTTTAATTTATCTACAATATTTGCAAACTTTTTAAATTTATTATCACCGGCAAATTACTATTTGTCTTCTCCATATTTTTTATTAATTGCTGTACTTTATCTTTAAACATTTCATTTTTTGTCAACTCAATTAAAATGTCATTATTTTACAGTATCTTTTAAAAAAAGTCTTATATTCCTTATCTTCATATATCTTTTTTATATGTTGATTAATTGCAGATGTTGATACACCATATAATACTGATAACATTTTTTGAGTTAACCAAATATTTTCATCTTCATATCTAGGTTCTACTCCATTTTGTCCAGCAGCTGCTACATATGTTAAATACTCAGCAGCTCTTGAACGAGTTAATTTATCTGCTTTTTTTCTATTATCATATTTCATTTATTATTCTTCCTCAACAACTTAATATTATATTTGTCGATTTTATCTCGTTTTTTAGCTTTTGAATATCTGTATTATAGTCATTCAATAAATTTTTATTATATATAAAATTATTTAATATTTTATCATAATATTTAAAACTTTTTCATAAACTTACAAAATTTATTTTTCTCAATTTTATGTCAAACATTTGTTTTTGTCAATGCTTAAAATTAAATTTCAAAGTTTTTTTCAAACTCTGAAATTTAAGTATTTATATTAAATCCAAATTGCCTTATCACGTATACTGTCTACTTTGGAATATTCCTTCTGGGATATCATGTAAGCATATTGCTATTGCAAGTGATAGTCCTAGTTTTATTGATGCTTCAAATCCCGAGCCAATCGCTAACCCTTCCGGGAAGTTATGCAATGCCAATCCTATACTTACTATTATTCCTGTTTTTAGCAATGTATTTTTATTGTCTTTAAATTTAATCTTATTATTAAATTTTCTATCTACTAATATATCACATAATATCATTGTAACTATTCCAAACATTATTCCTATAAATATGTTTACTATGCCAGTTAAATTAAATGCCTCTGGTATTAAGTCAAAACATACTATCGAAATCATAAGTCCGGATGCAAATGCTAAAACAAAACTTAAAAATTTCTTTGATGTATTTTTAAAGGTAACTCCTATTATTCCTCCTATTGTAGTTCCAAATGTGCCAAAGAAAAGTCCTATTAATGTTGTTTTTAGCAGATTGTTCATTTATAATCTCCCTTCTAAAGGCATTAAATAGATAGTATTCTACTTTAACCTTTTACAAATTATTTTATTACTAATATATTGAAGAAAAATTATAAAAATTACATATAATATTTTTATTTAGTATATGGTAATGTTTCATATCCTTCCCAGTTTGCTAAATGTCTTGCTAATATTACACAATCTTTTGGATTTAAATTTCCACTGCAATCTACATCTGCATTTAAATTTCCTTGCTCTGTTAATTCATATCCTTCCCAATGTGCTAAATATCTTTCTAAATGAGTAACGTCTTCTTCGTTAACTATTCCATCACAGTTTACATCTCCATATAATCTTGTTTCTGAGTATGGTAATACTTCATATCCTTCCCAATTTGCCAAATGCCTTGTTAAAATTAGACGGTCTCTATTGTTTACTTTTCCATTACAATCTACGTCTGCATTTAAAGCTCCTTGCTCTGTTAATTCGTATTCTGGCCAATTTGCTAAATGTCTTGTTAAATATTCCACATCTGCATTATCAACTACTCCATCACAATTTACGTCCCCATATAGTACTGAAGTTGATGGTTTTACTGGTAATGTTTCATATCCTGCCATTCCTTCTATATGTCTTAATATTATTAATGCATCAGCATCATCTATTTTTTTATCTTCATTAACATCTGCATTTACTCTTCCTTGTGGCGCTAGTGGATATCCTTCCATTCCTAGTAAACTTTTTTGTAGATATTCTACATCTGCTTTATCAACTATTTTGTCACAGTTTACATCTCCATATAATACTGATAATATTGGTTCAAATGGTAATTTTTCATATCCTGGCCAATTTGCTAAATGTCTTGCTAATATCATACCATCTCTATTGTTTACTTTGCCATCATTATCTACGTCTGCATTTATCCATCCTTGCTCTGTTAATTCGTATCCTGGCCAATTTGCCAAATGTCTTAGTAGATATGTTTCATCTTCTTCGTTAACCATTCCATCACAGTTTACATCTCCATAAAGCAATGAATCTAAATTTCCTTCTGGTATTTCTGCTTTTTGTATTTGGATTGGTTGTCCTATAGATACTAATTCAAACTCCTTTGTTCCATTACTTTCTTTTAATTTTATTACTGCTGTATTTTGGTATATATCTATTTTACTAGTATCTTGTATATCAAATAATGAATTAACTAAAAAGCAATATGTGTATGTTGTTGTATAAATCCCATTACTATATGATATATTAGGGATGTCTATGCAATTTACGCTATTATATTTCTTTCCTGCTTTTGGTAATTCAGTTATACTTTCTAAGAATTTTTTCAACTCTATTTCAGAAATTTTTTCCAAATATTCTCCCATTCCAACTACATTTATTTCTTTATCTTCTAGATTTATATATAGTGTTGTTAGCAATTCACCATTAGGTTTATATATTTCAAAGTCTAATATTGTATCTTGTTGTGAATAATTTTTTATAATTAATTCGTCTTCAAAAATAGATTCTTTTGAATTACTATCTTCTTTACTATTTTGGTCGCATAAAATATTTTTCTTTAAATTATATATTTTATAGTTTAATGGTAATTCTCCTTCTTTTTCAACATCGTTTCTTCTTACTGATACAAATAATTTTGCATCATTGTCTTTAATTTGCATTTTAGATATCAATATGCTAATGTTGTCTGTTATCTGTATCGGTTGATAAGATATTGTTATATCTCTGTCAGATAATATTTTATCTTTCTTATCTGTCTCTGTAGATTGTGTAATCCAATCTTTTATCATGAAAAATACATTATCGTATCCCTTTGTTGTTGCATATATGTTTCCTCCTCCAAGTGCTAATACAGCACACGCTGCAACTGATAATATAATTTTTAGTGCTTTTCCTTTTTTCTTTGGTTTTTGTTGTTTTTCTTCGTTTATAGTTTCATTAATATTTTCTTCCATTTTTTCTCCTCCTATTATTTTTAGTTGATTTTCAAATAGTTCATCAATTTTATGTGGTATTTTTCCATCCTTAATATTAGATTTTATATATAAATCTTTCTCTTTATCACTAACCATTTACTTCCCTCCTTTCTCGTACTAACATTTCATATAACTTTTCTCTTGCTACTGCTAACCTTGATTTTACAGTTCCTTCTGGTATATCCAGTGTTTGTGCAATTTCTCTAATTGATAAATCATCATAATAGTACAATGTAGCAGTGAGCCTTAGCTCTGGTTTTATTTGTTCTAGAAGCTGAACAAATGAATCTTCACAATCATAAACATCCTCTTTTGTTTCTTCATAACTTTCTGCCATTTTTGATGTTATATCTATTACTTTTTTGTTTTTATTTATTAAATCATAACAGCAGTTAATTATTATTCTTCTGCTCCAGGAATTAAATGCTTCTTTACTTTCTAATTTACCTATGTTTTGGTACATTCGTATTAGTGCATTTTGTAGAGCATCATAAGCATCATCTTCATTTTTTAGTATTATCATAGTTGTTTTGTACATTACCTCTTTATTTTGCATTATCACTCTGCTGAATGCTTCTTTATCTCCTTTTATGGCTCTTTCTATATCTACCATTTTTCTTCCTCCTATTAATAAGACTTTTGCCTTTGTGTTTTAGTTCATTTTTTTTATTATATATCTTTTATCTTATTAATTGCAATCTAATTATCTTTTTTAGAAAAAAAACCTAATAGCTTAAATAGCCATTAGGTTTCTGTTGTATAATTATTTTATTTATTCAATTTTTTGTTTATCTCTGTTGTATTTTTACATATTACAAGTTTTACTAGTAATAGTTCATATATAACTCTGGTTAATACATTGCCTATAACTAATGTTAATAAAAATGCTAAAAAACTTATTGATATTAATCCAAATGATGACAATGTAACAAATAAAGCAACTATAATATACAGTATTTTTAATACGTTTTCTATCATCATTTTTTTAAATGTAAGAAAATCATACAACCATCCTAGAAATCCTGTAAATTTTCCTTCATTTTTTTTGCTCAAAAATGTAAAATATAATACTATTCCTCCAATTATTGCAAGTATTACTGATACAATTGTCCATATACCACTAGCTACAAACTTTGGTGAAGAATCTAATATTGTTGAACTCACACCGTAACTATTATACATTTCAAACTCCCCCTTTCTTTTTTCTTACATATTACAACAAAAAATTCCATTTTTCAATCTTTTTTTATATTTCATTAAAATTGTACATTTAAACATTAAGTTTAACTAGCAATCATTTGTACTTTTTAATTTTTCTGCTCTATCTGCGGCAATTAGATTATCTATCATTTCATCTAGGTTTCCATTCAAAAAGTCCTCTATTTGATAAATAGACATTCCTATTCTATGGTCTGTTATACGTCCTTGTGGATAGTTGTATGTTCTTATCTTTTCACTTCTATCTCCACTACCTACTTGTGTTTTTCTTTCATTTGCTAACTTAGCGTCTCTTTCTTGTTTTTCTTTTTCATATAAACGTGATCTCAACATTCTCATGGCATATTCTCTATTTTGAACTTGAGATCTTTCTGTTTGACATTCTGCAACCATTCCTGTTGGTATGTGTATTAATCTAACTGCTGATGAAGTTTTATTTACGTGTTGCCCTCCTGCACCAGATGATCTAAATACTTCCATTTTTATATCTGCTGGGTTAAGTTCTATATCCACATCTTCAACTTCTGGTAATACTGCAACTGTAGCTGTAGAAGTGTGTATTCTACCACTTGCTTCTGTGTCTGGAACTCTTTGTACTCTATGAACTCCACTTTCAAACTTTAATCTACTATATGCTCCTCTTCCAGAAATCATAAATGATATTTCTTTATATCCGCCCAACTCTGTTTCATTTTCATTTAATACTTCTAATTTCCAGTGTTTTCTTTCTGCATACATTGAGTACATTCTATATAAAGTTCCTGCAAATAGCGCTGCCTCGTCCCCTCCGGCTCCTCCTCTTATTTCACATATTACGTTTTTATCATCATCTGGATCCTTTGGGATTAACAGTATTTTAAGTTCTTCCTCTATCTTTGGTAGTTTTTCTTTCGCTTCTAGCATTTCTGCTTCTGCCAATTCTTTCAATTCTGGGTCATTCATCATTTCTTTTGCTTCTTCTAAGTTTTTTTCTACTTTTTTGTATTCTCTGTATTTTTCAACGATTGGCTCTAATTCCGAATGCTCTTTCATCATTACTTTCCACTCATTTTGTCTGCTTATAACTTCTGGGTCGCTTATTTTTTCTGTTAAGTCAATATATTTTTTTTCTACGTCTTCTAATTTTTGAAACATTTTTTCCTCTCCTTAATAAAATTTGACTTATTTATTATACAACATATTTATAGCTTTTTCAATGCCTCTGCAACTTTAAAGTTCTACACTATTGTATATACAATTTAATTTATCTAGTATGTTCTTTTCTCTATTTGTACATGTAAATATAATTAATTGATGTTGTTTATATTTTTGAGTTAAATATTTAAGTATATTTTCTAATCTTTCATCATCAAAGTATGCAAATGCTTCATCTAAAATTATAGGCATTTTTTCTTTAGAAATTTCTTCTATCATAGATATTCTTAGAGATAGGTATAATTGATCTATTGTGCCAATGCTCAATCTTTCTGCAGGTATATATTCTCCATTTTGAATCTCTACAATTAATCCGTTTTCATCATTAACATTAATATTTGTGTATTTTCCATTAGTTATATTTTTTATATTTTCTGATAAATTAAATGTAAATTTAGGTGTAATATTTTTTTTCATTTTTTCATATGCTTTTTCTAAAAAGTCTTTTGCTAAATTAATTTCATAGTTTTTCTGTTCAATTTCTTTTAACTGCTCATGTATTGTTGCAAACTCTTCTTCTAATTTTACTAAGTCTTCAAGTTTATTTACTATACTTTTTTCCTCTACTTCTAATGTGTTTAATTTTATTTTTTCTTCATTTATTCTGCTTGTTATTTCTTCTAAATCATTTTTACTATTTTCTATGTCGTATAACTCAATATTATATTTATTTTTTATCTCTTCTTTTTCTTTTTCTAAATTATCTTTTTCTCTTTTTATATCTTGTTCTATATCATTTTTCTGCTTTTGTAAAAAGTCAATTTTTGTATTTAACAAATCAATTTTATTTTTTTGTAAATCCTTATTTCTTTTAATTTTGTTTATTTTTATTATATATTCTAATACTAATGTACATGTTAATACTGTTAAAATAATATATGTAATATATTTGTTTTTTAACGCTATTATACTAATAGCCATTAAAACAATCATTATTGCATTTATTATCCAATACCATTCATTTTTATTTTTCTTGTTTCTTGATATATTTGTTATTTCTTCTTTTTCTCTCTTCAAATTTTCTATTTCATCTTGCTTTTCTTCTTTAATTTTATTTTTATAATTAACCTTTTCACTTTCTATTCTTATTTTTTCACTTAATTCACTTATTTTTTTTATTAGCTCTCTTCTTTGCTCTTGTCCTTGTATTTTGTTCTCTAAATCTTTTTTCTTTTGTTCTATTGTTATTTTTTCTTGTTTGTACAAATTTAACTTTTCTAACATCTCTGATATATATTTAATTTTACTTTTTAGTATATTTATTGGCTTACCTTGCGTTCTTTCTGTCCCAACTTCTTCTAATTGTTTTTTATTTAATTTTTCTTTTGCTTTATTATAAGATAAATTTGAATCTCCTGTTCCCGCTATGTTAGCTATTTTTTGTACCAATACATTTTGTTGTTGTTCATTTAATTTGACTTCTTGTTGACCTGACATTATTGTTGATGTAAACATATTCTCGTCTAAACCCACCTGCTCTAAAAAAAATTGTGAACCTTCTTTTTTATCCATATTAAATTGTTTTGTTATATCTTCTAGATTATCATTATATATTTTAGCATTTTTTTTATTAAAGTCTCTAAAAATTTCATATTTGCTTCCATCATCCAAAATGTACTTAATTTTACCAGAAAATTCTTCTTCACTCCATGGTTTATATTTGTCAAAATCTGATATTTGTTTACCATTTTTATTCTTTGATATTCCATAAAATGCTGTTTTTATATATGTTAATAGGGTAGACTTACCACTTTCATTTTTCCCATATATAATGTTCACATTTTTATCTAAATTAATTTCTTTATTTTTTAATGTTCCAAAAGAATTTATTTTAATATTTTCTATTTTCAAAATTTATTCTCCTCTATTTTTCTAATATATCTAATCCTATTTCTAATACATTTTCTAACGTATTCTTATCTATATTGCTGTTTTCCATTTCATTTAAAATTTCTTTTACAAATAATCCTTTTAAATTATTTTGTCTAGCTACTGCTGATATGTCTATATCTGGTTTTGTATTGTCTTTAATTTTTACTATTCTGTCATCAATATTTAACTTATATAAATTATAAATATTAATTTCGAATTTTCTTTTTCCTATTAAAATTACTTTATATAAAATATTTTCTTCTAATTGCAAACTGTTCAATTTTTCTACTAATTCTTCTTTATCATTTATATTTGTTACTTCTACATTAATTTCTTTTAATTCTTTATTATCTACAGGAATAAACTTTAGATTAATTTTATCTTTTTCCAATTCTCCCACTATCATTCCATGTTGTCCTAATTCGTCAAATCCTAATGATATTGTAGAGCCTGGATAAACTATTCTTTGATTTTCTTCTGTATTATAGTTCAATTTGTGTATATGCCCCAGTGCAATATAGTCAAAACCCAATTCTTTTAACATAGACTTTTTCATTGGATTGTATTCTACGTTTTCTAATGATCCATCTACGGTTCCGTGTACTACCAAGATGTTCAATTTGTCTTTATTATTTATTTTTATTTCATTTACTTTTAAATCTTTACAATAGAAGTCTGTAAATGCAATACCATATATATCAGCATCTGAAGTTTCATACACTTTTTGGTTTTGAGAAAATATTATTACATTTTCTGCCCATTGAAATGTTTTATAATAAGAACTATTTATATAAGGGTCATGATTGCCTGGTGAAATGAATACTTTCGTGTTAGGAATTTGTTTAAATAAGTCATTTATGTATTCAATTGTTGATTCTCTTATTTGTTCGTTTTCGTATAAATCACCTGCCACAAATAAAAACTTAATATTATTTTCTTTTATATAATTTATTATTTTTTTTAGTGCATCTCTTTGCTCTATTCTGCGTATTTCTCCCCAATTGGTTCTACTATTTAAAACTACAAATGGCGCATCAAAATGCATATCTGCTATATGTACAAATTTCATATTGCCTCCTTTATACAGAACAATTGTACTCCATATTTATTATATTGTCAATAGAAAAAAGCATTCGTTTTGAATGCTTTTCATTTATGAATTTTTATTTGATGTATCTGAGCCTTCGGTTCCAAACAGTTCGTCAAACTTTGCTTCTAATTCCTTTTGTATATCATACGAAAAGTCGTCAGAATCTGGTAGGATTGGAGCATCTGGTATACTATTTGTTTTATTTTTAGGTTTTTCATTGCTTTCCTGTTTATTATCATCATCATTAAATAAATCATCTAATGAATCTACTTTTAAATCCTTTGGTTGCTCTTTTTCCTCTTCAAAATATGGGTTGTTTGGATTAAATTTCCTCCATTCTCCTCTGTTTCCAACGTCAAACTCCAAGTGATTTAATTTATATTCATTTAACTGCTTTATCATTGGTGTTTCAAAATAATAATATTTTTTTGCTTTTATTGGCTTTAAGCCTTTTTCGTATATGATACATAAATCATTATCCATTCTTCTCAACTCATCTGGTGTCATCAAAGCTCTTGCCATTATTTGGTCTGATGTACTATATCCCTGTCTAGCCATTTGTTTATCTTTATTTACAGAAATATTATCTCTTGTTATTGTTTTTTCTCCTAATGCTTTTGAAAAATATTCTACCGTTTTAAAAGAGTTACTTCCTAAGAATACGTGTGTATCACAGTTTCCCATAATAGTTTCGTGGGATTTTTCGTATACGGCTTCCAATTGGTCTAAGTTTTGCAATATAACACTAAATGATATTCCTCTACTTCTACTTGTTGATATTTTTTTATCAAAGTCTGGTATTTGTCCTATATTAGCGAACTCATCCAAAATAAAGAATGCTGGTACTTTTAGTCTTCCTCCACTTTTATCTGCAAAATCATATAATTGTTGTATCATTTGTGAGAAGAATATTGTAAGCAAGAAGTCATATGCCTTATGTGTATCTGAAGATATTACATACACTGCTGTTTTTCTGCTTCCTATTGTTTCAAAATCTATTGTATCTGTAGATGTTACCTCTGCAATTTCCTTTGAATCGAATTTACCAAGTTTCGACTGTAAAGAACTTAATATTGAACCATATGTTTTTTCCGGTGCTATTTCTATAGATTTATAATACATTCTTGCAGGGTGATCATATGGCAACTGGTTAATTAAGTCTGTAAGTAAGTTGCTTCCCCCATTTGCATTAGCCGCCCTTACAAGCTCTGAACAACTGGCTAGGTTTTGCTCTTCTTCCGGTCTTACCGCCATAAGGTAGTAAATAAGCGCTTTTAAAAGCATTTCTGCCATATCGTCCCAATATGGATCCGCCTTGCTTCCTTCTCCTTGTTGTCCTTTTACTATTGTATTTGCTATAACGTCTACATCTATTTCACTTGCTATGTGCATTAATGGATTATATCCGTCGCTATTAGCTGGATTAACTAAATTTAATACTTTTATGTCATATCCATTCTTTTTTAAGTATCCTGCTGTTTTATCGTATAATTCGCCTTTGGGATCTGTAAATATATATGATCCAAGCATTTGGTATGCATTTGGTATAGAGTATGATGCTGATTTACCAGAACCAGAACCGTCCAACTACCAATACGTTAACATTTCCTCTTTTATCTACTGGCAAGTAATTATTTTGAGCTAATATAATTCCTTTATTTTTACTTAAAATACTATATTGTTCTCCGCCCTCACTCCAATCACTTGAGCCATGCTCTATATCTGTATACTCATGTTTTGGTCTTGCCTTAAGTATTCCTATTACAGTAATTGCCAAGTATATTACGGAAAATATTTTTAAGGTTGACCAAAAATATTTTGCATATCCTTCTGAAAAAATCTTAAATAATGTTGTAAAGCTTGTCATTGCAGGTCCTAGTTGTTCTAAAAATATACTTAAGTCAAACTTTCCATTTGCCATTGACTTTCCCAATGTGTATGAAAATGGAGAAACTAGTATTACAGTTACAATTACCCATAATACTAGTGCTATAATTATGCTTGTTTTGCTTTTCTTTAATGCAGTATTTAATTTATATCCCATATTAAATCACCTTTTCTTTAGTTTTATCTTCTATTTTCTTTTACTTCCTCATTCGCTTTCTTTATTATTCCATCTTTAAGAACTCCGTCGTATACAACTATGGAAGTAACATTTTCTTTTCCTTCTTCTTTTTCTATTCCCATTCGCATTGTTCCACTAGCAATTGTATTCACTGCTTCTTCTTCAAATTTGCCAGTAAAAACTTTAACTTGTACATTTGGACTCACTATAATACCTCCTATATATCATCACTATTGTCTTCTTTTATCTCAAATGCAAAATATGACTTATATGGTTTTAATTTGCATTTGCCTCTTACCTCATTTGTTTCTTTATCAAAATATAGTACTGGTTTGACTTCCTCTGTTGTTTCTGGGTCAATTATTGATATAGGTCTTTTTAAATTTGGTGTATATCTAAATTCTCTATATTCCATTTCTTTTTCCGAATATAAAGTATTTAACTTTATAGGTAATGGTTTTTTAGATATGCTTAATTTGCCATTCTCTAAAATTCCCATATTTACTATAACTTTTTCTTTTCCAAATGATAAAATAACTAATTTTTCAGATTCACCTGGTTCTTCTACAAAGAAAGTTTTTTTCTTTAAATCGCCCTTAAGCTCTTCTGTAACAAATAATCTTTCAACTGTATATTTAGGAGCATTTTCGGAAATCTCTTTTTCTGTTTGATTAACTTTATATATTACTGTGTTTACTCCTTTTGGATCAGTGATACTAAAATATTTACCTTTTATTGCATCCATTTTTCTTCCTTTCCTATAATCCATTAATAGGTTTGTTCTTTCGTTTTTAACTCATTTATTATTATAGCATCTTTTTTGTATTATGTCAATATATTTATGCCTCCCTTGGATTATATCTTGATATCTTATTAAATTCTTCAAATAATTTTTTTTCTTCTTCATTTAAATTTTTTGGAACCATTATTTTAACTTCTGCTACTAAATCCCCTCTTCCGCCTTTTCCATCTTTGTAACCCTTGTTTGGAATTCTAACTTTTTCTCCACTTTCTGTTCCTTGTGGAATACATAACGAAACTGTTTCGTCTATAGAATTTATGCTTACTTTTGTTCCAAGTGCTGCCTCCCAAGGCGTAATTTTTAAGTCTGTATATAGATCCAATCCATTTAGTCTGTATTTTTTTCCATTTTGTATATTTATTTTAATAAATAAATCTCCATTCTTTCCACCGTTAACGCCTTCTTTACCTTGTCCAAGCAATCTTACCTTTTCATTATTTCTTATTCCTTCTGGAATGGTAATTGCAAAAGTTTTCATCTTGCCATCTATTGTTCTAAGAGATATCTTTTTCTCTGTTCCAAAAAAAGCCTCTTCTATATTAACATCTACTTCTGTTTCTATGTTCTCACCTTTTACAGGGATTTTTTTTGTGACTTTTCCATTTTCTAAATTATTCTCTCCAAAAAACATACTAAAAAAATCTCCAATTGTTGAACTTTTGTTTGAACTATTGGCTGTTTCCTCTTTTTTGTTTTTACCTATACGTGAATTCCACATTCTATCATATTTTCTTCTTGAAGCCATATCAGATAAAGTTTTATACGCTTCATTTATATCCTTAAATCTTTCTTCTGAAAATCTATTATTTGAGTTTATGTCTGGGTGATATTTTTTCGCCTGTTCTCTATATGCCAGTTTTATTTCTTCATTAGTTGCTTTGGATGTATCTAATCCAAGTATTTTATAATAGTCTTTAAAAATCATATTATGCCTCCCAAAACAATTATGACATAATTATAGCATATAGTCACTACAAAATAAATAGTTTTGCAAAAAAAATAAAAGGCAAAAGTGCCAGTTAGGAAGCATCTTCCCATACTGTCACTTCTCCTTTTTTTAGACTTTTTTGCACATCTATTACTCTTTGATTTTCTGAACCTCGCCATTCTAGTTTGGGATTGTGTAATTCATCTGCATATTGCCCATCTACTAGTACATCTATATAGTGCATTACTTCTTTATCTTTCAAGTCCTTGTCAAATTTAAAACCTGTCCATGCCCATAAATTTTTATTTGGAAATTTTTCTTTAAATGTTTTTGCAAGTTTAGTTGTACCTTCTATATTTTTAGGATGCATTGGTTCTCCGCCCAAAATAGACAATCCCTCTATGTGGTCATTATTGCAAAGTTCCATTACCCTATTTATTGTTTCATCTGTAAATTCTTTGCCTCCGTTAAAGTCATGTGTCTCTGGATTAAAGCAGTTTTTACAGTTAAAAGCACATCCCTGCATAAATATGGATACTCTTACTCCTGGGCCATCTGCTATATCCATTTTTCTAATTTTGTTGTATTTCATATTTTATCTCTTCCCTTCATTATGTCATAAATTTAATTATAAATTTTTCTTTACTCGTCATCTTTATTATCTATATGTAATACTCTTTCTTTGATTTCCTGTGTTCTACCTTTATTCCAAAATTGACTTCCTATATATCCACAAGTTCTTCTTGCAACATTTAAAGTATTATGATCTTTATTTCCGCAGTTCGGACAATACCATTCCAAATTATCATTTATCAAAATCTCTCCATCAAATCCACATTTTTGGCAATAGTCTGATTTTGTATTTAGTTCTGCGTACATAATATTATCATATATAAATTGAATTACTTGTAATACAACTTCTAAGTTGTTTTGTAGATTTGGCGTTTCTATATATGATATAGCTCCTCCAGGACTCAATTTTTGGAATTTGCTTTCTAATTTTAGCTTAGAAAATGCATCTATATCTTCAAATACTGGTACATGGTAAGAATTTGTAATATAGTTTCTGTCTGTAATTCCTTCTACTACTCCAAATCTCTTTTTTAGACATTTCGCAAATTTATATGTTGTAGATTCTATTGGTGTTCCATATACACTGTAATCTATTTGTTCTGCTTCTTTCCACTGTTTACATTTGTCATTTAGTTTTTGCATTACCTTTAATGCAAACTCTTCTCCAACTCCACCATCTGTATGACTGTTACCTGTCATGTATTTTACACATTCATATAACCCTGCATATCCTAGTGATATTGTTGAATAACCATTATGTAATAGTTTGTCTATGCTTTCACCTTTTTTTAGTCTTGCTAGTGCTCCATGTTGCCATAAAATTGGTGCTACATCACTTGTTACTTTGCTTAATCTTTCATGCCTAATTCTTAAAGCCTTATGGCATAGCTCTAATCTTTCTTCATATATTTTCCAGAATTTATCTTCATCTTGGTTTGAAGATAATGCTACATCTACCAAGTTTATTGTTACAACTCCTTGATTAAATCTTCCATAATACTTTGGTTTATTAGTTTCTGGATCTACATATGGGGTTAAGAATGAACGGCAACCCATACATGGATAACAATTTCCATTTCCGTTTTTATCTATTTTATATTCTTTCATTTTCTTTTCTGAAATATAATCTGGTACTAATCTTTTTGCAGTACATTTCGCTGCTAACTCTGTTAAATACCAATACTTACTTCCCTTACGGATGTTGTCTTCTTCTAATATATACAATAATTTTGGAAATGCAGGTGTTATATAAACTCCTTTTTCATTTTTGAAACCTTCTATTCTTTGTTTTAAGAATTCTTCTATAATCATTGCCAATTCTTTTTTGTATTCGTCTGTTTCTCCTAAATACATGCAAACTGATAAGAATGGCGCTTGTCCATTTGTATTTGTCATTGAGTTTACCTGATAATTAAATGTTTGAACTCCATCTTCAATTTCTTTCTTTATGTCTTGCTTTGCATATTCTTCACATTGTTTCTCTGATAATCCTCTTTGTTTATATTTTTTATAATATCTGTCATAACTACTTCTTACAAATGGTGCCAAATGTGTTAGGGAAACTGTTGCTCCACCATATGTAGATGATGTAACTCCTAAAATTATTTGTGTAGCTATAGTCATTGCAGTCAAAAATCTATGTGGTTTTTCTATCATAACTCCATTCATTATTGTTCCATTTTGTAGCATGTCCTCTAAATTAATTAATTCACAATTTGTTAAAGCATTTTGCGCAAAATAATCTGCATCATGAAAATGAATAATTCCCTCATCATGTGCTTTTACTACATCTTCCGGTAATAAAAATCTTCTTGTTATATCTGTACTTGTTATTCCCGCTAAGTAATCTCTTTGAGTTGTTACAACTTGTGCATTTTTGTTTGAATTCTCGTTATTCCAGTACTCGTTTTCTCCTTCTATTAGTTCTTTTATTGACTGATCTGTTGTGTTTGATTTTCTTACTAATGCTCTTGTATAACGATATGTAATATATTTTTTTGATAGTGCATATTTTCCAAAAGACATTAATTGTTCCTCAATAATGTCTTGTATATCTTCTACTAAAATTCTCTTTTTGTCTAGCTCCTCTATATAGTTTATAATCTCATTTATCTCTTCCTTAGAAGCACGCTCTTTTGGTTTTACCTCTTTATTTGCTTTTTCTATAGCTGTTCTTATTTTAGACCTATCAAAGTCTACTATTTTTCCATCTCTTTTAATTACCTGCATGTGAGTACCCCCTTATATATTTTGTTTATTTTATCTCTGTACAGCAGAGGATTTCTTTAGTTATTTTCAATTTCTTCTTATGTGATAATTTTTTGTTTTCGTTTTTAATTTATCCTTATAATATCCTATCTTTTTTATAATGTCAAACGCATATTTGTTATGTAACATATGCTTTTCTTTTATTGTTTTTTTAATATTTTCCGGCTATTTTTCCATTAATTTCAAACTGTTTTTTTGACAACTTTTTTGTTGAAACGCCTATTTGCCTACGTTTTTATTTTATATTACAAAATTATTACAGTTTTGTTACAAATTCATATCATCCGAAGGGCTGTCCCTTTAAAATACATTTTTAATATGATAAACATAGTTTTTATCTGCTATATATATTTCTATTATATCCATTCTAATAGCTTCTTCCTCTAATTTATTTATATATATATAATATTCTATTGTTTTTTTTAAATGTTTTTGCTTTATTTTATTTACAGAATCTACAGGTTCTCCATAATCAGAGTTGGTACGCGTTTTTACCTCCACAAATACATACTCTTTATTATCTTTTGCTATAATATCTATTTCTCCTTGTTTACAACTAAAATTTCTATTTAATATTTCATAGTTTTGACTTTTTAAATAGTTTGTTGCAATTTGTTCACCTAATATACCTAATTCATGTTTTAAATACATATATTACTCCTAACATTTGCAAATGCTATTGCCGGGCATGCTTTTTACATAACCATCTATTTCCATCAAAGATAAAATACTATTTAACTCTTGCATATTTATATTGGCCTTTCTACTTATTTCGTTTATATTTATAGGTTCATATTGAAGATATCTATATATTTTTTGATACTGTTCTGGCATTTCGATTTCTTTTTCTTGCTCTTCAGGTAATATATAAAAATCTAATATATCTTCAGGTGATGTAATTAATATAGCTCCTTGCTTTAATAGTCTATTTGTCCCAACTCCTTGTTTGCTGTCTATATTGCTTGGTATACAAAAAAGTGGCTTTTGAGCTTCTATGGTATATTTAGCTGTTATACTGCTTCCACTTCTATAACCCGCTTCTACTACTAAAGTTCCCATTGCTAGTCCGCTAATTATTCTATTTCTTTGAGGAAATGTTGTTAAGTCTGCCTTTCTACTTGGTTCATATTCACTAACAATGCATCCACCACATCTTATAATTTGATTATACAAATTAGTATGCTCTTCTGGAAATATATGCTCAAATCCACTTCCTATAACAGCAATTGTACGTCCCTTTTGACTTAATGCACCTAAATGTGCCTCCGCATCTATTCCCATTGCTAATCCACTTACTACACATATATTGTTTTTTGAAAGTTCCTTTGCAAAATCAAAAGCATATTTTTTTCCATATTGAGTACAATCTCTAGAGCCCACAATTGCTATTGAATTTTTGCTTAATAATGTATAATCTCCTTCTACATATATTTTTTTAGGGGGTGTTTTTACATTCAATAATCTATGTGGATATTCAACATCTGTAACTTTTATTATTTTAATATTCAATGCCTCCATTCTTTTTTCTGTTAATTTTTCCAATATTTTTTATCTAAATTTCTATATTGTATTGCTTCTGCTATATGCTCTTTTTGTATATTTTTCGCTTCCGCCAAATCAGCTATTGTTCTTGCAACTTTTAATATTCTAACATGTGCTCTTGCACTTAAATGCAATTTTTCAAATGCATATTGTAATATTTTTTTACTTTCTTCATCTAGTTTGCAATACCTTTCTACTAATTTGGGCGTTAGTTGTGAATTTGAATATATCTTATCTTCTTTATATCTTTTCAATTGAATTTTTCTTGCCATATTTACTCTCTGTTTTATCATTTCTGATGATTCTATTTTGATATTTTCCACTTGTAATTTTTCATATTTTACCGGAGTTACTTCTATTTGAATATCTATTCTATCCAATAGTGGTCCACTTATTTTTCCCATATATCTATTTATTGCTTGCTCACTGCAATTACATTCTTTGTCTGATGCACCATAAAACCCACATGGACATGGATTCATAGAAGCAACAAACATAAAATCACATGGATATGTTAATGTTGCATTTACCCTGCTTATTGTAACAATATTATCTTCTAGTGGTGCTCTTAAAACTTCTAGTGTATTTTTATTAAATTCTGGTAATTCATCTAAAAAAAGTACTCCATAATGTGCCAAACTTATTTCTCCTGGCTTTGGAACTTTTCCACCGCCTATTAAGGAGATTGGCGATATTGTATGGTGTGGAGCTCTAAATGGTCTTGTTGTTATTAGTGGACATTTTTGCGTTAATTTTCCACTTATACTATGTATTTTGGTTATTTCTAGGGCTTCTTCAAAGGTTAAATCAGGCAATATAGATGGTATTCTTCGTGCTAGCATTGTTTTGCCAGAACCGAGGAGAGCCGTATTAACAGTACATTATGCCCACCTGCTGCAGATATTTCTAATGCTCTTTTAACATTTTCTTGTCCTTTTACATCAGAAAAGTCCAAGGCATATTTGTTATTTTTATTAAGTATTTCTTCTGCGTCTATTTTTTCCTCATTTATTACTATCTCTCCATTTAGAAAATCCACTATTTCTGTTAAATTGTTAACTCCAATTATTTCTATTCCATTTACTATTGCTGCCTCTTGCACATTTTCTTTTGGAATTATTATTCTCTTTATATTTAGCTTTTTAGCTTCTATGCATATTGGCAATATTCCATTTACTTTCATAAGTTTTCCATCTAATGATAATTCTCCTATAAATATAGTGTCCTCTAATCCCTGTTGTTTTATTGCTTCTGTGCTTATTAATATTCCAATAGCAATTGGCAAATCAAAATATGGCCCCTCTTTTTTTATTTCTGCTGGAGCTAAATTCACCACTATTTTGCTACTTCTCAATTCATATCCTGAGTTTTTTATTGCTGTTCTTACTCTTTCTTTTGACTCCCTTATACTTGTATCTGGTAACCCAACTGTCTCCCATCCGTGGCATTCCTTTTGCTACATCTACCTGAACATTAATAAGGCATCCATCTAATCCATATAGAGCCATGCTTTTTACTATTGATAACATATTTTACCTCTTCGTGGTTTTTATTTAGAATTTAATTAATTTAGATATTAATAATTTTTATTTATTGAATAAAATAGAGATATACAATTTTTTAATGTATACCTCTATTATAATATATTGATTTTTATTATTTATCAATGCTTTCGACAAAACTAGTCTTTTGTTTTCATTTTTCTACAATGTTTTTATTTACAGGAATACCTGTATATTCTTGCGCTTCTTCTTCTCCATTTAATACTCTTAGCACACCATTTGCTAGTGCTTGCATTTCTTCTTCTCCTGGGATTATTATAATTTTTCCTAAAAATTCTATATATTCTTTTAATCCTTTTACAAAATATTCCTCATATGCTATTCCACCTGTTAATATTATAGCATCTATTTCCCCCTTTAGTACAACACTTTGCGCTCCTACTTCTTTTGCAACTTGATAAATCATTGCATCATAAACAAGTTTTGCATACTTATTCCCTTCTGATATCATCTTTACTACATCTCTTGCATCACTTGTGTCTAAATGTGAAATCAATCCTCCTTTTTTAGTAATTAATTCCTTAATTTCATTTTCAGTGTATTTACCTGAAAAACACATATCAATTAAATCAGTTGCCAATACTTTTCCACTTCTTGTTGGTGCAAATGGTCCTTCTCCATTTAGTCCATTATTTACATCTATAACTTTACCATTTTTATGAGCTCCTACAGATATTCCTCCACCAAGATGAACTACTATTAAATTTAAATCTTCATATCTTTTTCCTATGCTTTTGGCATATTTATGTGCAACTTCTTTTTGGTTTAATGCATGAAAAACTGTTTGACCATATATACCTTTAATACCTGTTATTCTAGCAATTTCTTGTTTTTCATCTACTGTTACTGGGTTTACAACATATGCCTTTTTGTTGTTTATCTTAGCTAAATTATGTGCTATTTGTGCTCCCAATACAGAGGCATGTTTCATTGTATATCCTATTTGTGCATGATGCAATAATTTATCATTTACCTCATATGTTCCGCCTTTTACTGCTACTAGTCCACCACCTCTACCTGAAAACGCATCAATACTTTCTAACGGAATATTATTTTTGTTTAATGCTTCAATTACCATAGATGTTCTATATGGCAGTTGTTCAGATATGTCATTAAACTTTGCTAGCCTTTCTGTTTCATGTGTCAAGCTTTCTTTAAAAACCATTTTTTCATCATCAAAGACTGCTATTTTTGTAGATGTTGACCCTGGATTAATTGTTAAAATTCTTTTCATTTTATTCCTTCTTTCTTTTATTTTTCTCTTTTAAATATAATATCTTTCATGTCTGATTTTTCGTAATTAGCTGTTCCATTTTCTACAATATCTCCACATGGCAAGTCTAATGTAATTTTTGCTTTGTATTTGTTTTTATTTATAGCTATTATAAAATCAAAGTTAACCGTAAACTTAATATCATCTGTAGTTTTTTCGAGTTTTTTTATTAATGTTCCATCATGTACAATTTGTTCATCATCATTAGATTCATATTTTCCTATTCCCGTATTACTAAATCTTATTGCTATATTGCCACCTTGATTTCCAATTTTCAAATTTCTAGAATCGCTACGTGTTGCTCCATTATACTTTAGAACTTCATCTACAATAGAATCTTCTGCATAGCTATACATTCTTCCTTCTGAACTATTTGGCATATATGCCTTAATCTCGCCGATCTGAGGAGAATTTATAACTTCAATATTTTCTATACTAACACTGTCTATATACATTTGTTTTTCTGATTTATATTCATTGTTTTTGTCTATATAAAAATATATGTCATTATTTTGAAATATGTTAAATGCCCATTTTTTATCTGTTCCTTGTTGTTCTACTCCTTCGGCCGTGCTAACAACTATTATTTTTGATAATTTAAATGGCATATTTTGCTCGCCTTCTACCTCGTATTTTATCATTATTATTGCTATAATTATTAATATTAAAACTAATACTGTAACAGCCACATAAAACTTTATGGTTTGTTTCCTTTTATCAGTTTCCATTTTTCCTCCTTGTATTATTGGCGGAGTGGGTGGGATTCGAACCCACGTGCCTGTTTTCGCAGACTAACTGATTTCGAATCAGCCTCGTTATGACCACTTCGATACCACTCCATTAAAATTATTATTTTTTGCTTCTTAAATATTTAAAAAAATCTTTTAATATTTTTTCACATTCTTTTTGCATTATGTTTGTTTCAACTTCTACTTTATGGTTAAATTTGTAATCTTCTAGCAAATTAAGTACCGACCCACAAGCTCCTGTTTTTGGATCCATTGTTCCTATATATACCCTTTTCAACCTTGCCTGTATTAATGCTCCTGTACACATTGCACATGGCTCTAGTGTAACATACATTTCACAATCTTGCAATCTCCAAGCACCTATTTTTCTACTTGCCTTCTGAATTGCTATAATTTCTGCATGCTGTGTGGTATCTTTCTTTTCTTCTTTTTTATTATAACCCCTTGCTATAATCTTTCCATCTTTTACTATTACAGCACCTACTGGTATTTCTTCTTTGTCATATGCTTTTTTAGCCTGTTTTATCGCTTCTTTCATGAATTTTTCTTTTTTTAACATACTGACTCCCGTTTTTAAAGAATCCCAGTTGAAATATAACAACTGGGATTTATAATCAATGTTTTATAAATTCAAATACAAAGATTGCATTTGGTGCGCCATAGAGGAGTCGAACCTCCGACCATCAGATTAAGAGTCTGCTGCTCTACCAACTGAGCTAATGGCGCATATTTTCTTGAGCAAATCTTAGAACAAGTATTATTATAATGCCGTATTCCAGATTTGTCAAGAAAAATACATTAATTTCTGCTATGGTTATTCTATTCCTAAATATTCATTATATGTTACTTCTCTATCTATTGTTTTATCTTGCTTTATATCTATTATTCTATTTGCTACTGTTTGCATTAGTTGGTGGTCATGTGATGTGAATAACATATTTCCCTTAAATCGTGTCATTCCCTCATTTAATGCCGTTATACTTTCCATATCTAGATGGTTAGTTGGTTCGTCCATTATTAAAAAGTTGGCACCAGATAACATTATTTTAGATAAAACACATCTTACTTTTTCTCCTCCAGATAAAACTGCAACTTTTTTTAATGCTTCCTCACCAGAAAACAACATCCTTCCTAAAAAGCTTCTTACATATGTTTCATCTGGGTCTTTTGAATACTGTCTTAGCCAATCTGTTATATTCAAATCTACATCAAATAAATAGTTATTGTCCTTAGGGAAATAGCTTTGTGTAATTGTTGTACCCCAAATAAGACTTCCTTCATCTGGCTCCAGTTCCCCGGCAATTATTTGAAATAACACAGTTTTTGCATTTTCATTATCTGCTAAAAATGCAATTTTATCTCCATTCTTTACTGTAAATGATACATTATTCAATATTTTTTCTCCATTTATAGTTTTAGATATGTTTTTTACTTGTAAAATTTCCTTTCCTGGTTCTCTATCTGGTTTAAAATCTATGTATGGATATCTTCTATTCGATGGTTTAATTTCGTCTAACTCTATCTTTTCTAAAGATTTTTTTCTTGATGTAGCTTGTTTTGATTTTGATGCGTTTGCACTAAATCTTGCTATAAATGCTTGCAATTCTTTTATCTTCTCTTCTTTTTTCTTATTTGCTTCTTTCATTTGTTTTAATGCTAATTGACTAGATTCATACCAGAAATCATAATTACCAGGATAAACTTTTATCTTTCCAAAATCCACATCTGCTATGTGTGTGCATACTTTATTTAAAAAGTACCTATCATGTGATACAACTATTACTGTGTTTTCAAAATTAATTAAAAACTCTTCTAACCAGTTGATAGTTTTTAAATCCAAGTCATTTGTTGGCTCATCTAATAGTAGTATATCTGGATTGCCGAATAATGCTTGAGCTAAAAGAACTTTTACTTTTTCTTTTCCTTCTAATTCAGACATTTTTTTATAATGATTTTCTGTTTCTATTCCCAATTCATTTAATAGTTGACTAGCATCTGCCTCTGAATTCCATCCATCAAGTTCAGCAAATCTCTCTTCCAACTTTGCCGCTTTCATTCCATCTTCTTCTGAAAAATCAGGCTTTGCATATATTGCATCTTTTTCTTGTCTAATTTTATACAGTTCTTCATTTCCCATTATAACTGTATCAATAACTGAAAAATCTTCATATGCAAAGTGGTCTTGTTTTAAAACAGATAGCCTTTCTGTTTTTTCCTTTGTAACTTCTCCTTTGCTTGGCTCTAGCTCACCAGACAAAACTTTTAAAAAGGTTGATTTCCCAGATCCATTTGCTCCTATTATTCCATAACAGCATCCTTTATTAAATTTTATATTTACATCTTCAAACAATGTTCTTTTTCCAAATCTAATTGTTACTCCTACTGCATTTAACATTTTAAATCCTCCTTGTATTTTAACCTATCACTAATTATACAATACTTTCCAGTATATGTCAAAAAACACACTGTATGTGTGTGTCTTTTAATTTAGCATACGCTTTCGTTTTAACCATATTGTTGCAACTATGCACATTATTATAGAAAAAACTGTAATTATTAAAAATCCTAGTGGTTCTCTTTGAAATGGAAGTTCTACATTCATTCCCCATATACTTGCTATTAATGTTGGTATGGCAAGTATAAATGTTACAGATGTTAATATTTTCATTACCGCATTTAAGTTATTAGAAATTATTGAAGCATATGTATCCATTGTACCACTTAAAATATCACTATATATTTTTGCCATCTCTATAGCCTGCTTGTTCTCTATAATAGCATCTTCTAGCAAGTCTTCATCTTCTTCATACAATTTTATAATTTTCCCTCTTGTTGTTTTTTCCATTACAACTTCATTAGATTTTAAAGATGTTGTAAAGTAAACCAAGCTCTTCTCTAGATCTAACATTTTTAGTAGCCCTTCATTTTGCAAAGAATTTTTTAGTTTATTTTCTGTACTTTCTAATTCTTTATTTATCTTATATAATAGGCTTAAAAATTTTTTTGAGTTTGCATATAATATTTGTAATAAAAATCTACTTTTCTTATATGTTATAACATTTTCTGTTTTTATATCTTTAATAATATCATTATTTTTTTGTGATACTGTAATTATATAATCGTCTCTTACAAAAATCACACCTATTGGCATTGTTACGTACACTCTTCTAGTTCTGTCACTTTCTATAACAGGAATGTCTATTATATATAATGTTGTATTGTCATCATCTTCTGTGTCTATTCTGGCTTTTTCCTCTTCATCTAAAGAATATCTTATAAAGTCTTGTTTAATTTGAAGTGCTGCACATACACGTTGAATTTCTTCTTCTGTCGGGGATATCATGTTAATCCAATTACCTTTTTTTAGGTCTTTGGTTTCCTCTGTGATGTTTGTATTAATATCTGTATTATACATTTTTATCATTTGTATCCCCCCTTTAAGAAATTACAGCTCTTATATTTTCTTATTTTTTGTTATTACTATTATTCCCATTATTAATATAGTAATTCCAAGTATTCCTAAAACAACAATTGCAGGTTTTTTGTCTTCCTCTTGAACTTGAATGTCATTTAGCGAAGTATACGCATTGATTTTATATGTTCTTGTTGTTGTTCCATCTTCGGCAGTTACTATTATTTTTATAATATTTTCTCCTTCTTTTAAATTGGAGTTTCCAACAATTTCTATTTTACTTTTCTCATTTTCAGGTTTTGCTAAAATATTTAATTTTTTTGTATTTTTGTCAATTGTTACATTGTAGCTATATATATTGTTTTTGAATTTTGGAGATATGCTTGCACCCTCTATCTCTAAAGTTTGTAAATTAGCATTTGCCATTTTTGCATTATCAATTTTTGTTACATATATATAATATGTTTTCTGATTTCCTGCTTCCGCTGTAACAACTATTTCTATTGTATTCTTTCCTTCTTTTAAATTCTCGTTTCCATATATTGCTACTTTTGCCTTTTCACTGTCTGTATATGTTTCTATATCTATTTTTTCGGTATTTAAATCTACTGTTAAATAATATTCTGTAGTATCCTTATCAAACTCTGGCTCCATATTCTCAATTTTTATTATTCTTAAATTCGCATTTTCAGATTTACTTTCTTCATATCGTGGTGGATTGTAGCTTGGATACTCAGGCTCATAATAATTGTTTTCTTCTTCGTGATTTTGCTCTGGTTCTGTCACATTTTCCTGTGTATTATTTTCCTGTGTATTATTTTCCTCCGTAATATTTTCGCTTGTATTGTTTTCATCTACTATCTTTTCTGTTATATTAGATTCTTCATTTTCTATTTTTTCTGTTAATGCTTTTACATTTGTTGATAAAATGGAAATTAGCAGAATTATAACACCTATTACTTTAATTTTTCTCATATTTTATTAACATTCCTTTCTAAATTGTTAATAATTAATATTGCCACTCTTCATTTTGCAATATTTTTTTTGGATTTATTGTTGTAAGCTCATTAATTTTGTTTTCTCCTATTATCTTTCTTATTTTTTTAATCGCATCTAAAATAATTAAATAAGTTCCATTTTCCCTATGCACATCGCTTCCTAAAAAATGTACTTGATTTTTTTTCAATAGTGTTTTAATAGTTTTTTCAGCTTCACGTCCATATAAATTTACAATACTTCCATAATTGCATTGAATCAAGCATCCCTTTTCAATGTATTCTTCGACAATATCTGGATCTTTTTGTACACACTTATACCTTTCAGGGTGAGCAATTATTGGCTTTATTCCCTTTGCTTCTAAATAATATACAACATAGTCAAAATATTTAACATTTGTTGCTAATGGTAGCTCAATTAACATATATCTGCTATTTGCAAGTGTTAATATTTTTTTGTTTTCCAATAATTCTTCCATTTGATTAGTTATATATATTTCCATTCCAGAGTGTAAATTTATTTTAGTTCCTTGCTTTTTCAGTACTTCTTGTAATTTTTCCTTCCAAAATATTAATTCTTGTGCGTTAGTTTCGTAATAATTTAAAAGAAAGTGTGAAGTTAAAATAACATCTGTAAAGCCTGCTTCTTGTGCCTCTTTTAAAATGTTAAAAGTCTCTTCTACACTTCTTGCACCGTCATCTACATTCGGAATAATATGTGAATGTATATCAATCATTTCAAACCTCTATTTATTCTTTAAATATTCATTTAACTGTTCTGTTATCTCTTGTTTTTTATTTTCTTCTATATTCCCCGTTGTTTCAAATTGATAGTCTGCCTTTTGATGTCTTCTTGTTGGTTCTACTGATGTTGTTGAGCCATAATAATATGTAGATTTATATTCTTCTGGTTTAATAGGAATTTTGTTTATAATAACTCCTGCTATTTTACCACCAACATTTTCTATTGATTTTTTTACTTTTGCTAAATCTTCCTTTTTTGTTGATTTATATGCAGTTACTATTGTTGTTGTGTCTGCTAATCTTGCCAATATCAATGCATCTGTAACTAGTAAAGCTGGTGTTCCATCTAATATAACAATGTCAAAAGTTTTCTTTAATTTTTCCAACATTTCTTCCGTCTTTTCCGATGCTAACAATTCAGATGGATTTGGTGGAACATTTCCAGAAGGTATAATATATAAATTATCTATTTCCGTAGTTATTACATATTTTAGTATGTCTATTTTTTTTCCTCTTTCATCTACTCCAGATAGATAATTTGATAGTCCTGGTGTTGAATTTACAGAAAACATTGTTGCTAATCTGCCTTTTCTCATATCTGCATCAACTAATATAACTTTTTTGCCTGCTTGTGCAAAAGTTACAGCTAAGTTAGAGGATATCCAACTTTTGCCTTCTCCAGGCATCGTAGAAGTTATTAATATTGTTTTTAAATCTTTTTGTGAATTCATAAACTGTAAGTTTGTTCTTAAAGTCCTAAAAGTTTCCGCTATTGGTGATTTTGGACTTCTTTGAGTTATTAATTCTTTTTTCATATTTTATTCAATCCTTTCTCTTTGGTATTCTTTATCTTACTCTTTTACTTTTAATTTCCACATCATAATTTGGTATTGAACTTAATACTAATAGTTCTGTTGTAGCTTCTACATCTTGCTCAGTTTTTATAGTATTGTCTAACATATTGGCAATTAATACATAAACTGCAGCTATTACAAGTCCTATAAATGCAAATATAACTACATCTTTCATGTGATTAATATTGCTTGGCACTGCATTAGCCTCTGCTCTATCTAATAAATATACATTGCTTATGTTATATATTTCTACTATTTTTTCGCCAAATACTTTTGCTATTTCATTTGCTATTGCTGCTGCTATGTTAGGATCTTTGTTTGTTACAGATATTTCTATTATTTCTGTATTTTTTGCAGAATTAACTTTTATCTTGCCTCTTAATTCTTGTATGTTTGAATCTGGTATATTTAAGTTTTCACACACCTGTCCTAAAATAGCTTTTCTTTTTATCAACTCACTATATGTTGAAACAAGTTTTGAGTTCATTGTTAAATCTGTTGCACTAATAGCACCATCTCCAGTTTGCCCAGATGAAGAACTTTGTGCTAATACCAATGATGTGGTTGATGTATATTCGGGTTTAACAAAAAAATACGAATACCCTATACCTACGGCTACAAACATTAGCGTTATTAATATAATCTCTAACTTTTTATTCCAAAACATAAAAAACAATTCTTTTAAATCTAATTCTTCCATAATTTCCTCCTTAGTTTTTCATATGAATATAGTATAACCATAAAAAAAATATTTGGCAAGATATTTTTATATATTTTGCCAAAAAATCAACATTAACCAATGACAACATGTAATAAGCCATAAGACTTCAATTTGGGACTGTCCCTAGTTGAGAATTTTTTCTATTTCTTGCTCTGTTAGTCCTGTTGCCTCTGCGATTGTCTCTTTATCTATTTTTAGCTTTAACATTTTCTTGGCTATTTCTATTTTTTCTTTTTGTGAACCTTCCATTATGCCTTTTTCAATTCCAACTTCTAGTCCCTTTTCATATATTGCTTTCTCATCCATTATCGCTTTTTGCCTTAAGTCTGCTATTCTTTGCATCCTTTCATCTTCACTTAGATTATCTAATTTTTTTACTGCTTCTTTTAAGTTCTCGTTTTCCTTCATTTTTTCAGTCACCCTCTCTGATTTAGGATTTTCCAAAAAATATAGCCAGTCCAATAAATTATCTTGCTCTTTTTCTTTTCCTATTATTTTCGGTAATTCAATTATATCTATTTCTAATTTTTGTGTCAATATAATTTTCTTTCCTTGTTTGTCTTCCATTATCTTCCATCTACTATGATAATCTAACTCTTCCAAATTTTCTATTTTAAAATCTGTTATTAATATTACTATTGCCTTTTGCAATATTTTATAGTCTTCTCCTGATTTTATTTGTCTACTATACAGTCTACTCCAATAATATAGGATTCTTTCTATTATGTTTTTCTTATCTACGATTTGTAATTCTATATTACAAATTTCGTTCTCGTCTAGCTTTGCAATTATATCCAAAACCCCTAATTTTTCATCTTTAAACTCTCTTCTTAATATTGGATTTCTACTTAAATCTATACTATCTATTTTTCTTTCCAATATTGTTTCTAAAAATCCCTTTGTAATACTTTCATTTCCCACCTCTCCAAATAATGCTTGAAATACAACGTCTAGCTTTGGTGATAATGTTTTTATATTTTTCATTTACTTCATCCTTTCTTTTTTTCTTTTTTATTTGATAAATTATCACCTACTTTCTTTTTGGATTTAATACATTTGGAAATTATAAGACAACTTCTCAGAAAACATTTCTCTAAGAAATAACTTGAAAAAAACATTATGAAAAAAAGACTGTAAAACATTAAACAGTTTTACAATCTCTATTTTAATATATACATTAAATTAGCACAAGGAAAATCATACACCAAAAATCGACAATTTAAGGGCTGTCCCCCAATTGTGCAAACGGGACATTTAGGGACTATCCCTAATTGAGATATTTTGCCAAAAAATCAACATTAACCAATGACAACATGTAATAAGCCAAATAAATCATCTTATGTTTTTTCTATTATTTTGAATAGGTTCATAATTCTATCTATTTCAAAAACTTATTTATCGAGCAACCATTCTAAAACATTTTTTATTTTTATTCCATCTTCATTAGAAACAGGTATTTTATCTGAAGTTAATATTATTTTTTCATAATTGTCATTTATTTTCTTTAATGATCGTAATTCTCTGTCTAATATTTTTGTGTCATTCTCATCAATTCCTTTTAAAGTATCTGTAACCTGTACATATAATCTTCCTTCATTATTTATTGCTACAAAGTCTACTTCGTATTCTTCTATTTTTCCTATATATACATCATAACCTCTTCTTAAAAGTTCAAAATAAACCACATTTTCTAATATATGACCGAAATCTCCTATTTTTCTTCCTAGCATAAAGTATCTAAAACCTAAATCAGATACATAATATTTCCCTTGAGTCTTTAAATATTCTTTTCCTTTTATATCATATCTTGAAGCTTTATATAAAAAGAAGCTTTCTGTGAATCCTTCTAGATACCTTTCAACTGTTCTTACATTTATATCTTTACCATCATTTATCATGGTATTTGCTATATTATTTGCAGATACAAGACTGCCTATATTATCCATAGCAAAATTAGCAACATTTCTGAGCATAGTTTCATCTTGTATTTTCTTTCTTGTCATAACATCTTTTATTATTATGTCGTTATATACACTGCTTAAATACATGCTTACATCATCTTCAGTATCTAATGATGTAGTATATGGAAGTGAGCCTAGTGAAATATATTTTTGATATAACTCTTCATTATTTAAATCTTCATAAGCTTCTTTATATTCTTTAAAAGATAGTGGTAACATTTTAACTTCTATATATCTTCCAGATAAAAGTGTTGCAAGTTCACTTGATAAGAGATTAGCATTTGAGCCTGTTATATACAAATCAACATTTTTCTTTATATATAAGCTATCCACTGCTTTTTGGAAGCCATCTATTTTTTGAACTTCATCTATAAATATATAATATTTTTTCTTTTCTTTTAATTTATCATTTATATATTTATATAATGTCATATAATCTGTTATAAAGTTATACTCTAAATCTTCTAAATTGATACTTATTATTTGACTTTCTTCTACTCCATTTTCTTTTAAATAATCTTGAAACATTTCAAGTAAAGTAGATTTGCCACATCTTCTTATTCCAGTTATAACTTTTATCAATGCTTTATCTTTAAATCTCTTTAATACATTTAAGTATTCATCTCTACTTATCATAAATACCTCCTTTTTCTATTTAAATTATACATCATTTCAGTGCAAAAGTAAAGTTTTTGTACTGTACTACAAAAACATCTATTTTTTTTATCTTTTTTGTATTATGTTTTATACTATTCAAAATATCCAACAAATTATTTTATATTCGCCTTGATATTTAAATTCAATTTCAATACTTCCGTCTTCATTTGAACTTCTTAGAAAACATTTCTCTAAGAAATAACTTGAAAAAAACATTATGAAAAGAGACTGTAAAACATCAAACAGTTTTACAATCTCTATTTTAATATATACATTAAATTAGCACAAGAAAAATCATACACCAAAAATCGACAATTTAAGGCCTGGCTCCAATTGTGCAAACGGGACATTTAGGGACTGTCCCTAATTGAGATATTTTGCCAAAAAATCAACATTAACCAATGACAACATGTAATAAGCTATAAGACTTCAATTTTGGACGGTCCCTAATCGAGAATTTTCTCTATTTCTTGCTCTGTTAGTCCTGTTGCCTCTGCGATTGTCTCTTTATCTATTTTTAGCTTTAACATTTTCTTGGCTATTTCTATTTTTTCTTTTTGTGAACCTTCCATTATGCCTTTTTCAATGCCTTTTTCTATTCCAACTTCTAGTCCCTTTTCATATATTGCTTTCTCATCCATTATCGCTTTTTGCCTTAAGTCTGCTATTCTTTGCATCCTTTCATCTTCACTTAGATTATCTAATTTTTTTACTGCTTCTTTTAAGTTCTCGTTTTCCTTCATTTTTTCAGTCACCCTCTCTGATTTAGGATTTTCCAAAAAATATAGCCAGTCCAATAAATTATCTTGCTCTTTTTCTTTTCCTATTATTTTCGGTAATTCAATTATATCTATTTCTAATTTTTGTGTCAATATAATTTTCTTTCCTTGTTTGTCTTCCATTATCTTCCATCTACTATGATAATCTAACTCTTCCAAATTTTCTATTTTAAAATCTGTTATTAATATTACTATTGCCTTTTGCAATATTTTATAGTCTTCTCCTGATTTTATTTGTCTACTATACAGTCTACTCCAATAATATAGGATTCTTTCTAATAACCTGAAAAAAACATTATGAAAAAAGACTGTAAAACATCAAACAGTTTTACAATCTCTATTTTAATATATACATTAAATTAGCACAAGAAAAATCATACCCCAAAAATCGACAATTTAAGGGATGTCCCAGATTGTGCAAACGGAACATTTAGGGACTGTCCCTAATTAATGTTATTCTTTTTTAAATTTTCTATATCCTGCATATCCTGCTCCGCCTAATGTGCCTAACCCTATAATTCCTGCCAACGGGTTTGCTTTTTCCTTCTTGTCTCCTATAGTTTCTTCTTTATTGCCCACCTGATTATTTGTTGCAGTTTTAATGATAGTATTATTTTCTACTGTCGATTTTTCTTTAACGTTTACTTTTATTGTACTTGTTTTGCCATTAGACATTGTTGCAGTTATATCCACAGTGCCAGCTCCTTTAGCAACTAGTTTTCCTTCTTCATTAATCATTGCTATGCTTTCATCACTTGATTCCCATGAGATTTTTTTATCTGTCGCATTACTTGGTAATATTGTTGCTGTCAATATTTTGCTTTCTCCCACTTCAATACTTTTTGTACTTGCATTTATTTCTACTTTTGTTACCTCTATATCAGATGGTTTTGCTATGGTTTCTTTTGTGTCTTCTTCTGAATTTGATTTACTACCTTTAGATGTATTTGATGAGTATGGACATACCCCACCTGTGTGCAAATGAGCAGGATTTCCTTCACAATGGTAATGATAACTACCTAAGCCACTTTTGTTTTTGTTGTCTCTATGCCCTCCGCTCGAATCCGTTCTTCCAGAATGTGCAAAAGTGCTTACTCCTATTAATAATATACCTGTAATAATGAATAGAATAAATAAAATTTTTTCATGAATTTTCTTCATTTGATATCGCCCTTTAATAGTATATCAATTTCTTATTGCGAAATTTGTCGAAAGTTGTATCAAAACATAAAAAAATGCAACTTAGTCAAAAGTCACATTTCTATATTATAAAATTTGTTTAATGCATAAGTTTACACAATCAAATTGCATACCAGCATCCCAATTAGGGAGTTTTAAATCGCAGGAATGTAGCAATTTAGAACCGTAGTTCAGAGGATCTATTCCACCCAAAAATTTATTGCCTGTTCTGCAAAAACTTATAAAGTCCATAAAATTTTTTTCTAAAATTGCTATCTTTAACAATTTTCTTGCAGTACTTGTTTGAAATTTTAGTTAACGATTTTTTATCAGACTTTAATTCATTTATAATGGCATATCTTTTCAGTGGAAACGCAACATTCTTTTTTTGTTGATGAACAAAACATTCTGAAATATTTTCTTCCTTAAAAATTATTTTGTCCTTTATGCTATTAAAAAGGTTTAACCCTTTTTCGGAATTAATTATTACCTTACTTATTCCTTTATTACTTTTTTTCCCCCAGAAATCTCCCAATCTTATGTCTGAACACATATATTCCCTATAATTACAGTCATAGCAACATCTATTATAAACTTGCCCACTCTCAAAAAAATTATAAAATTTGTCTCTTCTTATTCTTTTTGACCCCACCGTAAGTTCTGTCTTCCAACCATATTTTTTATTTCTAAATATAATTTCTCTATTATCGCCATTTTCTTTTAAAAATTTATCCCAAACTAGATATGATGGAACACCATGGCATATTAAATCAACCAAAACAAACTCATTTCTTTTATTGACATTTTTTAAATAGTTATCGATAGACGCAATTTGGCATGGAGTACCTATTATTAAAGCACTTTTTAGGTTCTTAATTTTTTCAAAAGCATCAACTGTATAACTCTGTAAATATTTAGATCCACTAAGCTCATTTACATTGTTTATGTCATTAATAAAAGCATGTTCAGCCCTATTATTTTTCTCATTATACTTGCATCCAATAACTGGCATATTATCAATTAATGCCTGATTAGAAAGTTCAAATGCTAGTCCACCTGAAGATGATTTCATCAGAACTTCATTTGATTTAGAGTATGCACTAAATATTTTTTGTCTTTCGATTTTTATGGCATTATTATGAACTTGACCACAGTTTTTTTTGCAAAGTCCACAATTTATACATTGCTCCTTATTTACTGTATATTCCCAAAATCCCTCTTCATTCTTCTCTATTTTTATACATTTTTTGGGGCATACCACCACACAGACTCCACATCCGGTGCAATTATTTGTAATAAGTGGCTCATTACTTACTTTTCCATCAAATATGCTTTTTCTTAAAAAATTTATACTTTTTTTTCTTTCTATTGCGATCTCTCGATTAATTGTTTTATAATAAATTGGACTTAAATTCAGACTTTTATTGTTATACAACCTGTCTTCTAAATTAAATCTACTTAAGATATTTATAATTCGAGAATTTTGTGAAAACTTATTTTCCTTAAATCTTTTTAATGCCACAAATGGTTTATTAAAATTAATAGAAAATAGTACTCCATGATATGAGTCTGTTAATACACATTTAGCATGGCTGATATATTCTACAAATTCTTTTGGTCCACAATCAAATAAAATTGAATCTTTATTAAATTTGTCAATTAAATTATTGGTTGGAATTATTTTAATTGGTACTTTTAATTTTTTAGATAATTCCTTAGCAACTTTAAGGTATTTTTTATTACTTTCTAAAAAGTAACATAAGATATAATTATCCTTGTTTTTATCTTCTTTGATTTCAAATAATTTAATCCATTCTTCTTTTGTTATTAATAGTGTTGGATCTAGCACTATTTCAACGTTTTTATCACATATTTCTTTTATGATTTCTTTTCCTTGTTCTTCCCTTACCGATATATTTTCAAATCTATTTAATAATTTTTCTATTCCTTTTTTTACGCCTTCTTCATATATATCACTTACTCCAAAACTTGGAGCGTATGATATTTTTTTTGTGTCATTATCCACAAAATCCAAATAATAATGTGGATCATAAAAAATTGGAGACCATATTTGATCACTTCCACAAACCACTTTATCTAGGCTATCTGCCTTTTCTTTCAATTCTGTGTAAGTGTCAACTTCATTAGATATAGATAAACTGTCCTTTCTAAATTTACTAAATTTTTCATTTATCTTGCTTATTTCGGAGATATATTTCTTTTGATAATTTTTATTAATTAACTGCTTTAATATAAATTTAATTTTCATATCATATATATTTGTTTTTCTTATCTTAGGTCTGTAATTAATAATTTCCGGAATAACTTGCATGTTTTCTAATTTTTTTGATAAAGCATACGCTTGTAAAACCGTTCCATAATTATTATATGTAAACCATGTCATAATTCCTACTTCTTTCATTTCATGAAATCCTTTCTTACTGATTTAGATAAATCAGCTAACTCTTTTCTGTACATGAGAATTATAATAGTCAAAACAGTAGTAGCTATTATTTCTGCAATTAAAGTTTTTAAGCAAATAACACTAATACAAATTACTAAAATTAGCAGATATGATGTAACATCTTTTTTCAAATTAATCTTTAATACCATGTACTTTTTCATAAATATAAGTCTTAATATCCAAACAATTACATATGATATACAAGTCGCAACTGCTGCGCCATGAGCTGCCATACTAGGTATTAGCAAAAAATTTAAAATAATATTCGTCATTGCCCCAATTGCTGTAGACTTAGCATACATTTTTGAGTCTTTATTTGCAGCATATATAGAACCCAGAAAACCTGCTAGAGCTCCAAATAAGATTGCTAGCAAAAGAAATGGTACATATTTCCATGCAATAAAAAATTCTTTAGCAAACAATATTCTTGATATAACCTTCAAGAAGATTAATATTAAGCATACCGTAAATATTATTATAATATTATATATTTTGTACATATTTGAAAAAAATTCCACTGAGTTCTTTTTGTTATATTCTTTTATTGCAGAAATTTGCCATGCCTGTGAATATATTGCTTGCACAAATTCAATAATTGTAGGAATTTTGTATGCAACAGAATAAATACCTGTGATATCTAAATCATAAAATAGTAATAGTATATATTTATCAGATGCATTATTAATCCACCAACTTATAGAGTTTAGCACAAAATTTTTACTATATTTTATCATTTCTTTCTTTAGTGTCGTATTTTTTTCATCATTCCCCACAACTTTATTTTTTTTCAAATTATAAATATAGATAATTATTACAATAATATCACTTACTATTAGTGAAACATAATATCCAACTACCGATAGCTTCAAGTATAATAACAATAAACAATTTAATAGTATTAAGGTAATAACTCTAATAACACTTGCCCATCCTATTATTTTAATTCTTTCTAACCCTTTTAAATAATAAGTTAGTAGCGATGAAACTGTATATACTAAATAATAAATATTAAAGATAATTAATATCTTTAATTCAATTCCTATTATCCAAGCTACAATAGATGCTATCAATAATAATATATATCCTTTAAATGCAATATTAAGAGAGTTTAATAGTATCTGTTTTCTATTGGTGTTTTCCTCTATTGTAAACCTTATTATTGCTTCTGTAATGCATAAAGTTAATATAGGCATTGCTAAATTCACTGTAGTAGTTATCATATCTATAGTGCCATATTCTTTTGATGTTAAAATACTAGTATATAAAGGTAGCATCAAAAACATTAATAATTTTGTTATAAAATTACTAATTGTAAAAATGCTTAAGTTTTTCAGAAAATACTTATATTTCACTTCTTATGTCCTCCGAGTTTCTTTATCCACTTAAAACAATTTATACCAAAAATTCGATGAAATGGTTTAGTAATATTACTAATAATTAGTTGTTTTTTTGGTACCCAGGATTTTAAAAACCAATGTATACTTTGTGTATTTTTTGTTTTATTCAATCTACCCGTAGCAGCCTCTAATGGATTAAAAAAATCTATAGGATAAATTGCTACATCATTAATCTTTTCATAATTTCCATTTAATTCAAATCCATTTTTTCTAAATACTCTGCTATTTATTATAGGGCACGGAGTCATATCCATCTTTCCGTCTTTACTTAAGAATTTTTTGTCATTATAATCATCTAGCATCTCCTTGATAATCCAATTTTTTTTTGTAGCTCCAAATCCTAATCCCGTATTAACAGTATTTTCCGTCTCCAGTCCAAAAAAAGCTTCATTACTTAATATATCATTGTCGAATTTCTTTATAACTTCCACATCCACGTCAAAGTATATTCCTCCATTATGATAAATTATATATAACCTAGCAACATCTGTAAAAAAAGCATATTTTTTATTTAAATATGCTTCTTTGGCATAATTGTTAAAATTTATATCAAAATTTTTTTCATTCCATTCTATGATTTCATAGTCTGGAAAATATTTTTTCCATGATTTTATACATCTTTTTGCCTTTGTAGGTAGTTCATTTCCTCCAAACCAACAATAATGAATTTTTTTTTCAATCATATTTTTTCTCCTTTTTGTTAAATAAACTGATTATCACTAATGGAAGTATTGTACCAAAGAGTCCTTGTAAAAATATCTGTCCATTATAAATTACTGGTATACATGCTAATTTTACTATAATAATATAGCAAATAAATTTATCAAAATAATTATCTATTTTTTTTATTTTAGATTCACATTTTACAGTTATTATAGTAAATAATGAAGCTATTAGTGGTGCAAATATCTTTCCAAATAAAAATATAGACTGCCCTAGCGATGGCACTATTTGGCTATTATATTCATCATTTATGTAGCTGCAAAAAACTGTTGTACTCGTTTGCATATTAACAAAAAAGGTTTTAAATAGTGGTATACTTCTTAAAAAATCCCCCATAATTATTTCTAAAATGTTTTCTACTTTTAGTTTTAATGAAACTGCCACATTGTAAACTCCTGTAAAATACACTTGCAATGTATTAGCAATGTTATAAGCAGTTTCTTTATAGTTGTAATCTGATATTTTCTCACTTATTAATCCATAGAAAAAAATCAGTCCTACAGTTATGCTTAATATAATATATATTTTTTTCTTATTTTCCGGATAAAATTCAGTTAATAATAAAAAATAAACACAGGCAAAATATAAATTTTGTGCAAGAGTATCATCACTGATTAAGCTTCCAATTAGAATAATGGCTAATGATGATATAAATTTAAACTTACTATTCTTCTTATTTTTAATGGCTAATAATATAATAAAGATTATAACTTCTTTAATAATTTTAATACACCAACTTATCATATAAAATATTAACTTAGGCATAGAATTCAAAGAAAAATTATATTTTTTTTGCCATTGTATTAGATCTGAATTTGACAACACTCCAAACTTAAAGCTATTTAGTATTTGAGGATATCTAAAGCAGAAAAGCGTACATATAATTATTAAAAAAAATATTATTAACTTCATGTTTTTATTAACTTTAAATTTAATGTTTTCATTGTTCTCCGATTTTTCTGTACTTTCGTTCCATTTACCGGCATTGATGTTTTTATTTTTTGATAGAAAAGATAGTATAAAAAAAACAAATATAAATTCATAAATCATGAATAGAATAGCTGTATTGTAATCTAACTCTGAACTTTTCGTCGAAAAATAATCTCCAATTGCCATAAATGCAGGTGCAACGGACATCCTAATAAAATATGAAACAATGATAATAAATGAACCTATATACATCACAGAATTTTTATTTGCTAAAAGATACACCAATAGTCCAAATATTAAAAATAATGGCAACAGGCATAAATATCTAGTTTCAATTGTAGAATTACAGCATAAAACCACAAAAAATGAAATTATGGAAATAAAAATCATCGCTATTAGAAATATATTTTTTATTTTTTTATCTAGCATCTTTTATTAGCTCCTTATATTTTTTTACTGACTTACTCGCAATAGTATTCCAAGTTAAATTGTTCTCTATATATTTCCTAGAATTTTTACCAAATTTTAAAAAATGTTTTGATTCTTTCTTTAGTTCATTAAGTATTGTACTAACTTCATCTGGAGTCGAACAAACAAGTCCGCACTCATTACTCTGAACAATACTTCCAAATGTAGTTCCCTCACTTACTATAACCGGCATCCCTAAGGCCATTGCTTCCATTATTCCCAATGGTTGTCCTTCAAGTCTCGAAGTTTGTATAAAAATATCATTTTTAATAATTTCTGCTATTTTTTGATTATCAAATACTGGTCCATGAGCTTTTACCACTCTTTCTAGATTCCTTTTCTTTATCATTTCTCTGATATGATTTTCTCCCTCATTTCCTGCTCCGTAAAGATTGACTTCTATTTTATTTATTATCATGTTCTTATAAGCTTTCTTACATCCATCTAATAAAATATCTAACCCTTTATGATATACAGCATATCTTCCCACGTAAACTAATTTAATGCAATTTTCTGAGAATTTTTCTTTTTTTAAGCTTGGTGTATATATACCATTTCCCATAATAAAACTATCATTTTTAAAATCAGATGACATTTTTTGCTCTATTTCAGATAAATATTGGATAGCTTTAGCCTTTTTTATAAATCTATTAAATAGCACTAAATTTCCAAATACTTTTTTTATTTTTTTTATTTTTTGGGCATCTTTAGTTAAAGAGCCATGCGGAATTATAATATATGGAATATCTTTTTTTAATATTTTTTTATATATACTTATATATTGTGAAATATATATTCCATGAAAAACAACTAAATCGGGACAGTTAAACGGTTTCGGCAAATTATCAATATTTTTATTAATTTCATTATAGTAAAACACGTTTTTTTCTGACTTTAGTCTCTCTATTTGGGTATTATTGCAATTTAGTAAAGCTACTTTGACAAATTTGCTTTGGTTTATAAAATGTTCTGGCACAACATTGGATATACCACTTGTTTTATTATTTGTTATTGAACATACATGTAATAAATTCATATATTAATTCCCTTCTATTATTTTAACTATTTGATTATAGGTTTTTTTTCTATCAAATTTTTCTTCTGCTAATTTTCTGTTATTTTCTCCATATTTTATTCTTATTCTTTTATCATTGTACAATGTTTCTATAGCATTGGCAGTATCTATAAAACTCTCGTTTTTTACATTTATTCCTGCATTATACTCTTCTAAAATATTTTTATACTCCAGATTTTCTTGAGTATTAACTACAGGAATTCCCGCAGCAGCATAATCTCCAACTTTATTGATTATACTCCCTGCAGAGCCCTTTTTTATTGGATTTACTGCTATATCACAAGAACATAGCAATCCGACCATTTTTTCATATTCTAGCCTTCCAGTAAATTGACAGTCCACTTTTTTTTCTTCTGCATAGTTTTCAAACTCTTCTTTTAGTGGTCCATCTCCCATAATAATAAATTTTAAATTATTAATTCCTTTTTCATTAAGATATTTTATAGAGTTAATTACTAATGGAATATCATAACTATGTCCTAATGTTCCTATATAAGCTATTCTTACCAAATCATCATCAAATTCAACTTTATTTTTCTTTGCACATTCATCAAAATAGTTTAAGTCAGTACCTAAAAAAACGCTCAAACCCTTTTTTACCTTTTTATTTACTTTCAAAGCCCTATTGCAATATGTTTCAGATACTGCAATTATATCATCTGCACATTTATATATATAGTTAGCTTGTCTTTTCATTGGATAAAAGATTGCGTTACTTAATAATGGAATTTTAAACACCATTTTAAATGCTTCTGGCCATAAATCTTGTATGTCTATTACAAATCTAACACCATTTTTTTCAGCATATTGGGCTACTATTTTTCCAACTGCTAAAGAGGGAATAGCACAATATATAATATCTGGTTTCTTTCTTTTTTCTAAATACTCTTTAATATTTTTTGATAATTTTTTGTGACTATTAAATCTCTTTAGACACACATTTTTAGGATATCCTGGTTCATGGCATGCTGTTATTTTTACTCCATCCAATTTTCCTATCTTATTAAATTTTTCTTTTTTAGTATGATTATAATCAGATGTAATAATTTCAACATTGTTATTTTTTGACATTGCCAATAATTTTGCAATATAAACAAATCTACTATTATTACTTTCAAAGCATTCAATATCTCTTAAGTACTGTGACACTATAACAATATCCATCTATTTTCACCTTTTTATAAATATTTCCCTTTATCAAAAATCTCTTCTGATTCTAATAATAGTGGTTCTACATCTACATCTCTTAAAAATACATATGGTTTCTCATAATGATAAAATTGATTTCTTACAACATTATCACAATTTCCTTCCTCCATTATTTTTATTGTATCCTCGATTAAGTCAAAACCTGCTTCAGCCATTACGCCTGTATATGCCATATGCCTAATATTAACTTCTGTAACTTTCATTTTGCCATCTTTATCTTCTTTCAAATCAAAAGATAAAATTCCATGGGCTTTTACATTTAATTTTTTTTCTAAATATTTAATACAGCTATCGCAGAATTCATTTATTTTGTCTTCATTTAGAAATCTTCCAAAGTGTGTATTTCCAGTAACATGTGATGGTGCAGTACTAGCCATAACATATTCTACACATTCTAATGCAGCACCTTTTACATATTCTCCATTATAATATAACATTTGGTTTGCAAGATGTCTTCCTGTAAGATATTCACTTACTGTAAACTCTGGAATTGTCGAATTTATAAACAGCCAACTTTTATAACTTGATATATCATCTAACTTCAAAGATCCCAAGCCCCCAGTGCCCTCTGTTGCTCTTATCCAACATGGAAATCCTATCTCATTTTCTACGTCTTCATAACGTGGATTTTCCTGTGTAACCTTTATTGTTTTAGGAATAAATTCTGTGCCTTTAAGTAAATCAGCCATTATTGATTTATCCCTTAATGACATTGATAACAATTTACCGCCCATAAAAACTTTACATGGATATTTCCCATTTTTCTCATAGTAATCTCCCCATTCTACGATTTCACTTTCAGGCTGAACAAAAGCGTAATCTATTTCTTTTTCGTTAACTAATTTTTCAATCCAAGGAAAATATTCATTTGATGTACACTTTGGGCATACAAAATATTTATCAAGCAATCCCTTCATAAAAAATCCTATTGCCTTTTTATTTATATCACATCCGATTAATTTATAATCCGGATGATTTTTTCTTATAATCTTTGCAATTGATCTTGGTGTTAAACCACCTATTCCTGTTATTAATATTGTTTTCATAATTTTTCTCTTTTCTTTATATATTTTCTAATATTATTTTGACTTCTCTCTTCATATCTTTTTCGTCATATCTTTGATCACAAATTAATGATAGTTCATTTGCATACGTCTTGTTTCTAAAATTATTAAAATTTGGCCAATGAATAGGGCAATATACATTATTATCAATTAATTTTTTCCTTATATAGTCTCTGTTTTTTAAAATTATTGGAACAAATAATGGGCAATCCCCATCTTTATAATTATATAACATTTTTACATTATCATTAAATACAAAATTTTTTTCAATTGTTTTTGAGTTGTCTATTCTTTTTCTTATTATATCTTCTAAATCAATTCTTTTTAATATCTCTAAAGATTCATCATCCATCTTCCTGTTTTTGTAATCAGTTATAAGTTTATTACTTTTATTAAATAAATCTAAAAACATATCTTTACAATCAATATTTTCATTATATATATACTCTCGTTTTAACTGCATTGCTAGTTTTTTACATTTTACCAATTCCTCGTTTATTGTATAATTATCAATATTTTTCTTAAAGTTACAGTTCTTATTAATTGCAATTGCTCCTGTATAAATAGGAAACCATTTTCTTAAACTAGCAATTAAATAATTAGAACTTTCACAATGGCTTTTTTTACAAAAAACTCTATGAGTTATATCTTCTATTACAGCAATATTTTTCATTTTAAATTTTTTTATATAATAATCCATATTTGAATTACTATACCCAAAATATGACATACCAAAAAATATTGAACAGTTAAATTGAATGTCTATATAAAACTTATTATTCATCAGGTCAACATTATAATATTTAATGTTGTATCCTTTATCTATAAATGGTTGTACCATAGAGTTACAGCAATAGTCCGGCATATATACTATTTTTTTATCGTCCTTGATATCTTCTAGCACATAATCTATTGCTGTTCTCCCAGACATCAAGTACTTTACATCAAGTCCTAGATTTTCAAAATATTTTAAATTATCTTTTTTAATCAAGTTTTCACTTTCTATCTTCCAAAACTCGCTACCTATTTCCTTCATTTTGGTACTCCTCTTTCAGCATCGAGTACATTATTAGGTTGTTATATTTTCCATTCTTATATATTGCTTTTCTTTGAATTCCTTCTCTTACAAAACCTATTTTTTCAAATAGTGACATTGAACATTCATTATATTCCAAAATATTAACAAAAATTCTATTCATATTTAATTCTTCAAAGATATATTTAGTTAATAATATTAATGTTTCGTAGCCATACCCTTTTCCTTGAAATTTTTCAAGCAGTTTGACATCAATGGAACTACTTCTATTTTTCCAATCAATTCTACTAATTATCGCTGTTCCGTATGAAATTTTTGGGTTTTCTTTACTTGATATCATATATCTAAAATTACTATCATTTTTTAAATTATTAAACCAAGTAAAATGCTCCATTGATGATATTGGTTTACTCCATCCAACAACATCCTTTGATACATTTTCGTCATTTATCAAAGTTTTTAGCACATTTATGTCTTCGTCTTCGATATTTCGTAGATAAATTTTATCTCCTACTAAATTCATTCTTTTCCCTCCTATAATCATCAAAGTCCTTTGTTTTTCCTGTTCCCCTTACAACTATATTCTCTTTTTTTAAAACTTTTTTTATTGTCATTAATATAATTTTAAAATCCTCTTTAAAAGAAACATTTTTTTTATATTGCAAATCAAAGCTAAATCTTTCTTCCCATTGTAGGGCATTTCTCCCATTTACTTGTGCTAGTCCTGTTAGTCCTGGTCTTACATCATGCCTATGTTTTTCTTCTTCTGTATAGTATGGCAAATATTCTACTAACAATGGTCTTGGTCCTACTATTGCCATATCTCCTTTTATTATATTTATTAGTTCTGGTAGCTCGTCTAAGCTTGTGCTTCTTAAGAATTTTCCAAATTTTGTTAGTCTATACTCGTCCGGTAATAGGTTTCCATCTATATCTCTTTTATCTGTCATCGTTCTAAATTTGTACAGTGTAAATATTTTTTCGTTTTTTCCTGGTCTTTTTTGTTTGAATATTATAGGACTCCCTAGGTTTATTCTTACTAATATTCCAATAATTATCATTAATGGCATTAATACTATTAATGCCATTAGACTTAATATTAAGTCTAATGTTCGTTTTATGTATTTTGCGTACATTATGTTCTCCCCTTTTGGTTTTAATGACCCTATCTACTAACACTATTCAAAGCATTTTTTTATTATATCTATTACTCTTTCTTGCTCTTCTTCTGTCATCTTGGTATCTGATGGTAAACATACTCCTCTGTTAAATAAGTCCTCCGATACTGATGTTCCATCATTTTTTGCTGTTATAAAGTCATATTCTTTAAATACTGGTTGTAAATGCATTGGCTTCCATACTGGTCTTGAGTCAATATTTTCCTTTTCTAGTGTTTCCATTATATTTAGTGGCTTAACTTTTGAGTCTTTGTCAATTGTCATTACAGATAGCCAATGATTTGGCTTTGTATTTTTTGGTATTGGTTGCATTTTTATTTCTTTTACTTTTTCTAATTCATTTTTATATTTATTGTATATTTCAGTTTTCTTCTCTATTCTTTTATCTAAAACCTTTAGTTGACCTCTACCAATTCCTGCACAAATATTGCTCATTCTGTAGTTATAACCAATTTCTTTATGTTCATAGTGTCTCACTGGCTCTTTGCTTTGTGTTGCCCAAAATCTAACCTTTTTTATTCCATCTTCATTATTAGAAACCAGCATTCCGCCACCACTGGTTGTTATTATTTTATTTCCATTAAATGAAAATACCCCATATTCTCCAAAAGTTCCAGTTTGTTGACCATTATATATTGAGCCTAAACTTTCTGCTGCATCTTCAATTAAAGGCACATTATGTTTTTTACAAATTTTTATTATTTCATCCATTTTAGCTGGTGTGCCGTATAAATGTACTACAATTACAGCTTTTGGATTTGGATATTTTTCAAATGCTTTTTCCAAAGCCAATGGGTCCATATTCCATGTTTCATATTCGCTATCTATAAATACTGGTGTAGCATTTTGATATATTATTGGGTTACATGTTGCCGAAAATGTTAATGATGAGCAAAATACAATGTCTCCTTGCTTTACATTTAATGCTTTTAATCCTAAGTGTATTGCCGCAGATCCTGCTGATAGTGCTGCTCCAGTTTTTACTCCAACATAATTTGCAATTTCTTCTTCAAATTTGTTTACATTTTCCCCTAATGGTGCTATCCAATTTGTGTCAAATGCTTCTTTTATAAATTGCTGTTCATAACCTTCATCTGACATATGTGGTGAAGCTAATAATATTTTTTTACTCATATTGGTCATCGTCCCCTCTTTTGTAATTTATAATAACTATATACGTTATACAGCTACATTTATATTTTCTTTCATTTTTTTGTTAACTTCTTCTGGTTCTTTGTATGTTGGCACTACTTGTTTCATTGCGCTTTTTATTTTGCCTATACTTATACTTTCATCTTGTATTATTTCTTTCAATTTTTCTAATTTTATTAACAATTGTTCATAAGTTATGCTTGATGGTTGTCCAATAAATATTTTATCGTGTGATGTTTTTGTAAGTCCTTCCTCTGACATTAATAATTCTTCATATAATTTCTCTCCTGGCCTCAAACCTGTAATTTTTATTTCTATATCCACATTTGGCTCTAGTCCAGATAATTTTATTAAACTAACTGCCAAATCATAAATTTTTACTGGTTCTCCCATATCCAATACGAAAACTTCTCCGCCTTTTGCATAACTCATTGCCTGTAGCACTAGGCTTACAGCCTCTGGTATTGTCATAAAAAATCTTGTTATATCCCTGTGCGTTACTGTTACAGGGCCACCATTCGCTATTTGTTTCTTAAATAACGGTAATACTGATCCATTACTTCCCAACACGTTTCCAAATCTAACTGCTGCAAATTCTGTTTTGCTTTTTTTATTAAATGCTTGTATAATCATTTCGCACATTCTTTTTGTAGCACCCATTATATTTGTTGGATTTACAGCTTTGTCTGTTGAAATTAATACAAATCTTTTTACATTGTATTTGTCTGCACAATTTGCCATATTATATGTACCAAAAACATTGTTTTTTATTGCCTCTAATGGACTTACTTCCATCAATGGAACGTGCTTGTGTGCAGCCGCATGAAATACTAAATATGGGTTATATTGTTTAAAAACTTGCTCAAGTTTTTGCTTATCTCTTACGCTTCCTACTATTGCATCAATTTCAAATTTCTCATCATAATGATTTTGCTTTAATTCCATTTCTATATTGTATAAATTATTTTCGTATATATCAAAAATTATTAATTTGCTTGGATTAAATTTGGCTATTTGCCTGCATAATTCTGAACCTATTGAGCCTCCACCACCTGTTACTAGTATAGTTTGTCCTTTTATCAATTCTTCTATATTGTCATTTGATAATGTTATGGGTTCTCTGCCTAATAGGTCTTCTATTTCTATATCTCTTAAATTCTGTAGTAAGTTTTTATTTTTTATTATATCAGACACACTTGGTAATACTCTAATTTTTACTCCTGTTTCTTGACATATATTTAATATTTCTTTTTTGTTTTTGCCATCAATATTGCTTATTGAAAAAAAGATTATATCTATATTATTTTGTCTGCATATATTTGCTATGTCATATCTATTTCCTAATATTTTTATTCCTGAAATTGCATAATTCATTTTGTTTGGATTATCATCTATTAGTCCTACTATATTATAGTGACATCTCATAGTGTTCTTTATAGTTTTTATTATTTCACTTGATGCTTCTCCTGCTCCTATAATAAGTATATTTTTTCTTTCTACTTGTTCATTTTTTACTGGATGTAATTCATTTAATGTAAATCTTATAATAACTCTATATGAAACTACCATTACAGCTGTTAATATTGTTGCAAGCACTATTTCTCTATAGCCTATTAATGGGGCTTTAAACAAAAATTTTACTAGCACTAATATTGCTCCAGAAAGTATAGACATCCTAATATATTTTATATAATCAAATCCGTTTTCGAATCTAGTTATATTTCTGTATACATCTAGTAGATTAAAAGTAATTAGATACACAAATAAAGAAATTACTACTGTATTGTAAAACATATTTAAGTATTGCAAATTTGTCGTTTGGTTTCCTTTTATTAAGCAACTACTAATAATGTATGAAGAATTAATTATGATTATATCTATTATGTATAAAACCATTGCTCTATACTTTTTTAATAATTTCATTGTTTCCCCCCTATTTGTCTTGCTCTTTTTACCTATACCCCGTTTTTTGTATTATCTTCTCGCTTATTTCTTTTAATTTATTTGTTACTTTATATTCTTTTTCTGAAAATAGTTCTTCATGTAATTTTACAACATTTTCTTCTAATGTTATTGGTGGTCCATACCATACTCCATTTAATGTTATTCCCTGTGTTTTATATGGCCAGCCTTTACTTTCTACTATTTTATATGAAGCTACAGTTGGTATTAAAGAAAGTATTTCTTTTGTCTCTATATTTGTATATATAAGTGGTAATAATTTATCTGCTAATGTATTTAGTTCTAATATACTCATTGTTTTTGCTTTTTCAAATGCTGCTGTAAGCACTTTTCTCATTCTTTCTGTTCTTGCATAATCATTGTCTATTTTTCTTATTCTTGCAAATGCTAATGCTTGTGCTCCTGTTAGTTCATATGTTCCACCTTCTACTATTCCAGGAATTTGTGTTGCCTCTGCATCTGTTACTGTTAATTTTATACCACCAATTTCGTCTATTATTTCTTGCGTTGATGTAAAGTTTACGGTAGCAAACTCTGTTATATTCAAATCTAAATTTATATTTAATGTACTCATTGACAAAGCTGGACCTCCGTAGGCATATGCATGGTTTACTTTGTCTAATCCATGGTTTGGTATGTCTAAATATGTATCTCTATATACAGATACTAGTTTTATTTCCTTATTTTTTTGATTTATACTTGCTATTATTATACAGTCTGATCTACTTCCTTCATATGTTCCTGCTGTATCTATTCCAAATAGCGCTATATTCCTATATTCTACTAAGTTTTCTTCTATTCCTTCTGTTACTTCTATTTCGTGTGGTTGTATTGGCACATAATTTAATTTTTTTATTTTGTTTACTATATATACTCCCGCTCCTACGGCTACTAGGGCTAATATTAATATTATAATAAGTAATACTTTTAATAATTTTTTCATATTTCCTCTTCTTTCGATTGTTTTTTCTTCAATTATTACTATATATCAAGGGTCGAATAAAGTCAATAATAATCGAGCAAAAAATTTTACCAATTGTTACTAGTTTAATCTCTTCTTCCGTAAGGCTAAGTAAAGCTTTCTTATATTTGCGTGCTTTCTATTGTTTTAAGTATTTTTTCTATTAGAATATATATAAACGTCATTATTTCAAAATATTTCTTTAAGACTTCACTTGGATTATCTTTTGTTGAAAAAACTTCAAACATGCTTTCCGTATCAAATAGCACATACATTTTGTTTTGTTTAATAATTATATGAAAATCAATTTTATATTTATTATAAATATCTAATAAACCTTCCTGTATATCAGATGTTAACAGTTGCATAGCAATTATGTTATTATCTGTATATACATTGAATATTTTTTCAAATCCATATGAATCCATTTCTAACTTTTGTGTTTTTTTAATTGATGATGAATAATCTCTAGTAATATTCAAATTAGAATTAATTGATTTTTCAAGTTCTATTTTTCCAAAAAGTCCTCCAAATATAGTCATAACTTTTTTCTCTTCATTTCCGTCTTTGTCCTTCTCCACTGTAATTCTTTGTACCAACAAGTCTGCCATTTTTATATTTTGATTATTTATTTTTCCCTCAAAATAATCATCTGATACATAACTATTATAGTAGCCTCCATAATTCGCCTCATCAAAAATATCACTTGGCATTTCTTTCAATGGAATATAATCTAATTCATCAATGAAATTTTGCAACATTTTTTCTATTATTTTTTCTTTATATTCTTGATTAGATTTTATAATCTCTTTTGAAATTTTTGACTCTGTATTTATTAATTTGGTTATTATTATTACAAATAAAATAAACATTGGTATTATTAAACGTATTAGTTTTGTATTATAACATATTAAATAAAATAAACTCAAAATAATTGTTATCATTACAATTGTTGTGATTATTGTTATTTTTTTCTTTCTCTTTTTCAAATTTTCCCAATTATCTATCATTTCATTTTTGTTTATATCTATGCTTGAAAAGAAATCATCAAAATTTTTATATTTCATTACATATTTTCTCCATCTATTTTAATATTTTCTTTTTTATATTCTTCTATCTGGAAAAATTCTTTTTCTTTAAATCCAAATATACCTGCAACTATATTGCTAGGAACAGTTTGAATTGCTGAGTTATATCTTTGTACATCTGTATTATATATTCTTCTAGCTGCTTGTAATTGACTTTCCATTTTTACCAGATTATTTTGTAAACTTATAAATTGTTCGCTTGCTTTTAATTCTGGATAATTTTCTGCTATTGCAATTACTTTATTTAAGCTCTTGTTTAATTCTCCTGCTTTTTTCAAATTTTGATTTTTTGCATATTCTGTTCTTTGTTTTGTAATATTTTCTAGAAGCTGTTTTTCGTGTTTTGCATATCCTTTTACACATTCTACTAAATTTGGTATTAAATCGAATCTTTGGTTTAAATAAATATCTATTCCAGATTCAGAACTTTTTACTTTGTTTTGTAATTTAATAATTTTATTATATTCTTTTATAATTAAAATAATTAAAATTGCAATTACAACAAGTGTCATCAATATTATTGTATCCATATTTATTCCCCCTTATTTTTCAATTATGGCCTTATTAATTAGTCCATTTTCATCATATTCATAAATAATTTCATAAGTTGTTCCTTTAGAAAACTTCTTTTTCATCTTTCTAAGTTCACTGGCATCATTTGTTTCTGTATCTGCAAAGTTTACCGTTATAATATGCTCAGGATTTTCTTCATTTGATTTAATAACTGTATCCAAAAAATTATTCATGAAAAATCCATCAGTACTACCATAATATAATGTTTTAAATTTACTGTTAAAAGAATCTACGTTATATTCTTTTTCTGTTTCTTGAAATTTTCCAAATATCATACCAAATATATCTGAAAAAGAATATTGTTCAAATAATTCTACTATAGAGTTTGGTACTATCTGATTGGATACTTTCTCAAATTTATTTAATACTTTGTTAATGGTTATTGCACCTATTCCAAGGATAACAAATATTAATATAATTACTATTATAATTATTTTCGTTGGTCTTCCATTATTATTAACTTTAGATACTTTCTCAGCTGGCTCTGTATTTTCGTCTAGCAAGTCGTTAGCTGTTACATTAAATATTGTTGCCATTTTAGTTAATTTGTCTGCATCCGGAGTTGTTTGTCCTAATTCCCATTTTGAAACTGTTTGTCTTGTCACATCAAGTTTCTCTGCTAATTCCTCTTGTGACCATGCATTTCTCTTTCTTAATTTAATTATTTTTTCTTCAAGTTTCATTTCTATAAATCCCCCTATTTTTTATTTATATTGTGTTTATTCTCTTGTGACTAATTCAATTATACTATTTGTCAATTCTTATTTCAAGCAACTAATGTTGGAATTTTGTCACTTTTAGTTAACATTTGTCTATTCTATGCTTTTTTTGTCTCCCTTGTAAATTTCAAAAAAAATACACTTGCTATCAAGTGTATTGTGGTGCACCAGGAGGAATTCGAATCCCCGACCTCTCGGTTCGTAGCCGAGTGCTCTATCCAGCTAAGCTACTGGTGCATAAATTTTAACCTTAATTAGTATAGCATATATATCTTAAAAAAACAATACTGGTATTGATTATTATTTTAATTTGTGAAATAATATATTTTATTAAGGAGGGAACTTTATGCGAAAATTTTTTAAATGTTTTTTGCTTGGGCTCATTTTTCTTTTTACTATTAGTTTAAATAAATGTGTAAAAGCAAATTCTATCAATTCTATTTCTATGGACATTTACATAGATAAAAATGGTGATGCTAATATAACTGAGACTTGGAATTGTTATTCTGATAGTGGCACAGAGGTATATCATCCTTATTATAACTTAGGTAATTCACAAATTATAAACCTATCTGTAAAAGAAGGCTCAGACTATTACTCTACCATTTCTAATTGGGATACTAGTGCAGATTTTTCAGATAAAGCTTATAAATGTGGTATTAATTATATTGATAATGGAGTTGAATTATGTTGGGGAATTAGTGATTATGGTTCTCATACTTATACAGTCAATTATACTATTACAAATTTTGTCTCTACTTTGTCTGATGCTCAAATGGTTTATTGGACTTTAATTCCTCACGACTTTTCTAACAGGATTGATAAAACTTATATTAAAATTTATGCTGATTTTGATATTCCTGATACTGTTGATGTTTGGGGATATGGTAATTATGGTGGCACTGCTTATGTATATGATGGCTATATAGAAATGCAGTCAGATGGTCCATTAGAAAAATATGAGTATATGACAATATTAGTTAAATTTCCGTTAGGATCTTTCGATTCTACCAATATTATAGATAATGATTTTGAATATTATTACGATATGTCAAAAGAAGGAAGCACTGCTTACGATAGCTCTTCCAACAATTACTCAACTAGCTTTTTTAAAGATGTATTTTTACCAATATTCTTGATAAGCTTTTTTATTATTATTTTTATTATAATTGGACTTCTTATTTATGGTGAAACTACTAGATATAATTTTAAACTATCTAAAGAAGAAAAAAAAGAGGCACCATATTATAGAGATATCCCATGTGACGAAGATATATTCAGAGCTTATTATGTCGCTAATAAATTTAAACTTTTTAGAAATCGAACCGATATATTAGGTGCGTTTATCTTAAGATGGATAAAAAGCGGTTTAGTTAAGATGGAAAAGCGAATTGTTGGCACAATTATAAAAAAAGAAGATTATGTTATAATTTTTAATACTTCAGGACACACATTTTCTAATAAGCACGAAAAAAAAATATTTAATATAATGTATAAAGCCAGCAAAGATGGTATTTTAGAAAGGAAGGAATTTAAAAATTGGTGTAGCAACAACTATTCAACAATTTTTAATGTTTTTGACGATATTACATCAGATGAAGAGAAAAGATGTATTAATGAAAGGCTTATATCTATAGATACTGTTAAATCATTTAATCTTCTTTCACGTAAAGAATATAATGCAAGTGATAAGTTAAAAGAGCAAGCTATTCAACTTGCCGGCTTTAAAAGATATTTGAATGACTATACTCTTATATCTGACAGGGAAGCCATAGAAGTTCATTTATTTGAAGAATATCTAATATATGCACAAATGCTTGGTATTGCACAAAAAGTAGCTAAACAATTTAAGGATTTATATCCTGAAATTATAGAACAATCTAGTTTTAACTCTTACAATGACTTTTTGTTTATATATTCATATGTAAACTCTGGAATAACTGCTGCAAATACCGCAAGAATGAGAGCAGAAAGCTATTCTGGTGGCGGAGGAGGATTTTCTTCTGGCGGAGGAGGCGGCGGTTCCTTCGGTGGCGGAGGAGGCGGCGGTGGATTCCGTTAAACCTTATATTTTTTTAAAAGCATTTAAGCTGACAACTTAAATGCTTTTTTTATCGTGTTTATTTAAGTAATATACCTAAAATATCTCTACATAAACTCTATATAATTCAAAATATTTTCTTAATAATAATATATTTCTATTAAAATTTATCTTTTTTTTTGCTAAAGTATTGCCAAAAGTGTTTTTCTGTGCTATATTATATTAGTAGTTTGAATTTCGAGGTGTAGCGCAGTTGGTAGCGCGCGTGGTTTGGGACCATGAGGTCGCAGGTTCGATCCCTGTCACCTCGACCATATTTAGAAGAATTCTTAGGAGTTCTTCTTTTTTTGCATTTATGAGCAAATACTGACTATTACTGCATTACACACAATTTATTTAAACTTTTTCAGCCTTTCTAAAACTTCCATAAAATCTATAAATCTTTAAGTAAATGCAGTCAATTTTATAATTAATTGATTTTCTTCAATTTTGACTGCATATAAATTTATTTCAGATAATAAAAATGAGGCACTATTTGTCTCATTAATAAAACCATATAACAGACTAGGAATATCTGGTGTAGAAATATTAATTAGAAATCTTGGAAAAGAAGCTAATATAAAGTGCATCCTCATAAATTTAGAAGAACAATGGCAACTATGGCAATAGATAAAGGTATGCCCATAGAGCAAGTACAAAAATTATTAGGTCATATCAAAATCGATACTACAATGGAATATGCGATGGTAAACCAAAATAATGTAAAAAATTCACATAGAAAATATATTAATTAAAATAAGCATTGGTTAAAATGATAAATTGCGAATTTTAAAAAGATTGACATAAAATGAAATTTGATATATAGTAATGTCAAAAATAATATGATTATAATACATCAAGATTTTATACTAAATATACTGTATTAATTTTAATAAAATAAAGGAGGTATATTTCATGAGTTTAACGGTAGGTAAAATGCAAAAGTACTTAGAAGAAAAGTACAAGAGAACTAAACCAGAAGAATTGAAAAATACACAAAGGTATTTCTTAAAATTAATAGAGGAGGTAGGAGAGTTAGCAGAAGTAATAAGAAAAAATCAGAGAATGGAAGATAGCAATATTAAAGGTACAATAGAAGAAGAATTATCAGATGTTTTATATTATGTTTTGATGATTGCAAATACATATGACATAAATCTAGAAAAATGTTTTAGAATAAAAGAAGAGTTAAATAGTATAAGATACGGACATAAACTGAAAATAGATGATATACAAGAAGACGATAGTGAATGAAAGATTTATTAATAAATATAAATGATAATTATAATATGAATATTAAAAATATTCGTAAATTAGGAATTACTACAATAAATGATATATTTGTTATTAATAGTAGTAGCAAAAAATACATAGTAAAAATATACAATGTTGATGAAGAAAAACAAATTTATACTACCATTTTTTGTATTTCAAGGTAGTCTTTTTTGTGTATACTTTTTGGGCTACCATTTTTGTTAAACTTTTATAGTACTAATATTAGATAATAGTATTTTTTTGTATAAAATTTCTAAAAATGTGAAACAATATTTATAAATATTTCAAAAAATGTTTCACATTTCTTGAGTTTTATGTTATAATATAAATGTGAAACAAAAAACATGATTATATATCAAAAAGTTTCACATTTATAAAGGAGTGATCTTATGGAAGAAAAGTATGAAATTATGAATCTTCTTCAAAGCAAACAAACATTAACTAAAGAATTGAATGATTTGATATATGGCTCTGTTGAGATTAGAGAAAAAAATTCTAATAAATATATATATGTACATTACAGAGAAGATGGAATATTACTTACAAAATATGTTGGAGAATATTCTGATAATTTATATAATTTAATATTGAATAATAGTATTAAAGCAAAAGAATTAAAAAAAGAAATTAAGAAAATTGAAAAACAATTAAAACAATTTAATTATATTGATGAGGAACTTAGTCCACAAGTAGAAATAAATATAGATTTTGCTAAAAGACATTTAGTAGATACTATTTATAAACAAGCGATTTTAGAAGGTATTGCAACAACTTTTGCAGATACAGAAAGTATTATAGAAGGTGGAAAAATTAATAATATGTCTTCAGAAGATGTTTTGAAAATTATTAATTTGAAACATGCTTGGGAATTTATATTAAATAAAAATGTAATATTGTTAGACACAAATTTTCCATTATTATGCGAAATAAATAAATTTGTTCAAGAAGGATTTTACTATAGTGCAGGAAAAATTAGAACTGTTCGAGTAAGTATTGGTGGAACAAAATGGACTCCTGAATTGCCAATAGAAAGCATAATGAAAGAAGAATTAGATGATATATTTAATAAAAAAATAAGTGATATAGATAAAGCTATTGAAGTTCTATTATATATTATGAAAAAACAAATATTTATAGATGGAAATAAAAGAACATCTATAATATTTGCAAATCATTATTTAATATCAAAGGGAAAAGGAATTATTGTAATTCCAGCAGAATTAGCAGATGAATATAAAGATTTATTAATTAATTATTATGAGGGAAAAGATAAAACAAAAATTAAAAAGTTTTTAAAAGAAAAATGTTTTATGAAAATATAGGAATTTATATATGCAGTCAAAGTGCAGTCACAAAGTTTCAATATATTGATATTACTGCACTTTGAAAAGATATAAGGGTAGTCACCTCGACCATGCGATAGCAATTTTGAGGAAACTCAATAAAATTGCAAAAGTCTGAAAGAGTATTAATCAAAGGAATTTGGTTAATACTCTTTTTCTATGCAGTTCTCAAAAAAAAAATTTAATAAAATAAAATATGATTTAAAAGGTCAAATTAGAAGTAATAGCAATATATAGATAAATTTGAAATAATACAAAAATATGAGCAAGAGAAATATATTAATATAATAATAAAATGCACGTAAATCACGTGCATTTTAAAGTTTATTCATCTGATCCTAAAGTAGTGTCATTATGAGTAACTACTTGTGTTACAGCAGCTGGGGTGTTTTCAGAATTTTCAACAGGAGAAACATCAACTTTTAATGTGTCAGCAAATTGTCTATTTGTTGTTAAATTTGTATCTAATTTTTGTCCTGGAACAATAACTGTAGCGGCTATTTTTCTAGATTTATTAATTGAAGTCATAAATTGTTGTCGTCTTTCATCAGAAAATGCCCACAAATATTGATTCTCATCTTTTTTATTTTTTGCAAAGTGCAATTTTCTTGAAAGTGGATTATTGTTCCTATCACTGAAAAATGCTACTTTAGGATATATAGTAGATTCCATTCCATCAATAGTAGTAATATATGCAGAATTATACTTATCCCCTGAACATTTTAAAATATACGGAATATTATTAGCTTTATAAAATAGTTCTAATAGTTTACCACACTCTATTTCTCTATCTCCTAAAACTACACTTCTACAATTCAATGATCCGCTAGCTGGAGATAAATGTTTTTCCATAAAAGTTAACATTCGAATTTGTTTATCTAAATCACTTGCTTTATCAATACCTAATTGAGTAGAAATATCTTTTATTTGAAACCTCTCAATTAAATATTCTTGAACTTTGTTTCTAGCTGATTCTATTTCTTCTTGTGTTACATCTAGTATAGATAATAAAGACCTATGTTGTTCTGAAATATCAGCAGAATTAAAAGAACCTTCTAGGCTATTTATAGTCCCATTATACCATGTAGGATCTAGAAAAAAATTAGTACCATTATTAGATGAACATGCATATGTAACTAGATGTTGGTCTTCAATTATTCCATCTTCATCAATAAAATAGACTTTTTTAGTAATAGCTTCTTCACCAGAAGTAAGTAGTAAATCTCTTAAAAACCTAGCCTGAGATGCACAAACACCTTTACCTAATAATGCTATATTAATTCCCGATTGACTTATAGCAGCTACAGTTTGTGACATAAAAAAATTACGCATATCTATGTTCTCGTACATTCCGTTAATTCTAATATATTCTAAGAAATTTAACATCTTTTGTTTGCTAGGAAAGGTTGAATTTCCCAGTGCTTTGGACACTCTAATCAGTTCTTCTTCATATTTAGCCATTAAATCATCTACATCAACATTATCAAAAAAATTTTTACTAGCAGTGGAAGATTCCATATATTGTAGTAATCTTTTTATTCCAGACATATCAGAATCTCTTTTTGCTGTTTCTTTATATGAAGAAATTTGGGCAACATGTTCTTCTATTTCTTTCCTTATTACTTGCTTTTGTTCATTATTCATATTAATTTACTCCCTCATATAGATTATAATATAAAATAAAAATTTCTTCAATTAATTATTGTTAAAAACCTTGAGGATTGATATAATTAATTATATTCTAAAGATTGAGGAGTTAAATATGTTGGATTACAATGAAATTTATATAATTTTAAATTCATACTCATATAACGAAAGAAGTTTGAATGTTTATGATAACAAGACTAATATGCAAATAACAAATATAAATGATATCTTAAAAATTAAATCAGCATTTTTTATAAATGAATACTACAAAAATGAGTGTTCAAAAATTGTTCAAAAAAGACCCGGTTCAAAAATAAAATTTAAAGAAGAATTTTATAAAGAATGTGTTGATAAACTATATTCTAGATTATTTATAGAGAAATTCGAATCAAATGAAAGCAGTTTTACAGATTCAGCTGATGAAGATTGGATTGAATTTTTATACAAACATAAAGATATTGGTACTGCATATATAAGATTCTTGTTAAGAAACAGTGGAAAAGATTTAGAGAATATCCAATTTAAAAATGTCTATAATGAATCAGAGTTAAAAGTTCCAACTGTTATATATAAAAAAGTAAATTTTATAATTAATGAACCAATAAATAAGCAAAGTGGTTTTAAAGTTTTTTTAAGTAAGTTAAAAGCTTTCTTTTCGAATAGAAATAAAGAAAACTCAAAATTAAATTAAAAAATAATTTATTTTGAACTTTTTTTGAGCCAACTTCTAACCTAGATGTTGAATCAGAAGAAAAAATTACTAATATGATTGATAAATATTTAAAAGATAAAACTTATGTAATAGTAACACATAGAACAAAACTAAAAGAATTATGTAATAAGCATTATGTTTTTGAAAATCACATAATAAAAGAAATAGTTAATGTATGATTTTCAAAAATGTTGAATACTTTGATTTTTTAAGAAAAAATGATATAATGTATATAGGTGGTGATTTATTATGGGTAATTGGTTAGATGATTTAAAAAGTGATAAAAAACAACCAACTAAGAGAACTGAACAAAGTTGGCTAGATCGTTTTTAAGAAAGTGAAGATAAATTAAAAACTTCAATAGAGCAGACATCTACTAAAGATAGATGGTCTAAAACACCAGAAGAACAAGTTGAACCGACAGTAATTCAAAAACATAGTTGGGATATATCAGATAAAGATAAGGAAAAAGCGGAAAAAAGGCGAAATGTTAATGCCTTAAAATTTAAAGGAATAGATATGTTAAAAGAAGAATGGGCTCAAAAGAAATCATCTGAATTGATAAGACTAGCAAGAGTTATAGGCTCTGTATTAAACGAACAAAGAGACAATGAGGAGGATATAGATACAACATTATTAAGTTATTTAGACGAATTACGAAAAATATTAGAAGATAGAGATAATAGCGGACCAGAAATTGCTCAAATACCATGGGCTGGAAAAACACCTAAAGAAATTCAAAAAGAAAAAGATGAAGAAATAGTGAAAGCAGAAGCAATACAAAAAAGATTAAAAGAATTGGAAAGAATAAAACTATATATAGAAAAAATGCAAGAAAAGGCTAAAATACAGCAGGTACGCCAAAAGCAGAAAGAATTAGAAGAAGAAATGGAAGAACATCATGGTATGTCAATGTAAAAAAGATATAAAAGGAGTTTTATATGAACATTAATCAAAGAAAAAAAATAGAAGATATTTTAAAGTGGAGTGTTTTTGACAAATACGAAGGACACATAGCAAATATAAGAACATTAAGAGGTGAGAGTGACTTAGGACAATATTATCCAATGGATGTTGAAAAATATATAAATTATATGGATGCCTCGTCAGCAAGTAAAGCCTTTTTTAGTGCTGACCCTAAAGAGTTAGTTGAAAAATATTTTGAGGAGATTGAGAGTGTTTCTAGTTATTTAGGAGATGAGTCTTATTCTCAAAAACAAAAAATACTCAATTTTATGGAATATATTAGAATAAGTGGAATGTATGAAAACTTGTCTATTGATAGTGTACAATATCAACTATTATATCCAAGTATAAGTCAATCTGGGCTCAGTATTGCTATACTTGGCAAAGGTATATGTAAATCGCAAGCAGAATTTTTAAGCCATTTATTAATTGCATCAGATATGGAAGCATATAACTACCAAGTTCAATTTTACGATAAAGAAACAGGAAATTATATTTGTTCACATGAGGTTGTAACAGCGGAAGTATTAGATACTGGAAATTTCTTTCTCGATCCTACATTTTATAATGGTTCTTTGGAGAGTTTAAGAGGCTCATTTGATATGGCAGATTTTACCGAAGAAAGAAGAAATACATTATCAATATTAAATGTTACTGAACAAGAAATTGAAGAAGCTAGAGAAACTGCACAGAATTATCTTATTAAAAGATATGGAATAAAAGAAATTTCTCAACAATTAGGATTAGAAAGTTGTGGAGATTTGGAAAAACAAATGAGAATACTGACATTTATGGAAAAAAATCTAGCACCAACAAATCAAGAACTAGCAATTAGAAGTGTAGTTATGGGTTCTCACGAATTGGAAGTCGGAAAATTATTGGAACTTTTTTATAAAGCAAATGGAATTCCATACGAAATGCAGTTCGAGGAAGACAGACTAAATACAATTTATAAAACTATGATTGATGGTGTTGAATGTAGTATATATCCAAGAGAGGCTTTTTCAAAAACAAAACCATATTTATCAATGAAATTACATTATGCTAAAGATAAAGATGGTACATATAAAAGATTGTGGGAATTTTCTAAAGAAAAAAAAGATGAAATTGGTGATATGATAAAAGAAGGAAGGAAAATTGCAGGAGAAGTAAAAATACCACAAGAAACCCTTGATGTTCCTGAATTCGAATGGGGAGATGATGAAGATGAAAGAATAAAAAATGCACAGAAAACTCCTGAAGAAATTCAAGCAGAAGAAACAGGAATAATGCAAGATTCAGGACATGATAAAACTAAAAAAACAAATGCTTTGATGGAACTATACCAAGATGAGAGCATAGATGCAAATGGAGTTAATGCAAAGAACAAAGAGATTAGGAAAGAGTTAAAACGAAAAGAAATTACACAAAATCAAAAGAAATAAAAAAATATAAAAAAGGGGGGCTAGTATGGTAGTAAATAGACAAGCTACAATGTATTCAGAAATTTATGGTATTTTAAATATGCTTGGAAACGATTATAAGGATTCTATTCCAAAGCAAATATTAAATCTGATAGAAGATAAAAGATTTAAGGATTATACCCCAAAATACAATGTTAGTATTCCATTATGGAAACAAAATATTAGTAAAGGTGCTACTGAATTTATTTGTATGCTTCATTATAATTATTGGATCAAAAGTGAAGATGAAAAAAATGAAATAGATAATATATTAACTAATAATCAAAAGAAAAAAGATGAATACTTAAAGGTAAAATATAATCCTGATGATATTTTTAAGAATAGAAATGTAAATAATAATGACATTACTCAAAATGTTCAAGAGAAATTAAATGAAGAATATAACAAAAATTTACCAATGGAGGTACAAAAACAAAATATATTTCGAAGATTATTGGGATTTATAAAAGATTTATTACATATAAAATAAATTTATTATGTTGGAGGGAAAGGTTATGAAAAATATAAAAAGCTATAATGCAGAAAAATATAATGATAATAAATACGAAAAAATAAATGAAGGAATATATAAAATTGGAGATGAATACGTCACATCAATTTCATTTGAACAAGAAACAGAATATGATGAAGGAGATTCTCCAAAGTACATTTCTCAATATCCTTTAGAGGATTTATTGGATAGATTTCATGTTCATATATCAGATTTTTATGATGAACTAAATAATATAAGCGAAAAAGAATGTTATCAAGAATTTGCTTCTAGTAAATTAGAAAATATAGAGAATTTAAGAAGTATAATTGGAAAGCATGTATATAATTTATTAGAAAATGAAGCATATAAATTAATCATTGAATAATATTTTAGTCGGGGATAGGTTTTTATTATTCTTCATTAAAACTTACTCCTTCCATTTTTTTATTACCTCTCGCATTAATAATATTTTTATATTTTGTAATGTTTTGAGACAGTTTCTCAATTACTGATTGTTCATAATTAGTAACATTATTAATATCTAATATATCTTTTCTCTCATCTTCTGAAAGATAGTACCATTTTTTAGCTATATCTGATATTTCCTCCTTTCTTCTTTGTTCTTTTTCAGTAAGTTTTATTTTATTTTCAAAGTAATTATAAAAATCTAAAAATATTGTTTCCACTTCATCTTCTGTAACTTCATATATTTTTAATAGTTCTTCCTTTTCTGTTTCTTCAAAAACATTTGCTTTAAATGCTTCTGCTATTTCATAAAGCAATAATTTTCTTTGTAAATTTTCAATTTCATCATAGCTCTTTATTATACACTCTTCTTCCTGATCAGTCACATAAAATGTATTCTTGAAGGCATCATATTCATCTTTCATATTTTCATCAGTTAATACACTATATAATTCGTGCATCCAATCATAATCCACGTTTGCTTCTTTAGAGTTTTTTCTTAATACATATTCTTCCAATGCATCATTTAAAGATATATTTTCTTTTCTCATATACGAAACTACTCTTTGACTATTGATGTTATTGTTTAATAATAAATGTTTTAATAATATTCCATACTTTTCATATATCCAACTTGATGGGATTTCTTGTCCCTTTTCCCTATAATGTTTAATTGCCTCTTCCATTGTTTTTCCATATGTATGAATTGAATAATATATACACGAAAAATTCAGTCCATTTTCAATACAATATTCAAGTAACGATTGTCCATTAGGTAATACTAATTTTTTATTTGACATTGGAGATTTTCTTGGTTTTTCAGTTTTTAACTTTTTTATGTCATCAATCTTCATTCCAGAATTCAACATATTTAACAATTCAGATTCTTTTATTCCTAAAACAATTGATAAATCTGACAAACTTAATTCTGTATTTCTGATTGTAACTTTTTGATTTCTACTCCTCTGGATTTTTGCCATATAAACTGCTTTATCAATATTACCATATTTTTTGTAATACCTACGCAATGTAGTTTCTGCTACTCCTTCATCTTTAGCTATTGTTCTTAAGAACTTTAATTCGCCTTTATATTCGATTCTACCACTTTCATACTCATCCTTTTTTTGGTAATATTGTTTTATTGCCTCATAGATATCTCCTGTTTGTTCATAATATCTTTTTAATGTGTCTCCTGTTGTTCCCACTCTTTGAGCAATAGTTCTCATAGCTAGCATTTCACCATTATACTCAATCTTTGTTTCTTCTAATTTTCTTCTTATTTCTTTGCATTTATTTACAGCTAAATAAATATCTTTATACTTATCATAATATTTTCTTAATGAGCTTGCTCCTATTCCTTCTCTTTGAGCAATAGCATAAATTGCCAGCATTTCACCATTATATTCAATCTTTGTTTCTTCTAATTTTCTTCTTATTTCTTTACATATATTTACAGCTAAATAAATATCTTTATACTTATTATAATATTTTCTTAATGTGACTCTTTCTATTCCTTCTCTTTGAGCAATAGCATTAATTGTCAGTATTTCTCCATAGAACTCAATTTGATTATTTATCATATTGAACCCTCCTTAAATTCAAACAATTCCATTTTAATTATATCATAATTAGACACTTTTTTCAAATAGCTCCTTTTGTCACATTGTATCATTTGTAATTTTATGTGTCTATTTTTATTTCAAAGTGCATCACCTAATTTTATCATTTATACCTCATTTACATTTTTGTAAATCATGTATATAGTTTGATTCTATTTAAACATCTTATTTTCATAGCAAAACCTCTTTATTTTTACTAATTTAAAAATTAAAGCAATGTAAGGAACATTATTTTTTATTGATTTTTTATTTCTGATTTGATAAAATATACAAAATTTAATTAAAGGAATTTTATATGGAAGACATCGAATTCAAAACAGACGCAAAAAAATTTAAATATAGAGTTAATGGAATTATTATTCATAACAATAAAATATTGACAATTAAAATGAAGAATAATATTTCTTATTGTTTACCCGGTGGTCATGTTGAGTTAGGCGAAGATAGTAAAACCGCTATATTGAGAGAAATGCTAGAAGAAATTAATACCTCTGTGTCAATCGATAAAGAATTAGCTATAGTAGAAAATTTTTATTTAGATAAAAAAATTTTTCAAACACACGAAATTGGCTTTTACTACCTTGTAGTTCCAAACAATTTCGATAAAATTTCGTTGCCAAACTATACTAAATTAGAAAATGATAAAGGTAAAATTAAAAGCCATAACTTTGAATGGCTTGACATTCCTCTATTAAAAGATTTTGATTTCAAACCGGAATTTTTAAAAGAAAAGCTAATTCAACGAAACTATAATTTTGAACATATAATAATAAAATAATTTAAGTAACTAAATTTATATATTTTTATTTACTGCTTTCAAATCACATTGCAAAAAGGCTAAAGTTATATCAAAAGTACATAAAATATTAGATTTTTTTCTGTGCAATAACATCATATATGTGTCAATGTTTTTTTTCACCAGAAGCTATTATTGCATCTTTTTCTATCTCATTAAATTGAATTAACTCAAAATCACTAAAAAGAGCTTTGACTTCTTGTTCTGTTAAAAATATTAGATTTTCTTTTATTTCTGCCCATGTATCTTTTTTTCCAAAAAAATTTCCAACAAAATACCCGTTCATCTGAAAGAGAATTAGTTATATTTTTCCATATATCACTAAAAAACTCTTTTTTTGAAAAAGGTAGGCTAAAATTTGCAACAATCAAATTTACTTTAGGCAAATTCATTTCACCAAAAAAACATTTTTTAAACTTAAAATTCTCTGATTCTTTTTGGCTAAGCTGTTCTCTTATAATATATTCTGTGTCTTTCTTATCTATGGATAAAACATTCCAATTATTTTTTAGTAACTCTATAGTGTCTCTTCCTGCACCACATCCTAAGTCAACAGCTTTTCCCGGTGACACATTAAGATTTATAAAATTAAGTACATTTAAATGTGGCTTTGCATTTTTTGTAATATTATAATATTTTTCTTTACTACTTTTCATCAGAATTTTCCTCTTAATAATCTATTTAATTAATTCTTTGTTAATATAATAACTAAAATTATATTATTCAATCGTTCTTCCTGAGCTCTTTTTCTAAAACTATATACATCTGCCTTGTTCTTGCACTGTGTGTATCATATTCTGCCTTTGAATTTCTAGGTATAAAAGCTTTATTACAGAATTTACAAATCTTAAGCATAATAGTATATTGTGATAAATTAACTAAAAAGTCCCATAAAATAGTCTTAAAACATCCTTATATCCTGGAAATTTTATTTTTTTTATATAATCAATAACTTCTTGTACATTATATTTCACATATAATTGCTTATATTCTATTTCTTTTTTGTTGATATTTAATATTCCATACGGTGCAAAATTCGTTTTTCCTGGACATCCCAGTGCTCCTGGATTTATATATGTTTTTCTATTTTTAAAATTATAAACTTCTCTATGGGTATGCCCATAGATATATATATCGGCATCTATTCTATTAAACATTATTTCATTTTCCTCTACATTTGCTTCTTTAATATGCCTTCTAAAATTTCCATCTTCATTCATTGGATAATGAGCAATATATATTTTATTTCCTTCTATCTCACATATTATTTCTTTTGGCAATCTTGATATAAACTCTATTGAAGATTTACTTAGTTTATTTTTTATCCATTCATTTCTCTGTAACTGTTCATCACTTATTTTCATTTTTTCATCGTGAACCACTTTAGGCATACCCTCAATTATATATCTTTCACGATTTCCTTTTACTGCAATTACTTTTGACCCCATATTTATTATTATTTGTATTACCTCTTCTGACATTGGAGCTCCACCCACTAAATCTCCTATACATATTATTTTATCTATATTTTCTTTTTCAAATTGCTTTAAAACCGCATCTAATGCTTTTTTATTTCCATGTATATCTGAAATTAATCCAATCTTCATAAAATCATTTCTTTCATTATAATTTATACAAATTATATATTAATATTGTTTTTTTGTAAAATAATAATTGTGGTAGTAAAAAAAAACTACCACTTTGATATATTTATTAGTCTTACATTTTTAAGGAAGTATTTTTGATTTTGTATTCGTGTAAAATATATCTAACTTGCTCATTGCCCTCGTAATAGCAACATATAATAGCTTAATATCTAATGAATTATTACTATATCTTTCATTATTGGCATTTGCAATTATTACACAGTCAAATTCCAGTCCTTTTGCTAGATATGACGGAACAACTGATATTCCTGCATTATATTTTGAGTCTTTTCCCTGTATCAATTTTACATCCTCTCTTATCTTACTTATCTGTTTTTCAATTTCTTTACACTCTTTTATGTCTTTTCCTATTATGGCAATTGATTTATAACCGTTTTTTTTTGTGTTCCATTATTCTTTCATTAATATTCTTTATTAGTGAGCCTTCTTCTATATGCTTGCAATAAACGGAGTTTTTCCTGTCTATGACTGGCTCTCCCAAAACAATAAATTCTTTTTCGTAATCTGGAAGATTATTAATAACTTTGTTTGCAATTTTCATAATTTCTTTTGTAGTTCTATAAGTTTTTTTCAATGTAGTATATGTAACACTTACGTCTTTAAATTCAACATCTATAAATCTTTTCCAATTTTCAATTCCTCTGTAAAAATGTACCCCCTGAGCTATATCTCCCAAAATTGTCATAGAATTGCTTTTTAAAATACTTTTTAGCACGTCAAATTGAAACTCCCCATAATCCTGAGCTTCGTCTATTACAACATGCTTTATTTGGCATTTGTCCTTTATACCAAATGTTTTATATTGAATATACATGAGTGGAGCTAAATCTTCAAATGCAAACTCGTTGTTTTTTATATTTACTAATGTAGTATCTTTTAAATATTGTGATACATCATCTGCATTGTCGTTGAAAGTATATTGCATAAAATAATTTTCTAAAAAGTCCTTATAATACTCTATACAATCTTTATTTTGTATTTTATTCAAATACTCTTTTATGATTTTCATATACTTTTTTTCAACCATTTCTATTTCTTTAGCATATTGTTCGAATACTTGTATACGCTTTTCTCCCTGTAGATTTTCTATAGCTCTGGTTCTTTGATTTTTTAAATTCTCTATAATTTCTTTAGATTTTTTTCTAAATTCTGTTGCCAAATGTTTTTCTATCTCATTTATTCGGTTTTTAAAATTATAATTACTATATGTTTTTAAAAACAATTCATTAATGTCCTTATAGTTCATAATGTTATATCCGTTATATTCAAAGTTTTCTTTTGGTATATATTTTTGTTCAACTTCTTTTAAGTATCTGTCAATATATATTTTAAATTTAATTGATGACTTAAACTTTGATTCTTTTAGCACAATATCTATTTTTTCTTTATATTTTCCGTCTATCATATTATTTACTATCTGCACTAGTTTTTCATTGCTGTCCGGAATTTTTAATTTTTTTCCTATTACGTCATATGCAAAATCCTCAAAAGTATATTGTTTAACATCATTTACTCCTAAATCTGGTAGGATACTAGAAATATAGTCTAAGAAAAACCTATTTGGTGCGATTATCATAAATTCTTCTGGTTTAAATTCCTTTTCATAATTGTATATTAAATATGCTATTCTATGAAGTGCAATAGTCGTTTTCCCGACTACCCGCAACGCCTTGAACAATTAATGGTTTATTTATTGGTGCCCTGATAATTTTGTTCTGTTCATCTTGTATAGTAGCAACAATATTTTTCAACCTATCATCTGCTTTTTCCTCAAGTGCATTTTCTAATAATACATCATTACCCGTAACATCTATATCAACATACTTTTTAAGTTCTCTTTCTTCTATTATAAATTGTCTTTTTAAAAATATTTCTCCAAATATTTCTTCATCCAATACTTTATAACTTGCTTTTCCTATTCTTCCTTCATAATACAAATTTGCAATTGGCGCTCTCCAATCGACTACAATTGGTTCCAATGTTTTACTATCTATTATTGATATTTTACCTATGTAGAAACTTTCTTTTTTTCTATTGTTCTCTTTATAGTCCATTCTTGCGAAATAAGGCTTTGTACTTATCTTTTTTATATCATTTATTTTTTTAGCATACATTTGCATTACAAATCCTTTTGCTATATCATTTACATTATATGAGGTTGATAATCTACTTTCCATTTGTTTTTCTTCCTCGTCAATTCTACATATTGTCTCTGCCAACTTTTTTTCTTCTTCAATAAATATATCTTTATCCATTTCAACCTCCCCAAATTTTTCTTTTTTCAATTTATTATAATATAATATAATGTTTTTATCAATTGAATTTATATAGAACAAAAACGGAGATTTTATAATTTTATAATCTCCGTTTTCGTCTATTTTCTATTTTGAAAATTCTTTTTCTATTTCTGCTAACTTTTCGTCAGCATCTTCTGCGCTTTCTCCTTTTACACCTATGTAGAATTTAATTTTTGGTTCTGTTCCAGATGGTCTTACAGCACACCATGCATTGTCGTTTAAATAATAATATAGCACATTTGATTTAGCCATTCCTGTTGAAGTTTCTTCTCCTGTTTGATTATTTTTTATTTTGCCTGTTAAGTAATCTCCCACAGATAATACATTGTATTTTCCCAATTTTTTTGGCGGATTATTTCTCATATCTTCCATCATTAATTTTATTTTTTCAGCGCCTTCTATTCCCTTATGAACTATTGAAAAATTCTTCTCCTTATAATATCCATATTTTTTATACATATCATTCATTTGATCCCATAAAGTTTTATTTTGCTCTTTATAATATGCAGTCATCTCGCTTAACATCATTACAGCAACTATTCCGTCTTTATCTCTTGCATGTGTTCCTATTATGCAACCATAACTTTCTTCATATGAGAATAAACAATTATAGCTGTTATTATTTTCCTCAAATCCTCTAATTATTTTAGCTATATTTTTAAATCCTGTTAATGTTTCAAACATTTTAACCCCATAATGTTCACAAATTGCATCAGTTAAATTTGATGAAACGATTGTCTTGATAACAGCACTATTTACCTTTAATTCTCCTCTACTTTTTTTCTGTGATAAAATATATTCTGCTATTAAGTTTCCAGTCATATTTCCTGTAAATTGTATATATTCATTAGTTTTTACATCTTTTACGTAAACTCCTAATCTATCTGCATCTGGATCATTTGCCATTACTATGTCTGCATCAACCTCTTTTGCAAGCTCCAATGCTAATTTAAATGCTTTTCCTTCTTCTGGATTTGGGTAATCAACCGTTGGGAAGTTTCCATCTGGCTCTTCCTGCTCTTTTACAATATATACATTTTCAAATCCTATTTCTTTAAGTACTCTTTTTACTAACATTCCACCTGTGCCATGTAATGGTGTATATACTATTTTTATTTCTTTTTGCATTTTTTCTATTATATCCTTATTTATAACTAATTTTTTTAATTCTTCAATATATCTATCATCTATTTCTTTTCCTATTATATTATATAATCCTTTTTCTTCTGCATCTTCTTTTTTTATTGTTTTAATAGTTGATAAATCTGTTATACTGTTTACCTCTTGTATTATTTCTGCATCTATAGGTTCTACTATTTGTGCTCCATCATCCCAATATACTTTATATCCATTATATTCTGGTGGATTATGGCTTGCTGTTATAACTATTCCTGCAATACAGCCCAACTCTCTTACGGCAAAAGACAATTCAGGCGTTGGTCTTAATGATTCAAATTTATATGTTTTTATTCCATTTGCATTCAAGCAAAGTGCTGTTTCTTCGCTAAATTCATCTGACATTCTTCTAGAATCATATGCTATTGCAACCCCTTTTTCTTGTCCGCCTTTTTTTATTATATAATTTGCTAATCCTTGTGTTGCTTTTGTAACAGTGTACTTATTCATTCTATTAGTACCCATTCCTATAATTCCTCTTAAGCCTGCTGTTCCAAATTCTAAGTCTTTATAAAATCTTTCTTTTATTTCTTCATCGTTTCCTGCTATTGCTTTTAGTTCCTTTTTTGCTTCTTCATCTATAACCGAATCATTTATCCAGTTATTATATTTTTGCATATATTCTTCCATTTATATAATATCTCCCTTTCTTAATGTTTTGCAAAATAATCCATATATAATTTTCTTGCTGTTTCTGGGCTATCAACACCCTCTGCATTTTTTACAGGTGCAAATTCTTCTTCTCTTTTCACTCTCATAACTAGCATTTCTGGAATAGATGAAAATGCATCAAATATGAATGCTTCAAATTTATATGCGTTTGGCTCTGTTGGATTTATAACATTGCCTTTTTCATCCATATAGCTTGCTTTTTTAAATGCAACATGATAAGGTAATTTGTCTTTGGCTAATTCTTCTAAAATTTTTATATTAAATTGATTACAAAGAATATGAGATTCCCCAAATAGCAACTCTCCATTCTTGTCAACTGCTTCTGCTAGCTCATTAGATATTTCTGAGTATTCTATAACACTTGGTTTACCATCCTTTTTACAAAAAACACCTACTTTTTCGTGTGCATTTGCTTTAACAACACTTTTACCTGCAGCTAATACTTTTTTCTCTACCGAAAGACCTATTAATACAGGATCTACCATTTTTACTAAAACATTGTCCACGCCACCTATAAATACCCATTCTATACCTTTATTTTGCATCTCAAATATAATACCATTTTTTCTCATTGCTTCAAAAATAGCTCCATGTCCTGCTCCTGCTTGTTTTATTAATCCATTTTCATTTAATAAGATTTTGCCTTGCTTGTCTACCATTGGCATTTTTCCTTGTATAAAGAATTTTATAGCTTCTTTTGGATAGTCAAAGTAGTTATTTTCCTCAAAAAATTTAACTGTTTCATCATTATTTTCGTCGCTTGTCATTATATACCATGGAACTACAACACCATATTGTTTTTTAGCTAATTTTAGAGTGTCACATAATATCTCAAAAATTGATTTGTGTGATTCCAATCCTAGGTCAAACGTTCCTTTTGGTCCATTGTGTCCTAATCTAGTTCCCTGTCCTCCTGCCATTGTTACAGCTGCAAGTTTTCCTTTTTTTATTTCTTGAATTCCTATTTCAGAATACTTTTTTAACTCTTCATCAGAAAGCTTTGCCTTTTCGACATGATCTATTGGCTCAATTTTACAATTTTCAAATTCAACCTTATGTTTTGTTTGTTCATATAATTCTGCAATCTCTCCAAAGTCTATTGTTAATATATCATTTAGTAGAACATTCTTATTTTCTTCTGATAGATTTTCATAATTTTCTAATAAATGCTCTTGACCATATTTTTTTAGAATTTCCTTTGTTGCCAAAAGTTTTTCTTCCATATAATTTCACTTTCCTTTCATTTTTTTCTTTTCATATTTTATATCATAAAAAAATATTCGTCAATTATATTTAGTAAGATATTATACTATGCTTTCTTCGCTTTTGTTTTTCCGTAGTCTTCAAACACTTCTTGTATTTCCTTTTCTCCAGATGTATTTATCATTTTATCATGTGAATCTAATATTGCTGTTATATTATAATTAAACTCTGTTATTTCATAACAATTTATTATTTTAATTTCATTTTGTATTCTATTTTTTTGCAACCATTTTTCTATATATTTATTTACCATATCCATATAATTCTTTTTTCCATTTACCAATATTATGTAGTTTTCCTTTGTTTTTGCTATTATATTTAATTTGTTACTAATACTAGTATATTTTCTTGCCATACTTTGTTTCCAATCTATTCCTAATATTTTCTCTTCATTTTTTAAATTTAATTTTTTTATTAATAATTTTATATTCTCTTCTATACCTTTTTCTAATATTGTAATTATTTTATAATTATTATTTATCTCTTTACTTATATAAGGAAGAACCATTGTTGTTAAATGCCACTCGTTTATGCAAAACCCACACAATTTTTTAATATTGCTCATATTATTTTCATTCCTTTCAAGCTAATTTACTGTTGTTTATTATTAATGTCTTTTGGTAAATTTTACCATTTATGGTGTTTATAGTCAATGCGTTTTTCCAATAATCGTGTACTTTATTTCGACATATATTTTTTTTGGTATTTATGTATATTTTTTAAAATAAAGTTAATAATTTTACTATACATACTATTATTTCAAATGGAGGTTGAATATGAAAGAATTATTTAATATTTCTAATTTAAAAAGATTTTTGGTATTAATTATTTTATTTAGTATATATGTGTTTATTTGTGCATTTTCATATGTTAATGCTGTATCAGCCAATATATCTAATAGTGTATTTAGATTACATGTTATTGCTAATAGTGATTCAGCAGAAGATCAAAATTTAAAATATTTAGTTAGAGATGCACTTATAGATTATATGAATTCTGTATCTAAGAATTCTAATTCTAAAGATGAAGCACTTTCTATAGCTTATCAGCATAAATCAGATTTTTATAAAATAGCAAAAAAAGTAATTAATGACAATGGATATGACTATAATGTAAATATTAGCATTGGAAATTTTGCCTTTCCAACCAAAAACTATGGAGATATTTCTTTACCTGCAGGTTATTATGATGCATTAAAAGTCGAAATAGGAAATGCCAGCGGACAAAACTGGTGGTGCGTAATGTTCCCTCCTCTTTGCTTTGTCGATATAAGTACAGGCATAGTGCCAGAGGATTCAAAAGAGACGATTAAAGATAGTTTGCACACTGAAGAATATAATTTAATAAATAGTGCCCAGACAGCTGATGTAAAGTTTAAGTTTAAATTATTAGAATTTTTTCAAAATATTAAATTAGCTAACAATTAGACTTTTTTTTACTGTTTAATATGTTTCAATATTTGTAGATAATATAATTCTAAAAACAATTGTCTGGTAACTATTATTCTTTTTAAATTAAGTTAGTATCTTGTAAAAAATTTTCTTTTATGTTATATATATAGATAGAGTTTTACTCTATCTTTTTATTGTATAAATATTGGAGGGAATACATTGGATAAGTTCGTTATAAAAGGGGGCACACGCCTAAAAGGAGAAGTTACAATAAGTGGTGCCAAAAATGCTGCTGTTGCAATATTGCCAGCTACTTTATTAATTAATGGTGTTTGTACTATTGACAATCTACCAAATATAAGTGATGTTAAAATATTTTGTGAAATTTTAACAAAACTTGGTGCTAAAATAACATGGAATACACCAAATGAGATTACTATAGATACCAGAAATATTGATTGTACAAATGCACCATTAGAAATGACAAGTAAATTTAGAGCCTCTTATTATCTATTAGGTGCTTTGCTTGGAAGATGTGGATGTGCTGAAGTAGGAATTCCTGGTGGCTGTAATTTGGGAGCAAGACCTATAGATCAACATATAAAAGGATTTGAAGCATTAGGAGCTAAAGTAGATGTAGGACAAGGTAAGATATCAGCTAAGGTAAAAAAATTAGTTGCAAATTCAATTTACATGGATATTGTATCTGTTGGTGCTACAATTAATGTAATGTTAGCAAGTGTTTTAGCTGAAGGTACAACTACTATTGATAATGCTGCTAAAGAGCCTCACATTGTTGACGTTGCTAACTTTTTAAATTCTATGGGAGCAGACATCCGTGGTGCCGGAACAGACGTTATAAAAATAAATGGTGTAAAAGAGTTGTCTAAGGAGGGCACATATTCAGTTGTTCCTGATCAAATTGAAACTGGAACATTTATGCTTGCCGCTGTGGCTTCCAAAGGAGATATATTAATAAAAAACTGTATCCCAGAGCATTTAGATTGTGTTACTGCTAAAATATTAGAAATAGGTGGAGTTGTTGAAGATTTAGGAGATTCTATAAGAGTTGCTTGTAGCAAAAGGCCAAACAGAGCTACTGTAAAAACTTTACCATACCCTGGCTTTCCTACAGATTTACAGCCACAAATGGGTGTTGTTCTTTCTATTGCTGAAGGCAATAGCACTATAAATGAAAGCATTTGGGATTCTAGATTTCAATATACAAATGAATTAAATAAAATGGGAGCAAAGATTACGGCTCAAGGTAAATCAGCTTTTTTTGAAGGTGTTAAGGAATTGTCTGGTTCTCCTGTGTACGCTACAGATTTAAGAGCAGGCTCAGCCTTGATAATGGCTGGAATTATCGCCAAAGGAGAGACTCAAGTATATAATATAGAGCATATTGACAGAGGTTATGAGAATATTGAGCAAAAGTTTAGAAATTTGGGAGCAAACATAAAAAGAGTTACAGAATAGTATAGCAAAGGAAGAATATATATGTTTAAATTTTGTAGTTTGTATAGTGGCAGTACAGGAAATAGTTTATTTGTAGAAACGCCTAATACAAAAATTTTAATAGATGCTGGAGAAAGTGCAAAAAAAATCGTTTCTGCACTTTCTAATATTTGTGTTGATATTGAAAATATTGACGCTATTTTAGTTACACATGAGCATTCCGATCATGTAAAAGGTCTTGGCACACTTTCAAAAAAGTATAACATCCCAGTTTATGTAAACAATGGCACTTGGCAAGCAATGCCAGTTCAAAGTTCTAAAATAGAAAATAGTAATAAAAGATTGTTTAATTCTAACAAATTATTTTCAGTTGGAGAATTAAAAATTTTTCCTTTTTCAATTCCTCATGACGCTGCAGAACCTTGTGGATTTAATATTTATTATAACAATAACAAAATTAGTATTGCTACAGATTTGGGGCATATTGATTCCAATATAATTAGTAAATTAGAAAATAGTTCTTTTATATTATTAGAATCAAATTACGATCCAGAAATATTAAAATGTTCATCATATCCTTACAATTTAAAGCAGAGAATATCTGGTCCATATGGCCATTTATCTAATATCTTGGCTGGCCAAGCCATATCATATTTAGCACAAAACGGCTTAAAAAGTGTAATGCTTGGTCATTTAAGTAAGGAAAATAATTTTCCTGAGCTTGCATATAAAACTGTAATGAATGAATTAATTGAAAGTAACAAGGATTTTGACTATTCTTCTTTTAATTTGAGTATAGCTAAAAGATATGAACCTAGCCCCATTATTAAATTAGCTTAATATATAATATATTGTAGAGGAAACAAAGAGAAATAATAATTTATTCGGGGGCAAATATTTTTTATTTTATAAAGTCTCTAATACGGTTTTGGAAATGGCATACCAAATAGAAATTATTTCCTCTACAAGCTTAAAAACAAATTAATTGATTTTTTTTAATACTATTTTGGATAAAAAATTTACAATTACTTTTTTGATTAAAAAATATATTGATAAAAATAATATGAATTTAAATAACATTTTTTATGTTCCTTCTAAATACGTTTTACATATATATATTACTATTTATTTTACGTAATGTCAATTAAAATTTCACGACAAAATTTGCCAAATTATTACAGATGAAATTATTCCAACTAAATCTGCCATTAATGCCGCAAATAATACAAACCTTGTTTTCTTTATTCCAACACAACTTGTATATACTGCTATTGTATATAAAGTCGTTTCTGTAGACCCCATTATCGTAGAAGTTATTAATCCTATTGTCGTATCCACCCCATATTTTTGCATGATATCTACTGCTACTGCCATAGAAGCACTGCCCGAAATCGGTCTTAACATCGCTAGTGGTAAAACTTGACTTGGTATTTTCAATAAACTTGTTACTGGAGAAATAATATTAATAATTAAATCTATTATGCCAGAATTTCTTAATGCTCCTACTGCCAAAAAAATTCCTATTAACGTTGGAAAAAGTCTAAAAACTATTTCTATTCCTTCTTTTGCGCCATCTATAAAAGTATCGTAAACTTTAACCTTTTGTATTACACCATACATAATTATTATTAATATTACTGTTGGTATAGCTGCAGAAGATATGTAATTTATTATTTGCATTCTCTTCTTCCTTTCCATACTATCTTTTATCTTCCCAATCTAATTAATACTTTTGCCGTAATAATTGATGCAAGTGCCGCAGTTATAGTTGCAATCCACACTGGAAAAATTATCTGAGTTGACATAGAAGAATTTAGTGAATTTCTTATAGCAATTACATTTGTTGGTATAAGCTGAATTGAAGCTGTATTTATCAAAATAAACATTAACATTGAGTTTGATAAAATCATTTTGTTTTTATTATCTTTTTGCAATGTTTTCATTGCTTTAATTCCTAATGGTGTAGCCGCATTTCCTAATCCTAAAATGTTTGCTATCATATTCATAGAAATTTCCTCTTTTGCCTGTTCATTTTCTTTTAATTCTGGAAATAAAAAATTAATTAACGGCCTAAAAAAAATAGTTAATTTTCTAATTAATGTAGTTCTTTTAGCAATCTCCATTATTCCATTCCACAAACACATAGTTCCTAAAAAAGTAAGACATAAATTAACAACTTCTGTTAATGATGTAAAGATTCCATTACTAACATTTTCTATATTTCCAGAAAAAAAAGCATATATAAAAGATATAATAATAAATAAAGGCCAGATTATATTTAACATATTGCTCCTTTTGATTTTTTTATATATGTATTCATATATTTATAACTATATTACCTAAAAAATAAAAGATATTGTCATCTTTTATTTCAAAGTAATTTTATTATATTAGCATAGAGTAGAAATTTATATAAGGTATTAAACTATAACAACATTATTTACTTATATTGCAGCTTCTAAATACATATTTTCCTTCGTTTTGCCCTGGGGAATAAGTTCAAATCTTAGTGTTTTTTGAACCGGATAAAGTTTACGTAAATTACTATATAAATTAAACATATTTTTTCCTCCTTAATGTGTATTTTTAGTGTGTATATGTGTCAAGCATGTGGTAAATATCTCTTTGTATTTTTTGAATTTTGTGTTATACTATTCATAAGTGATTCAAGTCCTTTCGTATAATTTTTTTTTCAACAATTCAATTATACTACTTGAATCACTTTTTTTCTATATTTTTTGTTTCACATCAATTGTAACACTACATTTATATTATTTGTAAGTTTTTGTAAATTACATATTGCTTTTTCATTGATTTTATGCTATTATAATTATAGATTTTTTGTCGAATAATGTTGTTTTAAGGAGGATAAAATGAAGTCTACAGGAATAGTAAGAAGAGTTGATGAATTAGGAAGAGTTGTAATTCCTATTGAATTAAGAAATCAATTTGACATATCTGAAAAAGATCCAATAGAAATTTATGTTGATGGTTCTACGATTGTTTTAAAGAAGTTTGTACCTAACTGCATTTTTTGTGGTTCTGATAAGGATTTAACACAATATAGAGATAAACAAATATGTAAAAAATGTATTAATAAAATTTCTACAATAGATGAAAAATAGTGTCTTAGTGTCTTTAAGGCACTATTTTTTTAAAAATTTTTGATATATTTCGTTTTTATTTGTGTTTCTATCTTTGGCTATCTGTTTAATTATCTCTTTTTTTTCCAATCCTTTTTTTTCATAATATTCATATTGTTCTTCTAATGGCATTTCCTTTTTTGAACAATCTTCCTGTTCATTATCATTTAAGTCTAATAAAATTACATATTCTCCCTTTATTTCTTCTTTTCTTGAAATCAATTCACTTATCTTACCTCTTATGTATTCTTCATGTATTTTGGTTATTTCTTTTGCTAATATGCAATTTATGTCTCCTATATTTTCTAAGATATCGTTTAATGTTTTTAGTAATTTATGTGGTGCTTCATATAATATTATTGTTTTATTTTGCTTTGAAATCTCATTTAGCTTTTTTGTTCTTAACTTTTTATTAATAGGCAAAAATCCATAAAAAATAAATTCTTTTGTGTTAAATCCAGAACATATTAATGCATTTATAAGTGCACATGCTCCTGGTATTGGAATTATCTCTATATTATTTTCTATAGCTTTTTTTACAATTTCCTCTCCTGGATCTGATATCCCTGGTGTCCCAGCATCTGTAACTAGAGCAATATTTTCACCATTTTTTAATTTGTCAATTAACACATCTGATTTTACTTCCTCATTATGTCTGTGGTAACTGATTAAAGGCTTTGTTATAGCATAAAAATTTAATAATTTTAACGTATGTCTTGTATCTTCTGCTGCTATAACATCAACCTTTTCTAATACCTTTAATGCTCTTAATGTTATATCCTCTAAATTTCCTATTGGTGTAGCTACTAAATATAATCTTCCGTTCATTGTAATTCTCCTTACATTTTATTATATATTTTTAATATTTCTTCTGTATATTCTCCTCTTTCGTTGTAAACATATAATGGTTTGTCTATTTTTAGAAATTGACCTCCATTTTTCACAGCTTTTATTAGTATTAAATTTGGCTCTTTTTTTTCATATGGATGGACAAATCTTATTTCCTTAGGTTCTATTTTGTTCTTTCTTAACTGATATATTATATCTACAAGTCTTTCTGGTTTATGTACCATATATAATGTTCCTTTATCTTTGAGCATTATGTAGCTTATCTTTATAAAATCTTTCAATGTTGCGGTTATTTCATGTCGCGATATTAATTTCTTGCTATTTTCATTTGTTTTGCCTGTATCCATTTTCTTGTATGGCGGATTTGTTATTATAAAGTCAAAACTATTTTTATCAAATACGCTTTCTAGGTCCTTAATATTTTTATTAATAATTTCAAATCTGTTTTCTAGGTTATTTAATTTTACGCTTCTTTGTGCCATCTCTGCAACTTCTTGTTGTACTTCTATACCATATATTTTGCTTAAGTCTGTTTTCCCACATAATAGTATTCCAAGTATTCCTGTGCCAGTTCCCAAATCTAAACCTACTGTTCCTCTTTTTATATCTTTTGCATAATTTGAAAGCAATACGCTATCTATTCCAAAACAAAATCCATCTTTTCGTTGTATTATCTTTAAATCTTTATATTCTAAATCATCAATTCTCTCATTATTATTTAAATGCATTTTACTCTCGCCCCACTTTTAACCCATATGTACTATATATTATAATAAACTTTATTTATTTTTTCAATAAGATAAAGCATAATATATTTATTTACATATAATATATTAAAAAACTTTTAGGGAGCGATTTATTATGGATAAGAAATATGATAAAAAAGAAAAAATAAATTTTGCACTAAAAAAAGAGAACACTATTTGCTCTCTTTTCGAAGTAGAAAAATTTTTACGAAGTGGTACTAAGATCATAAATGGAATAAAACTATTCAATATATTAAAGAATTAATTTTGCTTTGTAAATAGCACATCAAATTTTATCTTTTCATCTTTAAATGATTTATTTTCTTCTCCGTTTATTAATATTTTAATTTTATTTACTTCTGTTAATTCGCACAATGTATTTACTATAGAGTACACAGTTGCCTTTTCCTTTTCTTCTCCACCTTGATGATTTTCTGTAAATTCTTTTGAAAAATCCACATACAAAATATCATTTTTTAATTCCACATTATTAATAATTGTACCATTTGGAATAGCAGATTGTAATTTGTTATTTTTTGGCTCAGCTATAAGCATTTCTATTAATATTTTATATGGATTATTTAATAATGTTTTTACATCTATTAATCTACCTTCTGGCATTAGCTCTCCTGTTTCTTTGTTTTCATAATACAAAGAAATTATTGTTTGTCGCATTTGCTCATCTGTTATCTCCTCTTGTGGCTGATATTCTTCTTCCATTTTTTCTTCTTTATTACTAATAAAAAAGTAAAATACACCCAATAAAATAATTATTAAAATAATAATTATTAATACTATTTTTTTATTCAAAAATAACACTCTCCCTCTTCTCTAATAAATAATTTATTAATTATTATTATAGACAAGTATTTTTTAGAACTCTTTTTTTAAAGTTCATTGTGTTTCTATTGCTTTTTTCCAATATAATCATTTGACAAATTATACATTTCAATATAAAATTGATAGTATCGAAAGGAGTTACTTTAATATGATAAAGACTTTACACGTAGGGTTAGATGTTGGCTCTACAACAGTTAAAATAATTGTAATGGATGAAAATTTAAATACCATATATACAGATTATAAGAGGCATTTCTCTGATACCAAAAACACTATTTGTAATGTGTTAGAAAACTTAATTATAATGTATCCAGATACTGAATTTACTATTGCATTGACGGGCTCTGGTGCTATAAGTGCTGCTAAATTTTTAGATTTACCTTTTATTCAAGAGGTTGTATCTTGCAAAAGAGCAGTTGAAAAATATATTCCAGAAACTGATGTTGTTATTGAACTTGGTGGAGAAGATGCCAAAATTATATATTTTGATAAATTCATAGAGCAACGTATGAATGGAACTTGTGCTGGTGGTACAGGTGCTTTTATAGACCAAATGGCAAGTCTTTTAAATACGGATCCAACCGGTTTAAATGAACTTGCTAAATCACATAAGCTAATCTATCCTATTGCATCGCGTTGTGGTGTTTTTGCTAAAACTGATATTCAACCACTTTTAAATGAGGGTGCAGCTAAAGAGGATATTGCAGCTTCTATTTTTCAAGCAGTTGTTAATCAAACAATTAGTGGACTTGCTTGCGGAAGACCTATTAGAGGAAATGTTGCATTTTTAGGTGGGCCATTAAATTATTTATCTGAACTAAGAAATAGATTTATTGAAACACTAAATTTAAAAGATAATGAGATTATAGTACCAAATGAGGCTCATTTATTAGTTGCTAAGGGTGCTGCTTTGGATTCCCTTAATTCACATACAATTACAATTGAAAAACTAAAAAGTAAAATTGAAGTTTTAAAATCATCTCATGATGATACTTCTAATCCATTGAATCCACTTTTTTCAATAGATGCTGAATATGATGAATTCAAAAAACGCCATGAAAAAGACAAAGTTAAAAGAGCTGATTTTAAAACATTTAAGGGAAATTGTTTTTTAGGTATAGACGCTGGTTCAACAACTACAAAATTGGTTGTAATATCTGAGGATGGCACTCTTCTTTATTCTTTATATGGAAGTAATGAAGGTAATCCACTTCAAAGCGTTATAAATATGCTAAAAAAATTATATGCGGAAAAACCTTCTGAAGCAATTATTCGCTTCAGTGGTGTTACCGGTTATGGAGAAAAACTAATTCAAACCGCTCTTAATGTTGACTTAAACGAAATAGAAACTATAGCACATTATACTGCTGCCAAAGAGTTTATGCCTAATGTTACTAGCATTGTTGATATTGGTGGTCAGGATATGAAATATATAAAAATGAAGAATGGCGCCATTGATAACATTATGTTGAACGAAGCATGTTCTTCAGGTTGTGGTTCCTTTATAGAAACATTTGCCAAAAGCTTAGGGCTTTCTATACAGGACTTCGTTCAGAGTGCTTTGGAAGCAAGAAGACCTGTAGATTTAGGCTCTCGTTGTACTGTCTTTATGAACTCTAAAATAAAACAAGCTCAAAAGGAAGGTTATAGTGTTGGCGACATATCTGCTGGACTTTCTTACTCAGTTATTAAAAATGCCATTCAGAAAGTAATGAAAGTAAGAGATGTAAAAAAACTTGGTGCACACATTGTAGTACAAGGAGGCACATTCTATAATGACGCAGTTTTAAGAGCTTTTGAATTAATTGTAGGCAGAAATGTAGTACGACCTGACATTGCTGGACTTATGGGTGCATATGGTGTAGCTCTACTTGCAAAAGAACAATACGAAAATAATTTAGATATGGACTATGTATCTTCCATATCTAATATAAATGAATTAGATAAATTAGAAATAAATATAACTCATATACGATGTCAAGGATGTGAAAATCATTGTCTGCTTACAATAAATAAATTTAGTAATGGTACTAAATATATATCTGGAAACCGCTGTGAAAAAGGTGCTGGAATTGTTGATAAAACATTAGACAGACCAAACCTTATTAAGTATAAATTTGAAAGAACTTTTAACTATACTCCATTAGAAGAAAAGAATGCACCTAGGGGAACAATTGGAATTCCTAGAGTATTAAATATGTATGAGGATTATCCTTTTTGGTTTACATTTCTTACCAACTTAGGTTTTAGAGTTATTCTTTCTGAGAAAAGTAATAGAAAAACCTATGAAAAGGGTATGGAATCTATGCCTTCAGAATCAGTCTGCTTCCCAGCAAAACTTTCTCACGGGCATATTATAGGACTAATTAACTCTGGTATAAAAACCATATTTTATCCTTGTATTCCTTATTCTAGAAAAGAATACCAAAAGGCTGACAACCATTATAACTGCCCTATTGTAATCTCATATTCAGAAGTTCTAAAAAATAATGTTGAAGAATTAAAAGATAAAAATATCAAGTTTTTAAATCCATTTTTACCTTTTGAACCCGATAAATTAGCTGAAATTATAATGAATTTACCAGAATTTAAAGAATATAATTTTACTAAAAAAGAGCTTTTGTCTGCTGCTAAAAAGGCTGAAACAGAATATCAAAATTATAAAAGCGATATACATAATAAAGGACAAGAAACTTTAAAATTCATGGAAGAAAATAATTTAAAGGGTATTGTACTAGCTGGTCGTCCTTATCATGTAGATCCAGAAGTAAACCATGGTATTGATACTTTAATAACAAGTTTAGGTTTATGCGTTTTAACAGAAGATAGCATTTCAAATTTAACAGAAGCCAAACGTCCTTTAAGAGTTGTTGATCAATGGGTATTTCATGCACGTTTATATGCCGCAGCCGACTTTGTTGGTAAACATGACAATTTAGAATTAGTACAACTTAATTCATTTGGATGTGGCGTTGATGCTGTAACAACTGATCAGGTAGAAGAAATATTAACAAGTTATGAAAAAATGTATACACTTATTAAAATAGACGAAATAAATAATCTAGGTGCTATTAGAATTCGTATACGCTCATTATTGGCCAGTATGAATAAACGTATAAAGGATAATAATTCTTCAATGTGTAATGGTAATTATGAAGTAAATAAAAAAATATTCACAAAAGAAATGAGAAAAGATTACACTATATTAATGCCCCAAATGGCTCCAATTCATTTTGAATTTTTGGAATCTGCAATGAAGAATAGTGGATACAAAATGGAACTTTTAAGAGATTGCACTCAGCATACTGTTGAAACTGGTCTTAAGTATGTAAACAATGACGCATGTTACCCTTCTATATTAGTTACTGGTCAAATGATAGAAGCACTAGAATCTGGTAAATATGATTTAAATAAAACAGCTCTAATAATGTCTCAAACTGGTGGAGGTTGTAGGGCAACAAACTATATTGGGTTTATTAGAAAAGCTTTAAAAGATGCTGGATTTGAAAATGTGCCTGTTATATCATTTAATGTTGTTGGTATGGAAAAAATGCCTGGATTTAAATTAACAATTCCTCTAATTGAAAGATTAATAAAAAGTTGTATTTATGCGGACTTATTGCAAAAAATGCTTACAAAAAATAGAGCTTATGAAATAAACAAAGGTAAAACTAAAGAATTATTTGACTATTGGATGGAAAAGTGCAAAAAATTAGTAAATAAATCTAGTATTAAAGAATTTAAACAGAGTATCTTTGACATTGTATCAGATTTTGAAAAAATTGAAATTGATACATCTGTTATAAAGCCTAAAGTTGGTATAGTTGGCGAGGTTTTAATAAAATACCATCCTTTTGGAAATAACTTTGTAGCTGATAAATTAGAGCAAGAAGGAGCTGAAGTTATACTTCCTGACTTTATGGGATTTATAAAGTTTATAGCAACACATAAAATTACATTTAATAAATTAATAAAAACAGATGCAATAAAGGCAAAATTATTCAAAACGGCAATTAAATTAATTGACCTTCTGGAGAAACCTGTTATATCTGCTCTAAATAATTCTAAGAAGGGATATTTATTGCCTTGCAATATTTGGGATTTAGAAGAAAAAGTAAATGATATTTTATCAATAGGAAATCAAACTGGTGAGGGTTGGTTCCTAACGGCAGAAATGATAGAATATATTGAACACGACATTCCTAATATTGTTTGCGTTCAACCTTTTGCTTGTTTGCCTAACCATGTAGTTGGTAAAGGAGTAATTAAAACAATAAGAAGCAAATTTCCTGAAGCTAATATAGCTCCTATTGATTATGACCCTGGTGCAAGTGAAGCAAATCAAACTAATAGAATTAAATTGATGATGACAGTTGCAAAAGATAACTTAAAAAATAAAAATAACATAAACAAAGCAATAAAAAAAGAAAATTATATTATAGATGAAAAAAATAAAATTTCCAATTAATTTTGGAAATTTTATTTTTTTATAATTTTATATTTGTTTCCTTTAAAAATTTTTTTGCTTGGTTATATCCCTCATTATATAAATAATCAATTTGACTTGTATCTAAAAGAGAAACTTTTTTTGTTTTTATTTTTATCAAATAGTCAGCTTCATGCAATTCATATGTTGAAAGTTCATGACATAGAATTGACAATGAATCAAATATAGCATCAACTATATTAGCCTTTTTTTTCTCTTTTAGTTCTTCTTCAAATGTAACGCAAAATACTTTATCTGCACCATTTTCTTTTAATCCTTTCCATGGCACATTTTCTCTTATTCCTCCGTCAACCAAATATGTATCATTATACTCACATGGAGAAAAAACACCTGGATATGTACAACTTGCTCTAACTGCCTTTCCTATGTTTATGTCATTTACATATATTATTTGGTCGGAATATCTTTGCCTTTTTTCAAACGATGTAAAAAAATAGATTTTTCCGTCATTTAAATCAACACTCGGAATTAACAGGTTAGTTTCTATCTGATTAATATTCTCTATATTTTTTTCTTTACATATTTTATTTATTATCTTTTCTATTTTCTTTCCACTATTTAATCCATCAATTATAATCTGACCTCTAAATATTAATCCTAATATTAATTTAAAAACGTTTTTTGCATCTACATATTTAATTTGTTTACAATATTTTTTAAACCATAAATATATATCATCTGCAGAATAACCTATTGCTTTTAATATTGCTATTATACTTCCCGATGATGCTCCTGAAAGGTATTCATATTCAACATTTTCTTCTTCAAGTGCCTTTAGAACTCCTATGTGTGCTGCACCTTTAACTCCGCCCTCCTGCTAAACATAATGCCAATTTCATATATATCACCCGTTAAATTATATTAATTATTATAAAATTTATTCTTATAAAAAATATTTTTATTATTTAATTAAATATTTTTTATTTAATTAATTTATTTAAAAAATTTTTAATTTCTTATTTTTAATAATATATTATTTTTATTATTTATAATTTTAAATAATTATTTATTATTATTTTTATTAATTAATTATTTTTTTATTATTTAATTTATAATTTTTTTATTAATTAAATATTTTATTTTAATTAAAGAATTTATTTGTTTTTTTATGAATTATTTTATTTGTTATTTAATTTATCATTTTATTTTTTCACATTTTTTAATTATTTGTGGGAAATTGCTCTCTTATTTTTTTCTATTTATTTTTCTTGTATAATTTATTTATAAGAAGAAATACTTATTTAATATTTACACTTATTATTTCTATTATTTACCTTCAAGTCATCTTTTTTGAACTATGTAAACTCACTCATATAATTTTGCATTATTTTATATAATTTATTTTTCAGATTTCCCATTTCTATGACTTTTTCCCTTGTTTGGTAATTTCTATTGTTACATTTTTCAAGTGTACATAATTTATGTTTTGTCTTTTTTAATTATCATCTTTCATATTATTTATTTTAAATGCACTCTTTTAATCTAATTACTTTATATCGTTTTTCTTCTTTAATAATTAAATTTATATTGTTATATTTTATATTAATTATACATTTCTATTTAATATTTTTTATATGATTTTTTTATTTATTTCTTATATAATTATTTTTTTATATTAAATATTTTTTATTATTTAATTAAATATATTTTAATTTTATATTTAATTAATTTTATATAAATTATTTTTAATATTTATTTTTTTATTTAATTAATTTATTTAAAAAATTTTTAATTTCTTATTTTTAATAATATATTATTTTTATTATTTATAATTTTAAATAATTATTTATTATTATTTTTATTAATTAATTATTTTTTTATTATTTAATTTATAATTTTTTTATTAATTAAATATTTTATTTTAATTAAAGAATTTATTTGTTTTTTTATGAATTATTTTATTTGTTATTTAATTTATCATTTTATTTTTTCACATTTTTTAATTATTTGTGGAAAATTGCTCTTTTATTTTTTTCTATTTACTTTCCTTGTATAATTTATTTATAAGAAAAAATACTTATTTAATATTTACACTTATTATTTCTATTATTTACTTTCAAGTCATCTTTTTTGAACTATGTAAACTTACTCATATAATTTTGAATTATTCTATATAATTTATTTTCCAGATTTCCCATTTCTAGGACTTTTTCCCTTGTTTGGTAATTTCTATTGTTCCATTTTTCAGGTGTACATAATTTTTGTTTTGTCTTTTTTAATTATCATCTTTCATATTTTTTATTTTAAATGTTCTCTTTTAATCTAATTACTTTATATCATTTTTCTTTTTTAATAATTAAATTTATATTGTTATATTTTATATTAATTATACATTTCTATTTA
>ERZ1673742.52-NODE-52-length-184355-cov-32.402496_pt1 | contig 184355 bp, 169 predicted proteins | sample MGYA00580208_ERZ1673742 | MGnify/ENA primary metagenome ERZ1673742 (study PRJEB41218, sample SAMN15661774) | gut metagenome | host: Homo sapiens | place: Canada: London | collected 2015-08-20/2019-03-30 | study: EMG produced TPA metagenomics assembly of...
GCTCTGTTGTAGCAGGCTCTGTTGTAGCAGGCTCTGTTGTAGCAGGCTCTGTTGTTGTAGGCTCTGTTGTAGCAGGCTCTGTTGTTGTAGGCTCTGTTGTTGTAGGCTCAACATATGCCTCAACCTTAGCGTCTGAGTTAATGTGATCAAAGAGATCATTAGCCATGTCGCCGTTAACTACTGCTTCATATTCTGAATCAGCATCAACTGTGCCTGTTGCAGGATTGAGCTTACCAAGTGTAAGATCAACTACATTGAGGTCAACATTTGTTGTACCTGTACCGTTAACTGTGAACACAGCCTCAACAAGCTTCTTGCCGCCTGCAAAATCATAAAGTGCAAGGTTTGAAGCATTGCCTGAAACATCATTCATATTTACCATGCCGTCAGCGATTTCAGGCATTGTAAGTGAATCAAGTGTAAGGAGGTTCTTATCATATGTAAGAGCCCACTGTACTTCTTCAAGCTGTGCGTCCTTAGTGTCAAGGAGATAGTAAACTGATACCTTGTCGCCTACATTAAATGTGCCTGAACCGTTAGCCTGGCAAATATTAGATGTAGCGTTGATTGTTAAATTATCAACTGCAGGAGTTGAAGGCTCAACCTTAACAGTAGCCTTAGCGCCTGTACGTGTTGAATAATCAAAGTTTGTAACGTCGAGTGTGATTGTTACATCAACGAGTGAATCTTCTTCAAAACCTGCAGAAACTGTGTTAAGAAGCATATTCTCACCATTGAATGTAAGGTCAAATTCTTCGCCTATAGGAGCTGCGCTCTGCTCGGGAAGACCCCAGTTAGCTGCCCAAGTATCGTTTACAGCAAACTTGAACTGATAAGCATCGTCTGCAGATTCAATGTTTTCATACTTAATCTGATATACCTTGTCAGCAACAGGAGTCATGTGGTTAACTTCAGCGTCAACACCCCATGCTACACCGTTGAGCCAGTTGTTTTCACCGTTACCAACAACTGTAATGGTGTTAACTTTAAGGTCTGTTACCATTTTAACGCCGTCACCTGTTACAGTAATCTTGTTTGTAGCAGGATCGAATGTTACAGTAACATCACAAGCTGTTTCTACATCGAAAGTTACATTGTTATCTGTACCGTCAAGACCGATCCACTTCTGCTCGTCGCCTGTGTTTGCAACAACCTTGAGCTGATAGCTTTCACCTGCAGGAACAGCAGAGAATGTCTTTGTGAATACGCTGCCGTCAGCTGTCATAACATTTTCAGGAGCTGCGTCAGGTGTACCAACCCATTCATAACCTGTAAGATTTTCTGTACCGGCAACTACATATGTAGTATCGGCAGCAGGAGTTGTTGTAGGCTCTTCTGTTGTAGGCTCTGTTGTAGTAGGCTCTTCTGTTGAAGGCTCAACCTTAACAGTAGCCTTAGCACCTGAGCGTGACGGATAATCAAACTTAGTAAGATCAAGTGTGATTGTTACATCAACGAGTGAATCTTCTTCAAAACCTGCAGAAACTGTGTTAAGAAGCATATTCTGACCATTGAATGCAAGGTCAAATTCTTCGCCTATAGGAGTTGCGCTCTGCTCGGGAAGACCCCAGCTAGCTGCCCAATCATCGTTTGCAGCAAACTTGAACTGATAAGCATCGTCTGCAGATTCAATATTTTCATACTTAATCTGATATACCTTGTCAGAAACCTGAGTCATGTGGTTAGCTTCAGCGTCAACACCCCATGCTACACCGTTGAGCCAGTTGTCTTCACCGTTACCAACAACTGTAATGCTGTTAACATCAAGGTCTGTTACCATTTTAACGCCGTCACCTGTTACAGTAATCTTGTTTGTAGCAGGATCGAATGTTACAGTAACATCACAAGCTGTTTCTACATCGAAAGTTACATTGTTATCTGTACCGTCAAGACCGATCCACTTCTGCTCGTCGCCTGTGTTTGCAACAACCTTGAGCTGATAGCTTTCACCTGCAGGAACAGCAGAGAATGTCTTTGTGAATACGCTGCCGTCAGCTGTCATAACATTTTCAGGAGCTGCAGCAGGTGTACCAACCCATTCATAGCCTGTAAGATTTGTTGTACCGGCAACTACATATGTAGTATCGGCAGCAGGAGCTGTTGTAGGCTCTTCTGTTGTAGGCTCTACTGTTGTAGGCTCTACTGTTGTAGGCTCTGCTACTGTTGTAGGCTCTACTGTTGTAGGCTCTACTGAACCGTCGGGAACTGTTACAGTTTTAGCAACTGCGACATACTTATCAAATGCATCCTGATTTAATACAGATTTGTCTAAGAGTACTACTTCATCACTAGGGATTTCCAACTCTGATACAGGGTCTTGATTTGAAATAGTAAGATACTCTACATCAAGGTCAACAGTAGTTGCTACAGCCTCGGGATTGATAACATCGAATTCAACAGAAGAAAATACTATTTCTTTTTCTGATGAAAAATAGAGACTTGTGTCACTTCCTATACCCATAAGTAAACCAGGAGCTACATTTTTGTTGAATTCGAAATTTGGATATTCGAATGAAGTACTCTTTCTTGTATTATCTGAGACCTTGAGAACAGCAGGATCATAGTTCATTTTATACTGGAAGTTCAACATACCATCTCTGTCCTTGGTCTGGAACATGTATGTAACCCTTACAGTCTTCTGATCTGCGCTGAGAGTAACCTGCTTCTCAGAAAAGAGGTTTGAAGTAGCTGTAACTGTGAGACCCTTTTTTGCAGGAGCTGCAGTTGTAGGCTCTGCTACTGTTGTAGGCTCTGCTACTGTTGTGGGCTCTGCTACTGTTGTAGGCTCTACTGTTGTAGGCTCTGCTACTGTTGTAGGCTCTGCACCAGTAACGATGTCAACCTTACCCTTTGCACCCTGCTTTGTAGCATAGTTAAAGTTTGAAAGGTCAAGTGTAAGAACGATGTCATAACCGTCTTCGTAACCAGCTGCATCTGTATCAATGATCATGTTCTGACCGTTGTATGTAAGGTCAAACCACTCATTGAGAGGAGCTGTGCCCTGCTCAGGAAGGCCCCAGTTATCTGCCCATGAACCGTTGGCAGCAAACTTGAACTGATAGTTCTCATAAGCGTCAAGGCTCTCAAACTTAATCTGGTAAACCTTTGAACCCTCAGATGTTTCTGTCATGTAGTTAGCTTCAGCATCTACCTTCCAGTCCTTACCGTTGAGCCATGCATCTTCACCGTTACCAACGACTGTAATGTGGTCAACAACAAGTTCTTTCGGAATTACAACACCTTCACCTGTTGCAGTGATTTCATTTGTTGTAGGGTTGTAAGTTACTGTTACATCACATTCCTTTGTTACATTGAATGTGAAGTTGTCATTGCCGGTATCGCCTACACCAATCCACTCTGAATCGTTTTTAACGACCTTGAACTGGTAGCCGTTGCCGACTGCTACGTTGGTAAATACTTTTTCGTAGTTACCGTCGCCGTTTTCTGTCATTACATTATCTCCGCAAGTTGCTTCAGTCTCAGCCCACTTGTAACCTGTGAGTTCTTCACAACCGGATACGAAATATGAATCGCCGGCAGCAGAAACGCTCACTACAGTTGCAACGAGTGATGTCACAACAAGCATCATAGACAGTAAAAGGCTAAGTGCTTTTTTGAACATTTTCTTTTCCTCCTTATGTGATAATGCTTCTATAAGCAGTTTAATTATACAACAATCAACCACCAAAAGTCAATGCTAAAAACTCTTGCTGGCTGATTATTTGACAAAATATTGTTTTTTTGTAGGAATGCACAAATAAAATATCATTTATTTGTTATTTGTAACCATTCACATTGTGAGATTGCCAGTTCCAACTGTCACGGCACATATCCTCAAGACTTTTCTCGGCAACCCATCCAAGTATTTTCTTGGCTTTTGTTGCGTCGGCAAAGCATTCTGCAATGTCGCCTGCTCGGCGTGGCTTTATAACATAAGGAATTTCAATCGAATTTGCCTTTTCAAAAGCCTTTACAATATCAAGAACGCTGTAGCCCACACCTGTTCCGAGATTAAAAATCTCGGTTCCCTTGTGCTCTGCGGAATATTCAATAGCCTTTACATGACCTTTTGCAAGGTCAACAACATGGATATAGTCACGCACACCCGTGCCGTCATGCGTAGGATAATCGTTGCCGAAAACACCTAGACACTTGAGTCTGCCTGCGGCAACCTGTGTTATGTACGGCATAAGGTTATTCGGGATTCCGTTAGGATCTTCACCGATTCTGCCGCTTTCGTGAGCACCGATCGGGTTAAAGTAACGAAGAAGAACAACAGACATATCGAGATTTGCGTTTGCGGTGTCTGTAAGAATTTGTTCCATCATAAACTTTGTCCAGCCGTACGGATTTGTAGGAGAACCCTTTGGCATTGTTTCAACAAGCGGAACAGTTTCCGGAGTACCGTAAACCGTGGCACTTGAGCTGAAAATAAAGTTATTTACACCGTGTTTTTTCATCACCTCAAGCAATGTGAGCGTTGAATCAATGTTGTTACGGTAATATTCAACAGGCTTCTCACAGCTTTCACCTACTGCTTTAAGACCTGCAAAGTGAATTACCGCATCAATCTTATTCTCCGAAAAAATCTTTTCAACGGCATCTCTGTCACATACATCGGCCTCATAGAGCGGAATTTTTCTGCCTGTCAGCTCTTCAACTCTTTCAACCGCAACGGGACAGCTGTTTGAAAAATTATCTGCAATTACAACATCGTGACCTGCGTTGATGAGTTCAACACAAGTGTGCGAGCCGATATATCCGGCGCCGCCTGCAAGCAAAACATTCATTTTAAAATTCCTTTCTTAACATCAGCATTTTTCAGGCTCGGGATAGTCAACACCAAAGGTTTCGGCTGTAACCTTTGCCATAATCTGAGGATCAAGAGGCTTGTCGGAATAGTCTGTGTCACACTCTGCGATTTCATTGACAACATCCATACCCTCAATAACCTTGCCGAATGCGGCATACTGACCGTCAAGGTGCGGAGCGTTTTTGTGCATAATGAAGAACTGCGAGCCTGCTGAATCGGGCATCATTGAACGAGCCATTGAGAGAACACCCTCTGTATGCTTGAGATTGTTTTCAAAGCCGTTCACGGCAAATTCGCCCTTGATTGAATATCCGGGACCGCCCATACCCGTGCCTTCGGGGCAACCGCCCTGAATCATGAAACCGTAGATTACACGGTGAAATGTAAGGCCGTCATAGTAACCCTTGTTTACAAGGCTGAGAAAATTATTTACAGTATTCGGAGCAATTTCGGGATAAAGCTCCGCTTTGATTGTTTTTCCGTTTTCCATTTCAAAAGTAACAATAGGATTGCTCATTTTAAATCGTCCTTTCGGTTTATTAACACTATTTTAGTATATTCTTGATAAAATAGCAAGTGTCTTAGTGATTATTTGCGAATAAATCAACCTTTTTCAATACTCATTGTAGCAAAAGCATTGAGGTCTGTTCCTGCAATATTTCCGCTGAGAAACTCGTAATATCCCTGTGAACCGACCATGGCGGCATTGTCACCGCAAAGAGATTTTTCGGGCATATACATTTCCCAATCACGCTTTTTACACTCCTCTGCAAGGGTTCTTCTGAGAAGTGAATTTGCCGAAACACCGCCTGCGATTACAAGCTTTTTCTGTCCCAAGTCTTCAGCCGCCTTGATAAAGTTTGTAACAAGGCAATCGACAACGGCATAGCGGAATGATGCACAGACATCGGCTTTGTTAAGCTCAACACCCTTTTGTGCCGAATTGTGGATGAGGTTGATTACGGCTGTTTTAAGTCCCGAAAAGCTGAAATCATACGGCGCATCGTGAACTGTGGGACGAGGAAGCTTGAATGCAAACGGATTGCCATTTTCAGCAACTCTGTCCATTTCAATTCCGCCCGGATACGGCATTCCCATTGTCCTTGCGGCTTTGTCAAAAGCCTCGCCTGCGGCATCATCACGGGTTTTGCCGATAATTTTCATCTTTGTGTAGTCCTCAACCATAACAATATGGCTGTGACCGCCTGACACAACAAGGCAGAGGAACGGCGGTTTTAATTCTTTATTTGAAATATAATTTGACGCAATGTGTGAACGCAGATGGTGAACAGGAACAAGCGGAATTCCTGTTGCAAGTGAAAGTCCTTTTGCAAAATTCACTCCCACAAGCAACGCTCCGATAAGTCCGGGGGCATATGTAACACCGATTGCGTCAATGTCGGAAAGCCTGCAGTCTGCATCTTCAAGAGCCTGTCTTACAACAGGAACAATTGCCTCTGCGTGACGGCGTGATGCGATTTCGGGAACAACACCGCCGTAAAGCTTGTGTTCCTCAACCTGAGAAGCAACCACCGAGGATATTATGTTTCTGCCGTCCTCAACAACCGCTGCCGCAGTTTCGTCACAGGACGATTCTATTGCGAGTATCTTCATAATTTTCCTTTCACTACGAAACATTTATGATGAAGTTCCGTAATATCGTTATTATAATGTTTTATTACATATATATGTCAAAAACAGCGTGTCATTAAAACAGCGTTTTCGGTTGGAGAGGAGTAGTAATTTTTCCTCTCTCCCACCTTGATAAATCCGAATTTTTCATAGAGAGAACGGGCATTCCCGTTACTTTCACGAACCTCAAGAGTGAGAAAGCAAAGGTTATTTTTCTTGGCATAGGTCACAAGCGTTTCAACAAGCGCCGAACCTATTCCCCGATTTCTGTGTGTACCGTCAACGGCAACATTGAAAATGTAACCCTCGTCAACAACAACACTCATTCCTATATATCCGACAACGGCATTATCTTCCGTTGCGGTAAAAAACAGCGAGGTTTCGTTGTTCAGTTCTTCTTCAAGGCTGTTAAACGACCACGGATGCGAAAAACACCGCTGTTCAAGCTGTGCAACCGCCTCAAGCTGATTTTCGGTCATTCTGTCAATTTTCATACGCTTTTAATATTTCCTTTACAGAATTAACAATCTCATCACGGCAATGTCTGTACACCTCAATGTCGCCGCCGTAGGGATCGCTTATACCGAGCACGGCGATTTTTTCGGGCTGTACAAGAAAAAACTGCATCAACATTTTTGCGTGACTTTGCGACATACAGTAAAATTTTTCGTATTTTTCAATGCCGGCATCAGCCACGGCTGTTGAAGCTTTGCCCGAAAGGTCAATTCCGATTTCCTTACAGGCAATCACGGAATTTTCCGACACGGGAAGTCCCGTTGAGGTTGCAATGCCAAAGCTTTCCGCCCTGACACAAATGCCGTTTTTCTCTGCCATATCATTAAAAATTGCCTCTGCCATGGGACTGCGACAGGTGTTGCCCGTGCATACAAAGGCAATCATTCTGTTATCCTTTTGCATCATACCAAGTCCTTCCGATTGCCGCATCGGCTGTGAGCGGAACGCTCATTTTAACTGCGTTTTCCATTTCTTCCTGAACGATGAGTGCAACTCTCATGCTCTCATCCTGCGGAGCTTCGACAATAAGTTCGTCGTGAACCTGCAACACAAGCCTTGCACGGAGATTTTCGGCTTTCATTCGCTCGTCAACCTTAATCATTGCAATTTTGATAATGTCTGCGGCTGTGCCCTGAATAGGCATATTTCTTGCAACTCTTTCGCCGAATGCACGAATCATATGCTTGCTCGAGGTGAGTTCGGGAAGATTTCTTCTTCTGCCGAACATCGTTTCAACATAGCCGTCAGCGTTCGCCTTTTCGACAACATTTTTCATATAGCTGTCAACACCGCTGTAATGGGCAAGATAGCTTTCAATGTAGTGCTTTGCCTCTTTATTTGAAACACCGATATCCTTTGCAAGTGAAAATGCGCCGATTCCGTAAACAATACCGAAGTTAACCGCCTTTGCACGGCTTCTCATAATCGGAGTTACCATATCAAGCGGCATATTGAACACCTGTGACGCTGTGATTGCGTGGATATCTTCGTTATCCTTGAACGCTTTAATCATATTTTTGTCACCCGAAATATGGGCAAGCACACGGAGTTCAATCTGCGAATAGTCGGCGTCAACGAGCGCCCAGCCCTCTCTTGCACAGAAAAACTTTCTCATCTCTCTGCCAAGCTCGGTTCTTACGGGGATATTTTGGAGATTCGGCTCTGTTGAGCTGATTCTGCCTGTTCTTGTTTCGGTCTGATTGAAATTTGAATGGATTCTGCCGTCATCTGCAATGACCTTTAAAAGTCCCTCGCAGTAGGTTGAATTCAGCTTTGAAAGCGTTCTGTATCTCAGCACCATTTCAACAACGGGATGTTCATACCTCAGGCTTTCAAGCACCTCTGCATTTGTGCTGTAGCCGCTCTTCGTTTTCTTTTTGCAAGGGAGTCCGAGGTTTTCAAATAAAACTACGCCAAGCTGTTTTGGAGAATTGATGTTAAACTCACAGCCTGCACTTTCGTAAATTGCGGTTTCAAGCTCCTTAATCTGTGCAGAAAGCATTTCGCCGTAGCTTTCAATGCCCTGTCGGTCAACACAGACACCGATATTTTCCATTCTTGCAAGCACCTTTGCAAGCGGAATTTCAATTTCACTCAACAACTTTTCCTGACCGTGAGCCTTGATTTTATCTCCGAGTTTTTCGCACAATTTTGCGTAACAGGCAAATGCCTCGTATTTTTCATTCTGCTCATCAGTGCAGACAGGCAGAGCGATTTCGTAAGAGGCACAAAGATTTTTGTCCGAATAATCCTTTGACGACGGTTCAATCAGATATGCCGCAAGCTCAATATCAAACACAATATTTTCAACATCAATATTTTTCTCATCGGCATAAGCGTAGAGAGTTTTGATGTTTCTTGTGTACTTTTCAAGTTCACTGTCGGCAATAAACTTAACAAAAAGCTCTTCGTCCGTGCTTATATACACCTTGCCGTCAAAAAGTACGGCAAAGGATTTTAATTCTTTATTCTCTGTTTCAAAGTTGAGATAGAGCTTTTTCTCTGACTTAACATTTTTTAAAAGTTCATTTTCGTCAAAATCAGACACAACCTCAAGCGAATTTTTCTCAACCTTTTCGGGCTTTGTATTTTTGTCAGCCTTGATGCCGTATTTTTCTATTAAAGAAAACAGTTCAAGCTTTGCCATAAATCCGGCACATTCATCGGCATCTTTCATATCTACAACATAATTTTCGACACTTGTGTCAACAGGAGCGTTGCAGTTTATTTCACCGAGCATACGGCTGAGAATTGCATTTTCCTTTGACGCAGTCAGCTTTTTACGCACACCGTCCTTGATTTCAAGTTCATCAAGATGGCCATAGATATACTCAACCGTGTGATATTTCTGAATGAGATCACCTGCACCCTTTGGACCTATTCCCGCAACACCCGGAATATTATCCGAAGTATCGCCCTGAATCGCCTTGATTTCTATAAGCTCCTTTGGAGTTACACCGTAAGTTTCAAGAATCTTTTCGGGGGTATAAAGTATATCCTGTTTGTTTGAGCAAAGATGAACGCTTGTTTTGTCCGACACAAGCTGAAGGCTGTCACGATCACCCGTTGCAATAACGCACTCATTTCCGTTTTCTTCACAAGCCTTGGCGAGCGTACCGAGAATATCATCAGCCTCAAAGCCCTCACAGGTAACAAGCCTGTAGCCTAAAAGGGTAAGAAGCTTTTTCAGCGGTTCCATTTGTGACGCAAGCTCCTCAGGCATACCTTTTCGTGTTGCCTTGTAGCCTGCATAAGCCTTGTGTCTGAAGGTCGGTGTTTTCAGGTCAAAGGCAATCGCCACGGCATCGGGATTTTCTTCATTTTTAATTTTGTACAGCATTGTAAGAAATCCGTAAATTGCGTTTGTAAACTGACCGTCCTTTGTAGTAAGCGGTCTTATTCCGTAAAACGCACGGTTTACAATGCTGTTTCCGTCAACAGCAAGTAATCTCATAATTTATACATCACATTCTCAATTTTTCCGTCTTTAATGTAAATTCTCGGAACACGCTTTCCGACAAGACAGACGGTTTCGTAGTTTATAGTTCCTGTATTTTCGGCAAGCGAATCTGCAGTAGGCTCACCGTTTTCGCCTGTACCGAATACGACAACCTCGTCACCTGTCTTGACATCTTCAATATCGGTAACATCAAGCATTGTCTGATCCATACATATTCTGCCCACAATTTTCGCTTTCTTTCCGTTCACCGTCATATAGCCGTCTTTTGCATTCTGTCTGATGAATCCGTCAGCGTATCCGATAGGAACGGTTGCAATTTTCATCTTTCTGTCGGCTGTAAAAGTTCTGCCGTAGGAAATTGTTGCACCCTTTTGAACCTCTTTTACAAAAGCAACCACTGTTTTAAGAGTCATTGCAGGAACAAGGTCAAGTCTGTCGGCAAGCTTTGATGACGGAGCAAGTCCGTAGAGGATAATACCTGCTCTTACCATATCGCAACAGGTTTCGGGGTAATCTTCAATTGCGCCGCTGTTTGAGCAATGAACAACGCTGATATCAACGCCTCGCTTTTTAAGGCTGTCACGCACATGAATAAAGTTTTCATACTGCTTGTTCGTGAACTCTCTGCCCTCGGCATCTTCATCAGACACACAAAAATGAGTAAAAAGCCCCTCAACCTCAAGATTTGGCAGGCAACAAGCCTCGCAAATTTCTTCAATAGAATATTCATCCCGTGGAAATTCCTGACACATAAAGCCGATTCTTGACATTCCCGAGTCAACCTTGATGTGCATTTTGCAGATACAATCCTCTTCAACACATTTTTCGGAAAGCTCCTTTGCATACTCAAGTGAAAAAACAGCCTGAGAAATATCATATTCAGCAAGATTTTCAGCCTCTGAAACGGGAGTGTAGCCAAGAATCACAATAGGAAGTTTTGAACCGCTTTTTCTGATTTCTATACCCTCGTCAATATTTGAAACAGCAAAAAAATCTGCTCCGAGTTTTTCATAAATCTGTGAAAGCTCAACTGCACCGTGTCCGTAGCCGTCAGCCTTTATAACACAACAGACCTTTGTATCGTCTGCAACCTTATTTCTTATTATATTATAGTTATGCTCAATTGCATTAAGTGAAATTTCAGCCCAAGTTCTTTTTACCATATTCATTTCTATCTCTCCACATACCTTTTACAGTCAATTTGCAATCAATGTAATTATAATACTTTTGATTCTTCAAATCAACACAAAATCCCCCTTTAAATGCATATAAAAGTTATTTTATTCGTAATTATGTGCAAAATGTTACTCCTGAATTTTTGCAAATGCACAAATTATCTGCATAAAAGCCCTAAATACTGCAATTCACTTGATTTATTTATTCATTTTTGGTAGAATTAAAAGGTATTTGATTTATAAATTTAATTTCAGGAGGGGCATAATGACAACAAACAACATAATAGTTCTTTGTGCGTTTATAGCTTATATGATTATTATGATCGTAATAGGCTTCGTTTGTTCAAAGGGCAACAAGAACAATGAGGACTACTTTCTCGGTGGCAGAAACCTCGGCAGTTGGACAGCCGCAATGTCGGCACAGGCATCTGATATGAGCGGTTGGCTTTTGATGGGACTTCCGGGCGCCGTATACCTTGCCGGCACAGGCGAGGCATGGATTGCCGTAGGACTTCTTATCGGCACAATTCTCAACTGGTACATTGTTTCGGCAAGACTTCGTAAATACACAATTGTGGCAGGCAACTCGCTCACTATTCCGAGCTTTTTCAAAAATCGCTACCGTGACCATAAAAACATAATCAAAATTGTTTCGGCTTCAATCATCGCAGTTTTCTTCACGGTTTACACAGCGTCGGCATTCAGTTCGGGCGCAAAGCTTTTTGCAACGCTCTTCTCGGACAGCGCAAGCGGTGACGAAAACTACAATCGGGTTTATGTTATCGGTCTTATCGTTGCCGCAGTAGTAATTCTTGTATATACATTCATGGGCGGTTTCAAAGCAGTTTGTACAACCGACCTCATTCAGGGACTTATGATGATTGTTGCAATCCTTACCGTTCCGGTGCTTGCATATGCAATTCTCACATTTGACACAAGCTTCAGTTCTGCACTTGCTGCAAAAGGTGTTGAACAACCTGCTCAGTTTCTTAACTTCTTTGTAAACGGTGACGGAACTCCTGTTTCGGCTGTTTCGATTATTTCAAACCTTGCGTGGGGACTCGGTTACTTCGGTATGCCGCATATTCTCGTCAGATTCATGGCTGTAAAGAGCAATGAAGAAATCAAGAAGTCAAGAAAAATTGCTGTTGTTTGGGTAATTATTTCACTTACTGCGTCATGCCTTATCGGTCTTATCGCAAGAGGCTACCTTACAGCACAGCTTGACGATGCGACAAGCGAATCTGTATTCATCAGAACAATCCAGCAGCTTTTCTCAGGCAACGGCGTGCTTATCTTTATCGGCGGTATTTTCCTTTGCGGAATCCTTGCCGCAATTATGTCAACAGCAGACAGTCAGCTTCTCGTCACTGCGTCGGCTGTTTCGGAGGATCTTTACAAAGGTGCTGTTAAAAAGAATGCAAGCGAAAAGAGTTCGCTTTTGGTCGGCAAAATTGCAGTTGCAGTTGTCGCTGTAATCGCATTCTTCATTGCACTTAATCCTAAATCAAGCATTATGGGACTTGTTTCGGATGCATGGGCAGGATTCGGTTCGGCATTCGGACCTGTTGTTCTGTTGTCGCTTTTCTGGAAACGCTCAACACTTTCGGGTGCAATCAGCGGCATGGCAACAGGTGCTCTGACAGTTATCATATGGGACTATATTCCGCTTGTAAACGGTCAGACGCTTTATGCGGCAACAAATCTTTATTCACTTGTTGTAGGCTTCGGACTTGCGCTTATTGTGAATGTTATTGTTTCCCTTCTTTCAAAAAAGCCGTCAAAAGAAATCATTGACGAATTTGATTCAATTAAAAATATTGAAGTATAAAACACAGGGGCAGTCGCTTTATCACGACTGCCTTTTTTGTGTCTGAATTTAATTTTTTTCGAAAATAAGAAAAATAAGGCATGGAATATCACAAAAATCAATTGAAATGTGCAAATCTTTGTAGTATAATCTATCGTATTGTTTGTTACTATTTTATTTTTCAGAAAAGAGATTGATATGAAACTTTTAGAAGACAGAATTCTTAAAGACGGACATATTGGTGCCGACAATGTGTTAAAGGTTGACAGCTTTCTCAATCATCAGATTGATGTCAGTTTTGTATGTGAGCTTGGCAAGGAATTTTACAGACTTTTCAAGGATGAAAACATAACAAAAATTCTGACAATCGAAGCGTCTGGAATCGGCATTGCCTGTCTTGCGGCTCAGTATTTTGGTGTTCCGGTTGTTTTTGCAAAAAAGACAAAGACAATCAATATTTATTCCGATACATACAACGCAACCGTCCACTCATACACTCATAAAAAGGACTATGACATAGTTGTTTCAAAGGAATTTTTGAGCAAAGAAGACAATGTGCTTATCATTGACGATTTTCTTGCAAAGGGCAGCGCCTTAACGGCACTTCTTATGCTTATTGAAAAAGCAGGCGCAAAAACAGCAGGTGCGGGAATTGTTATCGAAAAAGCTTATCAGGGCGGCGGCAACCTCGTTCGTGATATGGGCATAAGAGTTGAATCTTTGGCAAAAATCAAGTCAATCAGTAAAAAAGACGGAATCGTGTTCTGCAAGCAGTAGTAATATACTGCTTGCTTATACTTGACTTTTGCTGATATTTATAGTATTATCTAACGGTAGGTCTTGTAGAAATTGAAAATGCGGGTGTGGCGGAATTGGCAGACGCGCTAGATTTAGGTTCTAGTGTCAACCGATGTGCAGGTTCAAGTCCTGTCACCCGCACCAGTTTGAATGTTCATAACGCAACTGAACATTCCTATGTAAAGGAGTAGTCCGAAAGGGCTGCTCCTTTTCTCGTTTATCCGGCTTTTCCAACCAGATATTCTATTTCTACGCCCTGTCTGCTGTTGAGAACGACATTCTCCGGCAGAACGGGGCTTTGCGGTAAATCCAATACGCCGACAAACTTGTAGTGGATCACAAGGCGCTGCGTCCTGTTTTTTCCTGTCCCCTGAATGTGGTAGACATCAATCCGTTCTACCAATTCGTGAAGCATAGTAGGCGTTAAGGTTTTCATCTGCATAAACTTCCGAACCGCTTTTAGAAACTGATTTTTTGAATACACCCGGCTGTCCTCTTTGTCGCAGATGCTTTCCAGCTCTGCGATTTCTTTTTTGAGGGATTGCTGCTCCTCGTCATACCTTTGCGACAGCTTCATGAAGCGTTCATCGGAGAGTTTACCGCTTACATTGTCCTCGTAGGTGCGCTCAAAAAGCATATCAACCTCACTGTATCGTGCGTTCAGTTCTGCCAGCTTTTGCTTGCGGAAGCGTTTTTCACGCTCATAATCCTGCGAGGTTTTCCGGGCAAGCAATTCAGCAAACTCTTCCTCATTTTCCTGTAGGTAGCTTACCATACGGTTCAGTTCTAAAAGGACAACCTGTTCCAACGAATCGGCACGAACGTAGTGCGTTTCATTACAGGTGCCACGGTTTCCCCGGTAGTTTGAACAGTTGAAATACTCAATGGCGCTGTTCGGATGATTGATATTGTAATGCAGCTTATGCCCGCAGTCGGCGCAGTATAAAAGCCCTGCAAACATATTTTTTTCGCTGTTTTTAGGCTGTCTGCGCTTTGTGCCTGCACGGATTTTCTGCACCGTTTCCCATGTGCTGCGGTCAATAATCGGCTCATGGTGATTCTCAAACACCCTTTGATTTTCTTCCGGGTTTTCGCGGCGGCGTTTGTCCTTGAATGACTTGGAATAGGTTTTGAAATTGATGAGGACGCCGGTATATTCCTGTAAGGTTAGGATTTTGGTAATGGTTGTTTTGCACCATTTACAGGGATTGTCCTGTGTTTTCTTCCCACCTTTACGGATTCCTTTTTTCGCCCAATAATAGGTAGGGGTTAAAATACCGCTTTCCTGTAAAATCCGTGCGGTGGTTTCAATCCCGTTCCCCTCAATACAAAGACGATAGATTTTGCGGACTACTTCGGCGGCTTCCTCATCAATGATCCACTGTTTTGGGTTTTCCGGGTCTTTCTTGTAGCCGTAGGGCGGCAAGCAAAGGGGATCACCGGCATTGCCGCGCAGTTTCTTGGAACTTCTGACTTTCCGGCTGATGTCTTTTGCATACCACTCGTTCATGATATTGCGGAACGGAGTAAAATCATCTTCTCCCTGTTCGCTGTCTACGCCATCGTTGATTGCAATAAAGCGGACATCGTGTTCAGGGAAAAAAGTGTCCGTATAATAGCCTACTTGCAGATAGTTCCTGCCAAGCCGCGACATATCTTTTACAATTACCGTAGTAACATAACCGGCCTCAATGTCCTCGATCATCTCCTGAAAGCCGGGACGGTTGAAGTTTGTACCTGTATAGCCATCATCCACATAGAATTTGGGATTCGGGAAATGATGGTCTTTTGCATACTTGGAAAGCAGCTTTTTTTGATTGACAATGCTGTTGCTGTCGCCTTGAACATCGTCATCCCGGGAAAGACGGGGATATAAAGCTGTGATTCCGTGGTTTTTCTTTGACTGCATACTTCCTCCTTTCTGGCAGTCAGACAAATATATTTCATATTAAGTGTACCGCTATCCTTTCAAGCACGCAAAGGTGCGAATTACTTTTTTCCACTGCGGTTCATAACATCTTCTGATAAAATCAACCGTTTCAATTTGTCTGCAAAATCCTCTGTCGGGATTTTATCATCAGGTGTTTGGAAGCTGGCTGAAACCTGATACTTGACATTGTTAACTGCATATTCCGCGTTTTCCTGTAAATGATCGTGTTCCATATCGCAAGCCCCCTCATTTCTTTTCATTATCCTTTGGCTTCTGCACAACCTCGTAATCAAATCCCCGGCGCTGGCCGCAATAGGTGCAAATATCTTTCTCGCTGTTGTTGGCATTGATCCGGCGTAAATAATAAGAACCTGTGCCATAAAAATTGTTGGCGCAGGTCGGGCAAAGGCACATAATTAAGTTTTCCGGCATTTCCTCCATCAAGCCGACGCTGACAGCCAGCGCACGGTTGATCTCACGGATATGGCAGGAATCTACCCGCCCGATATATCGTTCCAACCGACGCTTATCCAAGGTGCGAAGCTGCTCCAGCAGGACGATAGACGGGGCTGTTAAGCCTATTGTTCCGGCTTCCAAAAAATAATGGGTTGGAAGTTTAGGCTTTACGCCCACTTTGCTGGTAACAGCAGCTACAATCACGGTAGGGCTGTATTTGTTTCCTACATCATTCTGAATAATTAGGACAGGACGGTAGCCCTCTTGTTCAGATCCTACGCCCTTACTCAAATCGGCGTAATACAATTCGCCGCGTAAATATGTGGCATTCATCTATTTTGACCTCCCTTTTGAAAAATAGGCGGATTGTGCCGCCTATGTAGAGGCCAAGCGCAGAACAGAATTAAGGTCGGAGGAATATAAAACAAATTTCCGTTTTCATAGACCCGTCCTGTGCTTGGCCTTATATCAAAGCAATCCAATTTGTCCTCGACACCCCGGATTGCTGCGGGAAGTCATCAAGCGGCTGGTAGCGCACCAGCTCCACGGGAATCTCACCCCCGGTAGGTTCTCTATCGGCTGCCCTCATTGGTTGCGACGGTTTTATCACGCTCGACCTGTGACTGGACAGGAGTATCGTTAGCCCCATTGCCGGTTATCGCCATGCCGGGAGCCACCCGGCACTTATAGCCAACTGTTTCTCGCTCTTTGCTGGAAAGAACAAACCAAAGACCAAATCTATTCTTTTTTTGGTGGTGTCTCGTTGTTTTCTTTCTGCATATCATGGCGCAGCCGCTAACGTGGCTTATGCTCATCACAAAAGCAATGGGAATGTGCTTGACGAATGGGTATTCGATTTTCAAGGAACTTGGGAGGCAAAGGAAAAGCCCCCTCACTTTTCATGGTGAAAAGCAAGGGGGCTGATAACCTGAAAAATCAATTTTCCAAAAGTTTTTTCAGCTTCTCAAGGATTCGCTGCTTTCGCTTATGAATCGCCACTTGTGAAATCTGATATTCCCGAGCTAAATCGCGCTCGGTTATTTCCAAATAGAATAACGAGATCAGCATTTGCAATTCTTCTTCCGAGAGAAGTGCAAGGCTTGTCCGCAGCTTGTCCAGCATAATCCGTTTTTCTACCTGTTCTACAATATCCGGTGCGTTGTCTACCAAAATATTAGCACCGTTCTGTTCTTCGGTCGTGAGCATATCATAGGAAATATCCCCCTTGTCTATGGAACGACGGTTGATATATCGTTGCCGGTTTTGCTCTTTGTAGAACGCCTGATATTCTTCGGGCGTTACTTCCATAAGCATACCGTGCAAGGGTAGGAATTTCCGGGCTTTGTAAGACGGGTCGTGTTTTCCCCGGAGCAATAATTCCTCGTAGGTGATTTCCTCATAACCGTTGTCTGTCATAATAAAGCATTTAGATTTGGCAAAGTCTTTTGCCATAGCTATTTCCTCCGATCAATCTGAATTTCGAGAGAAATTCAGATTGTCGGGGGGCTACGACAACCAACGCCAAAAGCAGGCTTGTCCTGCATTCTGACAAAAAGCGACGCAAAAAAATCCGCAAAGGCTGTCAAGCCATTGCGGACATGGGAAAAACAAATTCTATTATGTAGATATTTGGCTTCTACTTTAAGGGCGTAAGAGTGCCATGAGCAGCCGAGGATTTTTTTAACAGATTATCCTCGCGGCTGCGTGGCGCTATGTAGGTAACTGCTGCTTCGGATCAGCAGCAGGGCGGTCACAGCAGACCAGCACATAAAAATCCCTCCAAACTCAAAACGGGTTTGGGGGGATTCCAAAAGACATGACGAAACAGCCCGCCAAAGCTCCGTTTTTTTTATTCGGCGGGCTTGTTCCAGTATTGAATAAAAAAGAGCCGATGATCTGTGAAGAATCTCACAAATACATCGGCTCTGCGTCTATGCGTCCGGCTCTTTTATAATGGTTACTTGTAGCTTTTTTACATCAACAAGTGTTTCTTGCTTACATTTAGGACAGTATAAGGGGAAATTCCTTAATTCTGTATCTTCCCGTATCTGTAACCTCGTTTTACTGTTGCACACAGGACATAGTATCCATTTGTTCTTTTCCATGCTCAACGCTCCATTTTTTCAAGTAGCATTTGAATATCAGAAATCCATTCACTAATGGCTTGGCTATATTCGATAAACTTTCGTTCATCTTTTTCAAATCCTCGTAATAGTTTTAATTGATGTTTCCAGTAATACAGTAGCTTTTCAAAGAGTTTTTGAGAGATATTTCTTAATCCAATTCCACTTTCAATTTCTTTATGAATCCTATCGAACTCTTTTTTGACTGTTTCTGCCGGAACACCCATATACTTTTTGAAGTCCCGTAGCACCCATTGACGCTCAAAAATATTTCGACTTTGCCAACCGTTGTATTGAATTATAAACGTATTAATTATTTTTTCTAACAGTTCAACTGATGGCAATTCATTATCTTCTTTATCGCAAGACGATGAAATAAGCGCAGGTGAGCTATGGAATTCATTTAATGCCTGTATAGACGATATTTCTTGTCCATGATATTCGCTCGCTTTTAAGACAGAAATAGCAAAACCAATACCAGCGTCATGAACATCTATAATGTGATCTTCGTTTTGATGGTAAAATTCATTTGTGGATATCCCCATAGCTTTCGCTACAGTTTCAATACTTCTTGCGGCGGTTTCAGTTTTTACTAACCCCGGTGCAATGGTATAAGTGTAAACGTGTGTTCCTTCCAATTCCATAGATAGCGCATTACAGAATTCAACCTGTGCTGTTTTATATATCTCGTAAGCACCTAAATATGGGGCTGCACCTGACGAGGAAACAAAAACTATACAGCCGCTGTTCCTTTCTCTCATTTTCTTCAAAAACAATGTCGTCAGTATAATGGGAGCTTTCAAATTTACCGAATAACTCAGATCCCACTCTTCTAAGTTAACCTTTCCGATTTCGCCGGTTATAACAATCGCGGCATTGTTAAATATAATATCCGGACAGCCATATTTTGAAAGTATATCTTCACATAATTGCTCGGTAGCTATTTTGTTTGCTAAGTCCACAGGAAAGAAGTCAGCAGCATTGTGGTACTGTCTGTTGATATAAGTGGTCACTTGTTCTCCTTTTTCTTGATCCACTTCTGCAATAAGAACTTTTGCACCCATTTCAACAAATGCTTTTGCGGCTTCAAAGCCAATACCACCGCCCGCACCGGTTAATAATACAATCTTCCCATCCAACATATTATGGTTTAATACGATCATGCTTTTATCTCCTAACCATATAAGAAGCTATTTTCCCCAACAACATAACCAGTTGCTGTTTTTCGTTTTCATCAAGGCCACTTATAATTCTATTTCCTATATCTGTTTGGTATGAAATGTAGGAATTCAAAAACACCTGCCCCTTTGAATCAAGGGTTAGACAATATGAACGCTTATCCTTACTGCTAATAGTACGGTGAATATAGCCTTGTTTTTCAAGTCTGTTAATGATACTTGTTAAAGTGCTTTTTGAAATATGCAATATATTTGCATAATCACGCAAAAGTAATTCGTTATTTGTCCCGGTCATAAGTATTATCTGAATCTCAACAGGAGACCGATTCATCAATTCAGAATATCGTGCAACATCATCTTCATTTGAGCTATTCATTAGAACCTCGTGCCATATTTGGGCTACATATAAACCTATGTTTTCCATATTAGACCTCTTTTCAAAAAGTACGATTTTCGTATTATATTATATATCGTACTTTTTTTGAATGTCAACAGGTATTATGTAAGGAAAGGAGCCGATGATTTGCGAGAAATTTTGCAAATAATCGGCTCTGCGTCTATGCGTCTGGCTCTTTTTCGTGTTTATCTAAACTATTCAATACGTCCCGATTGGATTGCTGCTAAATTATCAGAAATCTTTTCTTCCGGCCAGTCCCACCATCGCGTTTCAAGCAAAGATGAGATTATTTCATCGGAAAACCGTTTACGAATTGGTTTGGCCGGGACACCGCCCACAATCGTATAGGGCGGAACGTCTTTTGTTACAACAGCTCGGGTACCTATGATGGCTCCATCCCCGATGGTTACTCCGGCCAAAATTATCGCTTCATATCCGATCCAAACATCATTGCCAATAACAATGTCTCCTTTGTTATCCCAAGCGTTGGTTACATTACCTATACTAAGTCCCCATTCTTCAAAGAAAATCGGAAAGGGATAAGTAGATAGTGAGGTCATGCTGTGATTGGCGCTATTAAACAAAAAGCGGGCACCACAGGCAATAGAACAGAATTTCCCTATAATCAATCTATCGTGGTTAATAGGATAATGATACAGGACATTATTTTTTTCAAAGTCGGTAGGGTCATTTACAAAGTCGTTATACATGGTGTAATCGCCCACAATAATGCTGGAATCAGTGACTACATTTTTCAAGTAAACTGTTTCCCGATCTTTAGAGCGGGGATAAATTTTCTGTGGATCCATCATAATTCATCTTCCTCCTTGGAAATTTGATTAACTGTGCGAATAACAGATAGATTTGTTTCTTTAACATTCACTAAGGTTTCCTGCTTGCATTTTGGACAATAGAGGGGAAATTTGATAAGTTCTGTATCTTGCAGCACTTTAAGTCGAGTCTTATTCCCACACACAGGGCACCGGAGCCATACCGTTCCATTCATAAAAGAATCTCCTCCTTATGGCTCTTTTGAATCAGCGTTTTTCTTTCCCAGCTTTTACTCAGAAAATAGAGAAAGCCCACAATAGCAGGAAGAATCGGCGAAAGAGCTTGCCCATAATAAATACCGGAAAATCCCATATTAAGAGCAAAAGCGAAAAGCCAGCTCACAGGCAAACGTACAATAACTGCGTCCAGCAGAGCATTAAGCATAGCGATATTTGCAGCACCTACTCCAATGGCAAAGGAATCCAATGTATACATGATAGCATAGATCAAACTGTTGATACCGCAACAGACGCGCAAATAGTAAACACCATCGCTTATCACTTCCGGACTATTACTGCCAAAAAGCAAAATAAGTTGTTCGGCAAATAGTTGTACACCAATTACAACAAAAAGGGTTACGAGAAGATTAAGTAACAGGCTAATTTTCACTACTTTACGGGCACGCTGAATCTGTCCCGCGCCTATGCACTGTCCTACCATTGCGGTTACTGCCTGTCCAATAGCCCAGCAAGGCATACCAGCAAATGTGTTAATTTGTAGACCGACACCTGAAGCTGCGGACACAGAAGTTCCAAATTGATTGAGCATTCCAGTTACTAATAGATAAGCTGTATTTACTACGACCATCTGAATCGCTGTGGGGAGGCCGACTTTCACAATAGCGGCCAGTTTATCCCATTGCAGCGTAAACTTTTTATGTTCGGTAGTGGAAAAAAACATTTTGTGCCGCTTTAAGTAGAAAAGAGAAATCACAAAAGAAATTCCTTGTGCTGTGATAGTCGCATAAGCTGCTCCAGCAGTTCCCATTCCAAAAGGGCCTACAAGTAAGATGTCCAAAATAATATTGATAATTGTGGCTATCCCAACGAAGTAGAGGGGCGATTTAGAATCTCCAAGGCCTTTGAGTACAGAGCAAACAGCATTATATCCAAAGACGAATACTGTTCCGCAACAAATAATTCTCATATAATCACAAGCGTCTTGGTATGCGTCTGCTGGAACATCTAATACTCGAAAGAGGGGCTGATAAACTGCCAAGCTCACCACCGTTACAAGCAAAGAAGTCACCAACGATAACAATGCTAACATATGGAAAGTTTCGGTCTGTCCCTTTTTATCATCAGCACCTTTGTATTGAGCGATCAATACAGCTCCACCCATTGTCATACCAATGCAAATGGAATTTATGATGTAACAAAGTTTAGAAGCGTTGCTGATGGCTGCAAGCCCCGTGTCGCCTACAATTTGCCCGACTACCAGCATATCTACCACATTATAAAAAGATTGTAAGACGTTTGCCAAAAGTAAGGGGAAGGCAAACGCGATCAGCTTTTTCGGTACACTTCCGGTCAATAAGTTTTGTTCTTCAGTCATATTTATTTTCCTTTCAAAAATAAAGGGCACACAATCTGTGCGCCCTTTGTGTAATCGCCTATAAATGAGCAAAACAAAAGGCCACAAACAAAACATTGTTTGTGGCCTAAACAGTCAATTTTCTATCGTTGATCTATTAAAAGGGTATAAAAACCAAAGGCAGCTTGTGCCTGCCTTGGCCTCCCGATTTATAGATCAACTTTCCGAAAAGGCTCCGCACAATGTTTTGTAGTATCAACTTGTGTGGAGCCGAAAACAATACAAAATTTCCCGAACAACATCGTGCTGACCCCTTTCTAAAATAATACTAAGTTAAGTATACGCATTTTGGCTCTTGTTGTCAAGCCGGAGAATGATATATTAAGAAAGGCAGGATAACAGCTCTGTTGTTCGACCATGGTGATCTTTCATCACTCCGCACAAGATGTTAAATCTCTTATAGAAAGAAGTTACACTTCGTTTTGTAGGAACTCGCCCTTCTATATAATAGATGTATCAACTCTAATAGATATAGGCGGTGGGAAAATGAATGAAACATTTGACTTTATGGTGTTGGGACAGGCCATCAAAAAAGCCCGTGAATCGAAGGAAATGACGAGGGAGCAATTAGCTGAAATTCTTGATGTTGCTCCAAGGCATATACAATCCATAGAGAACGAGGGGCAATATCCAAGTTTTCCGTTGTTTATCAGGCTTGTTACGATGTTTAATATATCAGTAGATCAGTACATATTTTCAGATAAGCGGACGGAGAAAACAACCTTACGCCGACAGATTGATTCTATCCTCGACACCTTTGATGACAAGGAACTTATAATTATCGAGGGCACTGCAAAAGGCATATGTAGAGCGAAAGAGTCGGAAGAATAAGCTTCTGGCTCTTTCCTTTGAGAATATGATTTTCACTTTTCTATAACGGGCAATCTTGCTCCTATTCTGCAAAGCAATTCATTACTGATACTGCCGGTTTGATCTGCGACGACGGGAGCTGCCAATTCACTTTCTGCTTTTGCTTCAATGAATGTTGCGACATCACCGACTACAATATTTTCCGCTTCCGTAATGTCTACTGCAAGCTGATCCATGCAGATTCGCCCAATAATAGGGACAATATATTGCCTAATTCGTATCCTACCATTCCCGCAGGATAAATTTCTCGGAATTCCATCGGCATACCCAATAGGGATGATGGCAATTCGGCTGTCCTTTTGTGCAGTAAACGTCCTGCCATACCCAACACTATCTCCTTTGGGAACAGAGCGTATTAGTATGACTTCTGATTTTAGAGAAAGAACTGGGCGCAAATCCAATTTACGGACAGTTTCATCATGTGGAGAACTGAAAACTCCATACAAGGCGACCCCTGTTCGAACATAGTCGCATTGCAGTTGAGGGTAATTGAAAAAGCCATAGCTGCTTTGAATGTGTAGCTTCGGCACGATTATGCCACGATTTCGCAACGCGTCAATTAAACTGTAAAAACGGTTGATCTGTTCGCAGGTGAATGTAACATCGTTGGCTTCTAAACTATCAGAACAGCATAGATGTGTATATATTCCACAGATCGTTATATACTTCAGGGAAAATACCTTTTCAACATCTGTCAAGTCATCGCTGGATATTCCCAACCTGTGCATACCCGTATCTATTTTGAGATGTGCTTTTATAGAAACCCCCTGCTTATTTAAGGCGGTGGCATAGTCATAGCTAATCAGTGTTTGAATCAGGTCATATTTTTTCAGTTCTGCTGCCCGCCAAATAGCGGTATACCCAAGAATCAGAATTTCTCCTCGAATACCATATTTTCTTAAACGAATCCCCTCATCAATGGTAGCGACAGCAAAGGCTTTTACTCCAATTTTTTCAAGACAGGTAGAAATCTCAAACGCTCTATGCCCATATGCCTCCGCTTTGACAACTGCCATCAGTTGGCATTTGGGAGGCATGGCCTTCTTTAAGACTTTTGCATTGTGAGCTAAATTTTTTAGATCAACCTCTATCCATGCCCTATCCGTATTGGAAACAGGTTTTTTGTTTTTCCTCAAAATGTCCTCTAAAAGTGCAGTTGCTACTATGCTAACTGCGACAGATGTAAAACAAACCATCAAAAAATGCAGCATACTGTTTTCAATCAATAAATTCTGCAAGTGAGCAACCTTTGCAAGTAAGCGTACTGCTATAATCATCATGGGGTGTATAATATAAATACAGAGAGATAGCGTTCTCATCCATACAAGGCGCTTCCCCTGAAAATGTAAAATTGCGTGGAACAGAAAATACATACAGGGCAACAAAAACACATACATACTATCGTGGCGTTGTAAGTCTAAATAATGCAGCAGTATAGCTTCCGCTAACATTAACGAGAAACTGATACCACAGCCCAAAACGCTATTTCTGAAAGAAATCTTATGATATGTATCTGCTATAAACCCACCCAAGATAAAAAATACGGGAGCAAAGAAAACGCCATTTCTTGTGTAGTCGGATACTTGAAAGACAACCTGATAAAAACTGTTTAAGCCGGTGATTTTTTCGGCGATTCCATAATAGCTATCTCCAAACAAGCCGATCAGATAAAGGACAGATGACGCTATCAGCGCTCTTTTATAATCAAAGTGCTTTACAAGATACCAAGCAATCCATGCTCCAAAAATCGAGGCCGGTAGATACCATAGGTGATAGATTGTTCCATCAAAAAACAGATCCTTCAAAATGTTCGGGATAAGGTTGTCGCTGTTAAAATAACCATTGTATATATTGACCGGTATGTAAATGAGTATCGCAATTCCGTAAATACACGCAGTCTTGTTTACAAACTTTTTCAGTTTGTCGTTGTCCCGGGAATATCTCGAAATCAAAAAGAATCCGGAAGTCATAAAGAAAAAAGGGACAGCAACACGTGCCACAATCCGGGTCAGGATAAAATCGCCTGTTACGCTGAAAGAAGCCAACGGTGAGGTATGGATTGTTATAATCAAAATAGCGGCAATCAGGCGGAAGAAATCAATGCCTGTGTAATTTTTATATTTGCCCATTGACTTTCCTCCTGATCGTTACAATAAAGCCATCGACATTATTACCGGAAATTTGATAAGCAGATTGTTCCGGTATAATTATCGTTGTTTCCCTTTTTAAAGCCGGGACATAGTACACCTCAATCGCTGTATTCTGTTCCTGTGAGTACAGTAGTCGGTTATCTTCCCGGTAGGATTTGATAAAGTTGACGTATTCCTCGAGCGTAAGGCTGTATTCTACCATGATCCTTGAATGGGGATACCCTACATACCGAAAATGCCACGGTTCATGTGCAATCCCAGTAATGGTTTCTTTCTCCTTGGGATAGCGTTCTACAAATCCAAAATCAGGCGCTGCTTTTCGGAAATCACCGCAAATTCCCTCATAAGGAAAATTAGGACGGATAAAATCAATTTTCTTCTGATTCTGTCCAAGATCAATAGCTAACCCGGTTTGATGTTCGCTATGACCGGGCAAGGCAACAAACTGATTGGTAAATGCTTCTCCGTTATTTCTCAAAGAATTTTGATAAATTGTAATCTGCTCTTTCATAGAGCGGTAGCCGCTTACCGGAACAATCTCTTTGCCTGCCACGATTTTAGATAGAATCTTTTGCAAGGCGCTGGCAGCTTCGCTCCGCAGGAGGACATTGGGAAAATACGAATCTACGGTCGTCAAATTTCCATTGTCCATGCATTTAATTGGGTATTGTGCATTTACAAGCACCAGATTCCCACAATAAACCTTTTCTTTTTTAAGTGTTATTTTCATGGCGCAATATATAATCCGATCAGCCTGTCCAGCATTTCAGTAAAAGATAGGCCAATTCCTTTCATCATATTCGGGTAACGGCTATGGGAAGTCAGGCCGGGTATGGTGTTTACTTCGTTAAAAACAATGTCGCCGCTTGCAGTGAGAAACAAGTCCACTCTGGCAAAGCCGGAACAGCCCAAGGCCTTATAAATTGTTATGGCAGCTTCCTGTATCTTTTTTTCTGTTTCGGCGTCAATCCGTGCTGGCATATGGATTTGAGAAGTTTTCAATGTGTATTTCTCCGTATAATCAAAGAAACCACTTGACAGTTCGATTTCGTCCACACGCCCCACCGTCAGTACGTCGTTTCCGAGAATCGCACAGCCTACTTCAAAACCATCGATTGCTTCTTCTACAATTACTTCTGTATCGTGTTCAAACGCTAACGCTATCGCCGCAGAAAGCTTTTCCTTTTCGGTTACCTTTGTAATTCCAAAGGAGGAACCTGCTCTAACAGGCTTTACAAAAAGGGGGTAGGTTAGGTTTAGCGCAATCTCTTTTATTGCATTTTCTTGCTCAAAACGGTTGAAAGTGGCCGATTTAGGCACAGATATTCCCTCAAGACTTACCAGCTTATGCGCTCTACTCTTATCCATACAAAGGGCAGAAGAAAGGGTGTTACAGCCGACAATCGGGATTCCCGCCAGTTCAAATAATCCTTGTAATGTACCGTCCTCTCCATTCTTACCATGCAGTACCGGAAATACCAAATCAACTTCAATTAAGGTATATTGGTTTTTGGAAAATTCGAAAAATCCCTTTTGAGAACGGTTTTGCGATACGATAACAGGGCAGTTTTCGGCGCTATTTTCAAACCAAGTATTGTTTGCAATGCTTTCATATTTTCCTGTATAGTGAAACCAGTCGCCTGCTCGATTGATTCCGATTGGCAAAATATCGAATCTTTCTGAATTGATATTTTTAAGGACGGCAGTTGCCGATTGTAGGGAAACTTCGTATTCGGTAGAATTCCCACCGAAAATTACAGCGATTTTTTGCTTTTTCATTTTATAGCCTCCTTTTGGGCCATATCCGAAAAGCAGCATAATGTTTGCTAAAAGCTATATGGCCGAAATAGATCAAGTTGTACTTTTAATCCAGCGATTCCACTTCGATGTTATCAGGCAGGGAGTAAGCAATCTCGCACTGGTTGGTATACAGTTCTCTTTGCGTATGCTCGCCAGTTTCTTGATCGGTTTCCTCACGGCAGACAACAGAAACCTGATAGATTTTTTCATTCCGTTTTATATAGGAAACAGATGAATTAAAGACGGTATACTCTGTATTTACCGGGCGTTGCGATAAAATTTCCCCGTACATATAGTTGTCGTCAAAGTGAATGGCAATTTGAAAGGTGTTATCCGTATCATTCCGGACTTTTAAGTCCAACCAGCCTTCGCTGACGGTAGCATCCGTTCCACACGGTAGATCTTCTGTTGTAGATGGGAAAGATTCAGCAGCGTGTCCGTGCCTTTCCACAATGGTCATTGGGGTGTGTAAAAACAGCCAAAACAGCATATTGCTTAATTGGCATAAGCCCCCGCCGTAAGAGCCAACTATTTTTCCATTCACTAAATTCAAACCATCTTTATACCGTGTATAACGGTCAGCATGACGAGTGAGCCAGAAAAAAGAAAATGTTTCATTGGGAGCGATCACAAGTTTATCCATTGTTTTTGCGGCTAATTGCAGATTGTGTACCTTGTTATACTGAAACTGAATATCAAAGCCACTGTTCTCATTTACCATCAACGCAGAGGTTTCAAATACCACGTTTGGAAAAAGGCTTTCTGAAATTTTATCTGCATACACATTCTTATCAAATTTCATTTTTAGATAGCAGCACTGCTTTTTTTGCCATCTACGAAGTGGTAGCAGGAACGGAAACATCTCCGTTAATCTCTTCCTTGCCATTACTATCGCCCCTTTGGAATATACGCAAAGCAAAAACACTCTTGCTTTGGCACAATTATTGTACCAATAACAAGAGTGTTATTTATCTGTTTGCTCTCAAGGTATTCTACTGTTTTTCTACGGAAATTCTTACGATTTTCCTACGAGGCGGGCAACGTAACGGTAAACTCGATCAAATCATTTTCGCTGCTGGCAGTAATCGTGCCGTGATGAAGTTCGATGATTCGTTTAGATATGGCAAGCCCCAAACCAGCTCCACCGCTGCTTGTGCTTCGGGATATATCCAACCTATAGAATTGTTCAAAGATTCGTTCCAGATTTTCTTTTGAAATCGTATCGCCATGATTGATGAATTTAATCACTACATCATCATTTTGCCGAACAACTGTAACGTTGACTTCTGTGTCCGGATAACTATAAATGACAGCGTTTCGCAAGAGATTATCGAATGCGCGCTGAATTTTATTAGCGTCACAGCGCAACATCAGATCGTCGGGAATTTGTAAATTACAGGTCAAATTTTTTTCTTTCAGCATGGGCTTGAATTCATAGGCAAGCTGTTCCAATAAACGCGTCAAATTGATTTTGCTATATTGCAGTGAAATATCGGTCAGATTAAACCGCGCAATATCGAAAAATTCATTGATTAAATCTTCCAGCCGCTCTGCCTTTTCTAAAGAGATCGAAAGATATCTCTCCTGTAAATCTTCCGAAATGTGTCGCTCATCCCGAAGCAAATTTAAGTAGCCGATGACAGAAGCGAGCGGTGTTTTCAAATCATGAGCAAGGTATAAAATCAGATCATTCTTTCTGGCTGTTTCCTCCTTCAAAATCTGCTCGTGGCTTCTCATCTGTGCTTTGATTTCGGACATTTGTGCAGCGATGTCTCCGTAGTTTTCCGGGAAAATATCGGCTGCGTCTTTTTCTGAAAGAATATAATCATGCAGCATTTTCCCGATCTCTTTTGTGTTTTTTCTTACTCTGGACTTAGCATACAGATGAGATGCCAATATTACGACAAGTATTTCGATAAAGAGAATAGCTATTACTACAACAAAAAGCAGTTGTTTTAACATATCCCAGTTTGGGCGCTGAATAATACCTACCTTTCCCACATCGGGGATATACTCCTCATAGGTTGTTATAAAGTTATTGGCAAGCCAGTCCACCACCATTCCATTCAGAACAATATCAAAAAACCAAAATATTATGAGAACAGCCAAAATGATGCCAAGGGAAATTGTAATAATACGGAGCGGCTTTTTTGATTTACTACTCGATTTCATATCCAACCCCCCAAACGGTTTTAATAAATTTGGGCTTTTTAGCTGGCTCATTCATTTTTTCCCTGAGTCGCCCAATATGTGCCATCACGGTATTGTTGTTGTTCAAATACTTTTCCTTCCATACAGCTTCGAACAGTTCTTCTGACGGTACGACCTTTCCCTGATGTTCGCATAAATACCAAAGAATCGAAAACTCTATAGGCGTCAACTGCAATTCTTTTCCAAACAAAAAGCACTTATGGCTATCCTTGTTGATGATCAATCCTCTAATATCATACTCGCTCTTTTCGGCAGGCTGAATCTGTGCAGGATTATTGTACCGTTGATAACGCCTCAACTGCGTTTTCACTCGCGCAACAACTTCTAAAGGATTAAAAGGCTTGGTAATGTAGTCATCAGCACCGATGGTAAGCCCCATTATTTTTTCTCCATCTTCAACTTTGGCTGTCAGCATAATAACCGGAAAGTAAAATTTTTCCCGGATCTTCTGGCAGATACGAAACCCGTCAATATCAGGAAGCATAATGTCCAGTATAGCCAAGTCGATCTCTGTTTCTTCGACACATTTCAAAGCGTCGGCGCCATTATAGAATTTATATACAGTGTAGTTTTCATTTTTTAGATAGACCTCGAGTAAATCGGCTATCTCTCTTTCATCATCTACTACTAAAATTTTTTCGCTCATCTTATTGCTCCTTATGTTCAGGTACAGCTTCCATAATATCGCCAAAATCGCATTGCAGATACTCGCATATATCCAGCAGAACAGGAAGTGTAACATTTTGATTTTTACTGAGTTTGGCAAATGTACTTTTACTTGCTCCAACTGCTTCTCGGAGTTGGCTCTTTTTCATTTCTTTGTCTATCAGTAATTTCCAAAGTTTATTATAGCTGACCCTCATATCCACGCCTCCGATCAAATGTAGTGATTGCATTATAGCACATTATAACCAGTTACGCAATTGTTTAGTCTGTATTTAAAGACTTTTAGTTTATAAACTATGTACCAAGCCGCCTGTAATCACAAGCGGCTGGTTTCTTTTTGGCTGGTTAATAAGCCGGTACACCGTACCCGTAAATCTCGTAATATCCGATAGGATAGCTGTTTTGGCGGCACTCGTCGCCAGAATTACCCTCGACAGTGTAGACACGGCCATCCTCGACCTTTTGAACAATACCCACATGGTCGGATAGCCCGTCCTGCCCATTTTCATCATCCCAGTCGAAGAAGATAATGTCGCCGGGACGCGGCTCGTAGCTGTTATCCTGCCAAAGCCCGCGCTCCTTAAACCACTCGGAACCTTGCACACAGCCCGCAAACTTGGGGATAATACCATTTTCGATATATCCGCATTCATTCGCGCACCACGAAACGAAACACGCGCACCACTCCACACGGGAATTAAATCCGTACCACGACCAATAAGGCTCGCCGCCGATATTCCCGATCTGTGAAAGCGCCACCGAAACGATTTCTCCATCGCTGCCGGTAATTCCATACAGCACGCTCGTCCACAGGGAATTGTTTTCGTCTGCCAGCAATTCCGCAAGCTGCTCTTTTTGATCTTCGCTAAAGCCATACTGTGCTGCCATCTCATCGGCTGTCTTATGAGAAACGGTAATATATAAATAGGTGTGTGTGACGGTAACTTCTGTCTCCACAATATTCCCGTTCCCATCGTCACTTTCTTGAATCACCGTTTCCGTCTTGGTATCCGTGCTGGAGGATATGGCGTTCATCTCCCAAAATATATCTTTGAGAATCTGTTTCTTGGAGTCGTCCATTGTGGCAACTTCCTGCGCGTTATCCGGGTCGTTGGTGGTTTTCACCGCATAAACTGCCAGTACCTCTTTCCAGACTGCGCGGGAGCCGGACATTTCCAGCACATCATAGGTGTGGGAAGCCTTGATTTCGTCCAACTTGTCTTGGTACTCGGTGTTGATCTCCTGAACAACCCCTTGCATAGTCATGCCGCTTCCGCTATCTTCACTGGAGAAAAAGATGCCAAAACAGGAGCCAATAATCATAGCAATCAGGCAGATAATGATAATCACCACCACAGCAATCCAGCCCCCAGCGGCAATAGCAGCAATCAGCGCCTTTGTCCCGGCAATAATCGCTTTCACCGCCAGAGCGATTGCTTTGGCAACGGCCTTTGCTGTAACTGCTGCGGCTTTTGCGGCTGCACGGGCAGCATGAGCCGCAGCCCTTGCCGCCCGCGCGGTGGCCTGTGCTGTTTTCTGCGCCGCTTTTGCCGCCTGTTGGGTGGTCTTGATCGTGGTCTTGGCGGTACGCTCTGCGGTTTTTACCGTTTTCCGGGCAGTCTTTACCGTACCTTTGGCGGTGGATTTTGCAGTCTGCTTGATGGTTTTGCCGCCCCGGTCTACGGTTTTAATGGTTTTCTCGGCGTTGCCGGTTGTACGCCGGATACTTTCAGCCGCTTTGCGCTGCACTTGTTTTTTGGGCTGGTTGACCGCCCGTTTTTCAAAGTAATCTTTTGCTTTGGAAATGTTCTCTTTGGTGGTCTGTACACCTTTGCGGCCTTGACGGTCAAGTTCGCGCACAGCCTTATGCGCTGAATCCAAACCACCTGAAACGCGGCCAGCCGCATATTCTTCGGGCGAATCCTCCTGCGGCGCGGCGCTGTGTTCCGCCTTTTCCTTTGTGCGGATATAGGCGTTTTTCATTCGCTGGGCGGCAGTAGCCGACTTGTCAATGGCTTTTACCGTCCCTTTGGCAACGTCTTTCACCTTAATATCCGGCATTTATCTCACCTCCAGTCTGCGCTGCGCTAATTCCTCCTTTAATGCGGAAAAGAAAGCACGGGTGCAAAGTTTTCCGCCCCGTGCTTCCCACTCCTTTTCAAATTCAAACCGCCATGCCAGTTCCCGGACGGAATAATCCTTGCGGAATTGCCGCCATGTGGCCTCATCCCATGTTTGAAGCTGTTGCCACAAATCAGGAAAATGTTTATACAGATTCCGTAATCCTTTTAATCCCTGCAAGGGGCAGCACCAGCAGGAAACGCGGTCAAACAATTCATATAAACCACCCCAAGAAAAGCCCCGCTCATAGCAGTAGGCAAGGCAGTCCTGTTCCGTCATGCCCCATTCTACAAGCGGGTAGCGTTTTTCTTTTATTCGTTCCGTTTCATCGGCGGCAACGCCAACATATTCAATCAGGGTATAGCTTTCTCGCAGCTTTTTCAGATAGTCGTTGATAATACGGATTTTCAGCATTCCTGTACACCATCGGTTACGCGGCCCCGGCCAGCTCATACCGTCGAATTGATCCAGCAACGAATTTTTTCGTTTCGGGTGATACTCAAAAAAGTAATACTCGAAATCGCGGGACGCTTTTAGCCGGATAATCTCTTTGCCAGTGTAATTCTCTAACCGATTTAGATGGTCGTACATCTGTGGGAATTCAAGCCCGGTGTCACAGTATAGAATTAAATCTACAGGCCGATTTTCTTCTAACAGCCGCAACAGCATGGCTGTTGAATCCTTGCCGCCCGAGAGAGAAACAATATATTTTTCAGGCTTCATTCCCGGCCACCTCCGCCTGTGGGGAAGCAACCTTTTTTGCTACGACGACCATCCGCCCGTTAGTTTGCGAATATTCACAAGTGGAAAGCGTAATCAGCTTGTCGCCATACGCGGCGGAAACGCCGGTATCGTATAGCGAAAGCTCCTTGCACTTGGCAACATACTCGTCAAAGGCGGCTTCGCTCTCCGCATTGACAAAATGGTAATACTTAAAGCCGGATTCTGAGTAGGCCACCGTCTTAAAGGCCGCAATTACCTCGTATTCGCCATAACCGCCCAGCGTGTCAAAATAAATCGTCTTATGCTCCCGGTAGAAATCCTCGTCCGCATATTTGCACAGGTCGGAAAACATACTGCCATTGTTCATGTGATGTCCGTAAAGCACCATATTGTCGGAAATATCCGCGTCGCAGTTTTCCGCCGCGTAGGGAACGCCATAGTTGCTATACGATTTGTCAAAAGCGTGTTTCAGGTAGAAATCGGGGTCGTCCTTGGTCTGCATGACGGGATAATCAATCCGTGTTCCGGGAATGGAAATCCAGCCGATCAGGTCGTCGTTCTGTGCGAACACCTCCGCATACTTTTCAAAGGCGGTCATTTCCGGCTCTGCGGCTTCCGCGTTTTCCGGCTCCTCTGGCGCGGAATCCTCGACGACCAGCGCGGCCACCTGTTCAAAGGCTTCGGCGCTCTGCTTCTGGTCGTGGTATTCCCGGAACAGCATAATGCTGGAGAAAAGGAAAAGGGCGGCGCAAAACGCCGCCCCCGCAATCATCAATTTTCTTTTCATGGATATAGCCCTCCTGCTTTACCGCGCCTGTTCCTTGGAAACGGGCACTTTGGCTTTTTCAGAATGTTCGGTTTTAAGCTGGCGCAGTTCGGATTTGACCGATTGTTTCTGTTCCTCCGGCTCCTTGCCGCGCTGCGCCTTTTCCATCAGCTTATCCGCACCGCGCGCCATTTTGGAAAACGCAGTGCCGCAGGATTCAAGAACGCCCCGCAGTTTGGCAAGCACGCCCTTATTCGCTTCCAGAATCCCGTTCTGCTTTGCCGGTCTGCCCAAAAAGGCGCGTCCGGCGTTTTTCATGTGTCCGCCCACTTCGTGAAGTTCCTTGCGGATCACGTCAATCTGCCCGGCGTACTGGCGCATAGACTGCGCTGCATGGGAAAAGCCGCTTTTGATTTTGGAAAGGGCGGCGGGAATCTGCATACCCTCGACAGCCTGTACCAGCGCCGATTTGCCTTTTTCCTTAAAGGCTTTCACCGCCGCCCCAGCGGATTCCACCACCTTGCCCTTGGCCACGGAAACCATTGTCCCGACCTGTAGGATTTTATCCTCCGCTTTGGTAACGATTTTGGCACACTTGGCGCGGATTCCCTTGTCATGCAGAAGATTTACCTCCGCGTGCATTTCCTGAATCTCGTTCATCATCACAGACAGGTTGTATTCCATGCTCTCGATATATCCCACAAGGGATTGCACGTCCTCTTTCTGCTTGTGCAGCCCGTTTTTCTCCAGCACCTCATACAAATCAAGGATTTGCGGGTGGACGTTCAAACTAATGGATTGCGTTTCCATTTACAGCACCTCCAAATACACCCTCGCCGGGCTTAGTCGTCATAAGCTGATATAATTTCGTGTTCTTGGGGAATCGGTTGATAAAGGGGACAAGGGCGCTGCCATACTTGATGAGGCCGCAGCCCGCGTCCGCATTGGTAACGTAGCTCATCTGTTCGTCGGAAATATTCAGCAGCTTTGCCAGCTTCGCACGGTCGGACGCTGCCTGATTGAGCATGACCACAAACTCCGAATTGGAAAGCATGGTGCTGGCCTGCACCGAATCCAAAAGGTACTCCACATTCTGCGTGATTGCGGTTGGATATGCGCCGCGCTTTCTAAACTGCCGCCATGCGGAATTGAAGAAAATGCCGCTTTGCTCGTTCTCAAACACCACATGGAATTCATCAATAAAAACGTGGGTGCGCTTGCCCTTTTTCCAGTTGAGGGTAACACGGTTGAGAATCGTATCGGTGATAACCAACAGGCCAGTGGGCTTTAGCTGCGCGCCGAGGCTGCGGATGTCGAATACCACAATCCGCTTATCCAAATCCACGGTGCTCTCATGGCCGAAGATGTCAAGAGAACCTTTGGTGAACAGTTCCAGCGAAAGGGCGATTTCCTTTGCCTTATCCTCCGGCTGTTCCAGAATCTTATCCCGCAGATCGCACAGAGTCGCAACCGTGCCTTTCTGCTGCGCCTCCTGATATACCAGCGCGGTGCAGCGGTCAATGATGGATTTCTGCTGCGGCCCCACACCGTTTTTATCAATCTGCTCCACCAGCGACATGACAAACTGCGACTTCTCCACAATGGGGTTGTTTTCGCCATATCCGTCTACCATATACATGGCGTTCAGCCGGTCTTTTCCGCCCGCCGCCATACGGATAATGGTGGAAATATCACCGCCCAGCGCCTGTACAAGCGGGGCAAATTCGCCCTCCGGATCGCAGATCAAAATATCATCGTCGGTGTTCAGGATTAAAAAGGTGATAAGCTCTTTCGCACAAAATGATTTTCCCGATCCGGGAACACCAAGCAAAAAGGCCGACTGGTTCAGGAGATTCGCCTTGTTGCACATGATAAGGTTGTGGGAAATGGCGTTTTCCCCGTAGTAAATCCCACCGCTATCCCGGATTTCCTGTACTTTGAAAGGAATAAATACCGCAAGGGATTCTGTGGTAAGGGTACGGAAAGCATTGATCTTCCGTGCGCCGATAGGAAGCACGGTATTCAGCCCATCAAGCTGCTGGAATTTGAGGGTGGCAAGCTGACACATATGCTTTCTCGCGACTGAAAGCACCGCTTCGGTGTCGCTGTCAAGCTGCTCCTTGCTGTCGGCGCAAAGCGCCATTGTAATCAAGCCGAACATCATGCGCTGGTCGCGGGTAGTAAGGTCGTCGAGGAATTCTTTGGATTCCTTGCGCTGGAGTTCCATGTCGTAGGGAATCACCGCCGAAAAATTGTTGTTGGCGTTTTGGCGGCGCTGCCAGTTGGTAATGTTCGTTTCCACGCCCAACAACCTGTTCTCGACCTCCCGCACCGCTTCATCGGTGGGGACGGGAACCACGTCAATCGACAACATCATATTGCGGTTAAAATCCGTCAGTTCCGTCACCATGCTGTCCTTAATATACGAAGCATAATCTTTAAGGAACAGCACCCGGCAAAACTTTTCGCCCAGCTTCAGATAATCACTGTTTTTCTCAATGGAGTCCGGGCAGATATAGTCGCGGAAATCATGCCCTTTTTTCATCATGTCCTGCGGGTCAAAGTGAAAAGCCGCTTCCTCGCCCTGCCGGTAGAAATCGTGGAGGACGCGCAGCTTTTCCTCCGCGTCCAGCTCGGTGCATTTGGAACCGAGGGCGGAGAAATGGGAAATAAGGTCGGCTCCCACGCGGGCAAAATACGCCCGGGCTTCTTCAATATCCTTTTTCACTACCGATATGGTGAGGTATTTTTCCTGCACAATCCCATTCGCGCCGGTTGCCTTGTCCAGCAGCATTTGGTTGTATTCCCTGCGGTATTCGTCCCGGAAGTCGCCGCGCAGGGGCATGAGGATAGATTGCTCAAAGTTGGCTTTATTCAAGCGCCGGTTGTTGATGGTGATTTTGGTAGTCGCGCCGGAATCCAGGCTGTTGAGCAGTTCGGAATAGGTTAAAAACATACTCTCCTTATCCTCGCGGCTGGCGACAAGGTAATTGATGTCGGTAAACTTATACGTCTTGGCAAACTTGCCGCCGGTCAAAAAAATACCGTCCTTCCAGATTCGGCGGACGGGGATCACATCCTGCACTTTCCGGGGGACAGTGTATCGTTCCTTATCCTGCTTGAACAGGTTTTTCAGGGTTTTAATCATGCTTGGCCTCCTTTCGCGCGATATTGCGCTTTTTCCTGCCGCGCGCTGCCGGTGCGCCGCCTTTTTCGCGGCTTTCAATGGTATCTTTCAGGGCTTCGTAGTACAGATTTGAGGATTCAAACCGGATTTCTTTCGGCTCGATGATTTCAGAACGCAGCCACGCCCAGATAAACTGCTCAGCGGTCATCCCGTGGTAGGTGATGAAGCCCAGCACCGCAAAGGGGGCAGCGCCGAGAATGCACATCCACGAAAGGGTTTCTATCCCGAAATACGGGCGCAGGATAAAATAAAGGCCCACAGCTACGCCGCAGGCCAGAACAGAAAAGATAAACTGCCGCATACTCAAACCGAAAAACATGGATTCGGTATAGTTGCGGATTTCACGGTTGATTTTGACTTCCAATAGAGGTTTCCTCCTTTACTCGGTATTCCCGCGCCAATGCCTGCAAGCGTTCTTTCAGGCAGCAGCAAGATTCTACCATACAGCCCCTGCGTTTACCGCCATAGTAAAGGCAGTATTCACAGGCGCAATCTTTTACGGTATAGCCGGTAAACCGGCCATAAATTCTTGTATTCGGCCCCATAGCTTCAACGCTCCCTGTCGCGCTTCTTTTTCTGCTGCCGGTTGCCGATCTCGCCGGGGGCAAGATACAGCTTCCCGTCATGCTCGGCGGTGTGGGTGGGGTAGCCCATAATTTTCAAGGCTTTCTGCACCTGAAGCGTGTGTTCCGGCTTCGGCTGGCAGACGCCGATGTGCAGATACATTTGGAAATCGTCATACCAAGGCTGGTTTTCAAAATTATCCGCACGGAAAAACGGGTCTTCCGTAATCTCCGTAAGCGGCTTGTTCAGAATGTCGTCCATACAGTCCCTCCTTTATAAGCCCATCATTTCGCGTACAATCCTGTCGGCCATTTTTACGCTGCCAACAAGGATTAACATATTAAAGACCAGTTCGCCCACATACGACCAAACCTGCGTTACCGCCGCCGCGTTGGGGTCAACTGCCGGTGGAGAAGCGGCGAACAGGGAAAAGATGATGCAGGCAAGCACGATAATCGCACCCTCCAAGCAAACCGCCGCATAGGATTTGATAAAGCTCTTGCCGACGTTCTGTGACGGTTCCCCCGCAAAAGCGGAGAGAGGGACGGGGGCGATAGCGGTATAAAGAAATAATTTGAAAAAACGCCCGTACACGGTCATAATCATGATAAAAGACAAAACCGTAATGAATAAGCCGCCAATCAGCGTCACCGCCCACAGGGGGATGGATTCAAAGAAGCCGCAGCTTTCAATGGCGGTTACGATTTCCTGCGGCAAGACGGTTTGCTGCGCCGAGCCGAAGCCCGCCGCATTCATTATGGTGCTGACAAGCCCCTGCACGATTTCAAACAGCGCCATCATAAGCTGCAAGCCATAGGTGACAACGCCTTTGGCAAGCGCGAAGCGGATAAATAATTTCAGAGCGTGTTCCGGCTTTTTCAATTCCGCAAAGCTCCCGCACGTTTTCACAACGCCTACGACAAAGAACAGCACTAAAAGCGCAAGGCCGATGGCCTGTACTGCACCGTGGATATTCACGATCACCGACCATATCGTCCCGCCTTTGAATTGCTGCGGGGATTGGGTAATAAGCTGCCAGATTTCCGCTAATTTTTCATTCCATGTGTTGAGGGCGTTTTCCAAGTTTTGTACGACCCAGTTATCACTCAAATCAATACCTCCTTTCGGGCAGAATCAGGGGCAGGCCGCAACCGGCCCGCCCCCAAACTGCCATATCGAATCAGCCCGTGATAAGGGTCAAAATTTCCTTCGCGAATGTGATGATGACGCCGCCGGCCAAGGTGAGAAAACCGTTGGCGCGCTGGCTCGGGTCATGGCTTTTCAGCGAAAGGCCGATCTGTACAATACCAAAGCCCAACAAAATCAGGCCGATGGCGCGAATCAGTCCGAAAATAAAATCGGAAAGGTTGTTGACGACAGTGAGGGGGTCGCTGGCTGCAAAGGCGGTAGTGGTAAAGCAGCAGCACATCAACACCATTGCTACATAAGCGGCAAAGACGCGCTTGCTCTTTTTGCCCATTGGCAGCTTGCGGGTTTCCTTGTCGTTCTTCTTATTCCAAAGTTTCATTTTGCTCGTCCTCCTTTTTAGTCTGGAAAATAGCTGCAATATCCTCGTCGGAGAGGATAGAAAGATTAGTTTCAGCTAACTGTTCGGGTGAAGTTTTGGGGAGGTTTTTCTCTCCAAAGGTAAGGGAAGCCACCGCGTTTTCTGTTCCTCCGTGCTGATAGGGCTTTCCTTTTCCGTCCGTGGTATATTTCACATAAGGGTGCTTTAACAGGTCGTATTTTTCATCAATCAAAGGACGCTCGCCTCGAATAAAAAGAAGCGCATAGCGGTTATCCAGCATACGCACTTCATCCGGTGTCATCAGTTCGCGTCCTGTAAGCTGGTTGTTTGTGGAATAGCTGCCGGAATGACCAGTGCTTTTGCCATAGGTGTCCAGCCAGAGGGTGGATTTTCCGAGATAGCTTTCGGAGATCAGCTTGTGGGTGGACGTTTCATTTCCTCCAAGGTAGAGAAATTCATCACAGTTACCCATAATGGATTCCCATTGCTTTTCGTACAACGCCTTTAACTGGGCGATGTTCTGAATAATAATGGAAACGCTGATGTTCCGCGATCTCATGGTAGCCAGCAGTTTGTCAAAATCATCAGGCAAGGAGACGTTGGCAAATTCGTCCATCAAAAAATGCACCGGCACGGGTAAGCTGCCGCCATGTTTCCGATCAGCCGAATAGAAAAGCTGCTGAAAGGTACTGGCGTAGAGAAGGCTCACCAAAAAATTGAAGCTGCTGTCGTTGTCGGGAATCAAAGCAAACAAAGCCACTTTTCTTTCACCGAGGGAGGACAAATCCAATTCGTCCGTAGCGGTAAGCGCCGCCACTGATGACAAGTTGAATTTCTCCAAACGGGAAGCCAAGGTAATCTGAATGGATTTCAAGGTTTTTGCGCTGCCGGAACGGTAGTCCTTGTAATACTTCACCGCAATGTGGTCGGGATTCCGCATTTCAAGGCGCTCAAAGAGTTCGTCAAGCGGCGATTGATAGCTGTCGTCGTCCTCCCGTACCTCGCCCGCCCGCAGCATTTCCATCACCATCGGAAAGTTTTTCTCGTCCTCCGGCGCTTCGTAGTAAAGGTAAAATACCAGCGAAAGTAACAACATGGAAGCCGCAGTATCCCAAAACGGGTCGTTGGATTGCGACCCTTTGGGCGTGGTCGCCTTAAAGAGATTCGTCACCATTTTCTGCACGTCATTGTCGCTCTGAAGATAGGCAAAAGGATTGTAACAGTGGCTTTTCTCCATATTCAGGAGATCGACCACTTTAATCTCATAGCCCATCCGTGCCAGCAAACCGCCGCAGTCACGAAGCAGCTCCCCCTTACAGTCGAGTACAAAGTAGGAGGTATTTGCTTGGCAAAGGTTAACTTTGCCATAGAACCTACTCTTTCCCGCGCCACTTCCACCGCATACAAGGGTATTGAGCGTCCGGCGGTGCTTTCTTCCATCCAGCCCCATACGGACGTGCTGGGTGAAAATACGGTTTTTGAATTGGTCTTTGTCCCGGTATTTCTTGTTCACAGCCCGGGGATCGCCCCATTTTGCCGAGCCATGTTCTTCGCCCCTGCGATAATTGCGGCGGGTGGAGAGATAAATCCCGATCCCGATTCCATAGATGGCAATAAAAAGGAGGGCAGTTTTTACACTGTCCTCACACCACTCAATATGAAACGGGGCGCTCATTGCTGCCGGGAAATACTCGATAATCTCCGGAATCCCGCCCGATACGGCGGGCGCTACCAGCAGGGCAAGCCATACAACGGGAATCAGGCCAAACGCCCAGACCCAAACGCTGCTACCTTTCTCATCGGGCTTCATCGCGCCGCTTTCCTTTCTTGGGTGGGGCTTCAATGGTTTTCAGCAAAACGTCCTCCACAGCACCGGGGTCGCGCTTTTCTTCCAGCAAATCATTCCGCAGTTCATTCAGTGCGCGGATCATAATCCCATGTTCGTATGGGTCAAGGGTTAAAACAACCTTTTCTTGTTTCTCCATTTCATACCCTCCTTACCGTTCATGGTCGGTGCGGCTGTCCTTATTTTTGCCTTTTCCCTGATAGATCACCTTGGCCATACGGGAATTGATAGAGTCCATTGCGTTTTCCATATCCCTCAAATCTGCCTTAATGGTATCAATCTCTTTTCCAGCGAAAATGCCACCCAACTTACTGCAATCATAACTTTCCCGCGTGTCAATCCCATATTTCTTGCAAAGCATATACGACACGCAGAAGGCTTTGTTACCACAGTCCACGGGGGATTGCTCTGGGTTGACAGCCATAAGCTGCGCCTTAGCAAGTTCCTGCGATACGCACCGGAAAATGTCGTGGGCGTCCATACCCTTCTCCACAAAAATAGAGTTCTGCTCCGGCTGGTACATCGCGCCGCGCCGCCCGCCGGGAAGCTGCTCGACCACACGGATAGCGGCGGGGGATTTGTAGATCAGGGCTTTCAGCAAAAGGCGCTCATCCAAAGCAATCTTGGGCTGCTCCTGTCCCTGCGCGGTGGTCTGCGAAATGTCGTAAACCTCCTTGGCGTAGTAATTCTGTCCTGTTGACCCATCCTTGCGCCGGTAGGTGTTTCCCGGCTCCAGAATGATAATGGGGTTGTTTTTCTCGGTTTTCAGGATTTCCACGTCCAGATTCTCCCAGTATCTGTAGTTTCCAAGCTGCGTAGCGCCGGGGCATTTCTCGTGAATCAACAGGGCATTGCGGGCAGAATAGCGGTCAAAGTGCCCGTGGGTATCGAGATAGCCCTGTACGTCGCCCTTGCCCTCTGAAAAATCATGGAAAATCCTATCCAGCGTGGCGTAGGCTTCTTTGCGTTGCTTCTGCTCCTTGATTTGCCACCATTCCAGCTTCCTTTGAGACTTTTCCTGCGCCGGGGCTTCCCGCTCGGCAGGCTGCTCCAAAATATCGTCAAAATCATTCATCGTGCATCATCTCTCCTTTGATTTGGATTTCCGCTTTTTAGGCGGCTGTTTATGAGCGGAGGTTTTCTGCGCGGCCCTTTTCGTCGGGGCAGCTTTATCCTCATGGGGCAGATCCGCTTCCTGCTTCCGCGCCGCCTGAATCTCTCGCAGTTCTTCCCGGACAGATTTCTTGGGCGGGTCAAAAGTACCCTCTGCGTGTCTGCTGCTGCTCTCGGAGGTAGGCGCGGACGGAGGGGATTTTTCCGCCGCCTTGGAAAAAGAATCCGTTTTCTCCGCCGATGGATTTTCCGGTTGACTCTTTTCCTTTTGCGCGGGCTTTTCAAGCATTTCGTCCACCAGCTTATCCTCCTCGCTCTTTTGCGGGGCTGCTTGCTCAGGCGGAGACTGCTCATCGCTGCGCGATTCTCTGGATTTCTCAATCTCGCTCTTAATGGAGGCGGTATTTTCCGCAACCAGCTTGAATTTCTCAACAATTCGGTTAGCGCGTCCTGCATCATCCTCGAATACCAAAATATCGATGGTATCGTCGCCCTTTTTGATGGGGATGGGGGCGTACAGAATCCCATAACTCTTGGCCTGCCGCGCAAATTCAGGGCAATCTTCCTTTTTGACCGTGTAAATCGTCATAGGGCGCTGCTGGCGCAGCATGGTTTCAATGCGCGCCTTACCCTTGGTTTTCTTTTGGTCTTTCAAAACCGTGTACAGGGCGGCGGCAACATTCTTTGCCGCCGATCCGGTGATCTTTAAGGCAAATTCAGCACCTTCAAGGCTCATTCGCACGATTTGTTCCGCCGCGTCGCCTGAATTGTACATCTTGCTCTCGCTCCTTTCCTTGGGATTTTTCTCCTTCCCGGGCAGCTTTCATCTTATCCTGAATCACTCGGGAGCGTACTGCAATGTCCTCACACAGCTTGACTTCCCGCCGCAATTCTTTCAACTGCCCGGATAATGCGGATATTTCCGCTTTGATTTCAGCCTGTTTTTCTTCGTCCTGCATAACGGGCTTGGTACGCAGCTTGCGGTAAAGCACCTTGCGGCTGCTTACCACCTCCTGTATCCGGTTTTCCACACCGGATCGAAAAGCCGAAAGCTGTTCGGTTGTGTCAATATGGTGCTTTGCCAGCAGCCGCACCTCGTCGGAAAGTTCCTTTGCCCGTATCAAATCCTCCCGATAGGAGAATGGAAGCTGTCGGCGCTGCGGTGGCTTGTGCTTTGGAAAAATCCCAAGCAGATAGCAGTAGTGGAAATACAGGGCGCGAAAACCGGTGGCTTTTTTCGTCTTGGTTAAGCTGCCTTTCAGCCGATAGCGTTTTTCTTCCGCTCCCCGGCTTGACGCGGGGCGCTCGGGGCGTGTTTGCGCTAAAATCCGTTTACGGATTCCCTCGATGGTATATCCCTCGCCCAAATTGCGGGCAAGCCGGAAAAAGCGTTCCTTGCCCTGTGGCCGCACCGAAATATCCTTGCCGGTCTTGATTTCATACCCCATTTCTTTGAGGGCATGAAAAAACTGCCTCTCCGTCATAGATCGCCGGATGGCAGTATCTACATCATTTTTTATCAAGCCGCGCCATGTGGGGCGGCCTTCTTGTTCCGCCCGCCATTCTCCATAATGCTTGGATTTCCCGCGTTTGGGATTTTCAATGACAGACAGCCCATACTCGCGGCAAAGCCTGTCGGATTCTTTTTGCATATCATAGTAATCCTTTTCACTGCGGTAAAACTTGATTCCGTCAATAAAGGAAACAGTATTGAGGACGAAGTGGTTGTGCAGATGGTTTTCTTTATCCAAATGCGTAGCTACAAGCACCTGATAACGCTCGCCCCATAGCTTTTTTGCCAGCCGCAAGCCGATCTCGTGCGCCATTTCCGGCGTGGCCTCCCCGGGGGCAAAGGATTGATACCCGTGGTAGGCCACCACGCCGCCCTCCTTGCCGAAACGCTTTTTGACCGCGATCATCTCGTCGCGTGCTGTCGTAGGGGTGCAGTTTACACCGGAAATAAATCGCTGCATGATTTCCGCACCCTCGTCGTCCACGTTGATTTTCTCCGTTTTTTCCTCCTGCACCGCATATTCAATCACGTCGGAAAGCCCTTGTGTGTCTCGTTCCGTCATATCCGGTTTTTCGTAAAAGGCGGGATTTTCCGTCTTATCGGGATTTTCTACATATACAACAAGTTTACCGAGCCAGCCATGCACCCGCCAAATCGACGTGGTAGCCATTGCCGCCTACGCCATCTGCCGAGGCAAAATAACCGCCTCCGTAATATCGCGGACGACCTTTTCAAATTGGCGCACAGCCGCGTCGTAGCGCGGCACGTCAATCACATTCAGCACATGGGCTTTCTGCGCGATCTGATTCAGGTTATTTCCGACCATGTGCAGTTCGCGCATAAAGTCAAAATATTCGGGCGGGGGCGCGTCCTGTGGGACGACCCCGTTGATGAGGTGGCGCAAATACGCTTCGCGGGAAATCCGGCTTTTCTTGACCTTCTTGTTTAAGGCTTCGGCTTCCTTGCGGTTAAGCCGCACTTTGATTTCAATATTTCTGTTATTCATGGTTTTCCTCCTTTCGGACGCGGTTGATTTGAATGAGGCACATCACAGTAATTCCAACCAGCCCGCCGAGCAGAAAACCGATGAGGAAAAATAGCAGTTCATGCATATAAAATTCATCCTTTCCATGTGGGGGTTTCAGGGGGTGCGCCCCTGACAAGCTGTCCTTTGTCCCCAAAGGACGATGCTTGCTGGTACATATACATTCCATTCCCCTCCGGGGAATCCCTTACCGGCAAAAAGTAATCAGCGTTCCTGATCGCGGCTGCGGGTGTGCCGCTTGGCCTTGAAATCCACACCGGTAAAGTTATCTGCGTCAAGGATATATTCCTGATTGCGCCAGTTATCGGAAACCATCTGCTCGGCCTCCATTTGGCTTTCGGCCTCCACGGTAACAGTCATTTTCAGCGTCTCGGTGATCGTAACGTCGTATTCTTTCATCGTTCTTTCGTCCTTTCCTTGGGCTTCTGAATGGGAATCCCCAGTCGGTGGCAAAGATAGTCGTTTACGTCTTTGCCCCACGGCGGGGGGCGGTTTTTCACCTCATACTCCTTTGGCAAAATGGTTTGAATCGCCTTTGCTGCCAGCCTGCCGGGGCCATCGTTGTCGAGGTGGAGGGCAACAGTTTTGATGTGCGGATAGTCCTCCAAATACTGGGTAAGGGCTGCGGGCAGCTTGCTTTCCTCAATCACTTTTTTCGGCTGATACACACCGGCCAAAGAGAGAAGATTAAGCTGCCGCCAGTCGCCGCCGAGCTTTTCGTACAGTGTGGCGTAAGAAAGCAAATCGATCGCAGATTCAAACAGGTGTACCGTGCTGTTTTTTGGATTTACCGGCAAGGCAAACGAGTAGTGCTTGTCGCTGCCATTGACGTCGCCATGAAAACGGGTGTCGTAAATCCCTCGCTGGCAGGCAAACCGCGCTTTGCCCTGTTTGTCGAAGCCTACGAAAACCACATTATGATAGGGATTGCTCTCATACAGCCGCCCGGTAGAAATACAAAAGGAGATCAGCTCCGGTGAAATGCCGCGCTTTTCCAAATAAGAAGCTGCATATTCCGCGTAGCGGTATTTTTCCGGCAACAGCAGCGTCTTGGGCTTTTCCTTGACTTCGCTGGAAACAACAACAGGCGGCTTTGCCGCCGCCTGTCCTACGATTCGTTCCATTGCTTCAAGGAAAGAATACCCATTCACTTTGATGAGATAATCCAATGCCGACTTGCCACCGATTCCCTGTGAAAACCAGCACCATTTCCCGTTGGAAATCCGTAAGCTGTCATGGGTTTTGGTGCAGTAAACATTGCCGGATACATGGACAAGTTCCTGCGGCTCATAGTTCTGCAAATAGGTCAATAAATCCAGCTTTTTGGTTTCTGCAACCACATCAGGATCGTAAAAAGGCATAAAAAAAGAAAGCCCCCTCTACATAGCCATAAAATAGCTGCCCATGAAGGGCAACCGACTATGTAAAGGGGGCTTAATCACTGATATGTAAAAGCGGCGTGGGGTTCTCCACGCCGCCAAACGGATTATTCGTTTTTCAGAGCGCCGATCTTTTGCAGATAGGCAAATCCATCGGTATGTCCCCGAAAATAGATGTGTTCCCGTTCCATATTGTCTGCCTTCATATACAGGCGGAAAAAGGCTGTGAGTATTTCATGTTCCTCGCCGGTAAGATTAACCGCGCCTTTTCCTTCCAGCAGTTGCATAATAAAGGGATTTTGCTTTTTCATTTCTTCCATTTGTTGTTTCAAAGCCTTATATGGAGGGCTGTTTTTCCATAAATCCATAACAATGTCGCTATCAACCTCGCTGAACTGCTTGGAAATGCGTTCCGGCAAGGGCATATAGTTGCTGTCCATTGAAGATCACCTCTTATATTAAGTTTTAATGATACTATACCCACTCTCCAAAACAATATCAAATGTGCGATTTTTGCTTTTGCTTGGCTTATATCCGTATAGTACGGATATAGATTATTATAATATGCCGCGCCCGTGGTTACAATAGGATGTGTGAATATTTAGGGAACAGGAGGTGCGGTATGGAACTGGATTATAAGGCCATCGGGAAGCGGATTAAAATCGCCCGGATTAAAGCCGATCTGACGCAGGAGCGTCTGGCCGAGCGCATAGAAATTTCACCTACGCACCTGAGCAATATTGAAACCGGAACTACTCGCGTGAGTTTGAGTACCATTATCAGTATTGCAAATGCTTTATCCGTTACAAGTGACGATTTACTCTGTGATAATATTATAATGGCGAAAGTGCCATTTGAAAAGGATATAGCCGCCTTGCTGGAAGATTGCGACGAATACGAAATCCGTATCGTTAAGGATATAATTTCATCATTAAAGGATACTTTGCGTAGGGATTCCAAACTGCGCCAATCGGTAAGCGGGAAAACAGAATAAAGTTAAAGAAATATAAAAAGCTCCCTCTTTTCATAGCCATAAATAGCTGCTTGAATAATCGACTGGCTATGTAAAGAGGGAGCAATTTTTTATTGCGGAGTTCTGAAAAAACTAAAGTCATTTATCAAAGTCCCGGGATTTCAACCTTCAAAAGGAAAAGCGCGGCTACTGCCAAAATCCACGGAAGAAAGATGATCGGAAAAAGAAGGAGACCTTTATGGCTTTCCCAATGGTATTCGTCATATGAAAACACCCTGTTTGGACTATTCAAATAGTAGAGGCTCAACTTCAACGGCGGCGTCATGGGGTGCTTAAAATATGCTTTATATTGCTTTTCCTCGCCATTTATGGAATATTGATAAGTTGCATACCAGTTATAGCGGGCGACCTCCCCTGTGGGATGTTTTTTCAAAAGTGTTGCTTCAATCACATGATTCCTGCTTCTTGCAATATCACGTTTTCGCTCCCAACTTATCCGATACTGGATTTTTTTATAGAGTGGGATTGCCACTACATACCCCAAAATAAGGATTAGAAATACGACACCCCATTTGACCCAGTTGACGGGGTTGTCTGTAAACAGATCATAAAACGCTTCTTTGATTTCCACATCAAATTCTCCTCAAAACTGTTTTGAATACCTTTTTCTTATCTATTATATCTGTAAATTTGATAGAAAACAACTGTCTCATGATTTTATGTAAGAAAGCCGATAGAAAAACTATCGGCTTCCGGGTCACCGTTCCAGTCCCACAACTTTCCGTTCCGGCTGCTCGTCGCCCTCATCAGGGGCGCTGTCCAGCAGTTCCCGGTCTTTCTCGTCCATTTTCAGCAGCTTGGTGAGTTCGGCCAGCCGCTTGGACTTTTCCTGAAGCTCCTGTTCCCGGGGAAAAGGCTTTGCCGCGTCTGCTTTGGCTGCTTCCATTTGGGTTTTGGTATTTTCCAGCCTGTCGCGGTGTTCCTGCAAACGGTTTTCCAAACCATTCAGGGCATTATCCAACCGGGTGATGTTTCCGTGAATATCAGTGCCAAGGGAAGCAGTATGAGTAAGCTGCCCTTTCAAAGCCACGCGGTATTCTTTGGAAAATGCCTCATAAAAAAGCTGCATTTCAAAACCGCGATAAGAGCCGATGGAAACCGGGTCGGAATTGGTAAGCTGTTTGCAGGCTTCAATCAGCGCCTTACCAGCTTCGGCCTTTTCGGTGTAGATTGTACCGTGAATCTTCATGGGTGGGAAATCTTCTTTTTTGGCCGGTGTGTTTTCCTCCCGCCGCGCAATATCGGCGGTATAACCGGCGATACGCTCGTTTAACCGGCTGATTTCCTGTGGGTAGTATTTGAGGATTTTGTCCTCCAATTCATACTTTTGGCTTAAATGGCTGGCGTTAAGCATTTTCAGCTTGTTCACTTCGGTTTCCAAGTTGGCGTGTTCAATAATCATGGGGTTGCCGGTAGCCAACGCCTTAATCTCGTTGTAGGACAGCACCGCGTCGTCGATCTCCTGCATAACACGGGCGGGAGATTTGGAGGTAAATACCTGTGAAATAAATCGCTGTTTGTTCTCCACCATCTGATAAAGATAGCTGTCAAACGTCCCCTCTGTAACATAGCGGTAAATCTGTACTTCGGGATTTTGGTTGCCTTGCCGGATAATCCGCCCGCTTCGCTGCTCCAAATCGCGGGGACGCCACGGGCAATCCAAATCATGCAAAGCAATGAGTTTATCCTGTACGTTCGTACCAGCCCCCATTTTGAAAGTAGAACCAAGCAGAACACGGATTTTGCCCCGGCGTACTTTGGCGAACAATTCTTTTTTCTGTGCTTCATTGGTTGCGTCATGCACAAAGGCGATTTCTTCTTCGGGAATCCCACGGGCAATCAGCTTATTCCGTAAATCGTCATAGACATTTTGAAAATCAGTCATTGCAAATGTGCCCTCTTCTTTTTCCTCCATTTCAACCGGCCTGTTTTTGCCGGGGGTGGATAAATCGCAGAATACAAGCTGCGTCAAACGCTGTTCCTTGGTATCCTCCCATATCCGATAGATATTGCCCGCGCAGACGTTAACTTTGCTTCCCTCGAAATCCGGTAGCATGGGGTTAAGCAGTCGTTGATCCAGCGCCAGCTTGCGCCCATCGTTGGTAATGAGCAGCATATTGTCTACGGAGGGGTCAACCGCGCCGCTTCGTACCGCGTCGGCCCGATCAGCAAGGGAGGAAACCATGTCTTTCTGCATTTCACTGGGCTTGCAGACTACCGTCTCATAGTTGGCTTTCGGCACAGGGAGGTTGAGCATATCGGCGGTCTGAATATCGGCGACTTCCTTAAAAACCGACATCAATTCCGGTAGGTTATAAAAATTGGCAAATCGGGTTTTCTGCTGGAAGCCCTTGCCCTCCGGTTTGAGTTCCATTGACGTAACCGTTTCCCCAAACTGTGCAGCCCATGAATCAAAATGGGTAAGCTCCAAGCTCTCCAGCGTGTCGTATTGCAAATATCGCTGCATGGTGTACATCTCGGCCATCGAGTTGGAAACCGGCGTCCCCGTTGCAAAAACTACGCCCTTGTTGCCGGTGAGTTCGTCCAAATAGCGGCACTTCATATATAGATCAGAGGCTTTTAATGCCTCCGTCTGCGCTATGCCGCCCACATTCCGCATTTTGGTGTAGAGGTAGAGGTTCTTGAACATATCCGCCTCGTCGATAAACAGGCGGTCAACGCCCAGTTCCTCAAACGTCACCACGTCGTCCTTTCGGCTTTGATCGTTCAGCTTTTTCAGCTTGGCTTCAAGGCTTTTCTTGGATTTTTCCATCTGTTTGACGGTAAATCGGGAACCTTCCTGCCTTTTTGCCGCCGCAATCCCCGCGACCACTTCCGCAATCTGCTTCTTTAACATAGCTTGCTGGCGCTCGGTAGAAAGAGGGATTTTTTCAAACTGTGAATGTCCGATTATGATTCCGTCATAGTCGCCAGTGGCGATTCTCGCACAAAACTTTTTGCGGTTTTGCTTTTCAAAATCTTTCTTTGTCGCCATGAGGATATTAGCAGAGGGGTACAGCTCCAAAAAATCCGAAGCAAAATCCCCAATGATGTTGTTCGGCACCACAAACAGGGATTTGTTGGACAGGCCAAGCCGCTTTGCCTCCATTGCGGTGGCAATCATTTCGTAGGTCTTGCCAGCACCCACCACATGGCCGAACAAGGCGTTGCCGCCATAAATTGCCCGCGCCACAGCATTGCGCTGATGGGGGCGCAGCTTCTTCTCGGGATTCATGCCAGCGAATACAATATGGCTTCCGTCATATTCGCGGGGACGGATAGAATTAAACTTATCATTGTAGATCCGGCACAGCCTTTCACGACGGTTTGGCTCCGCCCAAATCCATTCCTGAAACTTTTGCTTGATGAGGTCTTGCTTATCCTGCGCGATGGCAGTCTCTTTTTTATTTAAGACACGCTGTTCCCGGCCATCTGCGTCCTGAAAGGTATCGAAAATCCGTACGTCCCGTAGATTCAGGGTATCCTCGATAATCTTGTAGGCGTTGATTCGCCCCGTGCCATAGGTGTTATAGCTTCGGATATTGCTGCGGTCAATGCTCTTTTCCGAGACATTCCATTCGCCGGTGACTTTGGAATAGCGAATATGAATGCGGTGCTGATACTGCCAAGGCGTTCCCAAGAGTTCAAAGGTGAAATCCTCGATGACATCTTCGGGAATCCACGTTGTACCAAGCCGCACACCAATTTCGCCTGCGGTCAAATCCTTTGGCTGTACTTTTTCCAGCGCCTCCACATTGATCGCATAGACCGGATCGCGCTCGGCTGCCCGCCTTGCGATTTTCAGCTTTTCCCGCACTCTGCCGGAGAGGTATTCATCGGCAGTTTGCCAACCGGCAAGTGGATCATCGCCGGATTCCGGGTCTTTGAAAATCACACCGGCAAGGTCGTGCTTAATCTGCTCGATTTTCTCGCTTCCACCCATGAGGCTTGCCATAAAGCCCAAATCCACACCGGCTTTTTCACCGATGGAAACCGCAAGGGCTTCGGAAGCGGTATCGACCCGGCTGACCGCAATATATGGCTTGATCGTGCGCTTGCTGAACATAGCAGCCTTGCGTTCCAAATTTCCACTTTCGTCCAGCACTTCAAGGGAACACAGGATAGGAAAGCTGCTATCCGGAGAAAAGGCGGTAGTGTTGGCGCGGCTGTTAATCAGCCCGTATTTCGCAGTAAAGCTATCATACAGGCGGTTAAGTTCCCGTTGCTCCCGTTCCACAATCTCATCCGGCGCACTTTCCGTTTGGTATTCAATCAGCCGCCGCACACAGTCACGAATGGCAATCATACCTTTTACGCGGTTTTGGCCGGTAAGCGATTGCTCCACAGGGAACATTCTGCTGTTTTCTCGATAGTAAATTTCACCATTCACCAGCGTAAAGCTGAAATTGCGGACGCTCGGGTCGGCGGGAATGGATTTATCTTCTTCCTCGCCATCCAGTTCCTCGATTTCATAGTCGGTGTATTCGGCGTGGATATTCTGCACAGCCTCCGCCAGCAAATCTGAAAGGCTTTCACTCTCAAAGGGTTTACAGGTTGTTTCTTTTGCGCCGCCATACATCATGTCGTCAAAGGCCATTTCGCCCAGTACCATCTCCGGGTGGTTAAGGAAATACTGGTTGATCGGCACACCGTTTTCCGTTTGCCCGAGTTGCAGCCATTCCAAACCGGAATCCGCCTCCGGCATACTCACATCAATCAGCTTCTCACGTTTTTGCAGGAAGATGATGTCTGTCGTTACCTGTGTACCGGCATTGGCAAGAAAAGCGTTGTTGGGCAAACGAATCGCGCCGATCAGTTCGGCGCGTTCCGCGATATATTTGCGTACACTGGAATTCTGCTTATCCATTGTCCCTTTGGAAGTGACGAACGCCACAATACCACCCGGGCGCACCTTATCCAGCGTTTTGGCGAAAAAGTAATCGTGGATCAGAAAACGGTGCTTGTCATACCGTTTGTCGTGGAGGGAATAGCTGCCGAAGGGCACATTGCCGATGGCAAGATCAAAAAAGCTGTCCGGCAGTTCGGTATCCTCGAAGCCTTGTACCGCAATACTGTTTTGCTGGTAAAGCTGCTGTGCAATCCGGCCGGTAATGGAATCGAGTTCCACGCCGAACAGCTTGCTGTCTTTCATGCTCTCCGGCACAAGCCCAAAGAAATTGCCAATCCCGCAAGATGGCTCCAGCACGTTGCCGGTACGGAAGCCCATGTTTTCCACTGCCTGATAGATGGCCTTGATAACGGTGGGAGAAGTGTAATGGGCGTTTAAGGTAGTCGCTTTGGCTGCTTCGTATTCTTCGGTAGAAAGCAGTGTTTGCAGCTCGATAAATTCATCTGCCCACTGCTCGTTGTTCTCGTCGAACGCCTGCGGCAAACCGCCCCAACCTACATAGTGGGATAGGATTTCCTGTTCCTCCGGCGTGGCAAGGCGGTTGTCAAATTCGATTTCCTGTAAGGTGCGGATTGCTGCTACATTGTTCTTGAATTTGGCCCTTGCGCCACCTTCGCCCAAATGGTCGTCGGTAATGCGGAAGTTATGGCGCTCACTACTGGGGATTTCGGGGTGCAGCACACATGGCGAAACCTTTTCTCGGCGCATAGGCGGCGGAGCAAGTGGTTTTTCTTCTTTGGCTGGTACTTCTTCGGGCGGAAAGGGGTCTCCAAAAACACCTAAATCATAAGGATTTTTCAGATAGTGGTCGTTTTCCGGGCTTTTCCGCAAAAGATCCAGCAGTTCGTCTGTGGGAAAGCTGATAATTTCCTGCGATTCGTTTTGTGCGCGAACAGTGGAGGTTTGATTACCGAAAGAAACAAGCGCATATTGCTTACCGTCAATGGTGAGTATATCTCCCTCACCGAGCAAGTATTGTTCTTCCTGCTCCAGTATTTCCGAGGGGACGGAATCTTTCCGGCGAAAACGCCCGTTTTGTAGGTTTTGGTCGAATTCTTCCCGCCGCATGGTAACAAGAGGAGTCGCCGGTGCAGTAGGGGTTGCGTAGGTGATTTCATCATCAGTAATGCGGATAATCTGAATTTCGGATTGAATTTTCTCGGCCTCGTCAAAAACGAGAAAGGAATCGTCGGCAATATATGACGGTCTTTCTTTTTTCGGAGCTGGCGCAGTCAAATCAATAACGATAGAGTGTAATTCAACCGGTTCTTCCTGCTTTGGCTGATTGGTGCTTTCCGGCTGCTCACGGATATGGCCGCTTCGCAGATTGTTTTCAAATTCTTCTCGCCGCATAGAAACAGGGGCTTGCTGCGGCAAGTCGGGAAAGGTGTACCAAATCTCGTTTTCCTCTACACTGGTGAGGACAAAGTCGGAACTGCCCCTACCGTCCTCGCCGAAAACAACAAAATGGTCGCCTGCCGCATATTCCAAAGGGGGCAGCTTTGCCCGTTCTACCGCAAGCCATTCGGCAACTTGCTTTTCGCTGACCGCCTTTTTGACTTCCTCCAAATAGGCTTGTGCCTGCCATTCGCTGGTAAATTCCTCGCTTACGCCCTCATCATCAACATAAATGGCTTCTGTTAGATCGTCCCAAATGGCATAACCGTCATCAGTTTCAATCAGGAAAAACCGTTCTTCCGGCGGCAGCGCACTGGCTGCGGCGATTTGTTCAGCTTGCCGCAGCATTTCATCGGCGCGGGAGGCTGGTTGCCGGTTTTTGTACTGTTCCTCTGCAAAGGCGATCATTTCGTCAAAATCGAGGTTGGCAAGATACTCGTTGAGGTCGCTTAAATCCTTACAGGAAATTGTGCTGACGGTTTCCCCGTCCACCTGATACACCAACCGGGAATCTACAAGGTCGGCGCTGATTTCAACGGTGTGTTCTCCGTCATGGATTCCGGCCATAGCCAAATCAACGTGATGGAGGTTAGAGAAATCGGCTTCCTGTTCAAATTCCTCCATACAGTAAGCGTTGATAAGGCGCTTTGCTTCCAAAATGGCGGGCGGTTCTGTTTCCTCCGGCGCGATCAGATGATCGTTCAGGGAATTTTCCCGTACCTTTGCGTCAAACTCTACCCGTGGCAGCACCTTATTGATAAGGGGGAAGCTAACGTCAAACAGCCTAACTTCGTTTTCATCAAAGGCAAGGATTTCGTATTCTTCAGCGCCAAGGTAGACAGTATCGCCCAAGTGGTACTCATACCGGGCATTTTCTTTTTTAGCCGGTGCGTTTTCCTGTGGGGCGCGGCTTAAAATCTCCCGCGCAGCCGCAGATTCGGCAGCTCTTTGCCGCATTTCCTCCGCCTGTTCCAGATAGGCGGGGTAATGTTCTTTTTCCTTGGGCGAAAGATAGCGGTCAAGTTTTATCAGTTCCGCAATCCGTTTGGCGGCTTTGTTCCACGAAAGAGTAATACTCGCGTTGGGGCTGGAAATATTGCCCTTGCTGATTTTGATTCCCTTTCCGTCGTGCCATTCGTCAATCCGGCTGGCAGCAATTTTCGGATATGCGCCGCCAATCCCATATTCCTCTTTGAGAAACGCGGCGTTCTCGCTTTGGGACAGGCTCTTTTGAAACTGCTCATAGATACGGTATTTGCCATCTTCTATGCCGCTTCCGTCCTGCAATACCGCGTCGATGTCCTCTTGGGAAATAGAAAAAGCGGAGGCTTTTTCGGCCTCCGCTTCTTCGATGATATTCTGCTGTTCTTCGACGGTGGGTAAAAGGGTTAGCTGGTTATCAGTTCCTTGCGGATCACTTCCTCCGCCGAGTCGCGGATCGCGTTCATCCTCCGTACCCATTCCATCTGATCGCTGGCTTTCAGTTCCTCCGTCACGCCCTCCTGCGCTGCCATCGCTTTCACGATTTGCTCCATGCGGTTCTGTGCCGCTTCCTCGATCTCCATCAGATGTGCGTTCAGCTTGCCCGAAGTGAGAAGATTTGTGAACAAAATCCGGCGATGGTTTTTCAGATACGACCGTCGGAGCAAGGCGTATTTGCCCAAGTGTACCTCCGGTTCCTCCGGCGCGATCAGATTGGGCAGGCGATAATCGCCCTGATTGGTATATGTCAGTTCCATATTCAGCACTCCTTTCCGGCTGGTTTGTTTTCTCTGTGCTTTCAGCATACCGCGCCTTTGATTTTTCTGCAAATGTGCGATTCTGTTTTTTAGCAGCCCTTTGCAGATTGTGGACAGTACGCGATATTTCTGCAAGCCCCATTTCCGCAATATCATGGGTAGCAACGCCAATAGCATTGACGGTTTCAGGGGTGTTGAAATCAATTAAAATCTCAAAATCCTCGCGGCCAAAGTATTGGTTGGTGTTTAGGCCGCACCGCGTAAGGAAAATATATCCTACACTGGCTTGCAGCGCGTTCCGGTAGGCAACTTCTACATTCAGATCGTCTAATTCTTCTAAAAAGCTGCCCTCGCGGGAAATCAAAAGGTCGTCAAGATAGTCCGGCATATTATCCTCGACTATATTTTTGGCTGTCGAGAGCAGCGCCGCCGCCAAATTTTCCTTATTTTCCAGTTCTCCGAAGCTGTTTTCAAGGCTTTCTATGATGTCCGCTTCCTGCCCCGGCTGCACCTCCCAAAGAGGAACAGGGCGGGCAAAGCGGCTCTCGTGGGTATCGGATATATCAAAGTAATATTTTAGACGCGTGCCCTGAACATACTCGCGATCAAACACCGCAATGCCGGTTGACCCTTTATTGACCCATCGGCCAAATCGTTTGTTCCATCCGTTTTTGCCCTCAATCGGCAAAACTGCGGTGGCGTCTGGGCGCTGTGCATAGATCAGCACCAGCTCATCAAACGGAAGCCGGTAGTTCCGGCAGGCGGAACGCAGGAACGAAGTCCAATTTTCAGGGCGGGAGGTGATTTCCCGTATGGTTTGCCGATACAGTTCGGTAATCTGTTCATATCTCCGCGCCATTTTCGTACCTCCTTCTTCGTGGGGTTACCTTATCGAGAATCCCCACGGTCATATCGTTTTCTATTATGCTGTTCGCGGCGTGGGGCAGGCTCGGCGTTAAGGTCTGAAAGTTCGCTGTCTTTCCAAAAAATATTACCCTTGTAGTATTCCTGCCGCGCCTTTTCCTGTGCTTCCTTTTCTGTGGCAGCTTCCACATCAACGCCGCCATAGTTTATTTCAGTAATTGTTACATGATACTTCATACTTCTCACCTTTCATAATCCCGGTTTTTCTTTTTTGCTGGTTTTATGGGGTTTCCATTGTCGTCGTAGTTTTTCGGGTCGGCGGCGGGCGTCTGCCAGCCGAACAGGGAACCGGCCAGCATAGCGGCCTCCTGCGCTTTGGTAACGCCCATAGTGTCATTCGCAATATCCGCCGCTTCTCGGGCGGTTTTCCCGACGATTTGCATTTCGGAAGGAATATATCCCATTTCGCCCTTTTGAATAATAATCAGCTTATCTGCGGAGGGGAGCGTGCTGAAACACTTTCCCGGCAAAGACGAGCGCATGGGGATTACCTTGCTTCCGGTTTCCTCCATCATCTCGGCAAACTGGCAGATATGATACAGGTTATTGCTTCCGATCTCGGCGTGGGTTTCGTCGATATACCGGCACGTCCGCAGCGTTTTTTCCCCGTCCGAGTGAGTAATTTGGATTTGCTCTCCGTCTGCGATTCGGAAGATTTCACGGTATTCGGGGGTGATGAATCGGATTCCATTTCGGGCTTTTTCCATGTGGGCGTCCAAATGCTCTTTGACATAGCAGAACACATAGAAATTGTAGTCGTCCACCATAGGATTGCAGCGTATCAGGAAGCTGTGTTGCCCTTTATCAATGCGGAATCCGTATTCTTCGCAGTAGTTTCCCTGAAAGGCGCTGCCCGGATTTTCTTTACAGAAAAGCCGCATGGAATTGCGGCCCTCAAACAATCCGCCGCCCACATCTTCAAAGCGCAAAGCGTTGACGACCTTATCAAATTCATCGCCAAAATCATCGGAACGGAAAGTCTTGATATGATCTTGCCATGAGGTATAAAATTCCGTGCCGGATTTACCAAAGTCACCGCGCAAATACCCGATACTGCCGGTCTGCGCCTGAAGCTGGCGGCTTTGCTGATATACATACAGCCTTTCTTCCGGCTGCATGGGCTTGATTGTAAGTTCCATCGTTATCGTGCCTCCTTATCGCTTCGGTGTTTTTCTCTTTTAGCCTGTTCTTGCTGTTGAATCGTCAAAAGGCGCTCTTTTGCCCATTCAGGCAGCTTTTCCGGTTTCACTTCACCTTGAATGTCATAGCGTTCCCATCGGGTATGCTTGCCGGAATAAAGGTTTATGCAAAAGCAGGCATTCCCACGGGCGTTTGCCTGTGCGCCATTGCCGCCTGTGATATATACAAGCTGATGATTTGCTGTGCGGTATTCCGGGGCAAGGGCGCTGGTCTTGACCGCCACGATTTTTCCCTCGATACATTCGGAATAGCTGTTGGGAAAGCAATCGTCGGCGTTTAAGGGCGTAAGGGGGACAGTAGCCTGTTCCTGTTCTGTAAGCACTTTTTCGGCCTGTTGCCGGATTCTCTCTCCAAACAGTTTCATCATCTCGGCAAAGTTATCGCCTACCATGCAATCGCTGTATTCATAAAAAAGCTCGTTAGCGGTATAAAAAGCGCAGAAATATGGCTCGGCGCAATTCTCATCAATCCCGAACACAACCTCCTTGCCGCCGATCCGCACCGCTTGGGTGATTTCATAATTTTCAGCCATTCGTTTTTCCTGATCTGCTTCCGGCATAGCTACACCTCCCATAGCAGATACATTCGGATATACCGCTTGATCAGCGATACATCTTCAAAAATCCGGGTTGTCCTCGTGAGGTAGTAGACCGCTTCTTTCCACTCCTTCAAAAGAAAAGCCGAATCGTCCAGTAAAAGCAAATCCGCCAGTGCCGCACGCCGGTTTATCGGATTCAGCCGGAGGTCGGAAACAAAGCAGCCTTGTTTTTTTGCCAGTATGTCGAGTACATGGGGCTTATTCATTGTCCCGCCTGCTTTCTTCGGCCTTTTGCAGCAGTTCTTCCACCAGCCTGCCAGCCCGTAGGGTGTTCTGTTCGGCAAGCACCCTGTTCTGCACACATAAAACCGCGCGGATATTGGGGACGGTAATGCCGGGAATCTCCACCATTTCCTCCGGTGTAACCGTAAGAAGCTGTACCGGCGAATAGCCCGCCTGTGCGAAAATTCGGAAAAGCCTCTGTTCAAATCTCTCTTTTTTCATCGAGAATCAATCTCCTTTACATATTTTTAGGAATATGTAAAGGGCGGCTTTTCAGCCGCCCCGTAGGGAAATTGCTATTTCTTTTTCCTGTTACGCACATACAGGAATACCAGCCCTGCCACAATGAAAACGACAAGGCTGATAGCAATGATAGATTTCAGTTCCATTATTCAGTTTCCTCCTTCTTGCGTTTTTTCAGGCCGATCACGCCAAGCGTAACAGCGCCCACGGCGGAAATACCCATCAGGGCAGCCCACAGCCACGGTTTGCTGTCGTCTCCGGTTTTCGGCGTATCACGCAATTCATTGTGCATTTCGGCAACGGTAGTCTTATCAGCCAAAATCGTTACCGTCTTATCCGCAGGCAGCACATAGTTGGCGCTGGCCTCGTTGGACACCTCCGAAACAGTGTAATCGCCCACGCGCAGTTCCACATGGATCTCACCATTTTCGTCCGTCACAAAGGTCTGGTCGTAACCGTTCGCGCCGGTAATGCGGAAAGCAAAGCCCTCCAACTTTCCGTCGCTGGACGTTTTTTCGATCCGCAGTGCGCCGGTCTGCGCCATGTTCACAAAGCCAATCCCGGCTTCGTTTTCCACCTCGTAGGTTTTATCGTTTTCGGTGATCTCCACATAGTAGGCGTTCTCATCCAGCAGGAACGAATCCGGCGCTTTGGATTCTTTTACGAACACGCCACCGTATTCCACATGGGTCATTTCATAAATGCCGGTGCTGGTTTCTTCCATCAGGCCAAGCAATTCGTCGCTCTCGTCCAGTTTTTTATCCCCATTGCTGTCGCGGTACACTTCAAATTCTGCGCCCGTCAATTTGTTGTCGGGATAATCCTTATCCACCTTGGTCAAGCGGAGATTCCCGTAAATGCGCTGGTTTTCAATGGTGATTTCCACCACAGCCCCGTCCTCGTCAATCGTCACGGGGAACACCTCGTCGGAAAGAACGAAGCCGGTCACGCCCTGTACCTCTTTTAACAGCCAATTTCCGTAGGGTACCCCCTCAAAACTGAAGCTGCCATCTTCCAAAGAAGTAGCGGTAAGGATTGCATTTTCGGCGGTAAATTCGGTTTCATCACTCTTAAACAGGCCGATTACTGCACCGCCAAGCCCTGTGCCATTTTCGTCGGTTTTCATGCCCTTGATTTCGCCGCGAATCAGTTTGTTCTCGATTGCTTCGCCATTGTTGGCTTTGATTTCCACAACTGGTACGGAAGCGCCTGCATATTCAAAGGTAAACGGGAAAGTTTCTCCATTCAGCACATAATGGCTGTCGGTAGAGAGTTCTTTCAAATAAAAGCTGGCGAAAGGTAAATCGGTCTGACAGATGGCGCTGCCATTTTCATTCAGGGAGAGAATTTCAATTAAACCGTCTGCCGGAATTACCGATCCATCCGCAGCCACAATATCTTCCTGTGCGAACAGGCCAAAGGTAACTGCCGCCATTTCACCATTCATGCCGAGCTGGAATCGCTCATCCTGTTCCAGCAGCTTATCCAGCGTTACTTTTACTTTTTGACGTTCGTTAAAAAAGCCCACGCTGGTTTCAGTGATTTCAATTTCCTGACCGGCATAGGTTAATTCCACAATCTGTGGCTCCGCGCCGGTATCGACCATGCCATAAGGAAATTCGATCTCGCGAATTTCAAATTTTCCAAGATACAAGGGTTTGCTTTGCCCGTTTCCAGAGTCGTCAACAGTAATGGTATCGACGACCTCGCCTGCGGAATAGCGCAGCGTCTCGTCCAGCGTGTAAACATCTTCCACAGCAGTAATCTCAAATACTGCACCGGGCAAGCCCTGTACTTCATAGACGGGCTGGTACACGCCATTGCTTTCCGCTACGGAAGCAAACACTTCACCGGTTTTGCTGACCTTGATAATGCCTTTCTGCGCGACGTTTTCCTTAACGACCTCAATGATGGTCACGCCGCTTTCCTCGCTGGAAGCGTCCTGCGTCACATCAAAATACACCGGCTCGGTAGAAAGAGTGTACCCATAGGGGGCAAATTGCTCCACCAACGAATAGCCCGATCCGTATTCCAAAGGCTCCGGCGTAATCAGGTAGCCCTCCGCATTGGTGTAAAAGGTATCAATCTCGGTGATTTCCGGGTAGGTGAAAGTCTGCGTAATCAGGCTCCCGTCCGGGCGGTAAAGCTGGAAGCCAGCACCCGCATACGGAATTACCTTGCCGGTTTCCGCGTCCACCTTAACAATTTTGATATACGATTCAAAGTTGGCGTTATTGATTAGGAAGCGGTAGGTTTGCCTGTCCTGCGCGATATACACCTCAAATTCTATGAGTTCCCTGCCGGGCCAGCCAACTTTCTGGCGGACAGAGTAAAGCCCATATGGGAGATCGATACTCTGGCAGAAACCATTTTCGTCGCAGATAAGATAATCGCGCTCGGTTTCTTTCGCCGCCTCATAACTGCCCGCCGATTTTAAGAACACTTCAAATTCCGCGCCTGCTTCCGGCGTTTCGATCTGTGTTTCGCCATCGTCGGTATGCTTGATAATGGCAATATTGCCCTTGATGATTTCTTCCGTTGCGTCAATCGCGGTATCGTTCAGTTCAATGGTATAAAGTTCCGGCTCTGCGCCCACCGGATAGACGGTGGGGTCTAAAAGATAGCCCTCGCTTGGATTGATCTCACGAATTGACCAATCCGAATCACAGACGTAATATTGTGTTGTAAACTGGCTATTCTCGTCGGTGGTATAGCTGTCAATCAGGGTTTCGCCCTTGTAGATTCCATAGGTGGCTCCGGCAAGAGAAGCGTCGCCCTGTGCTGTCCCGGTTTCGCTATCGCTCTTTGTAACCGTTACACGGAATTTCTTGAGGATATTGTGGAAACTCTTTTGCGTAACCTTATTCCACTCGATTGCCGCGCTCTGCGCTTCGGGGACGACGTACCGAATGTCAACATCTACCTCCTCCAGCACATAGCCGGTGCCGATCAATACGTCCTCAAAGCGCGCCACGCCGGTGGAATCTGCCACCGCATATTCGTCAACCTCCAAACCGGAAAGGGACGTGCCATATAAGTGAAATGTTGTGCCTTCCACCAGCCCGTCCTCACTGGTCTTGGTTACTTCCAAATCGCCGCGTTTGAGGGTATTGCTGAAATGCACGGTAGCGGTTTGGCCGCTTACGATAGTAACGCGCTGCGATTGCTGCGGCTCGTAGCGGTCAATCGATTGCTCGGTTACGGTATAAACACCCGGGTTGAGATCCGAAATGTCGATTTCACCCGCCGAATTGGTGGTTTTTGTTTCGTGATAGCCCTCACCGGAAATAGTAAAGGAAATGCCCTCAACCTTACCGTCCTCCGAAGTTTTCACCAGCTTCATGCCGCCGGTCTTGACTTCCAAATTCAAATAGCCGGTAACAGGGTCGGAAACAGTTACGCCATAGGTGGTGTAGTCCTGCTGGCCGCTTCCGATTTTTCCGTCCGTCCAAACGACTACGCCGCTTCGTTGCCCGTTGATTTTTTCCGCCTTAATGGAAACCGATCCTTTGATGGCAGTATCGGAAGAAATCGTTAGCTTGTTGCCGCTTGCGGAAATATCCAGCCCTGCGGTGCTGCTGGTAAAGGTGAAATTGGAAAGGACGTTGTTTTCGTCCGTCAAAGTTACGGAATACTTTTCACCGTCCCATTTCAATTCATAGGAACCTGCGCTGGCGCTGCTGTGAGAGAAGAAGCTGGGCAGCATGGTATGGCGCTGTACCTGATTTTCAATAGAGTTGTACTTCTCAAAAATCAGGCTACGCAAGAGGTGGTTGGCGCTGATATACTCTGTTACGCTGTCCCTTCCCTGTGCTGCCGCATTCACATGGTTAAACTGGCTGTCGCGTTCGCCAACGACGGTTTCCCACACGAGAAGCTGCGTGGCGATATATCCCGCGATTTTCTCTGCGTCTGCTGGATCGCGGCTATCCCATGCGGTGCTGGCATTGCCTTGCCAGCCATATTGCATGATTCGCCCGAGATACGCTTTGATAATGGAGGGCGAAATGGTGGGATTCATGGACGACGGGTAATTATCCCAAAAGGTTTCGTCTCGTCCCTGATACTTGTCGCCAGTGTGAACGCCGACACCCGGCTCGATACAGTAAACTGCGCGCCCATTAAAAGAATCTTGCGCGTGGACGGTAAAATGGTCGCCTGCGTCCACAGTCCAGCCGCCCATCAGATTGAGCGCCGGGTGATCCCAACCGGCTTTCTGCGGGTCTGCGCTGCGGGGAAGATCAACGAGATAGGTGGTCATTTCCTCACCGGCAGCAAAAGCGGTAATATTCATACCCGAAAACACTCCAAAACACATGAGCAGCGCAAGGAGCATAGAAAGGGGTCTTTTCAATGCTTTCATCAAGCTACCTCCTTAAAATTAGGCACAAAAAAAGGCACACCGTTTTACCGATGTGCCAGTCTCCTGTGATATTCATAATTGGTTGTAGTCATAGAAAAAGGCGGCGGGGTATTTTCTACCCTACCGCCGTGGCCGGTTAGCACATTTCATTTACCCATTCCTGAACGTCCTCCAGCGACAATTCATAGCGGCTTCCCGCCGCAACGGAATTGCTTTTCAGCGAAATAATCATATACCCGCCGAAATTATCCGGGGAAACGACCCGTGGGGATTTGTGAAGTGCATAACCGGCTTTCTTCAAAACACGACGAAGCTCCCGTTCTTGGGAATATTCTGTACGCATGAGAATACCTCCTGTTTGATATTCCATGCCAAACCACGCCACGCTCGTCGCTGTTTATGCGTTTATTTTAACATACTTTGGTGAAACAGGCAATTCACTTGCCAAAAGAAAGAGTGGGCTTTGCTCATCACCGTCTTTCCTTTACGCATAGCCGATATACACAAGATATTCTTCTCCGGCAATCTGTTCCGACCATACCCAAAAGGCGGTAAAACCGCTTTGCTTGTACCAATCCAGCCGATCTTGCAAGTCCCGCGTTAAATAGCGGCAGCCTGCATTGGCGGTAAGAGGGTCGTCCCAACAGGCGGTAGCGGTACTGTCCAGCGCAAGGCCGATCTGTGTGCCATAATCCTTTGCAGCCTGTACATATGCGGAAACATCAAAAATGGGTAATTCCGGCTGCGTATGGGTAGGCTGCGTTTGGCTTTCCGAAGTAATCGGCTCATTTGGCGCGGTAGTAGTGGATTGCGGCTGTTCCGGTTGGGAAGCAGGCTCTTTTTCTTCCTGCGTTGCTACCGGCTGGTTGCTGGCGATAGTATCTTGGCGCTGTTCTTCCTGTTTTGGTTCGGAAGATACTGTCGGCGGCTGCGTTTCCGTTTGTTCCTTTGAGATGGCAGAAGGCTTTTCTGCTTCAGGAACTTCGGAGACAACAGGCGTTTTACTTTCTTCACCTGCCAAAAAAGAAGATGTGCTGCTATCCGGCAAAACCGATTCCGAATGGGCTATGCCGCTTTCCGGCTGATTTTCGCTTTCCGTATCGTCATACGAGGGCGATTTTGCTGTACAGCCCGCAAGCAAAAGCAGGGCAAGCGCGGCTGCGGCAAGTGTTTGCTTTTTCATCAGGCATTCTCCTTTCCGTTCCACCGTCATTGTAGCGGATTGTGGAAAAACCGGCAAAGGTGCGGTTGCTCTGATAAAGCGTACAATCCTACCCCCAATTCTTCTTTTTTAGCTGGTTTAGCTGGTAGTTGAGGGGGAGAGGTGTGGAGAGGGGGAACAGCGTAAACCGCCGATTTTTCAAAATGGGCGCACTTATCCCTTGGTAGCCGGATTATCTTTCTAAACTGCGCTGCCGCTTGCGGTAGAGTTCCAGCGCCTTAATAATGGTATCTTCAATTTTCTGCGCGGGCGTCCCCGGCGCAAAATATCGGCTGATCCGTTCTTTCGGGATTTTGATTTGTTCTTTTTGATTTGGCTTTTCCTCCTGCATAATGGATAAAATGACATCAGGGTTTAGCTTGCCTTCCTGCGAAAACTTCCGCATTTTAATGGCTTGGGCGTGGGACGGGGTGCAATCCTCGCTAAACATGGTATCCAGCAAAAAATGCTGCTCTTTCTCTGCTAAATAGGATAGTTCCACAGCCGGACGGAGAGCGATTTTCCCGTCGTCCACCATATCCAGCATTTCAGGAAGTAGATAGGTGAGGCGGATATAACGCTGAATTTGGCTTTTACTATCGCCGGATTGTTCTGCAAGAATATCACGAGACTTGTGCCCCACTGGGGCACAAGTTAAATCAAGGCGCTTACCTTGCCTATTCATTGCGTCCAGTTTCATTTTGTAGGCAAAAGCCTTTTCGGACGGGAGGATTTTTTCACGCTGCAAGTTGCTATCCACCATAACAATGATAGCTTCATCGTCGGTGAGATTGCGGACAATACAGGGGATTTTTGAAAGCTCGGCCAGTTCAGCCGCCCGCTTTCGCCTGTGTCCGGCGATCATTTCATATCCACCGTCCGGCTTTTCCCGCACAAGGGCAGGTACTAAAACGCCATGCTCCTTGACGCTTTCCGCCATTTGCTGCATTTCCTCGTCCATTCGTACCTTGAACGGGTGGTTAGGAAAATCGCTGATTTCTGCTGGTGACAGATTGATAACACGTTCCAGCTTGGCCTCGTCGCGGCTTTCCTGCGTGGAAAACAGATCATCTACCGAGGTCAGCAGACCGGCTACGCTGTTTTTCGCCAATCTCCATCACCTCCTCTACCAGAGTACGATAGGCTTCCGCCGCTTTCCCGCGCGGTTCATGGCGGAAAATGCTTTTATCCGCCATACTGATTTCCGCTAAACGTACCGTTGCAGGAATAACCGCTTGCATAACGGGTAAATGCTTGCCGAAATTTTCTTTGACCGCCGAAATGACTTCTTTGCGGAAATTCGTTTCATTTGCCATTGTCAGAAATACGCCGCCGATTTTCAGATTGTGGTTGATACCCTTTTTCACATTCTGCATGGTGCCGACCAGTTCCGTCATATCCTCTGCGGCTAAATAATCGGCCTGTACCGGCACCAGCACATAATCCGAAGCGGAAAGTGCGTTGATAACCAGCATACCGAGGGACGGGTTGCAGTCGAGCAGCACATAGTCGTAGGGCTTTTTGATACTGTTCACATAGCGCCGCAATACGGTTTCGCGGCTTAATGTGTTCACAAGACTCACTTCCACAGCCGATAACGTGCGGTTTGCCGGAATAAAATCAAAGCCCTCGTGATGGTGCAGGATTTCCGGGTGGCTGCTATTCTCCGTATCTGCCACAACATCATTCAAGGCGTTGCCAAGCGTTACAGGCAGGTCGTGGGGCTTTCTTTGCCCAAGCATTTTGGTGAGATCACCTTGCGGGTCAACATCTACCAGCAGAACATTTTTCCCGTTCATGGCCAGTCCTGCGCCGATGTTATATACGCTGGTGCTTTTTCCAACGCCGCCTTTCTGATTGGCTACTGCAATGACCTTTGGTTTTGCCATAGGCGGTTTCCTCCTTTTTCATAGATTTAGCCCCCCATTGGCAAGATGGAGGGCTATGTACGGAGGAAATGAAAAAGCCGCCTATTCTATGGCAGAATAAGCGGCGATTTTCGAACAGGGTAATATGTAGTTTTCAGATTTTCTTTGTAGGGGCATACATCACTTTTAAGAGCAGTTCGTCTACGCAGCCGGAATCCCGATTGTCCCGGAGAAGGACATTTCGCAGCCGGTTGAGGCTTTGAATCACGATAGCAGCTTCATCGGACGTATATGCAACAAAATATTTTTGCTTTTTCATCTGGCTCGCCTCCTTTGTGCTTTCATTATATATGGAGGGGAGGATAGCCGCAAATGTGCAATTTTCATGCTTGGTTTGAGTAGTAAAGTGGTTATAACATTAGATTTTCTCGGTGAAATATATTCGTCTGCTGCCAAAAACCTTGATTTCATGCGGGTTTGCGAAAGTGTCGTTATGAACATCGGTACCAGTAAAGGTGGTTTTTTAACCACCTTTTTCTTTTTGCCAAAATTACTTAAAATGCCTTAAAAGTGGCTTAAACACTGGGTTTTTGAGATTTTAAAAATTCAGTTGAGTAATTTTGAATTAAGTTAAAACAAGATAAAATGCAGTCAAACTTACTGTCAAACTTACTGTCATTTTAGTTTGCCTGCCGATTTTCAAAGAAACAAGATAATATATTTTTAAATTTTATTACACCGTAACACAAAAGATTTTTCTATTATTAAAACAACAAAGAGGTTAAGCAATTTTTTCTAATGCTTAACCTCTTTTTTTATTTTGTTGATTACAGAGCATTCCCATACCATAACAATCCTCTATATTTTTGTTCTCAATTAACATTATGCTTCATCACCTACAAAACTACATATTGTCATCTTAATACCTCTTTTCTATTTTAAATATGATTACTTTTCTATTAAAAAGTGTACCACATATAAAGCACAACCAGTAAACCTACTACTACTGAACAGATAAATAGTAGTACTCCAATATCCATATATTCTACAACCTTTCCTTTTATTTTATTATATTATACCATATATTATAATTAAATTGAATACTTTCTTTAGTATAATATTTATTTTTTAGCATAGAAAAAGAGGGTTCATAAAGAACCCTCTTTTCCCTAATTATTTTTAAGGATTTATTCTTGTTATCAAATTTAATTATCTATACTCCCAATGACCACCTGATTCAACCTTTTCATCCCAAGGTTTTACCCATTCCTTATCTTGTACTGTCTTTGTGCCTGTCTGTACATATTCTTTCTCATAATGATATGAACCTCTGCCACCATTTTCTCTTACTTCCCAAGTAAGGTGTTTCTTTTCTTCGTCAGCATCTTTCATTTTCATACCGCAGTCATTGCATACATATACTCCTACCCATTCATATACTGGTTCCTCATGAGAGCCTGTTACTTTCCAATAACCTTCGTGGCGAACTGTTTTGTAATCAACTACCCATACCTTCTTCTTTGGCTTTGCTGTAGGTGTTTCAGTCTTTGATGACTCACTCGGCTTAGCTGGCTTCTGGTTATTACTTGAAGAGTTGCTCGGCTTAGCTGGTTTCTGGTTGTTATTCGAAGTATTTACTTTCGAAGAACTGTTATCCTTCTTAGTATCAGCCTTTGAAGAGTTATCTTTCTTTGAAGATGTATTTGACTTGGTATCTTCTTTCTTTTCGGTGTTACCCTTGTTGCTGTTGTTTTTGTTAGATACTGTAGTTTTTACATCGTCAACCTTAACTGTAACTGTCTTACCATCATCGGTTTTTACTTCTACTTTGCCGTCTTTTACTTCGACTTTCTTACCATTCTTGTCTGTGATGTTGCCGTCTTTGTCGACCTTGATTTCACCCTTGTCTACCAAATCTTTAACTGCCTTTGGTACTGTAGTCTTAGGTACAGTTGTTGGAACAGTTGATGTCTGTACGGTTGAAGATATTACTGACGGTTCTGTCGGTTCTTTCTCAGCGTTACAGCCTGCAAGAATGCTTATGCCGACTGCTGATGTGCCTGCAAGTATTGTAGCACCGCAGACAACGGCAATTACCTTGGTTTTTACTGTCGCAGTTGCTGTTGCCTTTACAATAGATGAAACTGTTGACTTTGCACCTGTCGCAAAGCCTTTTGTTGCAGATGTTGCAAGTGTCTGTCCGTTCGGGAGCTTGATTGTAATGTTCGGTACTGCAAGGCTCTTTGCTTCTTCCTTGAAAATAGTTGTAAAGAAAGGTACAACAACAACGCCGTGAAGCTTGTCACCGCTCTTTTTTTCGTAATCTTCAATTGCAGTTTTCATCTTTGCTCTTGAAGAGTTAAGGCGAGATTTTACCGTTCCCTCTGAAATTTCAAGTGCCTGAGCAATTTCGGCAATTGACAGCTCGTTGAAATAGAACATCAAAACAACCTGATACTGATTGAATGAAAGTGTGTCTTCCATAATCTGTAACAGTACTTTTCTTTTTTCGGCTTTGGTTATGTACTCCTCGGGGAGCATTAACTCGTCTGTTTCTGCTTCTGTAATCAGAACTTCATCATCTATCTGATATTCCACCTTTCCTTTCAATTTGTTTTTGCATTTGTTTGTTGCTATTGCCGTGAGCCAACCGCAAAATTTTTCTTCATCTTTGAGTGTATCAAGTTTTAAGAATGCGGTGATGTAGGTTTCCTGCATTATGTCTTTTGCGTTATCTTCGTCTTTGAGCAAAGAAACGCAAGTGAACCATACATCATTGCTTGTAAGTTTATACAGCTTATCAAATGCTTTTTTATTGCCGTTTTTAGCACTCAATACAAGCTCTTTGATTGTTTTCATAATATTTCCTCCTACATATAAATTTTACTTTTTAGGGTTGACAAACTCTAACTTAGTGAGATACTAATATTACTAAGCAACATTAGTTGTTAGCTTAGCAATATTTTTCTGAAGGGTGATAAAATTATGAGTACCAATAAGATTACTTGTTCATTTACCGTTGACCGTGATATTTACAACGCTTATAAAAGTATTGTTGTAAAAGGTGGTGAAAATGTAAAGGGCAACCTTATCCGTTATATGCTCAATGTCATTAACTATGAAACTTCAAATGCAGATACAATTTCTGCCATTAAAGAAGTTGAAGAACTGAAAAAAAATCCAAACAAAAAAATCTATGCTTCATTTAGAGAGCTTTTAGAGGATATTACCAATGAGTAAATTAAGAATTGTGCCATCACAGAAATTCAACAGAGATGTTAAGCTGGCAATTAAGCGTGGATACAATATTCAATTACTTGATGCTGTTGTTGAAATGATAGCTAAACAGCAACTGCTTCCACCAAAATACAAAGATCACAAACTAATCGGAAATTATTCCGGTTGTAGGGAATGTTACATTACCCCCGACCGGCTCTTAATTTATGAAATTAGTAATGAAGAACTTATTTTGTATCTGACAAGAACCGGAACACACAGCGATTTATTTTAGGCTTCTTAAGGCAAGGCAAAAAATTGCCTTGTCTTTTTTACTATCCAACAATATTGAGATTGTATATGTAGTCAAGGTCAACATTTGTTGATATGCCGTTAATTCTACCGTTATCTGAATACTGCCACACATCACACGAAATTGACGGCTTTGTATACCATTCTGCGTTCCAAATGGAAATGCCGTTATTTTTTAAGGTTTTGCGATTGAGCAGATAGTCATAAACGCTTGCTGAGGAATACACACCCGATTTAAAGCCGTTGCTTTTGAGTTTGTTGCAGAAATTGACTGCCATTTTTGTATAATTGCTGTTGCTTGTACTCATTGCAGGCTGATATTCCATATCGTAGTAAACAGGAAGTTCAAACTTTTTACCCTTGATACAACTAAGGCAAGCATCTGCTTCTGCTGTTGCCGTTGACGGTGACATTGCATAGCTGAACCAATATGCTCCGACTTTAAGACCGGCGGATTTTGCGTTTTTGTAGTTTGTTTCAAACATATTGTCTTTTTGGCTTTTTTCTTTACCGTAGCCTGCACGGATAATCACATAGTTATAACCGGCTGATTTTACCTTGTTAAAATCTATTGAGCCTTGCCAAGTTGATACATCAATACACTTTGCGACACTTCCCGAAACAGTCAGCTTGCACGATGCGGTTTTTCCGTTGTAGGTTTTGTATGTGATTGTTGCTGTTCCTTGAGATTTAGCGGAGATTTTTCCGGTTGAATTAACCGTTGCAACATATGTATTACTGCTTGTCCAAGTACTGCGATAACTGTATGCGTTATTGTTGAGCGTAGCTTTAAGCGTTTTACTCTGTCCGACTTTAAGGGTTGCAGATTTATCAGAAACAGTTACTCTTGAAGGTGCAGATTTGACTGTTACCTTACAAATCGCTTCCTTGCCATTGCTGAGCTTACATCTTATCGTAGTAGTGCCGGCTGTTTTTGCAGTAACAAGACCGCCTGCCTTTTGGACGGGAGCAATTGCGGTGTTATTCGAGTAATAAAGTCTGTAGTAGGCTGCTGTATTGTTCGGAATACTGCTGTTCAAGTCATATTTTTCACCAACACCTAAAGTAATACTTGTTTTATTAAGTGTGATACTGTCAGCAAGTTTTTTGACTGTTACGGTACAGCTTGCAGTCTTGCCGTTATATGTTTTTGCTGTAATCTTTGACGTGCCGACACCGACAGCAGTTATTTTGCCGTTTTCATCAACCGTTGCAATTTTTTTATTGCCTGTTGAAAATGTAACCTGAGATAAATTACCATTTGTCACAGTTGTACTTAAAGCATAAGATTCTGTTGTACCTAAGACTATATCCGTTTTATTCAGCTTAATGCCGGTCGGTACAGTAGTAGGCTTTGGAACAGTTGTAGGTTCTGTAACTGCTTCCGTTGTAGGCTCTGTAACTGCTTCCGTTGTAGGCTCCGTTGTTGATTCTGCTGTTGTCGGTTGTTCTTCTGTTGGCTCTTTAATCAGACCTACGATAATCTTCTGTACAAGTGTTGAATCAACAACGGTAATCACACCGTCTTTATTAAGGTCATACAGCTTAATTTGTTTTTCATCAAATGTTGTCATACCTACAACATTCTTCTGAATAAGCGTTGCATCTTCGACTGAAAACTTTTTGTCTGTGCTTACTGCTCCTGCACTAAAGGCACAAAGGCTCACAAGAGTAGTGGCAGTAAGTAAGCCCGAAATAATCTTATTTTTCAGTTTCATAACTTCCTCCTATATAATTTTTTTGCGTTTCTATATATTAGACAATTGAAATGTCGAAAAGGTTCATTTTTTACGAAAAATAAAATATTATTAAAAAAGAGTACATAGACAAGCTACGCATCCGAAAAACACATAGCCCTTTTGTTTGGCTTCTTTATTTTAGCATACATTATGTGAAAATTCAATATTTTATAAAAGCTTTCAAAAAACTAAAATTCCGATTACTAAAAAATTTAATTATCTAGCTTCGTATTCTTTTATTTTAATTTATTTAAAGGAGATATAGTTATGGACAATAACGATAAGATGATTAGAGCATTAGTGGAGCATTGAAAGAAGACAAATGACCTTGTGGTGGCTTTTGAAGATTTTGACGGTCAAATGCACAGGCATATGATTCATTTGCCAAATGAAGATGTTGACAAAATTCTTAATACTGGGATTATGGTGACGGTTCAATTTATTATGTTGAAAGCCGAAAGAGCTATGCAGGGCAAATTACTCTTGATATTAACGGAAAGAAAATGCGTAAAAACGCCTATGGCAAAACAGAACGCATTGTAAAAAACAAATTGCTTGAGTACCGTATTCAAGCAAAAGCAGGCTTGTTTGATGAAGTAGATAACACTACAATATATGAGCTTGCCGAAAAATTGATTGAAGAGCAATTCGCTCTCAATGAGATTAAACAAACATCATATGACCGCAAGAACGAAACTTTAAAAACACTTAGCCCCATTTATGATATTGCATTGCGTGAGATTACAGAGGACGAAATAAAGCGTTTTTTCATTTCTAAAATATCTTACTCACAATCCTATTTAGATAAGGTATATCAGCTTTTAAAGGTAGTTTTCAATGAGGGTATGCGAAAGAGAAGATTATTCCGGAAAAACCTATGCAGAACATCAGAAAGCCAAAGTCAAAGATATTAACTTTAATGACCGTACAATAAAGATTTGTAAGACTGTCAGCAGAGGTCTTAACGGCAAAACATATATAAGCGGCTCAACAAAGACTAAAGCAGGTATGCGTACAATCTATTTTAATGATGATATGGCTAATTTTTTAAAACAGTGTATCGGAGATAAAAAAGACGGTCTTATATTTGCTTCAAGTGTGGATAAACTTGTCACAACTAATCAGGTAAATTATCAATACGCAAACACGCTGAAAAAGTATAATATACTTGATAAGAGCGTTTACGGCAGAGTGGATTTACATTCACTTCGTTATACATATGCAACAAGGTGTATAGAATCAGGTATGCCTGCAAAGGTTCTCCAAAATCTTCTCGGTCATACCGACATAAGAATTACACTTGATACATACTGTGATGTTTTCCAAAAATACAGTATGGAAAATCTTGCTGTTGCTGACAGCTATATGAAGAGCAATAACATTGCAATAATATGACTGTCCGAAAATGTACTGTCAACTTTACTGTCACACCCTGAAAAGCCAGTAAATAAGCCACTTGTCAATGCTGCCTGCACCGAATGATGAACCGTGATAACTTCTGTAGCGGCTGAATACTTTGTTTCTGCCTGTGAACATTCTTGCAATCTTTACTGCATTTTCGTTTGCGTCTGCACCTGCATTTGTAAAGAATACCTTTCCGAAGCTGTCGGGAAGAAGATTTATAATCATCTCTGCAAGCGTTGACTTTGCCTCTGTGGCATATGACGGACCGACAAAACAAAACTTGTCAACCTGTTCCTTGATTGCATCACCGATTGCTTTATTTCCGTAACCGAGATTGAGGTTTACAAGCTGTGATGACATATCTGTTACCGTCAAAATCGTAAAAGTAAATTCCGTCTGCCTTTGCAACGGGAATCGGATTAAGATTACCCTGCTTGCTCCATGACTGGAGGACATATTTCTTATGGTTTTCAACAATTTTCTCAGGTGTCATAATAATTTCCCCTTTTTAAAATACCAAAAAAGATAAACAGAAAAGGAGCCTCCTTTTCAGAAGCTCCTTTGCTTTGCGTCTTTTTTGTTTATGCCATTATTATATCATCAAAATATGGTTATGCAATATTTTTCGGCACAATATTCTTTGTGCTAAAGCACAATGTTTTCGGAGATATTTCTTGAATTTATGACCTTTTCGTCATTTTACATACAAATTTCGTGAAATATCCACTTCTTGTTTGTATGCTGTAATTAACAATTACTCGTTTTCCTTTTTCTTTGTTGTGCCAAGGCTGAGTATAATTACGGAAATGATAATCATTACAACACCTGCGGCACACGGAATTACGTCACCGTAAATCATATTGAAACCGCTTTCTGTTGCAGCCTGTCCGCTGATGATCGTATATTCACCTGACGGCATACTGCTGAGTGAATATGTTGTGCCGTCAATTGTAACATTGAAATTTTCCGAACGAATCATTTCGTCTGTAATACCTGCGCTTTTAAGACCGTTATCGCCAAGGTTCATATTTGTGCTTACAACTTCGCCGTTCTTAACGATGATTGTATCACCCTTGCAGCTTTTTGCAATATCAGCACCGATAACAGACGAATAGTCGCTTGTATTTGTATCAATAATAACAATGCCACCCTCTGTTCTTACAACGCAAGCCATGAGGTTATACACACCGTCCTCGCCCTCAACGGCTGTCGGCTCTGAAATGCTCTTGACCTTCATACCCTTGAGGTTAGCCTTGAACTGCTTTGTTGTTTCGTCATCAAGGAAATTTGTGCCGACCTTTTTATCGTCTGACGATGCGATAATCTTGCCGTCAGCGTCTGTCATAACAAATGAATTGATGCCGAGGTTCTTTACAAGTGCGGCATTTGTTTCAGCCGAAGTATTTTCCGTAACAACACTCGCAATTACATTTGCCTTTTCAAAAAGTGAGTTCATAAACTCAAATTTAGTGTAGTTATAGTTATCGCTGTATTCTGTAAGCTGAGCCTTTGCGTCATCAAGATATGTCTGATTTGAGCTTTCTGTTTTTGTTGAAAACAAATTGCAAACTACCGAAACGCAAACCATAACAACAGCAACAATAACTGCCGTTACAACTGCAACGCCTTTTTTTACCGATTTAGAATTACCCATTGTAATCTTCCTTTCAAAATGCTTTGCTTGCATAAAATAATACCATTATTCGACTTTGTTTTCAAGCACGGTTTGTGAAATAATTAACAGCTGCACATAATTTGACAATATTCTGCATTAACCGATTTAGAGATACAGCTCTGCGAAAAAAGATAATTTGAAAAAAATGATACATCTATGATACAATGGCAATATAAACTGTGTCTTGGAGGTGGGGTTGTTGGCTGACATATTGATTGTTGAGGACGAAAAGAATATTTCAAATCTTATTGAAATGGCTCTTTCTCGGCACGGGCACAAAACCGATTGTGTGTTTGACGGCGAAAGCTGTGCCGATGTTCTGGAGAAAAAGCACTTTGACCTTATTCTGCTTGATGTTATGTTGCCGAAAATCAGCGGTTTTGAGCTTATGGACTACATCAAAGGCTTTGACACACCCGTAATTTTCATTACTGCAAAATCAGATATATCGGACAGGGTTTACGGGCTTAACCTGGGGGCTGACGATTACATAACAAAACCGTTTAACATTTCGGAACTTCAGGCAAGAGTTGATGCGGTACTGCGAAGATACAACAAGGCAAAAACAAAACTCAGCTTTAAAGACATAGTAATTGACACAAATTCAAGAATAGTCACCAAAAACGGAGTACAAATTGACCTTACATTAAAGGAATACGAAATACTTCTGCTTTTTGTACGCAACAAAAACATTGCCCTTTACCGTGAAATGATTTACGAAAGGGTATGGAATGAACCGTATATGGGTGATACAAGAACCGTGGATCTGCATATTCAGCGGTTAAGAAAAAAGCTTGATTTAAAAGACAACATTCAGTCTGTGTATAAAGTCGGTTACCGTCTTGTTGAATAAGCGGAGGGAAAGCCCTAATGAAATTTTCGTGGAAAATATTTTTTATTACCTTTCTTATTATAATTACTTCCTTCGGTGCGGGAGGTTTTCTCCTCATCAACACCGTTTTTACAAACACGCTGAACAACCGTATTGACTCAGCCAAAAAGAACAACAATTACATCACAACGGCACTTTCGGTATATGCAGACAACAATCTGCCCACCTACGGAAACTTGGAATATCTGCGCGTTTCGGCAATCGGATTTGCAAAACAAATTGCAGGCAATTCGGATTCTAAAATCAAAATCGGTTCAATAAACGAGCTCAGCTTTTCGGCAGAAAATGAATTTGCCCACGGTATGTCGGTAAATTCCAGAAAAAGCAGAGTAGTTACTGAAAACAAAAAATACTATATTCAAACAATAAGCAAAATTCAGCTTGTAACCAAAAGCTGTTATATTGAAACTGTTGACGATATAACAAGCGTGTACAGCGACCGTGATATGTACTGCACAATTTATCAGTTCATTCTCATAGGCGTTGCGTTGTTTGCATCAATTCTGCTTGTAATCTTCTCAAAGCTTTTGACAAGACCGCTTGTTAAGTTAAAGGATGCGTCAAAGGAAGTTGCCGAGGGCAACTTTAATATGAGAGTAAAGGAAAGCCACGGCATTACATCTTCAACCGAAATAACCGAGCTTTCGCAGAGCTTTAACACCATGGCAGATTATGTTGAAGACTACATTGAACAGCTAAAGCTTGCAACACAGAATCGTGACAACTTTATTGCGGATTTTACCCACGAGTTAAAAACTCCGCTGACATCTGTTATCGGTTATGCGGATATGCTCCGTTCTTATGAAATGGAGCCTAAACAACGCAGAGAATGTGCCGACCTTATCTACAAAGAGGGCAGTCGGCTTGAGGCGCTTTCGCTTAATCTGCTAAACCTTATAGTTTTGAAAAATGACGAAATCAAAACCGTAAACATCAGAACGGACATAATTGCCGATGACATTAAAAGGTCTGTTCTCTTTATTTTGAAAAAATACGGTGTGAAATTAAAATTGAATGTTGAAAAAGCAGAAGTCAACGCAGAGCCGTCGCTCTTGAAAACGCTTTTGTACAACCTGATTGACAATGCCTGCAAAGCGAGTGAGAGCGGAAAGCCTGTTACACTCACGGGATATGTTGACAGCGACAGATACCGTTTTTGCGTTACCGACAGCGGTTGCGGAATTGCGGAAGATGACCTTGTCAAAATCACCGAACCCTTTTATATGGTTGACAAATCCCGTTCAAGAAGTATGGGCGGAGCCGGACTCGGGCTTTCAATCTGCAATGAAATTGCAAAGCTTCACGGTTCAACTCTTGAAATTGTCAGTGAAGTCGGCAAGGGTACGGACATCAGCTTTACGGTAAACCTTGCCGATAATTCTGCGGAAAGTGAGGCTTTTGAAGATGAAAAAATTTAACCTTAAAAAATCCTTAAAATATATCATCTGCACTTTGCTCACCTTGACCGTAGTCGCAACCGTTGTGTTTCTCCCCCGCTTTTATTATTCGGTAACGGACAATCGGGGTTCTGTCGGAAACACAGCCGAAACATTTAAACTTACCGCCGATATAACCACTTTGAGCGGCGGAGAATTTTTGAAACTCATTTCAAGCGAAGATACCGTTTGGGTTCTTCAAAACAATGCTCCGAAAACAGAAACTGTAATCAGCTATGCAAAAAAAGCGTTAAGCAATCTTGCAAATTCGCTTAAAGACACAAAATTATTTTCCAATATTGCAGGCTACATTCGGCCGTTTTTTACACTTGACAGCTGCAGCGGTTACAAACTTACAATGCGCGGAACACTTGACGGTAATGTAATTGTTTCGTCCGATTTTATGTTTGTAACATGCAACTATGCCAAAGAGGGCGCACAATACGGACTAAACATAACAATGCTGTTTGATATGGAAACTTTCACAATTTATGAGCTTAACATTGATACAACCTACCTGACGGACAGCGTTACCGGGAGTGAAATTTCTATTCCGTATGAACAGGAGCTGTACGGAAGAACCGAATACAGCGACAGTTATAGACAGGAGCTGTACGATGCACTCATAAAATACTGGGGTGTCAGTTCCGATTCAATAACGGTTAAGGCAAGTTCCGAATCTTTCAGCATCAACATCTGCCCACAGCCGTTTTTGGAATACAGCAAAATAAACAACGAACAATTTGATTATTATGGCTGATGAAACAACTATGATACATTTTTGAACAATTTCAGAAACAAGCCTTTTGTATAGTATAGATACACTTACGAAAGGCTTGTTTTTTATGGATATTAAAGAGTATGAGGAATTTTGTAAAAACAGTAAATACGGAAACTTTATGCAGTCGGCAGACTGGGCAAAGGTTAAAAAGGGTTGGATTCCCGAGTATGTTGCCGTTCGTGACGAAAACGGAAAAATCAACGGCTGTACACTTGTGCTTGTAAAGAAAATACCGATTCTCAACACGGCAATGCTTTATGCACCGAGGGGCTTTGTATGCGACACTCACGACAGTAAAACCGTCAGAAAAATATTTGAGCAGATAAAGCTGATTGCAGAAAAATATCACGCATACACGCTCAAAACCGATCCGCTGATTGACGAAACCGACTTTATCTCGATTAAAAATCTTGTTGACCTCGGATTTGTTTATCACGGTGAAAAGCAAGGATATGACAACACCCAATGCAGAGAAAATTATGTGCTTGACATAAAAGATAAATCTTGTGATGAAGTTTTTGCAAATTTTAAATCAAAATGGCGGTACAACATCCGCCTTGCAATGAGGAAAGGTGTTGAGTGTAAATTCTGCGGTGAAGATGAGCTTGACGATTTTATGGAGCTTATGAAAGAAACAGGCAGGCGTGACGGCTTTGAAATTCGTTCGGAAGAATATTTCAGAAATTTTTTACAGGCATTTCACGGCAACGCAAAGCTCTGTATCACAAAACTTGACGGAAAAGTTTTGTCGGGTGCATTGCTTGTAAATTATGCAAATGTTGCAAGCTATGTTTACGGCTGTTCATCAAACGAATACAGAAAATATATGCCGAATTATCTTATGCAATGGACGATGATTAAGTACGCAATTGAGAGCGGTTGCCACACATATGATTTTTGCGGTATTCCCTATTGGTATGACGAAACGCATAAAAACTACGGTGTATATCGCTTTAAACAGGGATTTAACGGCAAAGTTAAAACCTATGCCGGCGAGTTTGACTATGTTTTCAGAAACGGAGTAAATCACATTGCCGACCTTGCACTGAAACTGAAAAAGCTTGTGTGAAATATTCATCTGCGTTGAATTTGCAAACCGTATATGCTAAAATGGAGTGGGTAAAATTATCCCACTCCATTTTGTATCGGAGGAATTTTATGTTCTGCGATTTGCATACACATTCAACATTTTCGGACGGCACATTTTCACCTACGGAAATCGTTTTAAAAGCCAAAGAAATCGGGCTTGACGCCGTTGCACTCTGCGACCACAACACTGTTGCAGGGCTTGACGAATTTGTTTCGGCAGGTAAAAAGTACGGCGTAACCACCGTTGCGGGGATTGAATTTTCAACCGAATACAATTCAAAACAACTGCACATTGTCGGTCTGTTTATCAAGGAAGAAAACTATTCAGACATAACCGAAATTATGGCTGAGTCGCAAAAATTAAAGGAGGAAAGCAACAAACTGCTCGTTAAAAATCTTGCGAAAGACGGCTATGTTCTCGACTATGACGAAATCAAAAGCAGCACGGTTGACGGCTTTGTAAACCGTGCAAACATCGCCGCCGCTCTTATGCAAAAGGGCTATGTTTCTTCTGTCAAAGAGGCATTTCAAACCTTGCTTATGTCGAAGTTTGGCTACTATGTTCCGCCGAAAAGACCGTCATCTCTGTATATAATTGAAAGGCTGAAAGGTTTCGGTTCAATATCCGTTCTTGCACACCCGTTTCTCAACATGAACGAAGATGAATTGAGAGAATTTCTGCCAAAAGCAAAGGCTTGCGGTCTTAACGCAACGGAGGCGTACTATTCGCTTTTTGACAAAGCCGAAACAGAGCTTGCCGAGAAAATCTGTGACGAATACGGTCTTTTGAAAAGCGGCGGAAGTGACTTTCACGGAGCAACAAAACCCGATATTTCGCTTGGAGTCGGAAAAGGAAATCTTGCGATACCGACAGAAATATACAAAAATCTTGCTAATTGTTATCACAACTTCCGATTATAAAATTATCGTCATTATGCAATGCTCCCTGCATTTTACAAGCACAACAATTTAATTTCGACCCAAACAACACAAAACAGCGATGAAGAATAATCACCGCTGCTTTTTTGGTTTTGGATTTAAATTTTTTTCAATTCAGGCTTATTTTATTTTAAGAGAAATATCAAAAGCCTTAACCGAATGAGTGAGCGCACCCATTGATATGATATCGACACCGGTTTCGGCAATTTCACGAAGAGTTTCGTCGGTAATGCCGCCGCTTGCCTCAAGAAGTGCCTTGCCTGCCGTGATGTCAACAGCCTGTTTCATAAGCTCGGGGCTCATATTATCGAGCATAATAACATCAACGCCTGCCTCAAGAGCCTGATTGAGTTCGTCAAGGTTTCTTACTTCAAGCTCAACCTTGGTCATATGACCGAGTTTTGATTTAAGCTTTGAAACAGCGTTTGCAATTCCGCCGCCTGCGTCAATGTGGTTATCCTTGAGCATTGCGGCATCTGAAAGATTGTAACGGTGATTTCTTCCGCCTCCGACCGTAACGGCATACTTCTGGAGCGGACGCATACCCGGGAGTGTCTTTCTTGTGTCGGCAATAGAAGCCTTTGTACCGCTGACAATTTCAACAGCCTTGTTTGTTGCGGTTGCAATACCGCTCATATGCTGAATAAGGTTGAGAGCCGTTCTCTCGCCCTTTAAAATTGTTCTTGTCTTGCCGTGAATTTCAGCGATGATTTCGCCCTTTACAAGCTTGTCGCCGTCATGCTTATAAACCTTTGCCTCAAAACCGTTTGGCTGAAGAATTTCAAACACACGGAGTGCAACCTCGATACCGCAAAGAACACCTGAACTTTTTGCAAGGAAAATTGCCGTATTTTCCTGATTTTCGTCAATAAGGTAATCGGTTGTTGTGTCAAGATAGTTGATATCCTCAAGCAATGCGGTTTTAATAAGATTGTCTACGTAAATGCTGTTAAGTGTCATCAGTCGGTACCCTCCATAATTTCATCAAAAATGATACTTGCAACAATTGCCGCACTTCTTGCCTCAACAAGGTCGGAATTGATCTCGTACTTTTCTGCAAACAGTTCACTCATAATCTCGTGAATCTGTTTACTGCTTTCTTCATATTTTTCAGGCTTTGGAAGAACAAAATATGCGTCCTGCAAAATCTCTCTGATTTTTGAACGACAGCCATGCGGCATGGTCTTGCCCTCAACAGGGCGGTAAACAGGTTCTTCACCAAGAGTTCTTCTGCCGAATTTATTGATTTTATCCGTAATATCAAGAGCGGCTGTTCTTGAATAAACAAGCGCTTCAAGGAGCGAGTTACTTGCAAGACGGTTTGCACCGTGAACACCTGTGTGCGAGCACTCACCTGCGGCATACAAGCCCTCAACGGTTGTGCGTGAATGAAGGTCAACATCAATACCGCCCATAAGGTAATGCTGGCACGGAAATACAGGAATTCTGTCCTTTGTAATGTCAACGCCCTCTTCAAGGCATCTTTCATAAATCATCGGAAAACGATTTCTTACAAAATCAGCCGGCTTGTGGGTTATGTCAAGATAGAAATTCTCGCTGTTTGTCTTAATTGATTCAAGCATAACCGCATTTGAAACAACATCTCTCGGAGCAAGCTCTCCTCTGCTGTCATAATTTGAGGCAAATCTCTCACCGTTGCAGTTGAGCAGAACCGCACCCTCACCACGAACAGCCTCACTTATAAGGAAACGCTCTCTGCCATGATCAGCCGCAAATGCTGTCGGGTGAAACTGTATTCTCGAAAGATTTTTAATTCTTGCACCAAGCATATATGCAAACGCAATGCCGTCACCCGTTGCGATTGCGGAGTTGGTTGTATACTTATAAACCCTGCCGATACCGCCTGTTGCAAGCAGACAGTAGTTACAGCCGTAGTGAAGCTTTTCACCGTTTCTCAAAATGCTTATATAAAAACCGTTCAGCACCTTGTCAATTGAATAAACAAGAGCGTTGTCACACACGGTAACATTTTTTAGCTGTGTAACCTTTGCGATAAGTCCGTCAACAATTGCCTTGCCTGTTGAATCCTTATGATGAACAATTCTGTTTCTGCTGTGACCTGCCTCAAGAGTCTTGCACATTGTACCGTCCTCGTTAAGGTCAAAATCAACACCGAGGTCTTTTATTTTAAGAACATCCGAAGGACCTTCGGTAACAAGCTTTTCAACAGCGGAAAGAGTATTTTTATACTTTCCCGCAATCAATGTATCCGTAATATGCAGCTTGTAGCTGTCGTGAACCGTATCAAGCACACACGCAACACCGCCCTGCGCAAGAGAGCTGTTTGAAAGCTGAAGTTCACGCTTTGAAACAAGAAGAATATTCACGCTTTCGGGAAAATTAAGTGCCGCATAAAGTCCGGCCGCACCTGTGCCAACGATTACAACATCAAATTTCTTATCCATTTCCAAGTTCCTTTGAAAAAAATTTATCTATTACACACGGCGTCACACAAAATACCGTTTACAAATTTGTACCTGTATATTATACTACTAATTGTAAGATTAGTAAATACAGTAAATAATTTTGAAAGGGCGATTATTATGGCTGAAAATACAATTCCGAACGATCCGATGATTCTTTTAAGCTTTGTTAATACAAAGCTGCGTGATTTCTACCCCAGCCTTGATAAAATGTGTGACGATCTCGGTTGCAGTAAAGAAGAAATTGAAAGCAAGCTTTCTGCAATTGACTACAAATACAACGCAGAACTCAATAAATTTGTCTGACATCAAAGGAAAGTCCGTTTTATCGTACAGTTCATTTGATATGATTAACATATAGGATATCCCATATGTTAAGGAGGAAAATTTATGGGCATTTTCGATTTTGAAAGATTGTTTGATTTAAACCATGACGGAATGCTTGATCCGCTTGAAAAAGGTCTTGAGTTCACCGTGATTGAAGATATTATGAATGATGACGAAGATAATGACGACTTGTTTTCGTCTGATTCAGATGATGAATTTGACACGGATTTCGGCGATGATTTCTGATTTTATTCTGCAAACAATTTAATCTTCAAGCAAAAAGCGAGATGAATTTTTCAATTTAATTCATCTCGCTTATATTTTTATTTATCGTGATTCTGTTCAAGCGTTACAGCTTGTAATTGTCCATAACCTTTTCCAAGGTCTTGTAATCATCATCGGAAATTTTATACACGGTTGAATTGTCTTTGTCAACACAGATTTTGTCAGCACCGCCGACACGGATATTGTGGGTAACAATTCCGTCTTTGCGTGTTTCAATAAGGATTCCACCGTCAAACTCACCGCTTGTACCGCCTGTTTCGGCTGATTGCAAAATATTCTTGACCGTTTTGAAATCAACCTCGCCAAGCACGGCGGTTGATTCGTCCGACATTACGACGGTTATTTCATCAACGTCGGAAAAATTAACCTTGTCTGTAATTTTCGTATCACCGCAACCGCAAAGCATTATCGCAACGGATAACATCATCACAAAAGCCAAACAAACCGCTCTGAATTTTTTCATATAATCTCCCCCCACAACTAACTATTGATTATGAGAAAAGTATAAATAATAATTTTGGTAAAGTCAACGCCTAAATACACCGACTTACACTTTGTTCAAGCCTATTGCATTACTTCTTTTGAAAATGAAAAAGGCTTTTATCAACCGGGAATTTTTGCGACGGATAAATTGTTGTATTGCCTGATGCGATAAAACTGATGAGGACTGCAAGCACAAAATACGGGGCGGCAGACGCACCGAAAACTTCGATACCGAGAACGATTGCTGTAATAGGTGTGTTGATTGCTGCAGCAAAAACACATACAAATCCGATTGCCGCAAAAAATGTGGGATCAAATCCGCAGACGCATCCGAACCAACTGCCGAATGACGCACCCATATCAAACATAGGAGTAACCTCTCCTCCCTGAAATCCTGCACCGAGGGTGAGTACGGTCAAAAGATATTTTGCCGGCATATCGTACCATTTTGCATCGCCCTTAAAGGCGGTGCCCTGCATCCATGTGCTTAAGCCCTCAAAATTGTTAAGTCCCAAAGCGAAAATTAAAAGGCTGACGATTGCCGCACCTACTGCTGCTGCAAGAAGGTAGTTCTTGAAAATTTTTGAGTATGCAAGTTTTACATACTTTATTCCGAGTGCAAACAGCTTGCCGATTAAGCCTAGGCAAACTGCCGCAATTAAAAACACAAAAAGAAATCTTGCGTCAAAATCGGGGATTGACGAGATTGCATATCTTTCATGTTTAAAGCCGAGAAGCTGTGTAACAAAATTTGCAAGGTATGAACACGCAAAGCACGGAATTACCGCACCTGCCGACAATCTTCCGACACAGCAGACTTCCATTCCGAAAAATGCACCTGCAAACGGTGTGCCGAAAACCGAACCGAATGCAGAGCTGATTCCGCTGAGAACGATTGTACTTCGGTCATTATTTTTAAAGCCGAGATAATCGGCAACATTACTTGTCAGCGAACCGCCAATCTGAACGGCAGTTCCCTCTCTGCCGACAGAACCGCCGAAAAGATGGGTTATGCAGGTAAATATAAATGTCAGCGATGCAAGTCGCTTTGGCACTTTTTCACCGTCATTTGCACTCTCAATAATAATGTTGTTGCCCATTGACGACTTTCCGCCGATACGCTTATATACAAAAGCGGTCACAATACCTGCTACGGGCAAAAACATATAGCACAACGGAAAGAAGCTCCTGAAATCTGCCGCATAGTCAAGACATTTCAGAAATGCAAACGATATGAGTCCCATCACAACGGAACAGCACAGAGATGTTGCAAGCACCTTAAAATCAACAAATTTGTTCTTCATAAATTTCCTCCTCAAAATTTCCGCACAAAGAACATCGCATAAAAAAAGCCAATGCCCCTGTTCAAAAAACAGAAGTCATCAGCAAAAGCGGTTTCGACAAAAGCCGTGGGAGAACCTCATTCCCATTCATATTGACATATATAGTATATACCGAGCAAGGTAATTTTTCAAGTGATTTCGACAATTTTTGTAATTTTCCAAAAATCACCTTGCAATCATTTTGTTTAAGCAGTATGATATTCTATACCAAGCGGAAGAATATTTATTATTAAAAGAATCGGAGGCTGATGATATGTGTACAGCGGCAACATATAAAACAAAAGACTTTTACTTTGGCAGAACGCTTGATTATGAATTTTCATACGGTGACGAAATTACAATTACTCCACGAAATTTTCCGTTTAAGTTCCGCCATACAAACGAATGCAACAACCACTTTGCGATGATTGGCATGGCTCACATTGCAGACGGTTATCCGCTATATTACGATGCAATGAATGAAAAGGGCTTGTGTATGGCAGGGCTTAATTTTGTTGGAAATGCCGTATATTTTGAACCGAAAAACGGCAAGGAAAATATTGCACAATTTGAGTTCATTCCGTATATACTTTCACATTGCGACAGCGTATTGCAGGCAAGGAAAAAGCTTGAAAACCTTAACATAACAAATACGCAGTTCAGCAACAAGCTCCCCTGTGCTCAATTGCATTGGATTATTTCCGACAGAAACGAATCGCTTACAGTTGAATCGACAAATGACGGACTTAAAGTCTATGACAACCCTGTAGGTGTGCTGACAAACAATCCTCCGTTTGACATTCAGATGTTCATGCTCAACAACTATATGTCACTCTCACCAAAGCAACCCGAAAACAACTTCGGCAAAAGTGCCGAGCTTACCACATACAGCCGTGGAATGGGTGCAATCGGACTGCCGGGCGACCTTTCATCCGCATCCCGTTTTGCAAAGGTTGCGTTCACAAAGCTGAACTCCGTTTCGGGTGACAGCGAGAGCGAAAGCGTGAGCCAGTTTTTCCACATTCTCGGTTCTGTTGACCAGCAGAGAGGTTGTTGTGAGGTTTCAGACGGAAAGTATGAAATCACACTTTACACCTCCTGTTGCAATGCCGACAAGGGAATCTACTACTACACCACCTACAACAATCACCAAATTTGTGCGGTTGATATGCACAAAATCGACCTTGACATGGCCGAACTTACCGCATACACACCCATTACGGAAGGTAAGGTTTTATTTCAAAATTAAATACAAAAATTTCAGCCGTACACTTTTGAAATGTACGGCTGTTGTTTTATTTATTGTCTTTCTTCTGCTTTTTATGCTTATGCTTTTTGAGATGAACCTCGGGAACAGCGACAGTATCATAAACAACCGTGCTGTCTGTGTTATCCTCGGCAACATCATTCTGCTTTACTTTGCCCGTGTGAATCTCGGGAAAAGCAAGGTTTTCGGAATCAAATGTAAATTTCCTGTCCTTCATAATACCTGCCTCCGATTCTAAATGCAATTTATAAAGAATGTTATCGTCAGACTGTTCAGGAAGTCGGCAAACAAACTGCCGACAATCGGAACAATAAGATAAGCCTTTACGGACGGTGCGTATTTTTCGCAGATTGCCTGCATATTTGCCATTGCATTTGGCGTTGCGCCCATACCAAAACCGCAAGTACCTGCCGCAAGAACAGCGGCGTCGTAATCTCTGCCCATAATGTTGAACACAACAAAATATGTGAAAATGAACATAAGAACAACCTGACCTGCAAGAAGTATAATAAGCGGAAGCGCAAGGTCAGCAAGCTGCCAAAGCTTGAGTGTAATCATAGCAATACCGAGGAAAAGTGAGAGACATATACCGCCGAGGTCATTAATCTCGCCCATATGAATAGTGATTTTACCCGTGTATTCACCGATGTTTCTCATAATTGCGGCAACAATCATTGCACCGATATAAATCGGGAATGTCATGCCCGTAAGTGAAAGCAAATCTGAAACAACCGTACCGAGTCCGACCGCTATAATCAGCTGAAATACTGCCGGAGCATACATTGAAAAATGTCGTTCGTGCTTTTCTTCTTCTTCAACAAGAAGGCTGTCATCCTCTGTTTTGATTGTAGCAATAAGGTTGTGCTTTTTAATAAGTCTGTTTCCGACAGGTCCGCCCATGAGTGAGCCTGCAATAAGACCGAATGTTGCAGCGGCAGTACAAACAGTTGTCGCACCCTGAACACCGAAATCATCAAGTACAGGACCGAAAGCGCCCGCCGTACCGTGACCGCCTACCATAGGAATTGAACCCGTTGTCATACCCGTGAGCGAGTCAAGTCCGATCAAATTTGCAAGTCCGATTGCAGAGAAGTTCTGCATTACAATGAGCATAATTACAAGAAATAAAAATACGATAAGGGATTTGCCTCCGCTTTTCAGTACCTTGAGATTCGCCTGAAATCCGACTGAGGTAAAGAAAAACACCATGCAGACTTCCTTTAGAGTATCGTCAAAATCAATTACCGCAACACCTGTCATATAGAGAACCAGCGTAAGAATTGCAAAAAGCAAACCGCCGATTACAGGTGCAGGTATACAAAATTTCTGCAAAAACGATATACGCTTTTTCAGAAATGCACCGGCCATCAGAACAATCACAGCAACTGCGATTGTCTGATACATATCAAGAGTTATATTCAATCAGCACCAATCCTTTCGCAGTTATCCTGCTGTTTTTACTGTTATTCCTCTTTCGGAATAATATTCTGCCGCACCCTTGTGAAAAGGAATTTTAACACCTTCAACGGCTTTTTCAAGCGTTATGTCAACATCCGCCGAAACAGTCAGCTGAAGTTCCTGCGCATTGTCAAAGACAAGCTGTGTAAGCTTCTTCACCTGTTCGTCTGAAAGTCTGTCGTTCACAATCAGAACAGCCTTTACCGCAACTGTGCCGACTTCATCACTCTGCCCGTTGTAAGTGTTTTTCGGAATTTTGCAGTCAACATAGCTGTAGGTGTTTTTAAGCTTTTTAACAGCTGCGTCATCAATTCCTATAAGCTTGATGTCACATTGCTTTGAAAGTTCCTCAACAACTGTTGCATTAAGTCCGAGTGTAAAGAATGCCGCATCAATTTCGCCGTTCTGTAACTGTTTTGCGGCATCGGCATAATTAAGATTTTTTTCCTTAACCATTTTTGAGTTAAGCCCGTATGCCGAAAGAATCTGCTTTGCGTTAAGCTCCGAACCCGATTCTTCTTCACCTATGCTCACGGTTTTGCCGAGCAAATCATCAACACTGTTAATATCAGAATCTTTTCTTACAACGATATGACAAGCCTCTGTAAACATACCTACAACAGCGCTGTAGCCCTCAAGACTGCCGGATTTTTCAAAATTATTTTCGCCGTTAAATGCGTCGTGTGCAATGTCGGACTGAACAATTGCGGCGTCAAGATAATTCTGTGAAAGCAAGCGAACATTTGCCGCAGAACCGGCTGTTGTCTTTGTTTCAATTTTCAGAGTGCCGTCAGCATCGGCAATCGACTTTATCGAATTTGCCGCTTCGTTATAAATTCCGCCGGTACCTGCCGCACCGAATCGGATTGTTTCACCGCCTGATGAACAGCTGCACAAAAGAACAGTCATCAAGGCAATCAAAAGTGCAAGTAGTTTTTTCATTTTTCCGCCTTCTTTGCTTTTGGATTTCGCTCAAAAAAAGAGAAATTGTAAAAGCACAAAAGCTCACAATTCCCCTTTATTCCGTTCAAATTATACCATAACGGAATTGCCGTTGTCAAACGAAAAGGCACTCCCGAAAAGGAGTGCCTCATTACATCTGAATGTATTACTTGTTGAAAATTGACATAATATCATAGAAGGTATCGTCGTCATCATCAGTCTTGTCCTTTGTTGTTGACTTTGGCTCTTCCTTAGCCACAACAGGAGCTGACGCTGATGAAACTGCGTCCGTAAGATTCTTCTTAGCAATCTGACCGTCTGCGTTAAAGCCGGTTGCAATAACCGTTACGCTGATAGCATCTTCCATTTTGTCGTCAATAACAGCACCCCAAATGATGTTTGCATCATCTGAAACCTTATCCTTAATCATTGTTGATGCGGCATCGATATCATCAAGACTAACATCGGCAGATGCTGTGATGTTGATAATAAGACCCTTTGCGCCGTCAATTGAAGTTTCAAGAAGCGGACTTGAAATAGCCATATCTGCGGCAACGGTAGCCTTGTCCTTGCCTGTTGCACTGCCCATACCCATGTGAGCGTAGCCTGCGTCCTTCATTACGGAAGTAACATCGGCAAAGTCGAGGTTTACAAGACCCGGGAGAAGGATAAGGTCAGAAATACTCTGAACACCCTGTCTGAGAACATCATCGGCAATAGCAAATGCGTTTTGGAGAGTGATGCTTGTATCCGAAACATACTTGAGTCTTTCGTTAGGAACGATGATAAGCGAGTCAACACAGGCAGAAAGCTCTGCAATACCCTGCTCAGCCTGAGTCATTCTTCTCTTGCCTTCAAAAGCAAACGGCTTTGTAACAACGCCGACTGTAAGAATGCCCATATCCTTTGCGATTTTGGCAACTACGGGAGCAGCGCCTGTACCTGTACCGCCGCCCATGCCGGCAGTAACAAATACCATATCCGTATCCTTGAGAAGTGCTGCGATTTCATCTCTGCTCTCCTCGGCTGCCTCCTGTCCGATCTGTGGCATAGAGCCTGCGCCCTTACCTCTTGTAAGCTTTTCGCCGATCTGAATCTTCTGCGAAGCCTTTGAAAGTCTTAAAACATGTTCATCTGTATTTATTGCGATAAATTCAACATTCTTAACCTCGGTCGCAACCATGCGATTAACAGCGTTTCCGCCGCCTCCGCCGACACCGATCACTTTAATTTTAGGCATATACTCGTTTTCCAATTCCAGTTCAAAAGCCATTTTTTTCGTCCTCCTTATATATTGACAACTTTCAGTCAGAAATCATTATTCTTCATAGTACACAATTATACTATCTTATACTATCATACTTTTTTCAAAATAGCAATGCTTTTCAGCCGTTTTTCTGCAAAATTATACGGAAAATTCTGCTGAAAAATTACTCGCCCGTATAGGCGCCGTCTGCATTGCCGTTGTCATAGGTACCGTTATCATAGTTATTATAGCTGTTATTGTCGTAATAACCCGTGTCACCGCCCGAATATGTTCCGCCATCCCATGTGTAGTTTCCTGTGTAGCCGTCACCCGTATCGGCTGAAGAATCAGCCGCCTGCGTTGTTGCCTGTGTGGTTGCCTGTGTTGCGGCTGTGGGCTGGGTTGCGGCAGGTTTGTAGTGAGAAATTTTTGATGTACTGCAAGCCGAAACATCAAGCGTTCCTGCAACAAGTCCCGTGTTGTTCGGGTCAAGCTTTTCGTTGATGATTGTCATTGCAGTTCTGATTTTATAGTCGATATCATCGGGAAGTCCGATGTTAATGTCAATTCGTCCGTCATAAACGAGCTTTATGTTTGCCGTGTCGGTAACATCAAAGCCTGTGATATTCTTAACCTTGTTGTTGATAAGGCTCTGCGAAACATCTTCGAGAATATCGGGAACATTTGCGTCGCTGAATGACACATACTGTCCAACCTCTGTGGTCTTGATGTCGCCGCAGGTGAGTTCGGGAAGCTTGTCCTTATTTTCGGAAATTTCCTCAAGGATTCTGCCCTTTGAGCTTACAAGAAGATAGCCGTTACCGTTTGGAATAACATATGACGGTGTTGCGTCAACAACAGTAATTGTTATTGTGTCCGGAATGTTAAAGCTTACGCTTGCGCTTTCGATATACGAAAGATTCTTGACAATCTTGTCCGATGTATTGTACATTGCACCCATGAAGATGTTCTCCTGATATTCAACACCGCTGAATGCAATTATCTGTTTTTCGTCATAATACTTGTCCCCCACAACCTCAATTTTTTCGGTTTTAAAAAGGACTGTAAGGCTTAGTATAACACCGATTATAAGCACTGCCGCAAAAATTGAACTGTACAGTGCGATTCTCCTGTGCTTAATCTGAGTGCTCGTCAGAGATTTTTTTCTTCTGCGAATTACTTCACGCTCCTGAGCACGGATTTCCTTTGCACGCTTTTCCTGTTTTTGCTTTTCTCCGAATTCGTCAACATAATAGCCGTCTTCATAATCCTTTGGTTTAAGGTTCTTGATTTTAGCCTTGCCTTTTCTCCTGAATTTTTCTTCACGGCTCATATTTTCGACTTGTCTTTGTGATTCCTGCTCTTCTTTTTGCTTGAGAAAAGCCTCCTCAATTTTACTTTTTGGAGCTTTTTTCTGCTGTTCCTTTTTCGGATTGGGGGATTTTTTAGCTCTCTTATCCTGCTTTGCTTTTTCCTTATGATACTTTTCTGCCTGCTTTGCGGCATTTTTACGCTGTTTTTTAAGACTCTTTCGCTCTTTTGATGTAAGCGGTCTTCTGCCTTTACCGTCGCTCAAAGCAAATCCTCCCTTCGTTTATGTTATCTGCCGAGGGCGGAAATCCGCCCTGCGACAGTTAAAAATCTGATTACCCTAAATTTTCTTGATATCTGCCCCGATTGATGTAAGAGTAGACTCAATACACTCGTAGCCTCTTTCAATATACTCCACGCCACCGATTTCGGTTTTGCCCTCTGCACAAAGGCCTGCAACAACAAGTGCCGCACCTCCACGCAAATCGGGAGCTTCAACCGACGCACCGTAAAGAATTTCCACACCCTCGACAACGGCTACCTTGCCCTCTGTCTTAACGGCTGCACCCATTCTGACAAGCTCGGGAATGTGTCTGTATCTGTTTTCAAATATATTTTCAACAAAAACCGTTGTTCCGTCTGCAACACACGCTGTTGCAAGCAAGGGCGCCTGTGCGTCCGTGGGAAAGCCCGGAAACGGCATCGTTCTGATTGTTTTCATTGATTTAAGTCTTTCGGGAGCGTTTATCTCAAGATTTCCGTCCAAAATCCTTATCTTGCACCCTGCGTTTTTGAAGATTGGAATAAGTGCCGCAAGGTGGGACGAAATTATTCCGTTAAGTATAATTTTTGAACCCGTTACGGCGGCACAGCTCATCAGCGTTGCGGCAACAATTCTGTCCGGAATGATTGTGTGGACAGAGCCGCAGAGAGAGCTTACACCCTCAATGACGACAACACCCTCGCCTGCTCCGGAAATATCGGCACCGCAGGAATTGAGATAATCCGCAAGGTCGCAGATTTCAGGCTCACGGGCGGCATTGATGATTGTTGTTGTGCCTTTCGCAAGACAGGCGGCAATCATAATATCTTCGGTTGCCCCCACACTCGGGAACGAAAGCGTTATCTTTGTTCCGCAAAGTCCGTTTGGAACGCAACATTCAAGATAGCCGTGCTTTTCACGAATATCCGCCCCCATCTCCCGAAGTGAATTGAGATGCAAATCAATCGGTCTTGAACCGATTTCACATCCGCCGGGAAATGAAATTCTCGCCCTTCCCGTTCGTGCAAGGATTGCACCGAGAAAAACAATTGAACTCCTTGTTTTACGCATCAATTCGACGGGAACATCAAAGCGGTTGATATCGTCACATTTTACGAGAAGTGTTTTATCACAGCGTGTGACGGCACAGCCGAGATACCGAAGAATGTTGACAGATGCGTCAACATCGGAAAGCAAAGGACAATTGTGGATTACATTTTCACCTTTTGTAAGAATCGAGGCGGCAATAATCGGCAAAGCGCTGTTTTTTGCCCCCTGAACTTCAACCTCTCCGTCAAGCTTTTTGCGTCCTGTAACAAGCAGTTTTGACACAATAACACCCTCTCAAAAAGAATACCCTTCTATTCTATGAGAAAGCGTTATAAATGTTACCGTTACACAAGTCCGAGAACTTTTTTGACTACCGAATAAATTCTTTCGTTGGCGTCGGTAATTGCCATTTTGCGTGAATTTTCACTGTACTTCTCAAGCTTTTCGGGATTGAGAAGCATTTTGTCAGTTTTACGCATAAGAGCCGCACCCGTGAGGTCTTTTTCCTCAATAATGTCAGCCGCACCTGCATTCACAAGTGCCATTGCATTGTGGTACTGGTGATTTTCGGCAACATTAGGTGACGGGATAAGGATTGCCGGTTTGCCCATAGCCTGAATTTCGCTGAGAGTAATTGCGCCTGCACGGCAGATTACTAGGTCTGCCGCCGCCATACAAGTCGGCATATTATCAATATACGGTCTTATATCAAGATTTGAACAATCGGCAATATCAGTACCCTTTTCCTCAACGAGCTGCGGAAACCAGTCGCCGTAACTGCCGTATGCGTGAATGTGCTGATATCTGCCGTCAATACCGCTTCTTGCAACAAGGTCTGCAACAGCTTCATTTATTTTTCTTGCTCCGAGGCTTCCGCCGAACGAAAGCACTACGGGACGGTTGTCAAGCCCGAGTTCTTTTCTTGACTCTTCTTTTTTTGCCGTGAGGATTTCCTGTCTTACAGGATTTCCGGTAATGACAAAATCAGCATTTTTGTCAAAATACTTTTTTGCGTCCGGAACGGCAAGCATTACCTTTTTGACGCTCTTTGCAAGCATTTTATTTGTAATGCCCGGATATGCATTCTGCTCGTGAATAATGCACGGAATACCCATTTTTGCGGCTGTTCTGATAACGGGACCCGAAACATATCCGCCTGTTCCGATACAGATATCAGGCTTGAACTCTGCAATTATTTTCTTTGCCTCTCTTGAAGAAGTGAATGTTCTTGAAACTGTCTTAACATTTTCAAGCATACTCTTAGGAGAAAAGCTCCTCTTAAATCCGCTGATTGTGATTGACTTAATTTCAAAACCGGCCTGCGGAACAAGTCTTTGCTCCATTCCGCCACGGTTGCCGATAAACAAAAATTCGGCATCATTTCTTTTATTCTTTATATATCCGGCTATTGCAAGTGCAGGATTTATGTGTCCTGCCGTGCCGCCGCCTGCAAGCAATACTTTCATAATTTTCTTACCTTTCTTTTGAAAATTCTGCAAAACTCATGCAGGAGAAAACTATTTTTAAATTATTGTCTTTCGATATTTGCCGTTCTGGAAATTGAAAGCACAAGTCCCATCTGGGCAAGCAGCATAATAAGCGAACTGCCGCCGTAGCTGAAAAACGGGAGGCTGATACCCGTATTAGGCAGCCAGTCTGTGATAACGAGAATATTCAGCACAACCTGAATGCCGATCTGTGAGGTAAGACCGATACCGAGAAGTTTGCCAAACTTATCCTTTGCACGAAGTGAAAGTGTGATGCCTCTCCACACAAGAAGTGCAAAAATAAGGAGAATCATAAGTGCGCCCACAAGACCGAGCTCCTCAACAACAACGGCAAAGATAAAGTCGTTCTGCGGCTCGGGAATATAGAGGTACTTCATTCTTGACTGACCGAGACCAAGTCCCCAAAGTCCGCCCGAACCTATTGCATAGAGTGAATTTCGGGTTTGATATGTGGTCCACCACATATCATCTGTTGTATATTCAAGTGCCTGACCCCAACCGTCAAGACGGCTCATAGCATAGGACAGGCTGTTTGTGACGGCAAGTATAAGCACTACTCCGACAATAAGTCCAAGACCTATTCCGAGGTACTTTGTCTGCATTCCGCCGATATAAAGCATTACAACCGAAAGAATGCCGATGATTACGATACCCGAATAGTGCGGTTCGAGAAAAAGCAGAAGTGCTGTTGAACCGAAAACAATTATACCCGGCAAAACGCTGTAACGGGCAAACTGCATTTTATTATAGTATTTACTGCACCAATGTGAGAAGAAAAGGATGATTGCAAACTTTGCAATTTCGGAAGGCTGAATGTTAAAAATGCCGAGAGGAATCCATCTTTTAACACCCTCGGAGCCGGGCAGTACAAGAACCACAAGCAGGCACAAATACGAAATTGCAAGAACAACCGGTGCAACCTTGTGGAGCTTGTTATAGTTGAAGAACGAAAGAACAAACATTATGCCTACGCCGATAACGGCAAAAATGAGCTGTCTTACAAGGTAATAATAGCTGTCGCCCTGATTGTAATAAGCATAGGCATAGCTTGCAGAAAACATCATAATCATACCGATAATGAGAAGTACAAGAATGATTATGCAAAACGGAAGGTCAAGTCCCATGCCAACGGAAAACAGCTTTCCTTTTTTCATCTTTCTCTGACGAGTAGGACGGACAAAAAACTTTTCTTCCCTGATCTTCTGCTCCGAGTAAACCTCTTCATCATATATTCTGTTTACATCAGCTTTAAGCATCATTCTTTTTTGTGGAGCCAAAGACCGTTCCTCCCTTAAAATTTATTTTAAACAAGTATTTCTGCGTTTATTTATGCACCAAAATACGCAAGTGCAAAAGCGATTGCACCGAAAACTGCGGTTACTGCACTGAACACACCGACAATCTTGACCTCGCTCCAACCGCACATTTCAAAGTGGTGATGGATAGGGCTCATCTTGAAAAGACGCTTGCCGTGTGTGATTTTGAAGTAGCTGACCTGAAGAATAACGGAAAGCTCCTCAGCAATATAGATAATGCCGATCGGAATAAGAAGAATAGGCATATCAATTGCAAAAGCAAGAGCGCATACAAGACCGCCGAGGAAAAGTGAACCCGTGTCGCCCATAAACACCTTTGCAGGGTGAAAGTTCCAAACGAGGAATCCGAGACAGGCACCAGCAGATGCGGCGCTCATGGCTGTTATGCCGAGATAGCTCTTTACGCAGGCGATAAGCATAAATGCAACACACGCAAAGAATGTTACCGAACCGTCAAGACCGTCAATACCGTCTGTAAGGTTTACCGAGTTTACGATACCCACGATTGCAACGGCGGCAATAATATAATAGAAAAATCCGAGGTCAACCTTGCCGACAAAAGGAATGGTTGTTGTTGTACCGTAGCCTGCAATTGCCAGAACTGCAAGAAAAGCGGCGGCAACAAGGAACTGGAGAATCAGCTTTTGTGGCGCTGTAAGACCGAGGTTACGCTTTTTTACAACCTTGATGTAATCATCAATAAAGCCGATAAAACCGTTTGCAACCGCAAGACCGAGTCCGCAGAAAATGAACATGCATTCTCTTGGAATGTCTGCAAAGAATGAATTTACCAAATCAGCGCCTGTAAAAGCATATATAACTGTGCTGATCATTGTGACAACCACAATTGCAACGATGAACATTATACCGCCCATTGTGGGAGTTCCCTGCTTACCCTTGTGCCACTTAGGGCCTTCCTCAAGAATTGTTTGACCAAAGTGGAGTTTGCGAAGGTATGGAATCAAAAACTTACCTGTAACGGCTGAGATTATAAAAGCAAGCAAAGCCGCACAAAATGTCCATATTCCGTAAATCATAGTTATCTTTCCTTTCAGACTAATAAATATTTTTGTTATTCGTTGAGTGTTGAAGAGGAATCCGCAAAAGATACCGTTATTACCGTGCCGGGGCTGACCGAAGTTCCCGCCTCAACGTTCTGTGATGAGCTTGTTCCCGAGGATGTTGTTGCACCCGAGAAGCTGACATTCAATCCGTAGGCACTTGCAACATCGTTCACCTCATCGGGAGAAAGACCGATAAGACTCGGAACACTTACTGTTTCCGACTGACTGTCGCTGTCTGTGTAGAGGACAATACTGCCGCCCTTCTGAAGTCCTGACGATACGGTCGGAATCTGTGAAATTACAGTTGAACCGTTACCCTTTACGGTTGCCGTAAAGCCGTCAGCCTCAACAGCTGTTTTAGCCTCGTCAACGCTGACTCCTGTGTAATCGCCTGCAGATGCGTCAACATAACCAAGTTCCTCGTCTGTGTATGATGTCTTAACATCAAGATAAGGAAGAACCTCGCTCATAATATTTATAAATACAGGTGATGAAACCTGTGAACCGTAGTAGGCGTCACCGTCGGGAGTATCAAAGAATACAAGCATTGCAATCTGCGGATCGTCTGCCGGAGCATAACCGCAGAATGATGATATATAGTCCTCAGAAAATGAGCTTTCAAACTTTGTTACACCCCTTTTTTCAGTTGTACCTGTTTTACCGGCTACCTTGTAGCCTGAAATATAACCTGCGGCAGCACCCTGTCTTTCTGTGTTATATTCAAGGTATTCATTCATCTTCTTGGATGTATCGTCTGAAATAACCTGTCTTTTAACCTTTTTATCAACAGTCTTGATTACATTGCCCTTTGAATCTGTGATTTTTGAAACCACATGAGGCTGAACAACATAACCGCCGTTTGAAACAGCCGCACAGGCTGTAATCATTTGAATAGGAGTGATTGTGAAGTTCTGACCGAATGATGCAACCGCAAGGTCAACACCGCCCATTTTGCCTTCTTTCCAAAAGCTGTCCTCTGCCTCACCCGGGAGGTCGATTCCTGTTTTATCGCTGAAACCGAATCCCTGATAATATTGACGGAACTTGCCTGCACCGAGCATCTGACCGATCTGAATAAATGCAGGGTTACATGAGTTTGAAATTACCTCAACAAAGTTCTGTGTTCCGTGACCTGATATATTTGAACAATGAATGGTTTCGCCCTCAACCGAAATTGAACCCGTACAGGTAAATGATGTTTTTTCATTTACAAGGTTTTCTTCAAGAGCCGCTGACGCAACGCACATCTTAAATACAGAACCGGGCATATATGTGTCGGCAACAGCTTTGTTTCTCCACATAGCGCTGAGAGCCGCACTTTCTGCCTCTGCCTGTTTGCTTTTGGCCGTAGACTTGATTTTCTTCTTTTCCTTTGCCGAAAGCTCATAAGGATTGTTAAGGTCGTAGCCGTCTGTTGTTACCATTGCAAGGATTGCGCCTGTGTTTACATCCATTGCAATGCAGACGCCCTTGTTAAGAACATTGTTGTCCTCAACACCCTTTTGCATATATTTTTCACAAATTGACTGAATTGTTTCATCAATTGTAAGATACACATTGTTGCCGTCCTCAGATTCAACATTCTGTTCGTATCGGAACGGCATATCCGTACCTCTTGCATTCTGTGCCGTGATAATTCGACCGGGAGTACCCGACAGATAGCTGTCATATTCGTACTCGATACCCTCAAGTCCCTGATCGTCACTGCCCGTAAAACCGATTACGGAAGATGCAAGGCTGTTTTTCGGGTAATATCTCTTGTAATCATCAAGCAGCTGAATAACACCCGAACAGCTGTAATCCTTTTTCAGAGTGTCAATAAGCTCAAGAACCTTTTCACGCTCATCCGACTCGATTCTTCTTTTGACAACAACATAATGGCTCTGCTGTTTTGTATCGTCAAGCACATCGTTGTATTCAAGGTCAAAAATTTCCGAAAGACCTTTTGCGGCAGCCTGACGCTGTTTGTCATTCTTAAAGTTGACAGGCGACATTACCACCTGCCAAACCGATGCGCTTTCGGCAAGAACATTGCCGTTTGCATCATAAATTGTTCCTCGTTTTGCGGAAACAGTTGTGTCGGCAAGCTGAAGGTCAACAGCTGACTCCTGAAGTTCACTGCTCTGAATGGTGGTGAGGTATGTAAGTCTTAAAACAGCCGCACCGAAGCCAAGCACAAGTATGAGTAAAATCAATATTGCGGTACGCTGTCTCAGTCTTTGTGCAGGTCCCTTTTCGGCACGCTTTTTTGAGTTGTTTTTTGATCCTGGTGATTGCAATGTAAAGCTCCTTTCACCGCAAAATAGTGTCCGTTACGCTCCGTGTCAATCCGCATATATACCGAAAAAAGAGTCAAGACGCAGTCTTAACTCTCCATTCTTTCATAACATATCTATTAAATTAATCTAAATGTTATGACCAAAGATTCTGTACCGAACTCCAGAACTGTGTAAAGAGATTGTCACTTTCCTGACTTGCAGAAACCTCTGCTTTATCTCCGCCTGCAAGGGTAACAAATTCTTTCTGTGTGTTCGTAGCCTTGGTCATACCGAGTGTATCCTCGGCATACTTTTCAATATCCGATGTTGAAAGCTTTGATTCAAGCTTCATTTGTGTCTGTGTGTAAACGCTCTGTGCATTTGCAAGAGTTTCTTTAGCCGTAATAACTTCCTGATTAAGCTCGGTAAGTCTTACCTGTCCGACAATTATGATGCCGATTATGATTGTCGCTGCAGCACCGCTCACTGTTCCGAGAGCGATTTTAAACTTGTTATGTCTGCGGCGTCTGTTCTTCTGAAGTTCCTCTTTCGGAAGACTTACAACATTGTTTTTTCTTCTTTTTCTTTCCTGCTTTTTATGTACTTCTTCTTTTCTTTCAGGAGCGGCTGAACCCGGAACATAGTCGCTGCTGTCATCAAAAAGACTCAAATCATAAGCTGCATTTCTGTTTTCATAAGCCATTAAACGCACCCGATGCCTTTCTATATCAATTTCATAAAACACACATTTTTGCTTTATTTTCGATAAAACAAAAAAGTTTCAAACCTTTAATAAATTTATAAAATACACACAACACACAATCAATCCGATTTTATCGGACATATATTTCAAAGCCATACATTTTGTTATTAACAAACACGAAAGCACAATTGCTTGTGTCTGTAATAATCTTTACAACTTTGTTATATTTTACTACAAACAGGCAGTTTTGTCTATAGTCACAGAGAATTTTTTTTAAATTTTTTCGCATATTCTCAACTTTGCACTTCTTGCTCTCGGGTTATTCCTCAATTCTGTTTCATTTGCACAAACCGGCTTTCTTACAACAAGCTTAGCCTTTGGCTTGTTTCCGCAAACACACACGGGAAAATCCTTTGGACAGGTACAGCCCTGACACCAAGATGCCATTTTCTGTTTTACGATTCTGTCCTCAAGCGAATGGAAGGTAATAACTGCAAGCCTTCCGCCGCTTCCGAGAAGTTCAAATGCACCGTCAAGACCTCTTTCAAGAACTCCGAGTTCATCGTTTACCGCAATTCTCAAAGCCTGAAAGCTTTTTCTCGCAGGATGTCCGTCACGGCGGACACGCTGTGGAACATTTTCTTTTATAATTTCCGCAAGCTCAAGGGTAGTTTCAATCGGCTTTTCGGCTCTTGCCTTTACGATTCCGTTTACAATTGCACCGGCAAATTTTTCTTCGCCGTAAACGCTGAGGATTCGTCTTAACTCACCTGCGGGGAGAGTGTTGACAAGCTCTGCGGCTGTTGTTCCGCTTTGGCTCATTCTCATATCGAGAGGTGCGTCCTCATGGAAAGAAAAACCCCTTTCGGCTGTATCAAGCTGATGAGATGAAACACCGATGTCAAGCAGAACACCGTCAACACTGCCCACTCCTCTTGAATGAAGAAGGCTCACCATATCGGCAAAATTACCCTTGATAATTATTGAATTTTCGTTTTTCTTAAAACGCTCTGTCAGCGTCAGTATTGCATCGGGATCCTGATCAATCGAAATGAGCTTGCCCGTAGTAAGTCGACTGAGGATTTCACTGCTGTGACCGCCTCCGCCCGCTGTGCCGTCAACATAAATGCCGTTTTCCTTAACAGCAAGAGCGTCAACAGCCTGCTCAAGAAGGACAGGAATATGAGAAAATTCCATAACAACCTCCTTAAAGCTTTAACTCCTTGAGAGCAAGTGCAAGATTTTCATTCTGAGAAGCAACATAGTCCTCATAATTTTTCTTGCTCCAGATTTCGAGTCTGTTTGTCATACCGATAACTACCGCATCGCCTTCAATCTCGGCGAACTCACGCAGGGACTGCGGAATAATCACCCTGCCCTGTGCGTTGGGAGTAACCTCAACCGCAGTAGCGTTAAAGGTGTATTGAACAGCCATGGAGAGGTTTGCGGGAAGTGCAAGAATCTTCTCGCACATTGCGTTGAACTGTTCGCTTGACATAACCTGAATGCACTTGTTGCCGAAGCCTCGTGCAAGATAGTATGTTTCGCCGAGCTGTTCACGGAACTTTGCGGGCAGTACAATTCTTCCTTTTGCATCAATAGAATGATTTGTCATTCCCGAAAACATCTGCCCACCTCCATACACTTTTCTTCAGAAACCGTCACTCTGTGGTTTTAAAAGTCACCGAATGACACCTTCTGACACCTTTTGTCTTATTATAAACCATAGGTGCAAAAAAATCAATATCAAAGTTACGAAAAAACAAATAATATTTACAAATCATTTCAAATGCTTTCAACTTTGAAACCATATTTTTTCGTAAAAGAATATTATGCCCAAAAAAGCTGATTTTACAAAGGGTTTCACCCATTCCATAGCAAAAACAGCAGTCTTAAAAATTACAAAACGCACCGCACGGGTTACAAAAACCGACAACATTTTTATATTTTTCAACCGCAGATTCCGCAAGCATTCGTTTCAGTGTCATAATGTGACACAACACATACGATAAAAACGGCATAAAAAAAGAACAGGCTCATATTGAGTCTGTCCTTTATAAGCTAAATTTAAATCAGCCCTGCTTTTTCTGTGAGCTGACTATGTTTGCATGAGTCTTTCTGAGAGCCTCAAGCTGTGTTGCAACGCCCTCTTCCGTGCGTTTCATAATGCTGTCAACATACACATTTGCAGCTTTTCTGATTTCTGCCGATTTTTGCTTTGCATCGTCAACAATTTCCTTAGCCTTTGCCTGAGCCTCACGAACGAGCTCATTCTGGTTAAGCATAGCCTTTTTGCGTTCCTCGGCACTTCTGATTATATTCTCTGATTCACGGTTAGCCTCGGCAAGAATCTGCTTTCTGTCAGCGACAATATTCTTTGCCTGTCTTACCTCTGCCGGCATAGCGTCCTGAATCTGATCGAGAATATCATAAATCTCATCACTGCTCACCATTACCTTACCACCCGAAAACGGCATTGACTTAGCGGCACTGATAACATCCTGAAGCTGTAAAATCAAATCCTCAACTTTCATTTCTGTCCACTCCTTATATGTTTGGTTTAATCCACCTTTAATTAAAAAATCAAACGCTTATTTATTTTTCAGTCTTTCCACAATTCTGTCATGGATACACGCAGGAACAAAATTACTGATGTCACCGCCCATTGAGGCAATTTCACGAACCATGCTCGAGCTGAGATACATTGAATCCGCCTCAGCCGTTAAAAACAGGGTTTCAAGGTTCGGATTCAGCTTTTTGTTGGTGAGCGCCATCTGAAATTCATATTCAAAGTCAGTTACCGCTCTGAGTCCCTTAACAATTGCGTCCACACCGTGATCCTCACAATACTGTGCAAGCAAGCCGTTGAAGCCTACTATTTCAACATTATCGAGATGCTCGGTAACTTCCTTCAAAAGTTCAATCCTCTCATCAATTGAAAAGATCGGTTTTTTTGAAGAATTGACAAGCACGCCCACGATTACACGGTCAAAAAGCTTTGACGCTCTCGTGATAACATCAAGGTGTCCGAGCGTTACGGGATCGAAACTTCCCGGACAAATCACTGTTTTGTTCATCTTTGAAAATCCTTATGTCTGAATGTAGTTATTTTTATTTTACCATAGCGATACTGTCTGTCAAGTACAAAATCACCGTAATTCGACAAAATTTCTTCGTCAAGAGGATTTTCCGCAATGATTACACCCGTATCGTTCATAGCCTCGGGAACAAGTTCAAGGGCATCCTGCAGCATTCCCGTTCTGTATGGCGGATCGAGAAATGCAATGTCAAAACGCTGTGAATTCATCGAAAGAAAGCTGTGAAAATCCATTGCAAAAACCTTTGCCGAGTTTTCAAGCTTAGTAGCCTTGAGGTTTCTTTTTACCGTTTCAAGCGATTTTTTTGCATTGTCAACAAAGCTTGCCGACTTTGCGCCTCTGCTCAAAGCCTCAATACCCATTTGTCCCGAGCCTGCAAAAAGGTCAAGAAAGTTTCTGCCCTCGGTTTCAAACTGTATAATCGAAAAAACAGCCTCTTTAATTCTGTCGGTTGTCGGTCTTACATCTTCACCCTCAAGGGTTTCGAGTCGTCTGCCTCTTGCGGAGCCTGTAATAACTCTCATAAAACACACGCAGCCTTTCCGCCTGCAAAATCATAAAACAACACCGCAAGCAGGCATACGGCATTACCGAAAAGTTGAATTTCAAACAATTGTTTAAAACTGCAAATTTTAGTATAACACATTAAAAGATAATTTACAACAATATTTTACTCTGTTTTGTTTTCATCCTGCTGATGATAGTATTTATACACCGCAAGTGCGGCCTCCTTTGTCATTTTAGGAGCGTTTTCAAGCTCTGCAAGGTCTGCGTTTGAGATGTTTTCAATCGTTCTGAAATACTTAAGAAGCGACCTTGCTCTGACTTCGCCTATACCTTCAATGCCTGTAAGCGAGCTTTTGAATGTATTTTTACTTCGTCTTGAATGGTGATAGCCGATTGCAAAGCGGTGAACCTCGTCCTGCATTTTTGCGAGGAACGCAAACAGCGACCGTCCGGGACTGAGCGCAATTTCTCCGCCCTCGCCCGTTACGGCACGGGTTTTGTGCTTATCGTCCTTTACAAGGCCGAACAGCGGAACATCAATATTCTTACTCTGCAAAACCTCTTTTACAGCCGCAACCTGACCTTTACCGCCGTCAAGCAGGATAAGGTCGGGCAATTTCCCAAATCCCTCGTTCTCATCGGGATTTTTATAATATTCGTCAAATCGTCTTGTCAAAACTTCCGCCATGGATGCGTAGTCATCCTGTCCTTCAAAGCCTTTGATTTTAAACTTTCTGTAAGCCGATTTGAGCGGTTTGCCGTTTTTATAAACAATCATACCCGCAACATTTTCCGTGCCTGCAAGGTTTGAAATATCGTAGGATTCGATATATTCGGGCAGTTTTTTTAGTCCGAGCAAATCACGCAGTTCTTCAAGCACATTGTACTCACGAACGGTTGCGCCCTTTTTCTGTGCAAGGGTTTCTGCGGCATTCGATTTGCACATTGCCACAAGCTGCGCTCTGTCACCCCTCTGCGGAACCGTTATGCCGACCTTACTGCCGTGCTTTTGCGAGAGCCATTCGGCAATTTCTTCCATACCATCAAAATCCCTGTCGATTGCAATGCTCTTTGGCACACTGTCACGCAGAGTGTAATATCGCAGTAAAAATTCTTCGGTTTCGGATTCACTTTCACCGCTGTCAAACACAAAGCTTTCACGGTCAAACAACCTTCCGCCTTCAAAGCGGAACACCTGATAACAGGTTTTGCCGTCATCCGAAAAGCCTGCAATAACATCGCCGTCATCAATTTTTGTTGCAACAACCTTTTGCTTGTCGCTCATTTTACGGACGGATTTTATTATATCTCTGATTGACGCCGCCCTTTCAAATTCAAGATTTTCTGCGGCTGTTTCCATTTCTTCGGTCAGCTTTTTGATTGAATTTGTTGAACCGCCACGCAAGAATTCAAGCGCACGGTTAAGATTTTCGTTGTAATCTTTAAGCCTTACTCTGCCTGTACACGGAGCCATGCATTGCTTTATGTGGTAGTTAAGGCAAGGTCTGCCCTTTCCGCAATCTCTCGGAAACTGCCGGTTGCAGGTTGGGAGCATAAAGATTTTGTTGGCCTCCTCAACGGCATTTTTTACATAGTAACTGCTCTTGTACGGACCGATATATTCCGCTCCGTCATCCTTTTTCTGCAATGTATATGACAGCTTTTTCCAATCACCCGAGCTGATTCTTATATAGCTGTAGCCCTTGTCGTCTTTAAGCAGAATGTTATACTTCGGGGTGTGCTGTTTGATAAGACTGCATTCAAGAATAAGTGCCTCAAACTCGCTGTCCGTGATGATATATTCAAAATCATCGACATTATCAACCATTCTGCGAACCTTTTCGGCATGGTTATTCTGCGAACCGAAGTATTGGCTGACTCTGTTTTTAAGAGCCTTTGCCTTGCCGATATATATAATTTTTCCGCTTTTGTCGTGCATGATGTAGACACCCGGCAACTGAGGAAGTGCCATTGCTTTTTTGCGAAGCTGTGACATTTTCGGATTCACAAAATCACCGCCTTTTACGATTTCAGATTAATTTGAGAGAAACAAAAAAGAGGCGGAAAAACCGCCCCTTGGTATTTTGTAAAATTTAAAGCTGATTATTCAGCAAAGCCTGACTCAACGAGAGAAACAAGGCCCTCAACTGCTTCAGTTTCGTCAGAACCGTCAGCAATTACCTTAATAGTAGTGCCGCCGATAATTCCGAGGGACAACACACCGAGAAGACTTTTTGCATTTACACGACGCTCTTCCTTCTCTACCCAAATTGTTGACTTATACTCATTAGCCTTCTGAATAAAGAAAGTTGCCGGACGAGCGTGTAAACCGGCTTTATTCTGTACTAATACTTCCTTAACATACATTTTTAAAACCCTCTTTGCCTTTAAATTTTTAACCACCAATGCCTGCAAATTGCGGCTCAATTTAATATGTATTATAATCTTTTTTCCGAACAAGGTCAATACAATAAATTAATTTCGTGTTAATATGCACCTTGAGAGAATTTATTACCCTGTTTATTGTGCATTTTTACAAAATATTATATTTTCCCCGTAAACACACGGTATTTCATATGTTTTTTCTTGTCTTATTTTATGTAAACACACCGATAATATACTGCAAAAATTACTTTTTGTTATATTCTTCAAGCATTTCGGGACGCTTGAGGGCAGTCACCTCTATGCTCTTTTCTTTTCTCCACTTTTCAATATTTGCATGGTGACCGCTCATAAGCACTTCGGGAACTTCTTTGCCTCTCCAGACTGACGGTTTTGTGTACTGCGGATACTCAAGAAGTCCGTTAAAATGGCTTTCCTCGGTAAAACATTCGTTGTTGGAAAGCACACCCGGAACCATTCTTGAAAGTGCGTCCGCAAATACCATTGCGGGAATTTCTCCGCCCGTGAGAACATAGTCGCCGATTGAGATTTCTTCGTCAATAAACTCGTCAAGAAGTCTTTGGTCAACACCCTCGTAATGACCGCAGAGAATACAGATATTTTCAACATCGGCAAGCTCACGGAGTCTTTGCTGTTTCAATGTTTTGCCCTGCGGTGACATATAGACAAAATGCGGTCTTTTGCCGATTTGTTTGCAGATATCCTCAAAACAGAGGGCAATAGGTTCGGCTTTCATAAGCATTCCCATTCCGCCGCCGTAGGGAGTGTCGTCAACTCTTTTGTGCTTGTCAAAAGCATAATCACGCAGTTGGTGACACACGATTTCAAGCACACCGCTTTTCTGTGCTCTGCCGATTATGCTTCCGTTTAAAACAGGCTCAAACATTTCGGGGAAAAGCGTTATAATATCAATCCTCATCGTCGAAAATTCCTTTCATGGGAACAATAAGAACATAGCCGTCATTAACATTGATTTCTTTTACAACATCGTCAATTACGGGAGCAAGGTATGTCTTGCCGTCGGCGTCTTTGATTTCGTAAACATCGTTTGCGCCTGTACGCAAAACATCGGAAATTTTGCCGTAGACTCTGCCGTTGTCGGCGTCCTTAACCTCAAGACCGATAAGATCCTGAACAAAGTGAACGCCCTCCGCAAGATTGATGTCGTCACGGTTGATATACACAACCTTGCCTCTGTATTTTTCGGCCGCCTCGATTGTGTCAACGCCCTTGATTTTTGCAAGAGCGATATTTTTGTGCGGACGGGATTTCACCTCGATGAACTCTGTTCCGTTTTCGTCAAGCCACAGCTTTTTAAAGGCACAGAGAAATTCGGGGGAATCACACCACGGATCAATTCTGACCTCACCTTTTATGCCGTGTGTACCCACGATTTTTCCCGAATCAAGAAACTGTTTTTTCATAATTACCTCAAATTTCACAAAATAAATTCAGTCGGATTTTACTTTAATTCAATGATTGTAACACCGTCTTCGCCCTCACCGAAAACACCGAGTCGCTGACTTTTGACGGCTTTGTTTGTTTTAAGATACTTGTTTATTTCACGCTTAAGCACACCCGTGCCTTTGCCGTGAATAATCGTCATTTTGCTCACACCCGAAAGCACGGCATTGTCAATTGCCTTGTCAACAATATTGATTGCGTCGAAGGCGGTTTCACCACGGACATCAACCTCTGTTTCGGGACGGACATCCATTCTGCTCGGCACATTTCTTGTGCTTGAAAATCTGTCCTTTGCGGGCTTGTTGTTTGATTTGAGCAAACGAAGATTCTTGATATCAACCCTCGTTTTGATTATGCCCGCCTGAACAAGCACAACACCGTCCTTGTTCGGCGGTGCAAGTACAGTTGCGTTTTTGTCAATATCGTAAATAAGAACCGTGTCGCCGACTTTGAGCGGTCTTGGCAGCTTGTACTCCTCATCGGGAGTATTGCGAGCCTTGACAAGATCGGCATGAGCCTCCATCTTGTCAATATTTTTCTTTAGCTGTGTTCTTGCCTGAACGCTCATATCCTTGGCTTTTCTCGCCTTTTCAAGCTCTTCGGCAACTGCGTCAGCCTGCGCTCTTGTGCGTGAAATAATACGCTGAGCTTCCTGTCTTGCCTTTTCAATCTCACGCTCTGCACGCTGTTTTGCCTTCTGCATTTCGTTTTCTGCTTTCTGCTTTTCGGTATTAGCCTTTGCAGTAAGTCTGTTTGCATTCTCAAGCTGTTTTTCAAGGCTTTGACGGCGCTTTTCAAGCTTTTCAACAACATCTTCAAACTGTCTGTTCTCGTTTGAAACAAGTTCGCTTGCTCGGCTGATTATCTCATCATCTATTCCGAGTCTTTTTGAAATTGCAAACGCGTTGCTCTTGCCGGGAACACCGATGAGAAGTCGGTAAGTAGGCTTGAGAGTTGCAACATCAAATTCGCAACTGCCGTTTTCAACTCCGGGAGTACGCAGAGCAAATTCCTTTAACTCCGCATAGTGGGTTGTTGAAGCGATTTTTGCGTGTTTGTCACGCAGTCTTTCAAGAATTGCAATTGCAAGAGCCGCACCCTCGACAGGGTCTGTTCCTGCGCCGAGCTCGTCAATAAGGCAGAGCGAGCCTGCGTTTGCAAGCTTTATAATCTGAACGATATTTGTCATATGTCCCGAAAAGGTTGACAGCGACTGCTCAATGCTCTGTTCGTCGCCAATATCCACAAGCACCCTTCTGAACACGGAAAGCTCGCTGTTGTCGGCACACGGAACAAGAAGTCCGCACATTGCCATAAGCGTGAGCAGACCGATTGTCTTTAAAGTTACGGTTTTACCGCCCGTGTTAGGACCTGTGATTACAAGCGTGTCAAACTCTTTTCCGAGCATAACATCAACGGGAACAACCTTATTTTTGTCGATGAGTGGATGACGAGCCTGTTTGAGCTCAATCATTCCCCTGTCGTTCATAATCGGCTTTGACGCTTTCATTGAATACGCAAGGTCAGCCTTTGCAAAAATCAAATTAAGCTGTGCAAGGTTCTTGTAGCTGTGGATAATGCTGTCGGCAAACTCGCCTGCATTTGCGGAAAGCTCAAAGAGGATTCTTTCAATCTCCTGCTCTTCCTTTGACTGCAAAAGCTTGATGTCATTGTTTGCCTGAACAACGCCCATAGGCTCAATAAACACGGTTGCACCGCTTGACGAGGTGTCGTGTACAAGACCCGGAACATTGCCTCTGCATTCACTTCTTACGGGAACAACATATCTGCCGTCACGCTGTGTGACGATAGTATCCTGAAGATACTTTATGTATGTTGAGCTGTGAATAATTTTATCGAGTACCTCACGAGCCTTTGAGGAGGCTGTGCGGATTTTTCTTCTTATATCCGACAAAACAGGGCTTGCCTTATCGGAAATTTCCTCCTCGCTTATAATAGCCGAGGTGATTTTGTCTTCAAGAAACTTGTTGGAAACAAGTCCGCTGAAATAGCCGTCAAGAGAGCTTGCTCCTCCGCCTGAGCGTGAGTGCCACTCCTTGACCGTGCGGATTGTTCTGAGCGTTGATGCAACCGACAGGAGTTCGCCTGTGGTAAGGCAACCGCCTGCCTGTGCTCTGCGTAAATGTCCCGAACAATTTACGGCACCGCCGAATGACGGAGCACCGAATCTTCCGCTTAACGCAACTGCGTCATCGGTTTGCTGTAAAAGCTGTTCAACCTTTTTCAGTTCAAACACGGGTTCGAGATTCAATGCCATTTCACGGGCGTCCTCAATCGAAGTCATTCCCGCAAGCCTTTCGAGAATTTTATCAAGTTCAAGTGTTTTGTAATGTCTGTTCATAATTCTACCAAATTCAATAATTGCAATTTTGTGTCCGTAGGGGCGGATATTATCCGCCCGCGGGCGCCCAATGAGCGCCCCTACAGTTTTCAGTCATTCTGTTTCAAATAAATAAGTCATTTTCACACAAAACTGCATTGTCTGATTAACTGCTTATTGTTTTGTAAAAAACAAGCGTTTTAAAGTCTTTTTCAAATCTGTATTTAAGATAACTTTCGCTCGCCGCATTCAGCACAACAAGGTCATCCTTCGGCAATGCAAACGAAAACAGCTTGTCATCATCGGCATAAACCGTGTGCCTAAGCGCCGTGAGCGTTCCCTCATTGAGAGCGATTGCAGGTTCCGACACATCCGTTCTGCAATCGGCACATTCAAGAGCGCCTATGCGTGGCAGAAAGTACATAAGCGGAGTAATGTATTCTCCGCATTCTCTGCACATTCTCAGGTCGGGCATATAGCCAGCCATACTTGCAAGCCTCATTTCAAGACACGGCTTGATGAGGTCTGCACTGCGTTTGTTCTCTGACAAAAGGTAGAGCGAATTAAGCACAAGGCTCAGAAATGAGTCTGCCTTTTGCTCACGGGGACAAATTGTCAGAGCGAGTTCGCAAAAATACTGTGCAAGGCACATTTTTGTAACATCACTGCGGAGCTTTGAGAAAATGCGAATCGGCTGTGCCTCGCCGATTATGTAACTTTCCCGACCTTTATAAATTGTAAGTCGGGAATATGAGAGGAGAGATGCCGCCGCACATTTGCCGTTTTTGATGTTTTTTGCACCCTTTACAAATGCACGGATTACACCGTTTGACTTTGTGAGAGCAAAAACGAGCTTGTCCTGCTCACCGATATTCTGTTCCTTTATAATCAGTCCCTCTGTTCGGAATTTCATCGGTTTCCTCCCTGTTCACGGTGATTGCACCCGTGTCTTTGGCATCCTGAATACTTTTGTAGCGAATGTAATCAAGAACGCTTCCCGTGGTAAAGAATATTTGCCACGCACTCCAGTTATCCATAAAAGCACCTCCGCAGTTAGTGTTTCACGGATGCCGTTTATTATATTATGAAAAATCTGACATTGTGTCAAATCGTGTACCCGAATCGCTTTTAATCGGATTATCAGTCAAAATTCTTTTCGTCATAGCCGAAATTCTGAAGAATCTGGGCACGGTTTCGCCAATCCTCTTTTACCTTTACCCATGTCTGTAGGAATACCCTGCAATCGAAAAACCTTTCGATATCCTGACGGGCAAATGTGCTGATTTTCTTGAGCATTGAGCCGTTTTTGCCGATAATAATACGCTTGTGGGTTTCTTTTTCACAGAAAATAGTAGCGTCAATATCAAGCATACCGTTATCCCTTGTTTTCATTTTTTCGATTACAACAGCCGTGCCGTGCGGAATTTCCCTGTCGCAAAGACGGAGTATTTTTTCACGGATAATTTCGGCAACAATAACTCTTTCGGGCTGGTCTGTAAGAGTATCGTCATCAAAGAAATGACCTCCCTCGCCTGCCTGCTTTTTAAGCTCATCAAGAAGTTCGTTCATACCGTTGCCGTCCTGTGCACTCACGGGAACAACTGCGTCAAAATCGTAGAGCAGACTGTAACGGGCAATCTGTTTCATAAGTTCTTCTTTTTCTTTGAGAGTGTCAATCTTGTTGATTGCAAGGATTGCCGGCATTTCCATTGACTTGAACTTTTCAATAAGGTTAAGTTCTGTGTCACCCGGTTCTTTTCCTGCCTCAACAACGAGCATACAGCAGTCAACACCGCCCACGGATTCATTGACAGAACGCACCATATACTTGCCGAGAGAGGTTTTCGGCTTGTGCATACCCGGTGTATCAAAGAAAACAAGCTGATATTCGCCCTGAGTAAGCACGCCTGTGATTCTGTTGCGGGTAGTCTGCGGTTTGCTTGAAACAATTGCAATTTTCTGTCCCATAAGTCTGTTGAGAATTGAACTTTTGCCCACATTAGGTCTGCCGACAATGGCAATAAATGCGGATTTATCTTTATTATCTGTATTTAACATATTACCTCACTATACAAAAATCGGGGGCAAGCAAAATGCCGCCCCTTTGTTAATGTTTATCTTTTCTTTTAATGCCCAAAATTGCGTTCTTGACTTTTACGGGACCTGCACATACAAAGACGGCAGAAATCACCGCAGATAAAATCAGCAAAACGAGCATAACGGGATTGTTTGCAAAATACGAGAATATTTTTCCGATTACTTCAAAATCAAGGAAGAACAGCACCGCTGTAAACACAGCCGAAAATGACACGGCAAGCACGGCTGCGGCTGCAATATCCTTGATAATCTTAACGGAAAAATCGTATCTGTCACAAAACAAATCACAAAGCTTTTCAACACAGGTGTTGACCATTTCAAGTGCAATTACAAGCGCACACAAAACGGCGAGCAACGCCCATTTTGCGGCAGAAAAATCGTAAAAGCAACCGAAAACGAAAACATAAAATGTCGCAACAAGGTGAAATCTCATATGACTTTCGCTTTTTACGGCAAAGCAGAAACCTCTGAATGCACTTTTAAAACTTTTGATTTGCTTTTTCATACCCCGTAATATAACTACTCTGTCAAGCCATATCGTCATCAACTATGTAGCTTGATGATGCAGGAAGACCGAGCTGTTCCATAACAAGCTCTTCTTTTTCTCTCATTCTTACCCTTTCAAGCTTTTCCATGTGATCATAGCCGAGAAGGTGAAGAACGCTGTGAGCGGTAAGATAGCCAACCTCTCTCTGGAGGCTGTGGCCAAAGAGTTCTGCCTGATCTCTTGCCTTTTCCATAGAAATTACAACATCACCGAGAATCTGTGCGCCTGTTTCGGGATTGGTGTCATAAACACCGTTTTCGCCCATTGGGAAAGAAAGAACATCGGTTTCAATGTCCTTGTCACGATACTGCTTGTTAAGAGCCTTGATGCCCTCGTTATCCGTGAAAGTAACGCTGATTTCAGCAGAACCTTCAAATTTTTCAAGTCGCAGAACTGCGTTACAACAACGACGAACCAACATTCTGATACCTGTCGGAATCTTTACTGCTTTTTGTTTGTTTGTGATAATTACCCTGATTTTATTATGCTCTGCCATTCATGATCATCCTTTCATTATTTTTAACCCAATAGCGTGGGATATGTGAAAATTAAGTAAATTAATTTTTGGAGCCGTTGTTTCGTAAATTATTTATGTCAGTGTTTTCAAATTTTGCATAAGCCTTGATGATATCCTGAACAAGGCGATGACGGACAACATCCTTTTCATCAAAGAAACAGGTGCCGATATCGTCAATGTTCTTGAGGATTTTGATGCAGTCTTTAAGACCGCTCTTTGCACCGTTCGGAAGGTCAATCTGCGTAATATCGCCCGTGATTACCATTTTTGAGTTAAATCCGAGTCGGGTAAGGAACATCTTCATCTGTTCCCTTGTCGTATTCTGAGCCTCGTCAAGAATTATAAAGCTGTCGTCAAGCGTTCTTCCTCGCATATATGCAAGCGGTGCAACCTCAATGTTACCTCTTTCAACATACTTTTGATATGTTTCCGCACCGAGCATATCAAACAATGCGTCATACAGGGGGCGAAGATACGGATCGACCTTGCTCTGCAAATCACCGGGCAGAAAACCGAGCTTTTCACCTGCCTCAACAGCAGGTCTTGTGAGAATTATTCGGTTAATCTGCTTGCTTCTGAAAGCCGTGACCGCCATTGCAACGGCAAGGTAGGTCTTGCCCGTACCGGCAGGACCGACGCCGATTGTGACGGTATTTTTCGCAATCTGCGAGCAGTAGCGCTTCTGACCGATGGTTTTCGGCTTAATAGGCTTTCCTTTTGAAGTAATACAGATGCAGTCGCCTGCAAGCTGCTCTATTTTGTCCTCACTGCCTTCATTGACAAGCGAAATGCAGTAGCGGATATTTTGCTCGGAAAGTGCTTCACCACGGTTGATGAACTGCAACAGGCTTTCAATAACCTTGCAGGCCTTCGATGTATTTTCGGCATCCCCCTCAACCTTAAGCTCACTGTCACGGCAGGTGACACGAACATTAAACTCCTTTTCAATCAGCTTAATATTTCCGTCAAAACTGCCAAAAAGTGCTACGGCATTTTCCATTCTGTCGATATTTATAATTTGTTCCGTAAAGCAAAACTCCCGTTTCTTCAATAATTCAAAACAATTATAACACATTTTACTTGAAAATGTACATTAAAAATAGCTTTTTTCACTAAAAAAATAATTTTTGTGAATTTTGACGAAAACTAAACTTCACATAGCCACTCATTTGTAAAGGATAGAAACACTTTTTTTGCTCTTTCGTAATTATACTCAAAATCGCATTACAATCGACTTATTTTAGTTATTTAAATCTTCCGAAACTACCACAATATTGCCGTTTTTGTAATATAACTGTACAAATTTGATAACTTCCCGAAAATTAAAAATTTATCAAAATTACTCTCAGCCGTAAAATCGGCTTAAAATGCTTGACAAACGGGCAATTGTATATTATAATTCACAGGTGTAAAGAAATTCTCTTTACACGCAGACCAGAATCACGGGAGCTGTCAGGTATGGAAAAAAACATTGAAGTATCTCTCTTGTTTGATTTTTACGGCGAGCTTTTAAAGCCCTCGGGCAAAAAGGCGATTGACCTTTATTATAATGAAGATTTGTCGCTTGCAGAGGTTGCCGATGAAACAGGAATAACAAGACAGGGTGTGCGTGACAGTATCAAGCGCAGTGAGCAACAGCTTTTTGAGTTTGAAGAAAAGCTCGGTCTGTTCAAACAGTTCAGTAAGCTTGAGCAGGGGCTTGACGAAATTTCGGCTCTTGCACTTGAAATAAAAGAACTTTCACAGGATACACAAATCACAGAGCTTGCGGATGTTATCATCGAAAAATCAGGCTCGCTGAAAGATTAAAGGAGTTTTCATGGCATTTGAAGGACTTGCAGATAAGCTTGGCAATGCGTTCAAAAAACTGAAAAACAAAGGCAAGCTTTCTGAAAAAGATGTTAAGGAAGCAATGCGAGAGGTTCGACTCGCACTTCTTGAGGCCGATGTAAACTACAAGGTTGCAAAGGACTTTACAAACAAAGTAACAGAGCGTGCTGTCGGTCAGGATGTTATGCAAAGTCTTACTCCTGCACAGATGGTTGTTAAGATTGTTGACGAGGAGCTTACGAGCCTTATGGGCGGTGAGGACGCACGAATTGAGTTTGCGTCAAAGCCTCCGACAGTCATCATGATGTGCGGTCTTCAGGGTTCGGGTAAAACAACCCATACGGCAAAGCTTGCAAAAATGCTGAAAAAGCAAGGCAGAAATCCTCTGCTTGCCGCCTGTGACGTATATCGTCCCGCCGCTATCGACCAGTTGAAGGTTGTCGGTGAAAAGGCAGGCGTTCCTGTTTTTGAAATGGGAAAAGCAAATCCCGTTAAGATTGCAAAAGAGGCAATCAAGCGTGCAAAGGACTACGGCAACGATGTTGTTATTCTCGATACCGCAGGCCGACTTCATATTGATGAGGCTCTTATGGATGAGCTTAAAAACATCAAAAAAGAAGTTGAACCAAACGAAATTTTGCTTGTTATCGACTCGATGACAGGTCAGGACGCAGTTAATGTTGCGAAGAGCTTTAACGAACTTCTTGACATTACGGGTGTTATTCTCACAAAGCTTGACGGTGACACTCGAGGCGGTGCGGCGCTTTCGGTAAAGGCTGTTACAGGCAGACCTATTAAATTTGCAGGTACAGGCGAAAAGCTTGACGATATTGAAGTTTTCCACCCCGACAGAATGGCAAGCCGTATTCTCGGCATGGGTGATGTGCTTACTCTCATTGAGGACGCACAGAATAAAATGGATGCCGAAAAAGCCGAAGAAATGGCTCAGAAGATGATGAGCAACAAATTCGACTTTAACGATTTGTATGATCAGTTTGAGCAGGTCAAGAAAATGGGACCGCTCAAGGGCATTCTCTCAAAAATTCCCGGTGTCGGAAAACAGCTTGAGGGTGTTGACATTGACGACAGACAGATTGACTGGGTTCAGGCAATTATCCTCTCAATGACACCCGAAGAAAGAAGTCATCCGCACATTATGAACCCGTCAAGAAAGCGCAGAATTGCGGCAGGTTCGGGCAGAAGCATTGAAGAGGTCAACCGACTTATCAAGCAGATTGACCAGATGCAGAAGATGATGCGTCAAATGACAAAGGGCGGAAAAGGCTCTAAGAAAAGAAGAAAAATGAAAGGCCTTCCGGGACTCGGCGGTATGCCGATGAACGGCATGGGACCTGCAGGCGGAATGGGCGGTCCCGACGGAATGCCTCCGTTCAAATAATTAACATTAATCAAACATTAAACAAAGTTTTTCATCCAATTACGGTTGGTGAATATAAATTAACAATTTTTATGAGGTGAACATTATGGCAGTAAAGATCAGACTTAGAAGAATGGGTTCAAAGAAGGCTCCTTTCTACAGAGTAGTAGTAGCAGATTCAAGATATCCGAGAAACGGCCGTTTCATTGAAGAAATCGGCACATATGATATTCTCAAGAAGCCTTCTGAGTTCAATGTTGACGCTGAAGCAGTTAAGAAGTGGATTGCTAACGGTGCTCAGCCAACAGACACAGTAAAGGCTCTTCTCAAGAAGAACGGCGTAATTGAATAATTGCGTTTCGGAAAGGACAAACAATGAAGGATTTACTTGCAGTTATCGCAAAGGGTCTTGTTGACGATCCCGATTCCGTATCAGTTGAAGCAGACGCTCCCAACGAAGAGGGAACAGTTGTTTACCACATTCATGTTGCAGAAAACGACATGGGCAGAATCATCGGTAAGCAGGGCAGAATTGCCAAGGCTATCCGCACAATTGCCCGCAGTGCCGCTATCCGCAGTGAAGAAAAAATCATGGTTGAAATCGACTGATTAACGGTCATAACCGAACAAAAGCCTCCCACCACGGGAGGCTTTTTTACACCCTATTAAATATCAAAAGGTAAAACTTCCTGTTTTGCCCACATCATTTTTGAAAAACATAATATAGTAAATCGGGATATAGTTAATCTTCCCGTCGGAAGTTACTGTTCTCTCGTTTGAAAGAACAAAGGCTTTCTTAATGTGATAATCCTTATTGCTTACAAATGTGTTCAATGCGCTGTGAACCGTGTAATCCTTTCCCGATTTCACCTCAATCGGAACAGCAGAAAGGCTGTCATAATCATCAATAAGATAGTCAACCTCTCCCTTACTTCGATTATCATAATAGTAAAGTTTATAGCCGTGAGCCGCAAGTTCGCTTGCCACAACGCTTTCGTAAGCCGAACCGAGATTCACACTCGTTTCATCATCAAGAACGGCACGGATATTGTTGCCGTACAAAATTCCCGTCAGAATACCGACATCGTTCAGATAAAGCTTGAGCAGATTTTTGCCCGTTGATTCAATAAGCGGAAAAACGGGATTTGAAATTGCCTGAACATTAAGGGCGATCCCTGCACTTATCAAATACTCGAATTCATCCTGATAGTCGCTGAAACGCTTACCGCTTTTATTCTCAATATTTTTTGCAACAATCCTTTTCTTTTTGTTTTCCATATTTGACGGAATGAGGTCATAAACTCTGCGGATTTTAAGTTTGTTTTCATCATCGTATTTTGAAGCGTCTGCAGCATAATATTCGTGAATTTCGCTTTGTATCTCTCTGACGGACTGAATATTTCTCTCAGAAATATAGCTGTTAACCGCATCGGGCAATCCGCCGACAAGCAGATACTTTCTGAATAAATCCATCATCCTATTGTGCATGGATTCATCAAGAGATTCAAGATTTTCAAATTTTTTCTGCATAGCCGAAATAACAATTTCATTCATTCCGTTTGCATAGAGAAATTCCTCAAAATCAAGCGGAAACATACGCACTTTGCGAATACTGCCCATTGGAATTGAGGTAGTCTGTGACAGCGTTACACCCAAAAGCGAACCGCTTGCAATGAATGTAAATTTGCCGTCCTGTGACAAAAATTTGAGCAAAGTCAGCAGATGAGGATATGCCTGAATTTCGTCAATAAAAATCAAGGTATCGCTTTTCTTCCCCATTTTATTTCCTGCGAGCATACTCACCTGCAAGTAAAAATCTTCGACTGTTTTTGTGTTTTCAAAAAGTCGGTTGCCGAGGGAATCTTCAACCATATTTATTTCAATAAAATTTTTAAAAATCTTTTTGCCGACATAACGGATAATGTATGTTTTTCCGACCTGTCTTGCACCGTCTATGAGAAGAATTTTCTTTGAATCCGACTTCAAATGTTCTTCGATTACGGTTTCAATCTTTCTGTAAAGCATACCAATCCCACTTTTCAATAGATTTTCAGTATAGTTTTTTACACTTTTCAATAAGATTATACCATTTAAAGACACACTTTTCAATAGAATTTAGGGGTTAAAAACTACACTTTTCAATGAAAATTGAGGGGCAAAAGCTACACTTTTCAAATTATGAACAGAAATTTGATATAAAAAACACGGTGCAACCTATGTTTTATGGTTACACCGTACTTTATAAAATCTTTTAAATTCAGGCAACTTTACACTGTGATTATTTTATCAGTTCTTCAAGCTGCGATTTATTGAATTTGCTCTTATAGATGTCATAGCCTGCCGTGTCAAGGTTTATATTTGCGTGCCTTTTGTCAGCCTGAACATAGACATCATCACCCTTGACATATATCAAAACCCAAATGTCTCGACTGGTATCTTTCAGGTATGATAAAAGAAGTACATAACTCGGTTCAACATCTATCGAATCCACCTTATTATCAGATGTCATATATATCAAATCGTCAGATGCCTTCAACTTTTCGTTAAGGTTGTTTTTGTTTGATTTTGAAATGAGTTCATTAGTTTTGTAGTCATAAAATTCAACTGAAAATTGGTTTGGATCTGCGGTCGGAGTAGTATCTGATAAAGCAGTTGTATCGGCTTCATCAGAAGTTTGAGCGTTATTTGACGCAACTTCACCACCACAACCTGTAAACAAAATTGAAGTTGAAATAACAACTGCTAATAACATAATCGAGATAATTTTTTTCATAATTAACACCCTCTTGTGTTTTTGTCGGCTTGATTGTACACCTTAAATTCATTTTTGTCAAGATATTCAAAGCAAAAAAATCAACCGCAAAGTTTTTCACTCTGCGGTTGATTTTATTTTTATTAAGGATTACGCTTAATTGGCGTTTGCTGTTGTAAAGGTAAACTGACCGTCTGCAAAATCGCAGGTAACTACTGCGCCGTCCTTGACCTTGCCCTCAAGCATCTGCTCTGAAAGCGGATCTTCAATCTCGTTCTGTATTGCACGGCGGAGAGGTCTTGCACCGTAGTTTTCGTCAAAGCCCTTGTCGGCAATCTCGCTGATTGCGTTGTCTGTAAAGCTGATTTTAATATTCATCTTATCAAGACGGTTTTCAAGAGTTTTGAGCATCTTAACGGCAATCTGCTTAATTTCGTCCTTGTTGAGCTTGTTGAACACGATAATATCGTCAACACGGTTCAAGAATTCAGGACGGAATACCTTGCGGAGTTCGCCTGTTACAAGCTCCTTGATGTCCTTTTTCTCGCTCTCTTCGGCATTCTCATTTTCGGAATTAAAACCGAGTGAGCTCTGCTTTTCGGTGATAAGTCTTGCACCGACATTAGAGGTCATTATGATAATGGTGTTCTTAAAGTCAACCGTTCTGCCCTGTGAGTCGGTAAGTCTGCCGTCCTCAAGAATCTGGAGGAGCATATTGAATACATCTGGGTGAGCCTTTTCAATCTCATCAAAAAGTACAACCGAATACGGTTTTCTTCTTACCTTTTCGGTGAGCTGACCGCCCTCTTCAAAGCCTACATATCCGGGCGGTGAACCGATAAGCTTTGACACGGTGTGTTTCTCCATATATTCACTCATATCAAGACGGAGCATTGCATTTTCATCGCCGAACATTGCCTCTGCAAGAGCCTTGCAAAGTTCTGTTTTACCGACACCCGTCGGACCGAGGAAGATAAACGAACCTACAGGTCTTTTCGGGTCTTTAAGACCTACTCTGCCTCGTCTGATAGCCTTTGCGATTGCAGTTACAGCCTCGCTCTGACCGATAACTCTTTCGTGGAGAACATTCTCCATGTTAAGAAGTCTTTCGCTTTCTTCCTTAGTAAGCTGAACAACAGGGATACCTGTCCATTCGGACACAATCTTTGCGATATCCTCGGCAGTTACCTCGCCGCTGTTACCCTTCTGCTGTTCCTGCCACTTCTTCTTTGCATCGTCAAGCTTTGTCTGAAGTTCCTTCTGCTCATCACGAAGTCTTGCAGCCCTTTCAAAGTCCTGCTCGTTAATTGCGCTTGCCTTTTCTTTTTCATAGTCTGCAATTTCGTCTTCAAGCTCCTTTACATTATCAGGAGAGGTAAGAGATGCAAGTCTTACCTTTGACGCACCCTCATCAATAAGGTCAATTGCCTTATCGGGGAGGTAACGGTCTGCGATATATCTTGATGACAATGTTACTGCGGCATTGATTGCCTCATCGGTAATTTTAACCTTATGGTGTGCCTCGTAGCTGTCACGCAAGCCTTTGAGAATCTGTACAGCCTGTTCGGGAGTAGGCTCGCCAACCTTTACGGGCTGGAAACGACGCTCCAAAGCGGCATCTTTTTCAATATATTTTCTGTACTCGTTAAGAGTTGTTGCACCGATAACCTGAAAATCGCCTCTTGCAAGTGACGGTTTAAGGATATTTGCGGCGTCTGCACTGCCCTCTGCGGCACCTGCACCAACGATAGTATGAAGTTCATCAATGAAGAGAATAGTGTTCTTTGACTTTTTAACCTCGTCAATAGCCGCCTTAATTCTCTCCTCAAAGTCACCTCTGTACTTCGCACCTGCTACCATACCTGTGAGGTCAAGGCTGACAACTCGCTTGTCTTTAAGAATTTCAGGCACATTGCCCTTTGCAATTTCAAGTGCAAGTCCCTCTGCAACCGCAGTTTTACCTACACCTGGTTCACCGATAAGAACAGGATTGTTCTTTGTACGGCGGGAAAGAATCTGGATAACCCTCTGGATTTCCTTTTCTCTGCCGATTACAGGATCAATTTCACCGTTCTTTGCGGCTTGAGTAAGATCTCTGCCGAATTTATCAAGAGCCGAACCGCCTTTCTGTGAACCGTTCGGAGCGGATTCGTTTTCAAAACCGCCGAAGCCTTCCTCTGCACCGCCCTGCATACCTTTTGACACAGCCTGTGCAAGTCTTTCAACAGATACACCGAGTTCTTCAAGAAAAGCAACTGCGTAGCTGTCGCTCTCCGAAAGGATTGCAAGGAGCAAATGCTCTGTGCCTACATAGGTGTAGCCTGTTTTTGAAGAAATGATAACTGCGGCTCTCAAAACTCTCTTTGTACGGGGAGTAAAATCATCGGGAGTAAGCTCAACGAGCGACATTGTACCGTTAATTGATTCAAGCTTTTCACGGAGAGCATCTTCCGTTACTCCGCACTCATTAAGAGCGGTTGCGGCAACACCGCTGCCCTCTTTTACGAGTCCGTAGAGAATATGTTCTGTACCGACATAGTTGTGGCGCATCTCCTCTGCGCTTTCAATCGCAAGATTAAGCGCCTTGTTTGCTTTTTCTGTAAAACCTTTGAACTGATACATAAAATCATCACCCTTCCTTGTGGATAATGTATTAACTACTTATTTTCTATGAAAGAGCCTCTCTTAAAATTTTTGCCCTTTCAATATCTCTTTCCTGTGCGGAAAGATTTTTTCCTGCGTTTACCATAAGCGTTGCAGGCTCAATTTTTTCCATAAGAGAGTCAACAACCTCTGCGGTAACATCTTTTATCTGTCCCGACAAAATGCCGAAACGAACATTTGACAACAGCTTTAAAGCCTCGTCATGAGTCATAACCATTGCCGATTTCAACAAGCCTAAGCTTCTGCTTACGCTGTCCTGAATATCAATACTCTTTGCAAGTCTTTCTCTTGCCTGTTGTTCCTGAGAAACAAGCTGTTTTGTGATGTTCTCAAGATTTTCAATTGCGGCTTTTTCGGAGATACCGAGCGTTACCTGATTTGAAAGCTGATAAAGCGAACCGCTGGGTTCTGAGCCTTCACCGTAAGCACCACGGATTGTAAGTCCGAGCTTTGAAAGGTTGCCTGCAATTCTGCCGATTGTACGGCTCTTTTCAAGTGCCGGCAGATGGAGCATAACAGAGGCTCTCATGCCTGTGCCGAGGTTTGTAGGGCATTGTGTAAGATAACCGAGCTTGTCATCAAAAGCAAATTCAAGGTTTTCATCAAGCAGAGTATCAAGCTTATCGGCTGTATCATATGCCTGTTCAAGCGACAAGCCGTCTGTGATAACCTGAAGTCTTATGTGATCTTCCTCGTTAATCATAATGCTCATGCTTTCATCCTTGCTCAACAGCAATGCTCTGCCCTCTGTTTCGCTGATGAATTCGGGACTTACAAGATGTCTTTCAACAAGTGACACACCCTGTGCCTCTGTCAAATCATCAAGCTTAATCAGATTGAAATCCGAGGCAATTGAGCTGTTGCTGTCCCTGATTGCACTTGTAACCTTTTCAATAACCTTTTTTCTGCCCTGTTCGGACAGTCGGCACGGAAACGGGTAATCTTTCAGGTTTCTTGCAAGTCTTACTCTGGTGGAAATTACTTCGTTACTCATAATTAAGCCTCCATTTCCTTAATCTGGTCTCTTAACTCTGCGGCATGTTCAAAATTCTGTTCCGAAATTGCCTTGTCGAGTTCCTTTTTAAGTGCCTTGATTTTATCTTTCTTTGTCATCTCGGCACTCTTTTCGGCTTTCTTTGTACCGAAACGGCTGTTCTTACCGCAATGGGTTGTGTTGCCGTGGATTCTTCTGATTGAAGGAAGAAGCTGGTCGCCGAAGATTTCGTAACATTTTGCACAGCCTACATGACCCGACTTTGCAATATCGGAATATGAGCTTCCGCAGAAGTCACAGCGTGTTGCCTGAGTTCTTGCGGGAAGGCTGTTGCCGAAGAAACTTCCGAGGAGTCCCGAAAATTCGTCCTCAAAGTTACCGAAGATGTTTGTGTATCCCATTTTCTTTGCACATTCACTGCACAAATCATATTCCTTAATTTCACCGTTGATAACGGTCTTTACATGAGTATTTGCATTGTTAGCACCGCATTTTTGACATTTCATAATAACTGCCTCCGTTCAAAATCAACTTAATGTGAGCAACATATTCTTGAACAAGTCCGCTCGCACGGCATCTCGTTTACTCTGTTCAACATTTGTAAGCGTTCTGTCGGACAACGCCGAGGCTATCAGCTTTGCCGATGTAAGCTCAATCATATCTCTTTGCAACATATTTTTGAGCATTGCCTCTGCACTTGCCTTGTCAAGTGTTGTTCCAATCGAATTTATTATATGCATAAGCGCCGTACCTCTATCCATCTTCACACGGCTTATTCGGATAAATCCGCCGCCGCCCCTACGGCTCTCTACAATGTAGCCTTTTTCGGGAGTGAATCGGGAGGTTATAACATAATTGATTTGGCTCGGTACACATCCGAGGTTGCCGGCGAGTTCGTTTCGCTGAATCTCCGCACTGCCGTTTTCACGGTCAAGCATCTCTATAATGTACTGTGCCACCAAATCGCTCATTCTCATTTTGGTCGCCTCTTTTCATTTGTTTGACTACATTATAATATCAAGGTCAGAGAAAGTCAAAGTCAATTAAAGTCAAAAATTAAAGCATAAGCTTTGAAATTCTCACGAATTCTCGCTTATGCTCTCGTTTCCTAATATTTTAAAATATTTTTGACTTTTTCTGACTTTCAATTTTTATCCGATAAAGTCTGACTTTTCAAGCAATTTGACCTTACATAATTACATTAACCGTGTAATCAACATCGTAAATTTCACCGTCAAACCAATTTATAAAACCTATGTAGATGCAGATTTTGTCATCATGTTTATTCATATCACGAACAACCTTAAAGCACTCCGACCAACCCGAAAAGCGTTCAAGTCTTTTGACTGTATCAACATCGGCATTGCCGTTTACAAACACACACATTGCAAGGTGACGGGTTGACGATAACATTCTTACAAAATCGAGGAACATCATATTAACCTCATCGCCCGAACATTCAATTTTAAGAGCGTCTTCCTCGATTTTGTTTCCGAAAAAATCAAGCACATTGTCAAACGCTGAATCAAAGTCATCAGTTTCAGCGTTCTTTAGTCCCTGCGAAAACTTGTAAATTGCGGTAGATGCATAAATTCTCTTAATTTTTTCAATCGTCACGGCAATCACCTTCTCGGTATCGTTACTTTTATTATTATACATTATATAAGCAAATTTGACAACAAGTATGTTATTCGGGCGGTTCAATACAATTTTTGTAATAAAAACATTTGAAATTAAACAAAAATTTTGTGTTTTCCGATTGACAATTGTACAGAGATATTGTATTATATAATTGTACTAATGAATTAGTTCAATTGTTTGATAAGGAGCGTGATTTTATGTTGAAGTTTATCTTATATATGTTACTTGCCGTTGTAATTCTCAGCGGAGGTATTTTTAAAACCTTTGCTATAAACTATGGTATTTCAAAATATCTCTCAAAAAAGCCATATAAAGGTGATTTTGAATTCAAAAAAGTTGCGTTACATACTTTGGAAACGAACTATATTTTGTTGGCATTAGTTGTTTTGTTTGTTATAGGTGTGGTGGTTTGCAGTATATCGAGTTACTTAAATATAGTAGAAAATTTAGTAGAATTGATTTTAGGATTTTTTATTGCACTTGTAATATCTCTTTTAGGTCCATGGTACAATACAATCGGTAATGAGTACGGTGCGTATGTTATACCTTTCTTTATTTTAGTTATCATAAGCATTCCAATGCTGTTTCTTATCAATTACAAGTTCGTTTACAAAGATTTTGAAGTTTCTAAAAATAAGAAAATGAAACTTTCATTTTTCACAGCACTTGCAAACGCACCTTATGAATTGTTAATACCATACGGTCAGTTTGGAACGATGATTTTCAAAAGTATGATTTAATGTTAAGGAGGTTTGGTTATGAAATACACATACATATATGTTATACTCGGCATTTGTGCCGTTGCAGTAAGCATAGGAAAAGCTTTAGCAGTAAATTTCGGTATTTCAAAATACCTTTCTAAAAAATCTTACAACGGTAAATTCAAGGTCATAAAAACAGCTTCTATTTCATTCGGAGTCGGATACATATTATTGGCTTTAGCTTCTTTATTTATTGTGACGATGATGATGGATGCAATTTACTCACACATAAGATTTGACGAGTTATTGCAGGACTTCTTATCTATATTTTACATGGCTATTATCGGAGCAAATTATGAATTTTTGGATAGTCCATACGGTCTTGGTTTGATATATGTTTTTCCGTTTATTTTCGTTATTATCGTAAGCATAGTGGTATTGATTTTTGTGAACTACACATTTGTTTATCGCAAATTTGGAATACCAAACAATAAAAAATGGGAACTCTCATTTTTCACCGCACTTGCAAACGCACCGTATGAATTGTTGATCCCTTACGGACAGATTGCAAGTATGATTATCGACCGTATGATGTTTTGATTTTGTGTTTAAGGAGGTTTGGTTATGGATTATTTTAAAGTGCCTTACACTGCATATGTAATTCTCATTATATGCGTAGTGATTATCAGCTTTTTAAAACTTCTTCTAAGCAATAAACTCATCTTGCACACACTTCACAAGAAAAACTACGGCGGAAATTTCAGCATTATCAAAGCGTCATTGATTTCACTTCTTACAGAAGTTCTCGTGATTCTAATTCCGCTTGCGTTTTTTACTTTGATTATTATGTCAATAAACCATAGTAGCGTTGACATAGTTGCATTTTTGGACGAATTTTACGAAATGGTTGTAGGCTTTGTTCTCTTACCGGGAGAAGCAGGTGTATTTCCTATTCCCACAATAGTGGTGGTAGTTTTTGTTATTATGTTTTTAACCCTTATCAACAACTTTACATTTTTAAGAAAGATTGACATACCCGAAAGAAAAAGAAACGACATTGCATTCTTAACCGCCGTTATAAATGCACCGTGGCACCTGTTTATTCCATATGCACTTTTCATAAAGATGATTTTCTTTTAAGGAGAGATGATTTATGTTTAACTCGGCAACTCTCGCTGTTATGTTATTGTTTATACTTTCAGCCATACTTTTTACATCTACTACCGTTTCGATTGCTATATATTATGCAAGAAAAAAAGCTGATACAGAAGAAAAAACACTTATAACAAAAAATGATTACAAAAAAATAATTTTGATTTTTTCAATTATAAACTTCATTGCATCATTTGCCGCAACGGCTGTTGCACATATTGCAGACTCAGGTGATTACAACCACCTTTCAATAGGACAATTTTCTTATTTATCTTTAATATTTGTGGCAGGCGTAGTTGAATTTTTTATTGCAAAGTCAACTATATTCCAAAGATTTTCCTGTTCAAAGGCAGACAAAACGGAAAGAGCCGCAGTCTTTGCCGCAATATGCGCACCGTATTACATATTTATTGTAAGCTCACCGATAGTTCCGTATATAATCGCAGTAACTCTTTACCCCTGCTGATTTTAACGAAGTGATATTATGAATGAAAACTCAAATCCCGAAATCTTAATCACTATAATTATTTTATCTGTACTTCTTGCCATACTTTCTGTTACAACAGCATTTTGCCATACGGAAGGAAGTGCGGGTTACAAAAACAAAGTAAACATCGGCAAAAAGAATCACATAATAATTTACCCGATATTTTTTGTTTTGCATATGACAGCAATACTGCTTTTTAATCTTCCGTTTCCTGACTTAACTTGCTATCTTTCATTCAGCATAGGAAGTATTGTTTTTATATTTTTGATTCAAGCTGTTATTGCTTATTTTACAATGTTTAAAAGGTTTGAATGCGATACGGGTACAAAGGTCGGAAAATCAATTGTTTTTTCGCTGATTTCAACACCATTCTACAGTATCCTTTTTGGTGTGGCTTTTGCATTCTTAACCGCCGTTATAAATGCACCGTGGCACCTGTTTATTCCATATGCACTTTTCATAAAGATGATTTTCTTTTAAGGAGAGATGATTTATGCTTAACTCGGCAACTCTTACCGCTATTTTAGTAAACATTCTTGCGGCTTTATTTTTTACTTGTATCACAATCTGCATTGCTACACATTTTGCCAAGAAAAAAGCTAATGAAACAGATAAAAAACTTATAAACAACAAATGTTACGGAATAATAGCTGTTATTTTTACAATTATAAACTTTATTGCGTCATTCACCGCAATAGCTGTTGCATATGTTGCAGACTCGACTGATTACTACCACATCTCAATTCCAAAATTTTCTTATTTATCTTTAATATTGGTGGCAGGCATAATTGAATTTCTTGTTGTCAAAGCAATAGTATTCAAGAAAATTTCCTGTTCAAAAAAAGAAAGAGCCAAACAGGCTGCAATTTTTGCGGCAATATGTACTCCATACTATATTATTGCCGCCAACTTACCGATAATTATGTATATGGTCGCAGTAGCTCTCGACCCCTGCTGATTTTAACGAAGTGATATTATGAAAAACATAAAAAACGGTGAGCAGATGCCCACCGTTTTTGTGTTTAGCTTTTTAAATTTGAAATTAGTCTGAAGATAATCAAGCTTTTAAAATTAAAATATTTAACCTCAGTTACGAGAAATTAAACTAAAACAATAAAAATTCAATTAATTATTCAGCTGCTTTTCTTTTTGCAAAGCATTCGCTGCAATAGTAGCTTTTGCCTTCAACAGGCTTGAAAGGAATCTTTGCAATTCCGCCGCATTCAGCGCAAACGGTTTCAAAGAATTCTCTCTCTGTCTTGGCAGCATTTTTACGAGCCTGTCTGCAAGCCTTGCAACGCTGCGGTTCGTTTGTGAAACCCTTTTCAGCGTAAAATTCCTGCTCTCCTGCAGTAAAAACAAATTCGTTTCCGCATTCTTTGCAGACAAGTGTCTTATCTTCGTACATTGGTATTTACCTCTCTTTTTCTACCTCTCGGAGGTTAGTTTGTTGCCCCGTGCGGAGTTGCACCGCAATACTGTTAAGGACAAATATTAAATTTCGATTCACCGCTCAGCCGACATTCAGACCGCCGTGAACCTTTTTTCTTGCTCTTTGCAAGGCATTGTCAACCGCCTTTTCGGTTACGGAAAGCTTTTCTGCAATTTCCTTATAGCTCAAGCCGTTGCCATAAAGCATAAGAACATCGTATTCGGACTTTGACAGCACACTTTGAAGTCGCAACAGCAACTGGTCAAGCTGTTCTCTGCACATCAAAAGTTCTTCGGGAGTTTTGGCGGAATCTTCAATCGACTCGCCCACATCGTCCATCGGAACAATGCTTGATGAGGGAATGGCTTTTTTCTGTTCTCCCCGTCTGATTATCGAAATAAATCTTCTTTCAACAACAACCGACATATAGCTTTTAAAGCTTGCACCGCCGTTTTGATCAAAGGCTTTGCAGGAACAAAGCAGTCCCACAAGTCCTTCCTGAACAAAGTCATTGTGTTCATAACCCTCTGCCGAAAACTTTCGTGCAATTATGCTGATTGTGTCAAGATATCTTACGACAAGCTCATCAAAAGCACGGTCATCACCAAGACTCACAAAATTTGCAAGCTGTGCGTCGGATAAAGTACCGTAGGATTTTTGCAATTCGGTCATAACCTGCCCCTAATACTTATTCTTATACGCTTAATAGTATAACAAAAACGCACAAATGTCAACAACCCGAAAGCAATTTCTGTAATATTGCATTATGATATGGAAATTATTTGTGCAAAATAGCTGAAATAAAGTCGAAATTACATACATTATGAAACTTGTTAAGAGAAGCAGAAAATGTTATACTCTATATTAATAATTTATTACGATTTTTATTTATCGGTTCGGGGGAATTTTTATGGTTGTTACCTGCAACAGTTTTGGCGTGAGCGGTATGGACGGCTACAAGGTTGAGCTTGAGGCGTCAATGTACAACGGCACACGGGAATTTGATATGGTCGGTCTGCCCGACGCCGCCGTGCGTGAGAGCAAGGACAGGGTTCTCAGTGCATTAAAAAACTGCGGATTCAGATATCCTGCCGCACATATGACCGTGAACCTTGCCCCTGCCGATATCAAAAAAGAAGGACCTATTTACGATTTGCCGATTGCGGTTGCAATTCTTATACTGCTCAATCAGATTAAGAGCAACATCTCCGACTGCGCATTCATCGGCGAGCTTTCGCTTTCGGGAGAAGTCAGAGGAATCAACGGAGTTCTGCCCATGGTAATCAAAGCGAAGAAATGCGGTATAAAGAAAATCTATGTTCCGAAAGCCAACGCAAGCGAGGGTGCTGTTGTTGACGGAATTGAAGTGTATGGTATTGACAACATTCTTCAACTGAAAGATTATCTCAATCACATTCTCGAACCTACACCCGCAAAGCCGAATACACATTCTCCCACGGAAGAACGGGACTACATTCCGGATTTTTCCCAGGTAAAGGGTCAGCTTGAGGTGAAGCGTGCGCTTGAAATTGCCGCTGCCGGCGGTCATAATATTCTGCTCATAGGCCCTCCGGGTTCGGGCAAAAGTATGCTTGCAAAACGAGTTCCGTCAATTCTGCCTGATATGAGCTTTGACGAAATGATTGAAACGACAAAAATCCACTCAATTGCAGGAACGCTAAAGCATGACGGACTTATCACAACACGGCCGTTCCGTTCGCCTCACCACACGGTAACGCCCGTAGGACTCGGCGGAGGAGGTACGGGAACTATCAGACCGGGTGAAGTTTCACTTGCAAACAACGGTGTGCTGTTCCTTGACGAGCTGCCCGAATTTTCAAGGACGGCGCTTGAGGTACTCCGTCAGCCGATTGAGGACGGCTCTATCACAATTTCAAGAGCAGGTCAGAAATGCACCTACCCGTGTTCGATTATGGTGGTTGCCGCAATGAACCCATGTCCGTGCGGATATTACGGTGATCCGACAAGAAAATGCACCTGTTCGGAACAGAAGATAAAACGCTACCTCAACCGCATTTCGGGACCGCTTCTCGACCGTTTTGATATCCATGTAGAAGTGCCTGCCGTGAAATTTGAAGAACTGCGTGACGCTTCATCTGCCGAATGTTCAGCCGACATCAAAAAGAGAGCCGACAGAGCAAGAGAAATTCAGCGTGAAAGATTTAAGGGTAGTAAAACAACCTGCAACGCAAAAATTAACGCAGAGCAGTTTGAAAAGGTCTGCATAATTGATAAAGAGGCTGAAAAGACGCTCAAAGACGCTTTTGAAAGTCTTGGACTTACCGCAAGAGCGTATGACAGGGTTTTGAAAGTTGCAAGAACCATTGCCGATTTGGACGAGTCGGAAATAATCCGCTCCGAGCATGTTCTTGAGGCGGTTCAATACCGCAGTCTTGACCGCAAATATTGGGCAAAATAAGACCTATACCTTACACAAAAATTAAAAATATCACTTTTAAAAAGTACGGCTTTATGCTATACTACTATAGTGTGACATCAAAGCGATGTTGCAGTTTCATGACACAGGAGGTTTTTTATAATGGAAATTACAAAGAATTCAATAATCGGTGATGTTCTTGATCAGTACCCCGACACAGCAGAGCTTTTCTTCAGCATCGGTATGCACTGCCTTGGCTGTCCTGCATCACGAGGCGAAACGATTGAAGAAGCTTGTATGGTACACGGTGCAGACGCAGACGCACTCGTTGCAGACCTTAACAAAGCAATTGCATAATGAACGGCGCATCTGATTTTTCGCTTGATAACCGTCTTGCGCTTTGTGCGGACTTTGTGCGTGACGGAGCAAAAGTTGCCGATATCGGCACAGACCATGCCTATCTTCCGGTGTGGCTGTGCCGTATTGGCAGATGCGACACAGCGATTGCCGCAGACATCAACCCCCTGCCCCTTGAACGGGGAATTGAAACAATTAACAACAGCGGTCTTAACAATCGAATTGAAGCAAGACTTTCAAACGGTCTTGAAAAAATTTCGGGCGATGAGGCTGATGACATAGTAATTGCAGGAATGGGCGGAGAACTCATTTCGCAGATTATCGAAAACTGGGAGTTTTCAAAGGACAGGTCAAAGCACTTTATTCTTCAGCCTATGACCAAAAGTGAAGAGCTTATGCGTTGGCTGTTTGCAAACGGTTTCAGCGTTATCAAGCGTGACTGCTGTACTGCCGCAAACAAGTGCTACACTGTAATTCTTGCCGAATACAGCGGTGAGGTTCGCACGGTATCCGAAAGCGACCTTTTTCTTTACGGGCTTGATCCGAAAAACAACTCCATGCACCGCAGATTTATTGAAGGCTGTGTGCGCAGACTTTTAAAACAGGCTAAGGGCAACCCTGTCTGTGCCGAAACCGCACGCATTCTTGAGGAGAGCTTTAAGTGAAAACCATAAACGATATACTTAATTTTTTTGAAGAATTTGCGCCCTGTGCAACTCAGATGAGTTTTGACAACGCAGGGCTTATTGTGGGCGACAAATGCACAGCCGTAAGCCGTGTGCTTGTCGCTCTTGACATTACGGAAGATGTTGTGAATGAGGCGGAAAGTCTGGGATGTGAGCTGATTATCAGTCATCATCCCGTAATTTTTGCCCCTATAAAAAGGCTTTCGCCTTCTTCCGTTCCCTATCTGCTTGCACAAAAGGGCATTTCCGCCGTTTGTATGCACACCAACCTTGATCTCGGAGAAAAGTTCGGAGTAAACATCTGCCTTGCAGACGCACTCGGAGTCAAAAACCCCGTGCTGTCGGGGCTTGGCGAGTGTATGTTCACGGGCGAGCTTGAAAGCGAAACCGATATTCACGATTTTGCAAAGCTTGCAAAGAAAAATCTTGACTGCAAGGGACTTCGCTACACCGACATTAAAGACAGGGTTAAAAAGGTTGCCGTATCGTCGGGTGCAGGCGGTTCAAATGTGTTTGATGCGGCTTTGGCGGGTGTTGATGTGCTTGTCACGGGAGAAATCAAGCACCATGAGATTATCGCCGCAAATTCACTCGGAATTGACATTATTGACGCAGGTCACTTCAAAAGTGAAGATATTGTAATTTTACCGCTTGTAAACAAGCTTTCAAAAGAATTTTCCGAGATTATTTTTACAAAATCGCAATCCTGTGACGATATGATTAAATTTATTTAACCTGTAAGCATCATTATCAAAATATTTGTTGCATAATTTGTTACAATTTGATATAATGATACGGTAAATTACTATATGTGGTAGTGCGCCGTCTGTACGCACCGCAAAATGAGGTATTATGAGAATCAGAAAAAAGAAATGGGCAGAACCGGAGCTTTCCGTTTGCAATTTTTATGTAAAGAATCCGGAAGAAAACGCCGGAAAATGGATGCAGGCTTTCAAAAAGGAACAGCCTTTGTATCTTGAAATCGGATGCGGCAAGGGCGGTTTTGCGGGACAGCTTGCGCTTAAAAATCCCGACAAAAACATTATCGCACTTGACATCAAGGTTGATATGCTCGGCGTCGGCAGAAGAACAATTGTAAAGCTTTTTGAGGACGCCGGCAAAACGCAGGATGATATTACAAATCTTTTGCTTGTAAAGTACAATGTTGAAATGCTTGACAAAATTATTACGGCTGACGATAAGATTGACAGACTTTTCATCAACTTCTGCAATCCGTGGCCGAGAGCAAAGCACAAAAAACGCAGACTTACATACTACAAAAAGCTTGAAATGTACAAAACATTCTTGAAGCCTGACAGCGAAATCCGTTTCAAAACCGATGATGACGAGCTGTTTGACGAAAGTCTTGAATACTTTGAACAGAGCGGATATGAAATTTTGTATCTCACCCGTGATTTGCACGCAAGCGATGTTACCGATAATATTGAAACAGAGCATGAAAAAATGTTCTCCGAAGAGGGCATAAAAATCAAGTATCTTATTGCAAGACAAAAGCCTTGACAGCCCCATAAATAAAGACGGGAGGGATTTTTGTGAAGATTAAAAAGCTGATTTCGGCTTTGGTTCTCGGTTCAATGCTTGTCGGTTTGAGCGGTTGCAACATCACGGATTTCAGTGCAGAAAATCTTCTTCGTCCTCCTAAGGCAGTCGGAGATGAGGCTGAAATTGAACAGCTTATTGCCAAAACGGCTGACAGCGGTTATACGCTGAAATATCCTAAAAACGGAAAATTCCGCAGTGCAATCATCATGACCGACCTTGACGGAAACGACAGCAACGAGGCTGTTGCATTTTTTCGCAACAGTGCCGAAACTTCTTCGGTTCATATGCTTGTCATGTACTCAAAGGACAATTCGTGGGAGATTGCGTCAGACAATATCTTTGAAACCACCGATATTGACAGCGTTGACTTTGCGGATTTAACCGGCAACGGAAAGGCTGAAATCATCGTTAATTCAACAACCTACACTCCGAATGTCGGCAAGCTTTCCTGCTACTCCTACTCGGAAGGCAAGACAACCGAAGTGGGTTCGGGACAAAGCTGTTCAAGCTTTGTTACGGGGGATTTTGACAATGACGGAACAAGCGAGATTATGTCGCTTGTTCTCTACACAACCGAAAACGAGGCTCTTGCGTCAATGCTTGATTACAACGAGGACAGCAAAAGCCTGTATGCCAAAGCAATGGCAAACATGGATCCGAATGTTGTAAAGTACAAGAATATTGCCGTTACAAAGCTTGATAACGATATTACGGGAATTGTCGTTGACGGAACTTCCGCAAATGAGGTTACGAACACACAGGTTATTTTTTACAGCCGTGACCTTGCAATTCTGCGTAATCCTCTTTTTAAAGAAAAAGCAAAAAATATAACCAGGCGTTCATCGCAGGTCATCTGTTCGGACATTGACAAGGACGGAAAGCTTGAAATTCCCGTTACGCTTGATCTGCCGAAACAGAGCGGTGACAGCAAAAATATTTATGCCGACAAAATCATTTGGAACAGCTTTGACTCACCCAAGGAGGCGCTTGTTGCAAAACAGGCGGTAATCATAAATTACGATTATATGTTTATGATGAACTATGCCGATAAGTGGAGCGAAAACAAGGTTACGGCAATTACCGACCTTGAAAGCGAAACCACCTCATTCTATGCATGGAACGGCACTAAGCTTGACACGGAGCTTTTTGAAATAAAGGTGTTCCCCATAAGCGAATGGGAATCGGGCAAATCGGATGATTTTACGCTGATTACAAAAGACGATAAATATGCATACACATTTAATAATATAAATCCCGACACACAGATTTCGCTAAGTGATGACGAAATCAAGACAGGTTTTTCCACACTTGATCAGTCGGGAATCTGATCATAGCAACGGAGGTTTTGATATGAAAAAAATTCTTGTTTGTGAGGATGAAGCGGCAATTCGTGACTTTGTCGTTATCAATCTTACAAGGGCAGGCTACGATGTAGTTGAGGCAGACTGCGGCGAGGCGGCTTTGCAGAAATATGAAGAAAACAACGGTGATTTTGATGTTGCGATTCTTGATGTTATGATGCCGGGTATTGACGGTTTTCAGGTTTGTAAGGAGCTGAGAAACCGCAACGGCGGAATCGGAATTATTATGCTTTCGGCAAAAACTCAGGAAATGGACAAGGTAACAGGACTTATGCTCGGTGCAGACGACTATGTTACAAAGCCTTTCTCACCGAGTGAGCTTCTTGCAAGAGTTGATTCACTCTACAGAAGAGTTGCGCTTGCACAGTCACATTCCGAAAACAACTTCAAAGAAGAGCTTAAATCGGGCGAGTTCACACTCAATCTTCGCAACCGTGCGCTTATGAAGAGCGGAAAGATGATTGAACTCACACAGGTTGAATTCCAGATTATGGAGTACTTCTTCTCGAATCCGGGTGTTGCTCTTGACAGAATCGACATTCTCAACCATGTATGGGGAGATGCTTATGTCGGCGAGGATAAAATTGTCGATGTTAATATCCGCAGACTCAGAATGAAGGTTGAGGACGAACCTTCAAATCCTAAACATATCATCACGGTTTGGGGACTCGGCTACAAGTGGGATTCAGGCGAATAACTTTGCAGAACAGCCTGCATAAAATTTATACAATCTAAAGAAGGAGGGCGGCAACAATTTTTAAGGGTATTTCAAAAAGATGGATGCTCAACACATTGAGTGTTATACTGACAATCATAATCCTTATTGTTGTCAGCCTTATTTTCATTGTTACATATATTTTTCAAAACAGCGTTGAACAGAACCTGAACACAACAAGCAGCGAACTTTCACTTGTCTTTTCGGGATTTCAGAGCGACAGTTCAACCTCGTTTACGGCGTCTGCCCGTGATTATGTTGAAAACTTTGACAAAAAAGAAGAAATGGAGGTTCTTGTAATCAATTCCTCCGGCAGAGTTGTCATGACTTCAACAGGATTCACCCCCGATGACAACGAGCAGATTCCCGATTTTAATGATGCACTCTCAAACGAAAACGGCTGTGCATATTGGAACGGCAAGCTTTCATCGAACGAAAGTGCAATGAGCCTGACAAGAATCATCACCAACGAAAACGGAACCTGCGTAGGTGCGGTAAGATACATTGTTTCAATGGAACAGGTCAACACGGCAATTGTGCTTGTTTCTGCGGCAGTTATTGCGTGCGGTCTTGTTATCATCGCCCTTGTAATATTGTCGGGACTTATGTTTATCCGTTCAATCGTTACCCCGATAAGAAAACTTTCGGAGATTTCAAGCAAGATTGCCCACGGCGATTTTTCACAGGCAAAAAAGATTGAGTACAAATACGATGATGAAATCGGCGACCTCTGCGATGCAATAAGCGATATGGCTCTTGATTTGCAGACAGCCGATCAGATGAAAAACGATTTTATTTCACGAGTATCACACGAGTTGCGTACTCCGCTTACGGCGATTAAGGGCTGGGCTGAAACAATGCAGCTTTCCGAAAGAGGAAAGCTTGACCGCAAAACCTTTGACCGTGGTATGGGAGTTATTATCAGCGAAAGCTCACGCCTTACAAGCATTGTAGAAGAGCTTCTTGACTTCAGCCGTATTCAGAGCGGAAGAATGAAGCTCATCAAGGAAAAGCTTGACATTCTTGCCGAATTTGACGATGCGGTTTACTTCTTAAAGGAAAGAGCCGTTACAGAAGGCAAGCATCTTCTTTATGATGAACCCGAGGTTGTTTATCCTGCCGTTTACGGCGATAAAAACAGGCTCAAGCAGGTTTTTCTCAATGTGCTTGACAATGCGTTGAAATACACACCAAAGGGCGGTGTTGTTGCCGCTCAGGTAATCTACAGCAAAGATGAACCCGATATTATCAAGATTGTAATAACCGACACGGGTTGCGGAATTTCTGCCGAGGATCTTCCAAAGGTTAAGGAAAAATTCTACAAAGCAAACCAGACTGTCGGCGGTTCGGGAATCGGACTTGCGGTTGCCGATGAGATTATGAACCTCCACAACGGTTCACTTGATATCGAAAGCGGAGAGGGTGTCGGCACAACCGTAACGCTCACCTTCCCTGTATATAAAGAGGGCAGTGAAAACTCACTTCCCGAAAACATTAAGCTTTAATCTTATTTCTCTGTGCAGCCTAATACAGAAAGGAACAGCTAATGGCTAAAAATACTACTAAAAAAATCACCTCAATCGGCGGCAGCGCCCTGATTGAAGGCATTATGATGAGAGGTCCGAAACGCACAACCGTGTGTGTTCGTACCGCACCCGACAAGATTTACAGCGAGGATATAAGCATAAACACAATTCCCTCAAAATGTAAACTTTTCAAGCTTCCGTTTTTAAGAGGAATCGCAGGTCTTATTGACTCAATGCGACTTTCCTACAAAGCGCTTATGCTCTCTGCCGATAAGGCAATTGAATCAACCGAAATCGAAGAAGAACCGTCAAAGTTTGAAAAATGGCTTGACGATAAATTCGGCGACAAGCTTGTTAAGGTTATGATGGTAATTGCGTCAATCCTCGGTGTTGCGCTTGCCGTGGGACTTTTCTTCTTTGTCCCCTCTTTCCTGTTTGACCTCAGTGCAAATGTTGTGCCGGCTTTCAAGGGTGACGGCGGAAACGCTGTTTTCTGGAAGTCTGTTTTTGAGGGTGTTCTCAAGATTATTCTTTTCTTACTTTATATTATAGTATGTTCACAAATGACAGAAATGAAAAGGGTGTTTATGTACCACGGTGCCGAGCACAAGACAATTTTCTGTTACGAAAACGAAGAAGAACTCACAGTTGAAAATGTTAAAAAGCAGAGCCGTTTTCACCCGAGATGCGGAACAAGCTTTATGGTTCTTATGCTGATTGTTGGCATCCTTGTCGGTCTTTTCGTTCCTGTTGCACCTTTCGGCATCGGATTTTTAAGACCTGTATTCAAGATTCTTCTTCTCCCCGTTTCATGCGGAATCGGTTACGAGCTTATCAAAATCTGCGGTAAGCACGACAATGCCGCAACAAGAATCATTGCCGCTCCCGGACTTTGGGCACAGAGAATCACAACAAAAGAGCCTGATGACACTATGATTGAAGTTGCAATTGAGGCTATCAAGGCTGTTATCCCCGAGGACGGCTCGGACATTGTAAGCAAGTAATGACTGTAAACGAAATTTATCAAAGCGGACTTAAACTGCTTGAAAATAGTAATATTGAAAATTCAAAATTTGAGGCGCAAAGTCTTTTACAAAAGGCTTTTTCGCTTGACAGAGTCGGCTTTATCATACACAAAACTGATAAAGCCGATGAAAACTGTTCGCATAACTTTTTAAATTTTATAGAAAAACGAATTTCAGGCGAGCCGTTGCAGTATATTCTCGGCGAATGGAGCTTTATGGGATTCGATTTTAAGGTGGGCAGAGGCGTGCTCATTCCCCGTGATGACACGGAAGTGGTTGTCAATCTCTGCATTGATTTTCTCGAAAACAGAACCGACAAAAAAACGGTTGACCTCTGTTCGGGAAGCGGTGCAATTGCCGTTGCACTTGATAAAATTTCGGGTGCAAAAGTTACGGCAGTTGAAATTGACGAAACCGCTTTTTCATATCTCGAAACAAATGTAAAAGAAAACAATTCGTCAGTAAAGCCTGTTATGGCTGACGCTCTCGAAATCTGCGAAACATTTGCAGACGGTGAGCTTGACCTCATTGTTTCAAATCCGCCTTATATAAAATCAGCCGACATCGAAACACTTCAAAAAGAAGTTCGGCTTGAACCAAGACTTGCACTTGACGGCGGCGAGGACGGTTACGATTTTTACCGTGAAATAGTGAGCCGTTGGAGCAGAAAACTCAAAAAAGGCGGTGCGCTTGCATTTGAACTCGGAGAAAATCAGGCTGACGCAGTAAAGGCACTTATGACTGACAAAGGCTTTTCGGATTTTAAAATTTCACTTGACTTTGGCGGTGTGCAGAGGGCGATTATTGGGACTTTGCTCTGATTTTAGAAATTTTGTTCGATAAAATTACCGCCAAATTATTGCATTTTCCACTCACATATTTTATAATCTTAGTGTGAACATAACCGCCGTTGAAGTGACGGTTATGTTACAGACCGAAAAACATCAGCTCCCTTTGCGGAGTACGGAGGTATATGAAATGGCAGTAGATAAAAACAAAGCGCTTGAAACTGCGCTCACACAAATCGAAAAACAGTTCGGCAAGGGTGCTGTAATGCGTCTTGGCGAAAATAAACATATGAACATTGAACACATCTCAACAGGTTCGCTTTCGCTTGATATTGCACTCGGAATCGGCGGACTTCCCCGCGGAAGAATTGTTGAAATTTACGGACCTGAATCTTCGGGTAAAACAACACTTTCTCTCCACTGCATTGCAGAGGGACAGAAAAACGGCGGCAATGTTGCATTTATTGATGTTGAGCATGCACTCGATCCGACATATGCGGCGGCTCTCGGTGTTGATGTTGATTCACTCCTCGTTTCACAGCCCGACACGGGTGAAGACGCTCTTGAAATTGCAGAAGCGCTCATCCGAAGCGGTGCGATTGATGTTATCGTAATCGACTCTGTTGCAGCTCTTGTTCCAAAGGCTGAAATTGAGGGCGAAATGGGTGACAGCCATGTAGGTCTGCACGCAAGACTTATGTCACAGGCACTGCGTAAACTCGCAGGTGCAATTTCAAAGTCAAACTGCGTTGCAATCTTCATCAACCAGTTGCGTGAAAAAGTCGGTGTTGTTTACGGCAACCCCGAAGTAACAACCGGCGGTCGTGCGCTCAAGTTCTACAGCTCCGTTCGTATTGATATAAGAAGAGTTGAAACCCTTAAATCAGGCGGTGAAATGGTCGGTTCACACACAAGAGCAAAGGTTGTAAAAAACAAGATTGCTCCTCCGTTCCGTGAAGCTGAATTTGATATTATGTACGGTGAAGGCATTTCCCGTGAGGGCGAACTTCTTGACCTTGCCGTAAAGGCTGAGGTTGTTCAAAAAGCAGGAGCATGGTTCAGCTATGACGGCAGACGACTCGGACAGGGACGTGACAAGGTCAAGGAACTTCTCAAAACCGACAAGGAGCTTGCTGCTGAAATTGAGAAGAAACTCTGGGAAAATATTGACAAGCTTTATGAACGCAAAAAGCCTGCTCCAAAGGTAAAAATTACCGAAGTTCCGTCTGCAAACCAAGAAATCAAGCCTGATTCTGCGGATAAGACAGAGAAAAAGAGCGGTGCAAAAATTGATGTTCTGGTTGACGACTGATGCTTATAACCGCAGTTGAACCACGAAGAAAGGCGATGTGTGCGCTCTACATTGACGGCGAATATGTTATGAATCTTGACGCACGCACAGTTATTGAAAACCGATTTGATGTCGGCAGAGAGATTGATGACGAGGATCTGCACGAGATTATCAGGCTAAGCAATGAGCGCCGTGCAAAGGAAAAGGCTTTGTGGCTTATTTCCTATCGTGACCACTCAAAAAAAGAACTCACCGACAAAATCAAACGCACCTGTGACGAGGAATCGGCGGAAAAGGCTGTTGAGCGAATGGAAGAACTCGGTCTTGTAAATGACGAAAACTTTGCAAGACGATATGCCGAACAGCTTTTGTTTTCAAAACATAATGCTCCGAGAGGTGCGGTAAGACAGCTTGTTCAAAAGGGAATTGACCGTGAACTTGCAGAAGAGATTATCGAAGAAATCGACTTTGATCCGTGTGACGGAATAAGGGCGGTTATCGACAGAAAATATAAAAACATAAATGATGAAAAAATAAGGCGAAGAGCCGTTGCCGCTCTGCAAAGGCTCGGATACGGATGGGATGACATTAAGACCGTCCTCAGAGAATACACAGAGGAAGACTGATTATGAATTATAAAGTAGGCATTGTATCACTCGGTTGTGCAAAAAATCAGGTTGATGCCGAGATGCTTTTGTACACACTCAAGAACAGAGGATTTATTATTGTTAACGATCCGGCAGATGCGGACGCAGTAATTGTAAATACCTGCGGATTTATCGAAAGTGCAAAGCAGGAAAGCATTAACGAAATTATTGAACTCGGCAAGCTCAAGGACGAGGGCAAAATCAAGGCAATCATCGTAACAGGCTGTCTTGCTCAAAGATATAAGTCGGAAATTTCCGAACAGCTTTACGAGGTTGATTCGGTTATCGGAATCGGTGCTAACGAAACTATCGCAGACATCGTTTTGGAAACACTTGACGGACAGAAGTGCGAAAGCTTTCCCGACAAGGTTTGTCTGCCGCTTGAGGGCGGAAGAATTCTTTCAACGCCCCCCTACACCGCTTATCTCAAGATTGCCGAGGGTTGCGACAACCGTTGTTCCTACTGTGCAATCCCGATGATTCGAGGAAGATTCCGCAGCAGAGATATTGAAGATGTTGTAAAAGAGGCGGAAGGTCTTGCTGAACGTGGAGTCAAGGAACTCAATGTCATTGCTCAGGACACAACCCGTTTCGGTGAGGATAAATACGGCAAACCGATGCTTGCAGAGCTTCTCAGAAGACTTTGTAGGATTGACGGCTTTAAATGGATAAGGGTTCTCTACTGCTATCCCGACAGAATTACAGACGAGCTTATTGACACAATTGCAAGTGAAGATAAGATTGTAAAATATATGGATATTCCGCTCCAGCATTGTGACGGGGATATTCTCCGCAGAATGAATCGTCACGGCGACAGAGAAAGCCTTACTGCACTCATGAACAAGATTAAGGATAAAATTCCGAATGTAATCTTCCGCTCAACCTTTATTACAGGTTTCCCGGGTGAAACCGAGGAGCAGTTCAATGAACTTGCAGAGTTTGCCGCTGAGATGAAGTTTCAGCGACTCGGCTGTTTTGCCTACTCTCCCGAGGAGGATACAAAGGCAGCTGAAATGCCCGACCAGATTGACGAAGAAATTAAGCAGAAGCGTGCCGATATTATTATGGAGCACCAACAGCAGGTTATGGCTGAATACTGCGAAAGCCTTGTTGGCAAAGAGATTGAAGTTCTTGTTGAAGGCTTTGACAAGCTTGCCGAATGTTTCTTCGGCAGAAGCTATGCCGATGCCCCCGAGGTTGACGGCTGTGTATTCTTCACCTGTGACGGTGAAAAGCCAAAGGCAGGAGATTTTGTCAAGGTGCGTGTAACCGATTACACAGGCTGCGATCCTGTAGGCGAATTTGTCGGCAAAATCGACTAAGTGGCTAAAAGACTCAGCAATTTCATAATATTTAACTTTGAAAGGCACATAAAATGAACTTACCAAATAAACTGACAGTAGGACGAATAATTCTTGTTCCGTTCTTTGTGGCGGCATTGCTTGCAAACTTTCCGCTCAACAATGCCGTTGCCCTGATTATTTTTATTGCGGCGTCACTCACAGATATGTTTGACGGAAAAATTGCAAGAAAAAACGGTCTTGTTACAGACTTCGGAAAATTTGCAGATCCGCTTGCAGACAAAATTCTTGTGCTTGCCGCATTTCTGTGCTTTGTACAGCTTGGAATATGTGACTGCGTTGCGGTCATAATCGTGCTTTTCCGTGAATTTTCCGTCACCTCAATACGGCTGATTGCCGCCTCAAAAGGCAAGGTTGTCGCCGCTAATATGTGGGGCAAAGCAAAGACGGTTTCACAGATGATTGCTATAATTGCAGTAATTGCAATGCAAATCGTGCTTGAACTGCCCGAAGTCGGACTTAATTTTATAAACACGGCAACATTTGAACCGATTTTCTTTGTGGTGGGAGAAATTCTCATCTGGATTTCGGTTGTATTCACAATCATTTCGGGCGTTGTATATATAATTCAAAACAGACAGTTTATTTCTCAGACCTGAGAACAGACTCTCACGGTCTTGATAGGAGGGTGATTGCGTGTTTAAAACCCTGAAAGCGGATATTGATGCGGTTATGGAGCGTGATCCTGCCGCAAGGAGCAGAGCAGAGGTGTTTTTTCTCTACTCGGGTTTCAAGGCGGTGCGTTCTCACCGAAAAGCCAACTGGTGTTTGCGACACAACCTAAAGTTTCTTGCAAGGTGGATTTCTCAACGCAGTCGTCACAAGACGGGAATTGAGATTCACCCGGGTGCAACCATCGGCAAGGGACTGTTTATAGATCACGGAATGGGTGTTGTCATAGGCGAAACTACAATAATAGGAGACAACTGCACCATTTATCAGAATGTTACTCTCGGAGGAACAGGCAAAGAAACGGGAAAAAGACACCCCACACTCGGCAACAATGTGCTTGTCGGCTCGGGTGCAAAGGTTCTCGGTCCGTTCAAGGTTGGTGACAACGCAAGAATTGCCGCAGGTGCGGTTGTTTTAAGCGAAGTTCCGCCGAATGCAACGGCTGTCGGCGTTCCGGCAAGAGTAGTAAAAGTCAACGGTGTTCGCAGTGAAACCCTTGACCAGATTCATGTATCGGATCCGGTTGCACTTGCATTGTGCAATCTTGAGCATAAAATTTTTGAACTTCAAAAACAGCTTGATGAGCTGAAAAAGGAAAATGTAAAAAGTGAGGAATAGCAAATGATTTTATATAATTCTCTCGGACAGACAAAGCAGGAATTTGTACCGCACACACCCGGCAAGGTTAATATGTACACCTGCGGTCCTACTGTTTATCACTATGCCCACATCGGCAATCTTCGCACCTATATTATGGAAGATGTTCTTGAAAAGTATCTTCGTTTTTCGGGTTATGATGTAAACCGTGTAATGAACATCACAGATGTAGGTCATCTTTCAAGCGATGCCGACACAGGCGAGGATAAGATGCTTTCAGGCGCAAAGCGTGAGCATAAAACTGTTATGGAGATTGCAAAGTTCTACACAGACGCATTTTTTGCCGACTGCGAAAAGCTCAACATCAAGCGTCCCGATGTTGTAGAACCCGCAACAAACTGCATTGACGATTTTATTAATATGATTTCCGTTCTGCTTGAAAAGGGCTATGCCTACATTGCAGGCGGCAATGTTTACTTTGACACTTCAAAGCTCGACAACTACTATGTGTTCGGCAATATGAATGAGGATGACCTTGCTGTCGGCGTTCGTGACAGCGTTGAAGAGGACGAAAACAAGCGTAACAAGGCTGACTTTGTTCTCTGGTTCACAAAGTCAAAGTTTGATTCACAGGAGCTCAAGTGGGACAGTCCGTGGGGCGTAGGTTATCCGGGCTGGCACATCGAATGCTCATGCATCAGCTATAAGCATTGCGGTGAATATCTTGACATTCACTGCGGCGGCATTGACAATGCTTTCCCCCATCACACAAACGAAATTGCACAGAGCGAGGCTTTTCTCGGTCACAAGTGGTGTCCGTACTGGTTTCATGTACTTCACCTCAATGATGCAAGGGGCAAAATGAGCAAGTCAAAGGGCGGTTTCCTTACAGTTTCACTTCTTGAAGAAAAGGGCTACAATCCGCTTGTTTACAGAATGTTCTGCCTCCAGAGCCACTACCGCAAGCCGCTCACATTCTCATATGACAACCTTGACAACACAGCCACAGCCTACAACAAGCTTGTAAAGAGAATTTCCGCTCTTTCAAGGGACGGTGAGCCTGATATGGCAAAGGCTGAGGAGCTTACAAAGGGATTTTGCGAGGCACTTGACAATGACCTCAACACTTCTCTTGCTCTCACCTGCGTTTATGATGTTCTCAAGGCTGACGCAGACGATGCAACAAAGCTTTATGTAATCGGCGAATTTGACAAGGTGCTTTCACTCGACCTTACAAAAATTCCCGAAAGCAACAAAGCGGACGCTGACGATGACTTTGCCAAGAAAGTTGAGGAGCTTATTGCACAGCGTACAAAAGCCCGTGCCGAAAAGGATTGGGCGACAGCCGACGCTATCCGTGACAAACTTAAAGAGATGAAAGTTGTTGTCAAGGACACAAAAGACGGCATTGAATGGCATGTTGAGGGTTAACTTGACCGCTACCGCCCAATGAACGCACCTAATTAAAACAAAATATGAATAAATAAAAATCCCCTTCATATAAATTTGGTATGGAGGGGATTTTATGCGTTTGTATATCATAACAAAACGAAATCTAATATCAATCGGATTCTGTCTTTTAATCGGAGTGCTTGCAGGGGCAATTGCAGTCACATCAACCGTTCGAGCCGTTCAGAGTGCGGCTGCTCAGCGTGAAATTCCCATTTACTATGTTGACACGGACAAAAAGCAGGTTGCCCTGTCGTTTGATGCGGCATGGGGCAATGAGCAGACCGAGCATCTGCTTGAAATTCTCGACAAATACAAGGTGAAATCAACATTTTTCCTTGTGGGCGACTGGGTTAAGAATTACCCCGACAGCGTAAAAGATATTGCAAAGCACGGTCACGATGTGGGCAATCACAGCAACACCCATCCGCATATGACGCAGATGTCATCGTCCGATATGGTCGGTCAGATTCAGTCCTGCAATGAAAAAATCAAGGAGCTTACGGGCAAAACTCCCACCCTGTTCCGTGCCCCCTACGGCGATTACAACAATGATGTTGTAAAGTCGGTCAACGGCTGTAATATGTATTGCGTGCAATGGGATGTCGATTCGCTCGACTGGAAAGATCCGACTCCCGAGCAGATAAAGCAGAATATTATGAAAAAAATCAGGAACGGCAGTATTATATTGATGCATAACGGTGCAAAAAATACCCCCGAAGCATTGCCGACGGTAATCGAGGCAATCAAGTCCGAGGGCTACGAAATCGTTCCGATTTCGCAAATTCTGCTCAAAGGTGAATACTACACAGATGTTGACGGCAAAATGTGCAGTAAAACCGCCACACAACCGAGTTCGTGAGGGAACATTTTTATTAATGCCGCAAAACTACCGTCACACTGTAGGGGCGTTCATCGGACGCCCGCCAAGTAAAGGCATAAATTATATGTTAAAACAAATTTTATAAATGAAATGCAGTTACCGAAATAATGTAGCGGCGATCAGTGATCGCCAATCGTTTTGGTTTTGCAACCAAAACGAAGATAAGCATAATCTTTGCCATCTTAAAATTATATATTAATAAACAAAATATTTTCTGCGATTACTTATTCATTTCGTGTTGATTGGTAGCCTTGCGGCCGCCGCCGGTGGCGGAAAAAGGGAGCAATGCGCTGTCTGAAATAACGAGCAATAGGAAGCACATTTATGTGCAACGCATTGCGACTATATTTCAGACGGGAGAACGAGGTTCGCCGCTACATTGCATTGTAGAAAAGGTAACAATTTTACGCTCGGGCATAATTTGTGTTAAGTCGCACCGATTTTACAATCGGTACGATTGGCGGTCACTGACCGCCGCTACAGATTATACACAGTTTTCATCAAAGCGGGCGTCCGATGAACGCCCCTACTGATTAACAATAACTTTCATACAAAAAACAGACTGACAGATTATCAGTCTGTTTTTTTAATGCAATCATCATTTTCTTGCAATGTTAAGAATATTTTCCCACCATTCATTAGATGATATTATTGAATAGGTTGTGAGAAAACTTTCCGCTATTAGCAAACGAATGAGTATGACAAATAGTATTGTTAAAAATAAATCCAATTCCATTACTAAACATATATTTAAAATATTACCGTATTCTGCATATTTTAACCTTAAAATAAATGTCGGTACTACACATATACAACTAATGAACATTAAGTCAAGAGGTATCACAAGCAACGATATAATTGAATTCAGCACATCATTATGACAAACAAAATCTATTGACCAAGTAACAAGTAACAAATAAAAAATTAACACCTTTGCAAAATCAAGTATTGTAAACCCAATCGTAGATGTAACTTTTACTGATTTGAATGAATTTTTCCGAACTAAATAGAAAGATATAAGAAAAGTAATAATTAATAAAACCGCAAATATTAAATAGCAATTGTTAACAATGAAATCAGCAAATACTTCGGCTACTCTATTACTTCCACACAGATAAAATAAAAATGCAATAATTGCAAAACCACAATTACTAAATAAAATAATCATTGCGTACTCCTTAAATTATTTCTAATTAAAAAATCACTTAATGCAAAAGCAAGTTCTATAATTTTATATACTTTATTCACTTGAATTATACCTATATTGTATAAAATTGTCAACAAAAAGTTATAATATTATACTCACAAGGTATAATTTATGGAGCGGGTACGGCAAATGCAAAGAATTAAGGAACTACGAAAAGAAAAATCTATGAACCAAATTGCATTGGGAATGGAACTTAACTTTTCACAAAAGATAATCAGCGAATATGAAAACGGAAAGGTTGAACCGAGCATTACAACGCTCAAAAAACTTGCGTCAATTTTTAATACATCTGTTGATTATATAATTGAATATACGGACATCAAACAGCCGATTGACAAAATTGCTCAGTCGGAACTTTCGGAAACGGAATGCAAACTTCTTAACGAATTTCGTTGTCTGCCAAAAGAAAAACAAAACATTGCCCTTGGTATCATTATGGGATTAAAGCACGGTTAATTGTAGCCAATATAATTTTATTCGTATCGTGTTTGCACACGAAATGATTGGTAGCCTTGCGACCGCCGCCGGTGGCGGAAAAAGGGAACAATGCGCTGTCTGAAATAACGAGCAATAGGAAGCACATTTATGTGCAACGCATTGCGACTATATTTCAGACGGGAGAACGAGGTTCGCCGCTACATTGCATTGTAGAAAAGGTAACAATTTTACGCTCGGGCATAATTTGTGTTAAGTCGCACCGATTTTACAATCGGTACGATTGGCGGTCGCTGACCGCCGCTACAGATTATACACAATTTTCATTACATCAAAACATTTTAGTAAAACAAATCATTTCATCAAAGCGGGCGTCCGATGAACGCCCCTACTGATTAACAATAACTTTCATATAAAAATCAGGCTGACAGGTTATTAAAAATCTGTCAGCCTTAAATTATTTTATCAAGTTTTCGCTACGGATAAAAATCAATAAACAACAACACGGGTTCCTGAGGAAATGTTGTTATAGATTTTCTTAGCTGCGTTGTACGGTGTGTTTACACAGCCGTGTGAGCCGTGACCCTTGTACCTTGTTCCGCCGTATTCCCAGCTTGCTCGCCATGATGCGTCATGGATTCCGCAACCGTCGGATGTGAACGGAAGCCAGAATGTTACATGGGAATTCAGCATAAGTGTTGCAGGAGATGCCTTGTAAATAATTGAATATGCACCCTTTGGCGTATCGTTTGTACCATAGTTGCCGGTTACAACATCTGTTTCAACAACAAGCTTACCGTTCTTGTAGTACCACATATGCTGCTGATTGATACTGATTTCAACATATGTGCCGCCGACTGAAACACCGTAGGCATTCTTGCTGATCTTTACACTCTTTGTCTGGAATGTGCCGAGACACTTGTACTTTTTCGGGTTACTGCTCGGTCCCGAATACTTGTAAGCACGAATACGGAAGTAATAGGTCTTGCCGACTGTAAGCTTTTTGGTGTTGTAGAAAGTATTCTTTGTTTCACCAAGCTTTGTATATTTTCCGTTCTTTGAGGTTGAATAGAAAATCTCATATGCTGTCGGAGTGGTCATTGCCTTGCCCCATGTGAGATTTACTCTTGAAAGTCTTGTATCTGTCTTGAAATTAACGGCATTAAGACCTGCCACACATCTTATTGTTGACGGTGACGAATAGTAAGTGTTCTTTTTGATTGCACGGTAAGCCCTAATCTGATAGTAATACGCTCTGCCGTTCTTAACTCCCTTATCTCTGAAAGAAGTTGTGGAATTTGAAGTGATTGTCTTGTAAAGAACATACCTGCCCTTTGTGTCACCGCTCATACGGTAGATTTTGTAGCCTGTTGCCTGTGAGTTCTTTGACCACGAAAGTGTAATTGCAGCACCCGACTCCTTGAGTGAAACGCTTACGGCATTCGGGAGAGTAGCTGTTCTGTAGGTCTGACTCTTACCCTCATACTTTACACCGTCATGCTCAACATAGGCGGCAACCTTTACATCATACCAGGTTGCTGTTCTAATCTTTTTGAGTGTACAGGCATTTGACTTTACATATGTAAATCTTGAAAAATTCTTGTGTGCGTCATTGTTGCGATAGTAGATTACATAGCCTGTTGCACCGCTTACTTTATCCCACTTGAACGAAAGCGAATTTGTTGTATATTGCGTTCTTTTGAGATTCTTGATTGCGCCCACATTCGGCTTAAACGGCTGAGTCGGAGGAACCGTAGGAGTTACGGGCGGCTCCGTTACCGGCTGTGAAGGCTCGGTTGCCTGAGTTGGTTCAACGCTCGTATCTGTTACATCAGATGCAACAGTTGCCTCTGTTGCAGGCTGAGAGTCTGTTTCTGCCGCAGAAACAGCTAATGTTCCGACAACAGAACAAGCCACGGTAACTACTGCGAGAATTACAGCCAAGGTGTGTTTGAATTTGAATGTCATATATTCCATCCCCAATCGTATTTGATAATTAGATTATATATGTTTTTTTGAAAAAAATAAAGAGTATTTAGTAAAAAATTTCAAAAATCTTCCACTAATTACTCTTACTTTATCTTGTCATTTTTATTAAGTCTTGAAAGGCGTTCGCATTCGGCAATCAGCTTGCTCTGTTTAAGCCTTCTTTCGTCCTCAAGCACAGATTCACGAACCTGTTTTCGCAGTCTTTCAAATGGTGTGTCACGGTTGCCTGTTATCTCTTTCGGGCTTAAAATTTTTGGTGCAAGATTTGATGCACCCGGTCTTGTGAGCATCTGAATGGTGATATGCTCATGCTGAATGAGAGCGAAAAGCTGACTGAGAGAGGTACATTCGTCAATTGCCTTGACGAGTTCTTCCGTTGTTTTGTGACGGTATCCGTGCACCTTTGTTTCATTCAATTTCACTCACCGCCCTTTATTGCCTTTTGCGGAACATTGTTATCATTATATTTCCGAATAAATGCCTCCGCTGTTTGATGAAGGACACTTGTACCTTAGATTATACTTAATTTTCACAAGATTTTCAATATTTATTTTCGGTTTCTTTGTTTACATCAACACTTTTTTATGATATGCTGACTAACAGATACGCAAAATGTCCGTATAATCGACATTTTTCAGCGTTAAAAAATTTTTGTCAGGAGTAGAATAATGAAAAAAACTATTTGTGCCGTAACGGCTGCCATGCTTGCGCTTACCTCGGTTTTGTGCGGTTGTTCAAGCAACGGTGAAAGCAGTTCGCAGTCGGGCAGTACAACCCCGGCAACTGTTGCCACAGACACAACCGTCAAGACAACAGGCGAAAAAATACATATAAACGACAGCACTCTCGGTGAAATCTGGATTACCGAGCTTGACGGTGTACCGAAAAACACACTCAACAACGATAACTTCACCTCTGACGACACTTTCAAATACTACAGTGAAAACGGCAAGGCCGCTTCAATGGAGGGAATCGACATTTCCTCCTACAGCGGAACGATTGACTGGGACAAGGTTAAAAAATCGGGTGTTGATTTTGTTATGGTTCGCATCGGCGGCAGAGGCTACGGTTCTGACGGAAAAATGTACTCGGACGATTCCGCCCTTTCATATATAAAGGGTGCTAAGGCGGCAGGACTTAAAGTCGGCGTGTATTTCTTCTCTCAGGCTGTCAATAACGATGAGGCAATTGAAGAGGCTGACTATATAAAGACACTTCTCGGCGATGAAACAATCGATTTTCCCGTTGCATATGACTGGGAAATCATCAAGGATGATGACGCAAGAACCGACAGCGTTTCCGCCGCTCAGGCAACAGCCTGTGCAAAGGCATTCTGCAACCGTGTAAAGGAGCTTGGCTACACACCGATTATCTATTCTCCGAGCAAGGAGCTTTACTTCAAATATGACCTCACCCAGCTTTCAGATTTTGACATCTGGTACTGCGAATACGCAAATGTTCCGACATTCTATTATCAGTTTTCTATGTGGCAATACTCTTCATCAGGCAAGGTTGACGGAATTGAGGGCGATGTTGATATGAACATCTGCTTTACAAATATAGCCGATTACGATTAAGAAAGGATAATATATATGAAAAAGATAGCAAGCTTTACAATCAACCACAACACACTTATGCCGGGTGTTTACATCTCAAGGATTGACGGAGATATTACAACATACGATATGCGTTTTGTAAAGCCGAACACACCGCCGTATCTTCCGAATCCCGTTATGCACACAATTGAGCACCTTTTTGCAACATATGCCCGCAACAGCAAATTTGCCGACAATGTAATCTACTTTGGACCTATGGGATGCAGAACGGGTTTTTATTTTCTCGTTCGTGATATGTCAAATGAGGACGCATTACAGCTTATAAAAGACACAATAAAGCAGTGTGCGGAGCACAAGGGGGAAATCCCCGGAACAACTGCAATTGAGTGCGGAAACTACCTTGAACACGACCTTGACGGTGCTTTAAAAGAGTTAAATAAATATTACTCTTTGTTAAAAGATTACACAGTTGATAACTTACAGTATAATTAATATAGGGAATTATTGTTTGATTTACCCTGTTTTTGTAACCTTATCCCCTGTCTTATTATTAATTATGACATTTTTTAATTCTCATATTGCAATTTCGTAACTATTTGGTATAATAAAGGTATCGTGTTTGTTACAAAAATGTAACGGTTAATGAGATAGGAGAAATTATTTTGGAGACAAAGTTCATTGGTTTGGAAGGTTTCAATGAAATCGAGAGTCTTCCGACAAAGAAACGCAGAGTTTGCAGGCGTGAGCTTACAACAGCACAGAAAACTGTTCGCTTTGTAAAGAGAGCAACAACATTTTGTGCAAAATCAGTTGTAAGAATGTCAAAAAACACAGCCGCAAAACTCGCACAGGCAATTGAGAACAGGAAGGGTTCTTTAAAGTCTGTTACAATCAAGACTGTTAATTCGTCAAAGAAAGCAAAAACACAGATATCAGCTATTGACAAAGCATTCAACGAATCAAGAAACGGCACAACAAAGAGTGCCGGAGAGATTGTATCGGAACTTTCGTTCAAAAGCGGAAAGCAGTATGCTCACCTTGCACCCTCGACAATCCGTTCGCAGAAGTTGCTCAGAAAAAAGGCTGTGCTTGCAGTAGTAGCCTGTTTCAGCGCAATCACACTTTCATGTGTAACGGTTGCAAGCGCACTTGATATGAAAGATAACAACAGCGTACAGACACCTGCACTTGTTGCAACAAGTGACGAGGCTGTTCCTAATACTGAAATTGACGGCGAATCGGCATCGGCAAACCTCAAGGCAATTTCACCGTCATGCGCAAGTCTTTATATTGACGGCAAGTTCATCGGTGCGACAGAAGAAATTGATCAGCTCAATGCAGACCTCGATCAGGTTCTTGTTGATTACCGCAGAGATTACGATGACGAAACAACAACCGAGTTTGCAAATTCGGTGGAGGTTGTAACAGGTAACGCAAGCGGTACAGACCTTATTACCGCAGACGAGGTTATGGCACTTGCAGACGGCAAGTTCTCAATCTCACTTTCAACAGACATTGTTTACACAAGAGATGTGGCCTATGACACAAAGGTAAAGTATGACGAGGACAAGTCTTCTTCATACAAAAAAGTTACCACAAAGGGCGTTAATGGTGAAGAAGAAGTAACGTTAAGAACTACATTTGTTGACGGTGTTCAGACCGATGCAGTTCAGACTGACGCAAAAACTATTAAAAAGGCAGTTGACGAAGTTGTTGTAAAAGGCAAGGCTGAGGATACTTCATCAAGCACAGGTTCATCGTCAACCTCATCAGACAGCAGTTCTTCATCAAGTTCAAATTCATCTTCAAGCTACACAACAGGTTCATCGGGTATGTTTGCATGGCCACTCCCCTACACACATACATTGACAAGTACCTTCGGCACACGCTGGGGCAGACTTCACGGCGGACTTGACATTTCAGACGGTGGTGTTTACGGACAGCCTATTTATGCATCCGCAAGCGGTACCGTAACATTCTCGGGCGGTGACAACAGTGGCTACGGCAACTATGTTATCATTGACCACGGCAGTGGCTACACAACACTTTACGGTCATTGCAGTTCACTTGTTGCAGTAACAGGTCAGTATGTAAATCAGGGCGACCTCATCGGTTATGTCGGTTCAACAGGCAACTCAACAGGCCCTCACCTCCATTTTGAAATCCGCCTCAACGGCGAAAAAATGGACCCCCTCGGCTACACAAGCTGATTTAATTAAATATTGATTATTTAACCCCCCGATTCGTTTGAGTCGGGGGGTTGTTTATGATGAATATGATTTTATCTGAACATATACTGTGCGGTGTCGAGGACTGACTCCATTGTCTTAAAGGCTTTGTTTGCCTTTTTCTTGAGTTTTGGGTTGCTGTCTACCATATTTTTGCCGACAATACCCATGCAGACGCCTGCCGTCATTCCTATTGCAACGCCTTTCATCACATTCATCATTGGACTTGTATTCATAATCACACCTCCCCATCTTGCAAATTCATTGACAAAATGTGTGTTTTTTCATCTTTGTCACACGGCTTTGTCAAAAAAACTTGCATTATTATTGTTTACGATTTAAAATGTATTTAAACAGAAAAAGAATGGAATAATAAAAATTGGAGTGATAACTTTTGGCAACTCTCAACCTTGTGCTTGTTGAACCCGAAATTCCGCAGAACACGGGCAATGTGGCACGAACCTGTGCCGCAACGGGAACAAGACTTCATCTTGTCAAGCCTATGGGCTTTGAACCCGACGATAAAAAACTCAAAAGAGCGGGACTTGACTACTGGCACTTGCTTGACATCACATATTATGAGAACATTGACGATTTTTTTGAAAAAACAAAAGGCGGAAAATACTTTTTCTTTTCAACAAAAGGAACTCACCGCCACAGCGATGTTGAATATCCCGACAACTGCTATCTTCTTTTTGGCAAAGAAACAAAAGGCTTGCCCGAGGAGCTTTTAATGCAGCATCCCGATGATACTTTAAGACTGCCTATGATTGACGAGGCAAGAAGTCTTAATCTTTCAAACTCGGTTGCAATTGCGGCTTATGAAGTTTTAAGGCAATGGGGTTATCCTGCTCTACAGAACAAGGGCGAGCTTCACAACCACAAGTGGAGCGACCTCAACAATATGACATAAGAACAAAAATAATATTCATAAACTTCCTTAAAATCAGTATTTGTAAAGACAGTGCAAAAAATACCCCGACAGGCGAATTTTTTAAAGTTTTCTATTGATAAAAAGGGGTTTTTGATATATAATAATGGTGACTGTAAAAATACTAAATTTTTACAAATTTCTTCTTACACGAAAGGAATGTATATTATGCAGCTCAACAAAGTATCTGTTGATGACATCAATGTAAAAGGTAAAAAAGTACTTGTTCGTTGTGACTTCAATGTACCGCTCAAGGACGGCGTAATCACAAACGACAACAGAATTACAGCAGCTCTTCCTACAATCAAGAAGCTTATCGCTGACGGCGGCAAGGTTATCCTTTGCTCACATCTCGGCAAGCCGAAGAACGGTCCCGAAGAGAAGTTCTCACTCGCTCCTGTAGCAGTAAGACTTTCAGAACTCCTCGGTCAGGATGTTGTTTTCGCTAACGATGACGAGGTTGTAGGCGAAAATGCTAAAAAGGCTGTTGCAGAAATGAAAGACGGCGATGTTGTTCTTCTCCAGAACACTCGTTTCAGAAAAGAAGAAACAAAGAATCTTGAGCCGTTCTCATCAGAACTTGCTTCACTCGCTGATGTATTCGTAATGGATGCATTCGGTTCGGCTCACCGTGCACACTGCTCAACAGTAGGTGTTACAGACCACATCAAGGACACAGCAGTAGGTTACCTCATGCAGAAGGAAATTGACTACCTCGGCAATGCCGTTGAAACTCCTGTTCGTCCGTTCGTTGCAATCCTCGGCGGTGCTAAGGTTGCTGACAAGCTCAATGTTATTTCAAACCTCCTCGAAAAGTGCGACACACTCATCATCGGCGGCGGTATGGCTTACACATTCCTCAAGGCTCAGGGCAAGGAAGTCGGTCTTTCACTCGTTGACGATACAAAGATTGACTACTGTAAGGAAATGATGGCTAAGGCTGAAAAGCTCGGCAAGAAGCTCCTTCTCCCAATCGACACAACAATCGCTGCAGGCTTCCCTGATCCTATCGATGCTGAAATCGAAGTTAAGGTTGTTGATTCAGACAAGATTCCTGCTGATATGGAAGGTCTTGACATCGGCACAAAGACACAGGAACTCTTTGCCGACGCTGTAAAGAGCGCAAAGACTGTTGTTTGGAACGGTCCTATGGGCGTATTTGAGAACCCGACTCTTGCAAAGGGTACAATTGCTGTTGCTAAGGCTCTTGCCGACACAGACGCAACAACAATCATCGGCGGCGGCGACAGCGCAGCTGCTGTTATTCAGCTTGGTTTTGCTGACAAGATGAGCCACATCTCAACAGGCGGCGGTGCATCTCTTGAATACCTTGAGGGCAAGGTTCTTCCGGGTATCGCAGCAATCGCTGACAAATAATTTAATCAAATAAAAGGGCGGATTTTTCCGCCCTTACTGATTTAACCCTGTTACTTTATTATAATAAAAACATATTCTGAAAGGAAAATTATCATGGATAAGTCAAAGAGAAAGGCAATTATCGCCGGCAACTGGAAAATGAACAAAACTCCAAAGGAAGCTAAAGAGCTTCTCAACGCTATTACTCCCCTCGTAAAAGATGCAGGTTGTGAAGTAATTGCTTGTGTTCCTTATGTTGACCTTGCAACAGCACTTGAGGCTACAGAAGGCACAAATGTTAAAATCGGTGCAGAAAACTGTCACTGGGCTGAAAGCGGTGCTTTCACTGGCGAAATCTCAACAGGTATGCTCAAGGAAATGGGCGTTGAATATGTAGTTCTCGGTCACAGCGAGAGAAGACAGTATTTCGGCGAAACAGACGAAACTGTAAACAAGAGAACAAAGGCTGCTCTTGCCGCAGGTCTTAAGCCAATCGTTTGTGTCGGCGAACTCCTCTGGGAGCGTGAGTGCGACATCACAGAAGAAGTTATCGCAAGACAGATTAAGCTTGACCTCTTCAATGTAACAGAAGAAGAACTCAAGAATGTTGTTATCGCTTACGAGCCAGTATGGGCTATCGGCACAGGCAAAACTGCTACAGCTGATCAGGCTGAAGAGGTTTGTGCATTCATCCGTGCTACAATCGCTAAGCTTTACAATCAGGCTGCTGCTGACGCTGTTACAATTCAGTACGGCGGTTCAATGAATGACGGCAATGCTGACGAGCTTCTCTCAAAGACAAATGTTGACGGTGGCCTTATCGGCGGTGCATCACTCGTTGCCGAGAAGTTTGCCGCAATCGTAAAAGCTGCAAGCAAGTAATTTAAACAGTATATTCAAACACAATGCCGTGTCCTTTTGGGCACGGCACAAAAGTCTGTAATCGGCTTTTGGATTTTGTTTTTTGCATAACAAGATTGTGTATGCTTTATGGAAAGGACACGCAAAATGAAAAAACCGGTAATTTTAATGATTCTTGACGGCTTTGGTATTGCTCCCGAAAAAGGCAACGCTATCAAGGCTGCTAAAAAGCCAAACATTGACAAGCTTTTTGCATCTAATCCGCTCACACAGATTGGTGCGTCGGGTATGGATGTAGGTCTTCCTGACGGTCAGATGGGTAACTCTGAGGTCGGTCACACAAATATGGGTGCCGGCAGAATCGTTTATCAGGAACTCACAAGAATTACAAAGACTATCAACGAGGACAAGCTCAAAGATAACGAGGCTATTGTTGATGCAATGGACAAGGCTCTCAAGAACGGCACGGCACTTCACCTTATGGGACTTCTCTCAGACGGCGGTGTTCACAGCCACATTGAGCATCTCTACGGTATTCTTGAACTTGCTAAGAAAAAGGGTCTTAAAGATGTTTACATTCACGCATTCCTTGACGGCCGTGATGTTCCGCCTTCAAGTGCCGCTGAATATGCTGACAAGCTTCTTAACAAGCTCAAAGAAATCGGCATAGGCAAGGTTGCCACAGTTGAGGGCAGATACTACGCAATGGACAGAGATAACAACTGGGACAGAGTTGAAAAGGCATATGCCGCTATGGTATATGGCGAGGGCAACAAGGCAGACTGCCCTGTTTGCGCAATTAAGAACTCTTACAATGACGGCGTAACAGACGAATTTGTTGTTCCTTGTGTTATTGAGGGCGGTGCTCAGGTTAAGCCAAACGACAGCATCATCTTCTTCAACTTCCGTCCTGACAGAGCAAGAGAGATTACAAGAACATTTGTTGACCCTGATTTTAAGGGCTTTGAGAGAAAGAACGGTTTCTTCCCCGTAAACTTTGTTTGCATGACTCAGTATGATGCAACAATGCCTAATGTTGAAGTTGCATTCAAGCCACAGGTTCTCAAGAACACACTCGGCGAGTATGTATCAGACAAGGGCATGACACAGCTCAGAATTGCAGAAACAGAAAAGTATGCTCATGTAACATTCTTCTTCAACGGCGGTGTTGAAAAGCAGTATCCGGGTGAGGACAGAATCCTTGTTAAGTCACCTGCTGTTGCAACATATGACCTTCAGCCTGAAATGAGTGCTTACGAGGTTACAGACAAGCTCGTTCCCGCAATCAAGAGCGGTAAGTACGATATGATTATCCTCAACTACGCTAACTGCGATATGGTTGGTCACACAGGCGTATTCGAGGCAGCCGTAAAGGCTGTTGAGGCTGTTGACACCTGCGTTGGCAAGGTTGTTGACGCAATCAAAGAAATGGGCGGTGTTGCTCTTATCACAGCCGACCACGGCAATGCAGATAAGATGGTTGCAGAGGACGGTTCACCGTTTACTGCTCACACAACAAACCCTGTTCCTTTCTGCGTAGTAAACTACGACTGCGAGCTTCGTGAGGGCGGCAGACTTGCCGATATCGCTCCGACAATGCTCCAAATTATGGGACTTGAGCAGCCCGAAGAAATGGACGGCACAAGCCTTATTAAGTAATTTATTTTACTGATTATATACAGAGCCACCGATGTTTTATCGGTGGCTTTTTTGTGTTAGCACAAAACTGTAGGGGTAGCCTTGCGACCGCCGCAAATTCCCGCAACGCAAAATTTAAGTTGTAAAATATCGTTAATCGGTGTAAAATAATATTACTTATGTATTGTTAATTATATGGCAGAGAAGGGGAAAATTTGATTAAGCTACGAAGATATCTTGCATACTACAAAAAGGAATGTATCATCGGTCCGCTTTGCAAGCTGTTTGAGGCAATTTTGGAGTTGCTCGTTCCGCTTGTTATGGCAGGAATCATCGACAACGGTGTGCGAAACGGCGACACGGCATACATTTGGAGAATGGGCGGTCTGCTCGTTATTCTTGCAACTGTAGGACTTTGCAGTGCACTTGTGTGTCAGTATCTTGCATCAAAGGCATCTCAGGGTGTGGGAACAAGACTGCGCCGAGATTTGTTTTTGCACATCAACAAACTCTCTCACGCAGAGTTGGACAAGCTCGGCACTCCGTCACTTATAACACGAATCACATATGACACCAATCAGGTTCAGCAATCTGTTGCAATGGCTATCCGTCTGCTCACCAGAGCACCGTTTATTGTTATCGGTTCAATGGTTATGGCAATGACAATCAACCTTGAAATGTCAATTATTTTCTTCATTGCGGCCATATTGATTGCCGTTACTCTTTACCTCATTATGACAAAGAGTATTCCTATTTTTGAAAAAATGCAGAAAAAGCTCGACAAAATCAGCCTTATCTGCCGTGAAAATCTTTCGGGCAACAGGGTTATCAGAGCCTTTTCAAAGCAGAAAAATGAGAAAAAGCGTATTGACGATTCAACCGAGGATTTGGCTAAAACTTCGATCAGAGTAAGCATTCTTTCGGCACTTTTAAGCCCTGTCACCTACATCATCACCAATGCTGCAATTATTCTCATCATTTGGTTTGGCGCTCAGAATGTAAACGCAGGCAACGGAATGCTTTCGGGTGACATCATTGCCCTTGTAAACTATATGACGCAGATTTTGCTTGCAATGATTGTTGTTGCAAACCTTGTTGTACTTCTCACGAAGGCAAGTGCAAGTGCGGCAAGACTTAACGAAGTGTTTGAAACTCAGCCGAGTGTGTGTGAAAGCACTACCGAGAACATTGAAATTTCAGAGAGTGAAAGCACTCCGAAAATCGAATTTGACAATGTAAACTTCACATACGGCACGGGTGATGACGAGCTTGAGGACATCAGCTTTAAAATCAAGCGTGGTCAGACGGTCGGTCTTATCGGCGGTACGGGTTGCGGTAAAAGTACGCTTGTCAACCTTATCCCCCGTTTTTACGATGCAACACAGGGTACTGTAAGCGTTGACGGCAGAAATGTCAAGGACTATCCGTTCTTACAGCTCCGTTCACAGATTGGTATTGTTCCTCAGCAGTCAATTCTTTTCAAGGGAACAATCCGTGACAATATGAAATGGCAAAACGAAAATGCAACTGACGAGGATATTATAAAGGCTCTAAAAATTGCACAGGCATACGAGTTTGTAAGCAAGCTGAACAAAGGGCTTGACAGCTTTGTTGAACAGGGCGGAAAGAACTTCAGCGGAGGTCAGCGTCAGCGACTTTGCATTGCCAGAGCACTCACAGGCTCACCGAAGCTTCTCATTCTTGACGACAGCTTTTCGGCTCTTGACTTTGCAACAGATGCGGCACTCAGAAAGGCTTTGCGTGAAAACACAAAGGATATGACCGTGATAATCGTTACACAGCGTTGCTCAACAATCAAGAACGCAGACCTTATTCTTGTGCTTGATGACGGCAGACTTGTAGGCAAAGGTCCGCACGATGAACTGTTTGAAAGCTGCGAAACCTACCGTGAAATCTGTCTTTCACAGCTTAATGAAGAGGAGGCCAAAAGATGAAAAATTCAGCAAAACAATCCTCCTCTGTAAAAAAGGTACTCAAAAAAATAAAGCCGTATTCGTTTTATCTGATTTTAGCTCTTGTGAGCGCAATCATCAGCGTTTCGCTCACGCTCTATATTCCGGTTCTCACAGGTAACGCAATCGACAACATCATTGACAAGGGTAATGTTGACTTTGCAAGCGTTATTCAGATTCTTGTGTACATCGGTGTAGGCATCGGCGGTGTGGCACTTTTCCAGTGGATTATGACCTACTTTACCAACATTGTCAGCTACCGCACTGTTCGTGACCTCAGAAGAGAGGTTTTTGAAAAATTCAACACAGTTCCCCTCTCCTACATTGACACAACACCTCACGGCGACCTTATCAGCCGAGTAATCAACGATGTTGACGCAGTTGGTGACGGTCTTACACAGATGTTTCTACAGCTTTTTTCGGGCATTGTTACCATTGTCGGCACCCTTGTATTTATGCTGACAATCAACTGGAAAATCGCCCTTGTGGTTGTTGTTCTCACACCGCTTTCGCTCTTTGTTGCGGCATTCATCGGCAAGATGACACACAACCGCTTTACCCGTCAACAGGCACTCAACGGTGACATCTCGTCATATGTTGAGGAGCATATCGGCAATCAGAGAATTGTAAAGGCTTTTTCATATGAGGACAGAGCCTTTGAAGAATTTGAAAAGTACAACGATGAACTTCTTGAAGTGGGATTCAAGGCGCAGTTTGCAGGCGCACTTGCCAACCCGTCAACAAGATTCGTAAACGCATTGGTTTATGCCGCAGTAGGCATCATGGGTGCTCTGTTTGCCGTTGCAGGCACACTTTCTGTCGGACAGTTATCATGCTTCCTTACCTACGCAAATCAGTACACAAAGCCGTTTAACGAGGTTACAGGCGTACTCACGCAGTTGCAGACAGGCATTGCGGCGGCAGGACGAGTTTTTGAGGTTCTTGAGGCAGATAACGAAATTCCCGACAACAGTACAAAAGAGCTTGAGCATTGCAAAGGCAATGTCAAGATTGAGAATGTAAACTTCTCCTACACAAAAGAAAAACCGCTCATCACAAACTTTTCGCTTAATGTCAAGAGCGGCAGTCACATTGCCATTGTCGGTCCGACAGGTTGCGGCAAGACAACATTCATCAATCTTCTTATGAGATTTTATGACACGGACAGTGGCAAAATCAGCATTGACGGAGTTGACATTATGGATATCACCCGTGACAACCTCAGAAAATGCTACGGAATGGTTCTTCAGGACAGCTGGCTGTTCAACGGAACGATTATGGAAAATCTGCGTTACGGCAACGAAAACGCAACCGAAGAAGAAGTTATTACCGCTGCAAAGGCAGCATATGCGCACTCATTCATCCGCCGTATGTCTGACGGCTACAACACCGTAATCAGCGAGGACGGCGGTAATCTCAGTCAGGGACAGAAACAGCTTTTGTGTATTGCAAGGGCGATGCTTACAAACCCGTCAATCCTTATTCTTGACGAGGCGACTTCATCAATTGATACCCTTACCGAAATCCGTGTTCAAAAGGCTTTTGCCAAGATGATGAAGGGCAAGACGAGCTTTGTTGTTGCCCACAGACTTTCAACAATCAAGGAAAGCGATGTTATCCTTGTTATGAAGGACGGCAACATCATTGAACAAGGCACACACGAGGAGTTGCTCGCCAAAGGCGGATTCTATAACAAACTTTACAACAGTCAGTTTGCAAAACAATAATACGGCGACGGTCAGTAACCGCCAATTGAAACAATTGTAGAATCGTTTTGACAATAAACCGTATAACTGACTACTACACTCGAACACACAATTTTCAACAATTCCGAAAATATATACAAAACGAGGTCATCAGCTAAAAACCGATGACCTCTGTTTTTTATTATGAACTTTTAATCCGAAAGAGATTTTTCAACATTGATTATCGGATAAAGCTTTTCGTCAATTGACTTGATTTTCTCGATTGCACTCTGTTTAATCTGTCTTTCTGTAAGGTCAAGTCCATACGGAATAACCATATCAAAGACAACATTTGTATGCGTACTGCCCTTTACAATTCTGAAATCGTGGATTGAATACTCCGGATTAAGCTCACACAAGCCCTCCTCCACCTTCATTTTAAGTTCATTTGTGAACGCATCGTTTGAGGCAATCGGATCCATATGTATGGTTGCAAAACAGTTGTACCTGTTTTCAAGCTGTTTTTCCGTCAGGTCAATTGCGTCGTGAGCTTCAAGGATATCCTCGTCACACGGTACCTCTGCGTGGAGTGAAACAAAGCACCTGCCCGGACCGTAATCATGAATAATCAAATCGTGGATACCTACAATCATATCATTTTTCAACACTGTTTCCTTAATCTCATCAACAAATTCAGGGTCGGGCGCTTTGCCGAGGAGCGGTGAAAGGCTCTCTCTGAATGTGCTGACACCCGTAAAAAGTATGAACAGCGAAACACACACGCCGAGCCAACCGTCAATCTGAACTCCTGTTGAGGCAGAAATAAGCAATCCGATTATTACAACCGAGGTTGCAATGCAGTCGGTCAAAGAATCGAGTGCCGCCGCCTTGAGTGCGGTTGAATTTATCTTTCTCGACAATCCCGAATTAAAAAAGTACATCCATAATTTTACGAAAATTGACGCAATCATTATTGCGAGTGAAAGCGTTGAAAATGCCGTTTTATCCTCGGGAGTAATTATCTTTTCTATCGAACTTTTTATAAGCTCAACACCCATTAAAAGGATTACAACGGAAATTCCCAAGCCTGCCACATACTCATAACGACCGTGACCGAACGGATGCTCTCTGTCGGCAGGACGGCTTGCAAGCTTAAATCCGAGGAATGTAACAACCGAACTGCCTGCGTCCGAAAGGTTGTTGAGGGCGTCGGCAATGACGGAAACCGATGCCGAAACAATTCCGGCAAACAATTTTCCTCCGAACAGTAACAGGTTAAGAATTATTCCGCAAACACCCGAAAGGTTGCCATAGGCAGTTCTAACCTTTGGATTATCGCAATTGTCGCTGTCTTTAACAAACAGCTTTACAAGTAATTTTGTCAAATAAAACACCAACTAAAATTTATTTACAGCGAATCGTTTCGGCTGAAAACATCGGCAACCTCCGTAATTGAAATGTACGCTTTCTTGTCGATTTCACGCACAATTTCCTTCAGCTTGCCAATCTGGAAACGGTTGACAACAAAGTAAATCATCACCTTGTCCTTGCCTGAATATCCGCCCTGAGCCTGCATTACGGTAACACCGCTTTGAAATTCCTCCGAAAGTGCGTTACAAATTTCATCGCAACGGCTTACAGACGCAATAATCGTTGCCGCCTTTGCCCTGTCAAAACCTTCAACAATAAAGTCAATCGTTTTAAGTGCGGCAAAATATGTAACAATCGAATAAAGAGGAAGAATCCAGCTTTGCAGAATGAAACCGCATACAACATAAAGTACGATATTGTATGCCATAACAAATGAACCAACCGATACACCGATTTTCTTCGCAAAGATTACTGCCATAACCTCTATGCCGTCCATTGCACCGCCAAATTTGATTGCAAGGCCGCTGCCTATACCCGAAATCACACCGCCGAACACGGCACAAAGGAGCAAATCGGTTCCCGCAAGCGGAGACGCCATACTGACATCAACGGGCAGAACATCGGTTATCAGCCATGAAACGAACGAATAAACTGCAACCGTATAAATTGCGTAAAATGTAAACTTCTTTCCCTGCTTTTTAAGTCCGAACAAAAACAGCGGCAGGTTAAAAATTATAAGAAAAAGTGAAAGCGACAGGCTTTCGGGTGTAAGTTGTGCGGCAAGCATAGCCGTACCTGAAATTCCGCTATCGTAAAGGTTCACGGGGTTAAGAAATATTGTAATTCCAAACGCATTGATAATTCCGGCAATTGTGAGAAAAAGCATATTTTTGATTTTGATTGTCTTTCTCGCTCTTTGTAAAAGATTTTTCATTGTCATCATCCTTTGCGATAAATTCCATCCCCATAATCACATAACTATAGCCTAATTGTATCACAATAATGATATTTAGGCAAGAAAAGCAAAAGGCACCGAAAAATCGGTGCCTTAATCAGCTTATTAATTATTCCTGAGAGTCGGCCTTGGCTTTCTCAATAATTTTTTGAGCAACATTTGCAGGAGTATCCTCATAGCGGACAAACGCAAATTCAAATGATCCTCTGCCCTGTGTTACCTGACGAATGTAGGTCGCAAAGTCATCCATTTCTGCCATAGGAACTTCCGCCTCAACAATCTGCGTTCCGTTCTCACCCGGCTGCATACCGAGTACACGACCTCTGCGCTTGTTGACCTCGCCCATTACATCGCCCATATTTGCATCCGGAACATTGGCTTTAAGGCTTCCGATTGGCTCAAGAAGCGTGGGAGAAGCATTCGGAATACCGTTCTTATAAGCCAGAGAAGCCGCTGTCTTGAATGACATCTCGGAGGAATCAACGGGATGATATGAACCGTCATAAAGAGTAGCCTTGATGCCTACCATCGGATAGCCTGCAAGAACACCCTTCTTGATTGAATCCTGAAGTCCCTTTTCAACAGCAGGGAAGAAATTTTTCGGAACTGCACCGCCGACAACTCTTTCGGCAAATACAAGACCGTCCGAATCACACGGCTCAAATTCAATCCACACATCACCGAACTGACCGTGACCACCTGACTGCTTTTTATATCTGCCCTGTGCGGAAACCTTTTTGCGGATAGTTTCTCTGTATGCAATCTTTGGCTTTTTGAGGACTGCGTCAACATTATATTTTGTTTTAAGTCTTGAAATTACAACATCAAGATGCTGTTCGCCGAGTCCCGAAATTAACATTTCATGGGTTTCGTGGTTTGAAACGAGCTTGATTGTCGGATCTTCGTCTGCAAGCTTTGCAATGCCCTGAGCAACCTTATCCTCGTCACCCTTCTTTGCGGGATACACAGCCATTGTATATGATGATGACGGATAGTCGATTCCGTCAAGAACAACCTTTCTGAGAGGCGAACAGAGTGTGTCGCCTGTCTTTGTTGATGCAAGCTTCGGGATTGCGCCGATGTCGCCTGCACCAATGTACGGAACATCCGACTGCTTTTTACCGCTTACGGAAAGCACCTTTGTAATTCTCTCCTGTGCGCCTGTACGCATATTGATGAGAGGAGCGTCCGAGCTTACCTTGCCCGAAACAACCTTTACATATGAAAGTCTGCCGATGAACGGGTCTGCAACCGTCTTGAATACGATTGCGGCAGCCGCACCGCCGTCATTAACCGAAACATCAACGGGTTCACCGTCAAGGTCAACACCGATTTCACCGCTCTTGTCAGCCGCTGACGGAGCAAGCCATGTAAGGCTGTTCAAAAGCTGATCAATTGCGAATGTATTATGAGCGTCACCGCAGAATACGGGACAGATTGTACCGTCCTTAACACCCTGACTTACACCGAGAATGATTTCTTCGGGAGTAAACTCCTCACCCATAATAAACTTGTCAAGAAGTTCCTCACTTGTTTCGGCAACAGCCTCCTTGATAGCCTCACGCAAGCCCTCAAGCCTGTCGCCCATATCAGGAAGCGCAGTCTGTTTTACACTGCCGTCTGTGCCGTACTCATAAGCCTTGTAATCAAACAAATTAACATAAGTGTTTGCCTGACCGTCAACAATATACGGAACAACAACAGGACAAACAGACGGACCGAATGTAGCCTTCAAGCTCTCGAATACACGATAGAAACGGGCACTTTCGTCGCAAAGACCGTTTACAAAGAACACCTTTGTAAGCCCTGCCTTTGTTGCCGCCTCAACTGCTTTTTCGGTACCTACACAGACACCGTCCTTGCCCGAAACAACGACGAGCGCTGTGTCAGCCGCTCTCATGCCCTCTGCAACACCGCCTGCAAAATCAAAAAGACCGGGGGTGTCGATTAGGTTGATTTTTGTATTTTTCCATTCAATCGGTGCAACCGCCGTCATAATTGAAGTCTGTCTTTTGATCTCCTCGCTGTCAAAATCAAGGACTGTGTTGCCGTCTGCAACCTTACCGAGTCTTTCGCTCATCTTTGAGAGATAGAGTATTGACTCCGCAACCGAGGTTTTGCCGCTGCCGCTGTGTCCTGCGAGGGCAATATTAAGAATTTTTTTAGCGTCGTATTGTTTCAAAAGTGAAATCCCCTTTCGTAAAATTTCTATTCTAATCAAGCTTATTTCGACAAAATTAAACAATAGTGTCAATTAATACGGAATTATTATAGCATATTTGTATAAAATAAACAACCGAATTATGGCAAAATAAAAAAATTCACCCTTTGCCCAAATGGACAAGGGATGAATTGTGCAACTTGCTTTTTTATTTTATGTTAAGCTGAAAAATATACAGATTTTTGCAAGGTCAATTGTGCATTTTAACGATTGGTCTTTCTGAAAAAACAATTTTCGACAAAAGGAAAGGCTCTCAAAACGAGAGCCTTGAAAACTTGATTATTCGAGAACCGCACCCTGTGCGCCTGATGTAACAAGCTTTGCATAACGAGCAAGGTAGCCTGTTGTAATCTTGGGCTGACGGGGCTTCCACTCTGCCTTACGCTTTGCAAGCTCTTCGTCAGAAACGAGGAGCTTGATTGTGTTTGCAGGAATGTCGATTTCAATCATATCGCCCTCTTTAACAAGTGCAATCGGACCGCCGACTGCTGCCTCGGGAGATACATGACCGATAGCTGCACCTCTTGTTGCACCTGAGAAACGACCGTCTGTGATAAGAGCAACACAGTTGCCGAGACCGCTGCCCATAATAGCAGAAGTCGGGTTGAGCATTTCTCTCATGCCCGGACCGCCCTTAGGACCTTCGTATCTGATAACAACAACCTCACCGGGATTGATTTTGCCGTCATAAATTGCACTGAGAGCGTCCTCTTCGCAGTCAAACACTCTTGCCGCACCCTTGTGGTGCATCATTTCCTCTGCAACGGCACTTCTCTTAACAACAGAACCGTCAGGAGCAAGGTTACCCTTGAGAACAGCAATACCGCCTGTCTTGCTGTATGGATTTGTAACAGGGCGAATGATGTCTGTGTCCTTGATTTCACAACCCTTAATGTTCTCGCCTACAGTCTTGCCTGTTGCCGTGATAAGGTCTGTGTCAAGAAGTCCAACCTTTGTAAGCTCGTTCATTACGGCATAAACACCGCCTGCCTCGTTGAGATCCTCCATATATGTGTGACCTGCAGGAGCAAGGTGACAAAGGTTAGGAGTCTTTTTGCTGATTTCATTGGCAATGTCAAGGTTAAGCTTAACACCTGCCTCTTTTGCGATTGCAGGAAGGTGGAGCATTGTATTTGTTGAACAGCCGAGAGCCATATCAACAGTAAGAGCATTCATAAATGCTTTTTCCGTGAGAATGTCACGAGGACGGATATCCTTTTCAAGAAGTTCCATAACCTTCATGCCGGCGTGCTTTGCAAGCTTGATTCTGTCTGAGTAAACAGCAGGAATTGTGCCGTTACCCTGAAGTCCCATACCGATTGCCTCGGTAAGACAGTTCATACTGTTGGCGGTGTACATACCCGAACATGAACCGCATGACGGACAAGCCTTGTTTTCAAACTCGGCAAGCTCTTCGGCAGTAATCTTGTTTGCCGTGTAAGCGCCGACTGCCTCAAACATACTCGAAAGACTTGTCTTTTTGCCCTTAACATGACCTGCAAGCATAGGACCGCCGCTTACGAAAACTGTCGGAACATTAATTCTTGCGGCAGCCATAAGCATACCCGGAACATTCTTGTCGCAGTTAGGAACCATTACAAGTGCATCAAACGCATGAGCCTTTGCCATAGCCTCTGTTGAGTCTGCGATAAGCTCACGGGTTACGAGAGAATACTTCATTCCCTCATGTCCCATAGCGATACCGTCACAAACAGCGATTGCAGGGAATACAATCGGAACACCACCTGCAAGAGCAACGCCCTGCTTAACGGCGTCAACAATCTTATCTATATTCATATGTCCCGGAACAATATCGTTCTTGGAACTTACAATACCGATAAAAGGTTTCTTAATTTCTTCTTCGGTAAGACCGAGAGCATTCAAAAGCGAACGCTGAGGTGCGGTACTTACGCCGTCCTTTATAACTGAACTTTTCATTGTAAACACCCTTTCCATAATTATCAAATCGGAACAAAATTCACATAAAACCCTTCAATTGTTCCATAATAAAACACAGTGAAAATTTCTGTATTGTTAATCTTAATTTTAGCACATCGGCTGTTCAAAATCAAGTAGAGAACCTATATTGCCAAAATCATTTATTGCGGCTCAATCGTTGATTATTCTGCCCTTTTCAACATTGGGCATAATAAAGTTATCCCTTGAATATTCCCACAGCTTTTTTGAGCCGTCAGCAGTGTTTTTGTTGCGGTTAAGGATACTGTGCAGGTGAACAATATGCTCTACCCACGCCTTGCCGTCGGTTGCATCATTGAGCATGGCAGGCTGAATGTTGTCCATTGTGTGTGCAAACTTTGCTTCGGCTGTTTCGCCGCTTTCAAATTCAAGCCACAGATTCATCATCTTTTCGCCCTGATCTTCCGGAAGAAGTCCGAAAATTCTTTTTGCGGCTTTCATTTCACGCTCTGCCTGAGTTTTCTTAGCTTCCTCATCATAGGCATATGTATCGCCTGCGTCAATCTCGACAATATCGTGAATCAGGAGCATTGTCATTGTTTTAAGCACATCAATTTCCGAATTTGCATATTCGGAAAGCATAACGGTCATTATCGCCATATGCCATGCGTGCTCGGCATCGTTTTCCTTTTTTCGAGCGTCGGAAAGGTAGGTTTGACGGATGATGAATTTTTCCTTATCAATTTCCTTTATAAAATCAAATTGCTTTTCAATTCTTGATTTCTCCATAATGTTCCCTCTTAAAATTTAGGCCTGCACATGGGCATAGTGCAGGCTTTATGTGATTATTTATTTACTACAGGAAGTTTGGTTTTATCGTATTCATCCAGTCTGTTGCCGTAAAGGTAATAGTTTGTTTCTTTTACAACAACAGGCGAAAGCACAACTACGGCAATAAGGTTGGGAATTGACATAAGTGCATTGAAGATGTCAGCCATTGTCCAAACAAGGTCGAGCTTGATAACAGGACCGATGAGAAGAATAAATACAAAAATCAGCTTGTAAGGAATCATACCGCCTCTGCCGAAAAGATATTCAACGCAGCGTTCACCGTAGTATGACCAGCCGAGAATTGTTGAATATGCAAAAGCGGCAATACCGATAACAAGAATCGGTGTGCCGATTACGGGAATCTGCTGGAAGGCTTTGTATGTAAGGTCACCGCCGTCAGAAACATCAATTGCAGGATTTTTGATAATTGAGCTTACAAGCACAAGACCTGTCATAAGACAAACAACAACCGTGTCCCAAAAAGTACCCGTTGAAGAAATCATAGCCTGACGAACAGGGTTTCTTGTTTGAGCGGCAGAGGCAACTATCGGAGCAGAACCCATACCGGATTCGTTACTGAAAAGGCCTCTTGCAATACCGTAACGAGCGGCAAGCATAAGGCTTGAACCGAGGAAACCGCCTGCAACGGACTTGAGAGAAAATGCGTCCTGAAAAATCATTTCAAATGTCTTACCGAGAACATCAAAGTTCATGCCGAGGATAATAAGACAGCCGAGAACATAGAAAACAGCCATAAACGGTACAAGGAGTTCGCAAACTCTTGAGATTGACTTGATACCTCCGAAAATTACAACGGCTGTAATTGCGGCAACAAGAACACCTACAATAATCGAAATAACCGAAGCGTCCTGACCGAAAAGATTCACCGTACCAAGGTCAAAGGTGTTGTTCATAATGTTTGAAATTGCATTAACCTGAACACCCGAACCGATGCCGAAGGATGCAAGCAATGCAAAAAGAGCAAAAAGAACGGCTAAAATTTTGCCGAGAGTTTTAAACTTAAATCCTCTTTCAAGGGCATACATAGCGCCGCCGAGCATTCTGCCGTCAGAGGTCTTTACACGATACTTTACACCGATGAGTGACTCGGAATACTTCGTTGCGATGCCGAAAACACCGGTGAGCCAGCACCAGAGAACCGCACCTGGGCCTCCGAGTGCAATTGCAGTACCTACGCCTATGATATTACCCGTGCCGATTGTTGAGGCAAGTGCTGTTGCAAGAGCCTGAAACGGGCTGATGTCACCGTCTGAATCGGGATCCTTTGTCACCGAAAGTTTGATTGCCTTAAAAGTTTTTCTCTGTACAAATTTTGTGCGAATTGTGAGGAAAATGTGAGTTCCGAGAAGAAGGATAATCATAAACCAACCCCACAGGAAGTCATTGAAGCTATTCATCACAGCTGAAATCGCATCCCACATATTGTACGCCTCCTTGTTTTAGTATAATCCTACCCTGTTTAATATACAAAAGCAAAACCTGCTTTATGTCCGTTAATGTTTTTTACAAAAATCGTTTTACATCAATAAGGTTGTCTGCAACTCCGTAAATAAGGGGAATTGCCTCTGCACTCGGACGGTCAAGATCGGGAACCATAACCGTTTTACACCCTGCCGAGCTTGCCGACTTTATGCCGTTGAGCGAGTCCTCAAGTGCAATGCAGTTTTCGGGAGCAAGTCCGAGTTTTTCTGCGGCATAAAGATAAATGTCGGGTTCGGGCTTTCCTTTTGCAACCATTGACGCACAAACTATTTCGTCAAAATAATCGTAAAGACCGAGAGCCGAAAGATATTTTTTCGTTCTCTCCGGAGCGGTTGCGGTTGCAAGGGCAACCCTGTAGCCGTTCTGCTTTAAAAAGCCGAGAAATTCAGCGGCACCGGGCTTTGATTCAATGCCGTTTTCCGAGATGAACTTATCCATAAGCTCAATTCTTTTATCGTGAACCTTGCAGTAGTCAAAATCCTCTCCGAAAAAGCCCTTTAATTTTGCAATTGCAAACGGGCGAGCCATTGAGCGAATACTGAGAGCGTGGTGCGTTTCCATAGGATAGCCGTAAAAATTGGCCGCCTCACACCAAAAGCGGACATACAGCTTTTCTGTGTCAAGAATGACACCGTCCATATCGGAAATAATACCTTTTATATCAGGATTCATATTTTACCTCCCGATTTTTTTAGATTCATATTTACAAACGCAATTCCGAGTGAAATCAGAATAAGCGAGGTGAGCGTTTCGATTCTGAAAACATTTTCACCGAGCATAAGTCCCGACAAAACTGTTCCGAACACGGGAACAAGCAGATTGAAAACGGAAATTCTGCTTGCATCATGAAACTTGAGAAGTGCTGTCCACAGCGAAAATGCCGCCGCTGATACGAACGCAAGCCAGAGCAACACGGAAACACTTTCAACATTTATCAAACCAATACTGCCACCGCAGCATATGCCCGACACAAGCAATACAAAACCGCCTGTTAAAAGCTGAAAAGCGGTTACAGGGAACGGATCTCGTCCTGTTGTGACTTTTTTCGCAATGATGTTGCCTGCCGCCGCAGATATTGTTGAAAAGAGAATCATCATATCGCCGAACCAAGTGTCCGTGCTGACAGTTCCGCCGAAATTGATTGCGATAATTCCGCCGAATCCGAGAATACAACCGATAATTTTCATCAGCGTGAGCCTGTCGTTTTTGAAAAACAACGGCACGAAAAGTACGGTAAAGAACGACGCACAAGCCGTTATTATAGAGGTGTTCGTTCCGCTTGTAAAACCGATTCCGATGTATGTAAAAATATACTGCAATCCTGTCTGCACCACTCCGAGTGAACAGACGGGCAGTATATCTTTTTTTGAAAGCGTCGGCGGTTTCCTTTTTGATATCCACAAAAAGAGAAACACCATAAATCCCGCCAACATAAACCGCATTCCTGCAAAAATCAGCTTTGAGCCGATATCCGACTCCTCAATCTCAAAAGCAGAGTAGCCGACCTTTATAAACGGAAAAGCCGTTCCCCACAAAAGTGTGCAGAAAATTGCTGTTAAATATGCTATTTTTTTATTTTGTAACAGTTTCATTTTATTCATCCGGAAAAATTAACAATATCAGATATAGTATACCATAAAAATCGGAAAAAGAAAACCTTACAATTTCAAAAATTTGTTTATTCCGTAAACAGAATTTGCACCGTCACAACAGGCGGTTATAATTTGTCGCAGATTTTTTGTGCGGATATCCCCTGCAACAAAAATTCCCGACACGGATGTCTGACAGGTTTCATCGGCAATCACATATCCGTTGTCATCAGTTTTTACAAACCCCTTGACACATTCGGTTCTCGGTTCAAGACCTACCGCAACAAAAACTCCGTCAGTTTTCAGAATTTTCTCGTTGTCAAGCGTAACCGATTTAACCTTTTCGTCACCGTCAATTTTCACAACATTGGTGTTGTAAAGAATTTTGACATTGCCCGATTTTTCAAGCTTTTGCACAAGCACTCTGTCGGCTTTTAATGCGTCGCCCCTGTGAATAAGAAAAACCCGTTTGCATATATGAGAAAGATAGGTCGCCTCGGTAACGGCGGTGTTTCCTCCGCCGATTACAGCCACTGTTTTGTCTTTGAAAAAATAGCCGTCACACACGGCACAATAGCTTACTCCTCTGCCTTCAAATTTATTTTCACCGTCAATTCCCAATTTTTTGTGGGTTGCGCCCATGCAGAGAATAACAGATTTTGTCTTGACCTCGCTGTCGGAACATTCAAGGATAAAACCGTCATAATTTTTTCTTATGCCGACAAGGGATTGTCTGACAAAATTTGCACCGAATGACTTTGCGTGTGAATAAAAGTGCTGAATGAGGTCAAAGCCTGCAATATCGCTGAAGCCCGTGTAGTTTTCAACCGCATCCGTGAGGGCAATTGAACTGCCCTCGGGTGATGACGGATCAAGCACAATGCAGTCAAGTCCGCTCCGAGAGGCATAGAGTGCCGCCGTAAGTCCTGCCGCACCTCCGCCGACAATTACAAGGTCATACAAAACTCTCACCCGTTTTTTCGGAGATTTCGGAGATTATCCGTTCTTCGGTCTGAACACCAGACATACGCAAAATTTCGTTGCCGTCTTTAAAGAGCAAAAGCGCAGGAATTCCCGATACACCGTAGCGTTCTGTCAATTCGGGATTTTCGTCAACATTGACCTTGACGGTTTCAAAATATGCTTTGTACTTGTCACCGATTTCTTCTATTACAGGTGAAAGCATTCTGCACGGTGAACACCATTCGGCATAAAAATCGGCAAGCACCGGCTTTGATGATTTTATTAAACTTTCAAATTCATTTTTCCGTATGTTTTGAATCACAATATCACTCCGTAAATCGTTTTTACTATTGTTCCCGATTTAAGGGTAATTATTATATCTTTGTCTGCACATTCAAATTATGTGTAGCGGCAAACCGATTTTATTGTAAAAAGGCGAAAAAAGCCCCCTCGAAAAATCGAGAGGACTTTAAATTTTTTTAATTTTGCAAATTGCAATAGCAACAAATATTTTTGACAATTTTTGTATTGATTTATTTTAAGGCAAATGTCATTCAAAATACAAATTTCTCAAAGCCGAAATTTCTTTGGCATAACCGTCAAGCTCGTTCGGGGTTTCAAGAAAAAACGGAAGATTTCGCAAATTTTCATTATTTATAATTTTTCCGAACGCATCAATTCCGATGTAGCCCTCGCCTATTTTCTGATGTCTGTCCTTGTGGTTGCCGATAGGATTCATACTGTCATTGAGATGAATTGCCTTGAGTCTTTCAAGCCCGATTACACGGTCAAATTCTTCAAGAACTCCGTCAAGATTATTCACAATGTCATAACCGGCGTCAAAAACATGGCAGGTATCAAGGCAGACACCGATTTTATCGTTTCGCTCCACACGGTCGATAATCATACGCAGTTCTTCAAAGGTTCTGCCGATCTCCGTGCCTTTGCCCGCCATTGTTTCAAGCAATACCGTGGTTGTCATATCATCGAACATTGCAGTATTCAACGCTGTGCCGATTTGCTCAACCGCAGTTTCAACGCCCTGTCCCGTATGACTGCCGGGGTGAAAGTTGTAAAGATTATTCGGGAGATATTCCATTCGTTTCAAATCATCCGTAAGCGTGTTCAGAGCAAATTCACGGGTTTCGGGTTTTGCCGAACAGAGGTTCATTGTGTATGGTGCATGGGCAAGAATTTTTGTAAAATTATTTTCCGTCATAAGTTTTATAAGTGCATTGACATCTTCGATATCAATTTTTCTTGCAGATCCGCCACGAGGGTTGCGTGTAAAAAATTGGAATGTGTTTGCTCCGATTGAAAGTGCATCTCTGCCGATTGCGTGAAAACCTTTTGATATTGAAAGATGAGAGCCGATATTAAGCATATTTTCTCCTTTTGCGTTAATTATTTGCAGTAAGCGGTTTATCGTAAAGAAAAAAGCCTTTCTGTCAAAAGACAAAAAGGCTTTAGTTGGTCGGGATGACAAGACTTGAACTTGCGACTCCACGCCCCCCAGACGTGTGCGCTACCAAACTGCGCTACATCCCGTTGCAACATTAATATTTTAACAAACACTGCGAGCGTTGTCAAGATGTTTTAAAAACTTTTTGAATATTTTTGCACCATGAGTTAAAAAAGCAAAACGGACACTGCCGATTGACAGTGTCCGAAAAATGCTTAATCAAAGATTAATTCGTTAAAATCAGTCTTCTTTCTTCTTTCTTGCAAGGAACATAACGCCTGCTGCTGAAACCATAAGACCTGCCATTACGAAAACGATAGTTGTTTCAACACCTGACTTAACTGCACCTGTGCTTGAAGAACCTGAACCTGATGAGCCTGAACCGTTGCTGCCTGAGCCTGAGCCTGAGCCAGAACCTGAACCGCCGTTGTTAGAGCCGTTGCCTGCTGCCTTGTTACCTGTCTTCTTAGCGTTGCCAAGCTGATCCTTGTCAACCTTTTTACCACCTTTTGTAGGATCTGTGCAACCTGAGAGAATCTTCTCAACTGCAGGAGCAATCGTATCCTTATCAGGGTTGTTTGTAGCGTTGAGTCTATCTGTTACAGCACCCATAACATCTACAGGGCTAACCTTGAGTTTGTTAATAAGATCCTGTGTAAGACTTGTCTTAGCGTCATCATTGTAGTAAGCGACGAGGTATGTAGCCAGCAATGTTACATCTGATTCGCCCTCAGGGAAAGCAGAACCGATGATGTTACCTGTTGATGTAATCTTCTTTTCAGGACCGCAGTCTGAGTTGTTTTCCCACTTAGCTTCGTTTGCCTTCTTTTCTGAATCCTCGGGGTTTTCAAGCTGATTACCTGTGCAATAAAGTGTGTCGCCGATGCAGTTACCGTTCATAATAGCGTTGTATGACTGCATACCTGTGTTAGCACTGAAGACTACACAGTAAACTCTTCCGTCTGACTTAGAGATTGTGTTACCTGTCTTTGAAAGATCATATGTAGCGATACCTGTTGAAGAATCGTACTTACATTTTTCTTTCTTTGACTGCCATGCCGGCCAATCGCCTGAACCGTCAGCCTTCCAAACGTGACAGAATACTGACTTAACATTATTCCAGCCTGACTTCTTAACATCAAACTTAATAACATTGCCTGCTTCAACTTCTGAAGAAGCGTCAGCTGAAACCTCTGATGAACCGTCGGCTGAAACCTCGCCTGACTGATCTGCTGCAGCAACAGCAGCGTCATCCTCTGCTTCTGCAGCGCTAGCTGTGATGGCAGCTGAACTGCACATTACTGCTGCTGCAAGAAAAAGACCTGCAATTTTCTTGAACATTTTTAATCTCCTCCTAAAATTGTTCATAAATATCCAAGATAGATTTTCATATCTTAGTATTGCTTATTATACTATAAAAATAACAAAACTGCAATAGTTTTGGTTTAAAACCGTTTTTGTTAATTGCACAAGATTTTATGTGACCGTTTGGCTATTTTCCACAATTCAACCGGCAAGTAAGCCATAAATACACATTAAACGATTATTTTAACATTGCATAAACAGTTTCTTTTACGCTGTCAAGAGCCTCTGAAATCTTCTCAGGCTGTTTAGCACCTGCCATAGCCATATCAGGCTTTCCGCCTCCGTTGCCTCCGGCCTTCTGAGCAACAGCCTTTATGATTTTGCCTGCATTTGCACCGAGAGCAAGAGCCTCTTTACCGCAGGCTGCGGCAAATGTCACCTTGCCGTCATTTTCAGTTGCAAGAACACATACGCACTTCGGGGCAAAATCTCTTGCCTTTTCGCACATTGTGCGAAGAATGTCGGCATTAGCCTTGTCAATTCTGCCTGTTACCACTCTTACACCGTTTTCCTCCGTTGTGCCTGCAAAAAGCTGACCGATCTGAGCAACGGCAAGCTTTGAATTAAGCTCGTTGATTTCTCTCTGCTGTTCCTTGATAAGCTGTTCAGCCTTCTGAACACCCTCAACAACTGCCTTTGGATTTGCAATTTTGAGTAATGAGCAAACATCCATAATAACAGCGCTCATACCGTTGATGTACTTGAGAACGCCCATACCTGTGAGAGCCTCAATTCTTCTTACACCTGCGGCAACCGAACCCTCCTGTCTGATTCTGAAAAGACCGAGGTTTGCAGTATTCTTTACATGTGTACCGCCACAGAATTCAACAGAGAAGTCGCCTGCGCTTACAACACGGACAACATCGCCGTACTTTTCACCGAAGAGTGCCATTGCGCCGAGCTTTTTAGCCTCTTCAATAGGCATTTCCTGTGTTGTAACGGGGATTGCCTCAAGAATCTTTTTATTCACAAGATTCTGAACCTCAATGAGTTCCTTTGCCGTGAGAGCCTCAAAGTGAGTAAAGTCAAAACGGAAGTAATCGTCTGAAACAAGCTGACCTGCCTGCTGAACATGGTTGCCGAGAACCTCACGGAGAGCCGACTGAAGAAGGTGAGCCGCTGTGTGGTTTCTTGTGATATCAGCACGGCGCTCTTCATCAACAGCAGTTGAAACCTCTGCACCTACATTGATGCTGCCGCTCTTTACTGTACAAGCGTGAAGGTAAATTGTGCCTGACGGATTCTTTGTTGTGTTGTCAACATCAGCTGAAAAACTGCCAGACTCCATAACACCTGTGTCGCCAACCTGACCGCCGCCTTCTCCGTAGAACGGAGTTTTGTCGAGAACGATGATAGCATTTTCGCCCTCGCCGATACTGTCAACTCTCACACCGTCCTTAACGATTGCAAGAACCTTTGAAGTTGACTTGAGGTCTGTGTAACCTACGAATTCTGTATTTGCAACATCGGAAAGGTCTGTTGTGTCAGAAATCCAAGCGTCTGCACCGGCGTTCTTTCTTGCGTCACGAGAACGCTTTTTCTGCTCTTTCATAAGCTCACGGAAACGCTCAACATCAACCTTAATACCTTTTTCGGAAAGAATTTCTTTTGTAAGGTCAATCGGGAAGCCGTAGGTATCGTTAAGCTTAAATGCGTCCTCACCGCTGAGAACCTTAACATCTTCGCTGTCCATAATGCCGTTGAGCATCTTAAAGCCCTGATCAATTGTCTTGGCAAAGCTTTCTTCCTCAACCTTGATAACCTTTGTAATGAACTCCTGCTTTTCCTTGAGTTCGGGATAAGCTGTGAGATTTTCTTTGATAACCGTATCGCAAACCTTATAGAGGAAAGGCTCATTGTAACCGAGAAGTCTGCCGTGACGAGCGGCTCTTCTGAGCAAACGGCGGAGCACATAACCCTTGCCCTCGTTTGACGGAAGAACACCGTCACCAATCATAAATGTTGTACTGCGGATATGGTCTGTGATAACACGGAGCGAAACATCGCTCTTTTCATTTTTGCCGTACTCAACACCTGTAATCTGTGAGATGTGTTTCATAATGTTCTGAATTGTGTCAACGAGGAAAAGGTTGTCAACACCCTGCATAACACAGGCAAGTCTTTCAAGTCCCATACCTGTATCAATGTTCGGATGTTCAAGAGGAGTGTAGTTACCTTTGCCGTCACTCTCAAACTGAGTAAATACAAGGTTCCAAACCTCAACAAAACGGTCACATTCACAGCCTACATGACAATCGGGTCTGCCGCAGCCCTTTTCGTCACCACGGTCAAAGTAGATTTCGGAGCACGGACCGCAGGGGCCTGAACCGTGTTCCCAGAAGTTATCTTCCTTGCCGAGTCTTACCATATGTGACGGATCAACGCCTACTTCTTTTGTCCAAATGTCAAAAGCCTCGTCATCGTCCTCATAGATTGAAACATAGAGCTTTTCGGGAGGCATTTCAAGAACCTTTGTAAAGAATTCCCATGCCCATGCTGTAGCCTCGTGCTTAAAATAGTCGCCGAATGAGAAGTTACCGAGCATTTCAAAGAATGTACCGTGACGGGCTGTGATGCCGACACGCTCAATGTCGGGAGTACGGATACATTTCTGACAGGTTGTAACACGCTTGCGAGGAGGTGTTACCTCACCTGTAAAATATTTTTTCATAGGAGCCATACCGCTGTTGATAAGCAGAAGGCTGTTGTCGTCCTTTGGAACAAGTGAAAAGCTGGGAAGTCTTAAACAACCCTTTGATTCAAAGAATTCAAGGAACTTTTCTCTTAATTCGTTAAGTCCTGTCCACTTCATAAAAAATCTCTCCTTATACAAATTCACAGGGGAATACAATATTCGTTCAAATTTGTTTAAAGTATGCAACCGAGCAAAATAAAAAATCCCATTGTATAAAAATACAATGGGACAGGAATATCCTGCGGTACCACCCAAATTGACGCCAAGCGTCCGCTTTGAGTAATCGTCATATAGATTACATTTCCTTAACGCAGAAATACGCTGTGCTTAATCACACAGAGCTCAGGGGCAGCGCACCGAAACTTCACATAAAAGCCTTGCACCAAAACGGCTTTCTCTCTGAAATGCTGACATATCGGTTAATCCCGTCACAGCCGAATATTGTAATTCAATTGTAGCAAATAATTTAAATCGGAGCAACACTCTGCTTTGCTTGCAAGGAGCAGAGTTTGCGACAGATTGCAATCAAGTGCATAGGAGCGTCAGCTCCTCAGTATTTCAGCGAGAGATTTGCTCACGCTGAAAGGCTGAATTGTTCCCCACCGTTTTTAAGGTGGGGAACATCAGTACTTAGATTATAAAACTGTTTCTTTGCGTTGTCAATAGCAAAATTCGGGATTAATCACGCTTTTTTCTGATAACCGAGCCTGACGGAACGGGAGCGTTGCATTTCATTGTAAGTCTTTGCATCGGATGCGGCGCACTTTCAACGGGCATGCCCTCGTCGGTTGTAAGTGATTCACATTTGATTTCAAACGGCACTCCGCTTGGCGGAAGTACATCAAGTGTGTCGCCCACATAGAATTTGTTGCGCTGAGTAATCACTGCGGTTGTGTCGTCAACAAGCTCTTCACACAATGCAACATTGTCATAATGACGGATATATCCTCCGTTGCCCGTAACCTGACCGGGTTCTCTGCCGAAATAGAAGCCTGTGTTGTACTCACGGTGGCTGATTTTTTCAAGTTCTTCCCTTATCCACGGTTTGAGAACATAATCGTCACCCTCTGCAAAATAATCGTCAACAGCGTGACGGTAAGCGTTTGTTGTAACAGCGACATAGTAAGCCGACTTTGCTCTGCCCTCAATCTTAAAGCTTGAAACACCTGCCTTTACAAGCTCGGGGATATGCTCAATCATACAGAGATCTCTTGAATTGTAGAGATATGTGCCGTCACCTGTTTCTTCAACAGGGAAATACTGTCCCTGACGGTTTTCTTCGTAAAGATGATACTTCCAGCGACACGGCTGAGCGCAGTCGCCGTGGTTAGCATCTCTGCCTGTCATATAACTTGAAATAAGGCATCTGCCTGAAAATGAAACACACATTGCACCGTGTACAAAGCATTCGATTTCAAGCTCTTTCGGAACTTTTGCACGCATTTCGGCAATTTCATCAAGCGGAATTTCTCTTGCAAGCACAACCCTTGACGCACCCATATTGTAAAGCACATTTGCCGCCGCATAGTTTGTTACTCCCGCCTGAGTCGAAATGTGGCGCTGAACCTTTGGCGCATACTTTTTAGCCGCCTCAAAAACACCGAGGTCGGCAATTATGAACGCATCAACTCCGCAAGCCTGAGCATTCTCCATAAATTCCTGAAGATGAGGAATTTCATTATTGCGTGGAAGTGTGTTGCAGGTCACATGGATTCTTGCGCCCTTTGCGTGGGCAAGGTCACAAGCCTTTTTGAGTTGATCGTTATCAAAATTCTGCGGTGCGGAACGCATTCCAAACATTTTTCCTGCAAGAAAAACTGCGTCTGCGCCAAAGTTTAAAGCGGATTTAAGGCAATCCATATCACCTGCCGGTGACAAAATTTCGGGTTTTTCAAAATTAGTTATCATAGCTTTCAATATACTCCAGATTTGCGTTTTGCTGTTCAAGTGTTGATGCGTAATAAGCCTGTCCCTTGCTGTCATGGCAGAAGAAGTAATAATCCGAGCTGTTCGGATTGAGTGCGGCAATGATTGCGTCCATACCGGGGTTGCAGATAGGACCGTAAGGAAGTCCCTTCCTGTCATATGTATCATATCTGCTCTTGTAGGTGCTTCTGTCATTTTCGGGAACATCCTCAAGGCTTCTGTACGGATAGAACTTTGTTGAATCAAGACCGAGGCTTGACACGCCGAGACTGCTGTCGGCTGTAAGACGGTTGTGTAGAATTGAAGAAATGTAGTACATATCCTCTTTGTCAGCCGCCTCTGCCTGAATGATAGATGCGATTGTCATAACCTGATCAAGCGAATACTTTGTATCGCTCTCTTCAACCATTTTCAAAACTGTTGTTTTCTTTGAATATCCGTCAACAGTCTGCTTTTCGTTAATCTTTGTTTCGTAGTTGTTGAGAAATTTGTAGATTACAGATTCTGCATTTTCGTTTCTGTAGAATTCGTAGGTATCTGGATAGAGATAGCCCTCAAGCTTGTAGTAACGCTTGTCCGCATTTGTTTCAGCCTTGATAAAGTCAAAGTCGCTGTCAAACTTTTCGGAATTGCAAAGCGAAAGAAACTCGTCCTTGTCGCCCAAAGCACCGTTCTTTTCAAGAGTGTTGGCAATTTCAAGAACGCTTTCGCCCTCGGTAATTGTAACGGAAACCGTGTCGGTTCTGTTGTTGTTACTCGAAAGGAAGTTGATGATTGCCTCGTAGTCCATATTTCTGCGAATTTCATATGTACCCTGAGTAAAATCATCGGCAGACTTTGTGACATTGACAAAAAGCTTGAAATATGACGGCTCACCGATTACTTTATTGTCAACAAGTACCTTTGTAACATCGTCAACAGTCGGATTTTCGGGAATTTCAATTTTCACGGTTGAGGAGTCGGTCCTGTTCACGGCAAGCAAATCGTTCATGCCTGTTATCATATATACAGCCGCCATTGCTCCGACAATTAAAACCGAGATAATCCAGATAAAGCGGAAGGTTCTGCGATTATACTTGTTCTTTGCTTTAAGAGCCTTTTTTTCTTCCTTTTTCTTCTGCTTTAAAACCTGCTTTGATTCACGGGCCATTTGCTTTTTGACATCCTGACCGCTGTATGAATTAAGGTTTGACGGTTCATCCTCAGACTTGACGAAATTATCGTCCTCATACTCGCTTTCATCAATATTAAGTTTAAAGTTTTCGGCTCTTCTGCGACGCTGAGCGTTAAGCTCCTGTTCGCTCATATTAAAATTATCAGGGTTCATAATGTATCATTCCTTTACAAACTCGTTATTTGTTCGGTTGGTATATTTTTCGGTAATCACGGCGTCAACGGGGCGGTCGAACACTCCCGAGGGCAGAGTATGCTCTATACATTTGGAGTAGCAAAGCCCAACGCTTGTTCCCGAAAAATTCTGTAAAAATCTGTCGTAGTAACCCTTGCCGAATCCAAGGCGGAATCCCTGCATATCAAAGCAAAGTCCCGGAACAAGGCAGAGTCCGTGTGAGAAATCCTCGTACTTTTCGCAAACCTCGGGGTTTGGTTCCATGATTGAAAACGCACCCTTTTCAAGCTGAGAAAGTGAATTTACAAGGTAAAAATCCATTTCGCCGAAATTATTTTTACACTTTGGCAAAGCAAGTCTTTTGCCGTCTTTCAGCGTTGTTTCAAGAATAAGCGAGGTGTCAACCTCAATCGGCGATGAAACAAAGGCAAAAAGCACATCACAGTTTTTGTATTCCTCACTTGCCAGAAAAGCGTTCTGCAAGGCGAGGTCAAGCTGTTGCTTTTTTTCGGGAGGACAGCTTTTTCGTATTTTTTTATGTTTTGCACGGAGCTGACTTTTCAGCTCACGAACATTTTTCACAGGCATTGCATATCACCGATAACCTTGTCGGCAGCATCCTTTGATACTGCGAGAGAAACAATTGCGTGACCGAATTCAATTGCACAGCCTGCGCCCTTTGCGGTAATAATATTGCCGTCCGTTACGGTGTGAGTGCCTGTATAGTCTGCACCCTTGAGTTCCTTTTCAAAGCCCGGAAAACAGGTTGCCTTTTTGCCGTCAAGGATTCCGAGATGACCGAGAATTGACGGAGCGGCACAGATTGCGGCAACGATTTTGCCGTTTTCACAGCTATACTTAACAGCCTCAAGAACCTTTTCGTTTGCCTCAAGATTGAGAGTTCCGGGCATACCGCCGGGGAGTACAACACCCTGAACATCGTCAAGGTCGATATTGTCAATTGTGATATCGGCTTTTACAGGCACACCGTGTGAGCTTGTAACACATTCGCCTGTTACACCGACTGTTTTAACATCAAGCTTTGCCCTGCGCATTACATCAACGGGGGCAAGCGCCTCTGTTTCTTCAAAGCCTTCTGCAAGAAATACATAGAACATAGTAAACTTCCTTTCAGGAAAGAGTAATCCCGATATAGACATCGTCGGGAATTTTATGGTTTTTGTCGAGTGATTTAATCATTCCGCATTTTTGTGATTGGCAGTTTTCAAAAAAAGCGTTATCGGATTTACCCGTAAATACAAACCTTTCTGATTTTGTATTTTCAAGCAAAAGTGCGGAAAGTTCGTTTATATTTTCATAAGCCGAGTAAAAAACATCGGCAGTATTTTCGTTTTCATCAAATACGGCAAAGCAGTCATTCTTATTGATTACCTTTGAGCCGTAAATCTCATAATAGGACTTTGCAAATTCAAAAAAATTCTCATTATATATGAAAGAATTTTCTTTTAAACAGCCGATATTCAAGCCCTTCTCTGCAAAACTTTCAAGCGTTTGCCTTGAAATTTCACGGCTTTTTACGGTGCAGTTCAAAGCATATCCGAGTTTTGCGTAAAAGCCGTACAAACCGTCATTTGCAGGAAAAAGCAGAGAATAGACATCACCGTTATTCTTTGCGTCATCAAGTGCAAAATCAATCAGCCTTGACATTATCCCGTTGCCACGGAAAGATTTATCGGTTGACGCACCGCAAAGATAATGCGATTTTTCGCCGTTGAGCGTACCTTTTACAAGGTAAAGAGCCGAAACGATTCTATCGTCAACAACGGCACAGCAGCCGTCAAAAAGGTCGCTGTCAAAAATAAGGTTGACGGCAGTTACATCCTCGTCAAAACACGAGAGCCACAGCTTTTTTAGGCTTTCGGTATCGGATTTTTCGGTTTTGCGAAATATCGTTTTCATCGTTTTTTCGGTGTTGCATTCCAGCGGTCGAGGATAATAACGGGATTGTATGAAAGTTTAGACTTTTTGAGTCCCTCAAGTCCCATATCTTCCTCACGGTTTATATACTCATACTGCGTAAGAGTTTTGGCAAATTCGTTGTTGATTACGGCATAAACACCGTCATATTCACGAAGTGCCTTTTCAAAGTTGATGTCATACACCTTGGGTGAAATTTCACTTCCGAGAGTCATGGCAACGGGCTTTGAGTCAACATACAGTACAGCGCCCTTGACATTGTATTCGTCTTTGAGGTCGCACATTTCCCTGATTGCCATAATTTCGCTTGAAGCTTCGGGATCGGTGTCATTTTCCGCACACCACAGTTTTGCAACCGTTAATGCATCGGGAATGTTTGAATCCGACAGAGTTTCAAAACGGGTATCGGTGTAGGTTCTGTAAAATTTTGAAATGTGGTTACGCTTTGCGTGAAACCTTTTGCCCGCAAGGGTTGCAAGGTCACGGGAAGTGTAGATATAATCCTGATTTTCGGGTGAACGGACATAAGCAAATTTGTCGGGAAACATTGTTTCAAGCATTACACGATTGCCGTTTGTCAGCATAACAATTTGCAAATTGCCGTTTCTCTCCTCGGCATCTTTGAAAACCTCTTCAAGCGCACCCTTTATATTTTTGCCTGTAGGCATACAGTAACCCCAGACGGACTCGTCGGGATTACAATACACCTTGACAATTGTATCATCATAAAAAGCAAATTTAATATTGTATTCGTTTCGCCAAAGATAAGCGTTCAAAAGGTTGGTATCGCAACCCATGCACTCATCATAATCGTAGTATTTTTTAAGTTCGTTTATGTCACTTTGCTCAATTTTTTTAAAGCTCAGCATAAATTTCAGCCGCTGCCCTCTCTATCTCTTCCGATATTTTTTCTATACTCTTAATCTCTCCGTTTTCACAGCAATTAATAACCTTCCAGCCGCATTTTTTAGCGGCATAAACTGCACTTTTTCGACATTCAAGAAGGAAACGGAGGTTTTTCTCATGCAAATCTTTCTTGCTGTTGTCACCGCCGTAGCGTTTTTCCATAAGCTTCTGCGAAACCTCGGGTTCAACATCAAGGTAGATTACAAGGTCGGGTTTCGGAATCCCGAGCTTTTCGTATTCAAAATCGTTCAGCCAATCAATAAAGCTGTTCCACTCCTCTTTCGGGAGTTTGGACATCTGATAAATTATATTTGAAGTCACATAGCGGTCGCTTAAAATCACACCGCCGTTGTCACATTCCTTTTTCCAAAACTGAAGATAGCTTGCAACACGGTCAACCGCATAAAATGCACTCGCCGCATAGGCATTGACATCATCGGGCTTGTCGCCGAATTCACCGTCAAGATACATCTTCACGGGAGCGGCGGCAGGGCTTTCATAATTTGGAAATTCAAGCTTTGTGACCTTTTTTCCGAGAGCGGAAATTTTTTCGCACAAAATCTTTGTCTGCGTAGCTTTTCCGCTGCCGTCAAGTCCCTCAATAACAATAATTTTGCTTTTCATATATATACCTTACTTTTCTCTGCCGTATTTCTGACGCATTTCCTTTTGCTTTCCGCAACACATATTGCCCTCGGGGCATGGTCCGAACAGGCATGACGGGCCGCAGTTTTTGAAAAGGTGCGGAGCAACCTCAAGACATTGCAAAAGCATCTGTTCGGCAACCTCACGAATTTCCCACTGTGCTCTGTTGCAGCAACGGTGTGCAAAAAAGTTCTGCAAGCTTCTTGCATTGAAAGTGCAGACAATTTTTGTTGTCGATGCATTCGGAAGAATAAATCTTGCATCCTCATTGGCTTTCTTGATGAAAGCATTGCAGGATTTTTTGTCGTCAGCCTTGTAGGCATTGATAATTTCTTCATCCGTTCCGCTGTATTTATCGGGACATTTCTCGTTGATGTAACCGACAGCAAGCGCATCTCTGATTTCCTTGTAAGCGTCAGCCTCAACCTTGAGGGCCTTTTCATAGGCGGTAAGAGCCTTTTCGTTCTTTGCAATCTCGGGCGGAGTTACAAAGTCAAACCTTGTGCCGTCAACATAGCGCTGTGACTGCTGACTGTAGGACGCAATTCTGTGGCGGACAAGCTGGTGTGAGCAAGCTCTTGAAATGCCCTCAATGCCAAATGTAAAATATGCGTGTTCAGTCGGACTTGCATGGCCGAGGCTTGCAAGCATATCAATAAATGAGGAAGTTTTTTCCTCGTCAAGACCTTCTCTTATATCTTCAATCCCTGACGGTGAGTAGCAAAGCTTTGCCGCCATTGCAACCGTCTGTTCAGGGTTTGGTGTGTGTGTAAGGAGCGTTACCTTTATTGCCATTTTTAGTTTTCATCTCCCATTTTCGATAAAGTTATTCACAATTTCCGATATTCGGATTTATTATAACATTATTATTCAGTCTTTTCAATGGTAAAAACGAGCAAAAATCCCGACAGCACAAAACCTGTCGGGATTTCTGATTAAAATACTATTTTCTTGTGATTGACCAACCCTTTGAGTTGTAACCGCTTACCGTTTTGCCTTTCTTGTCAATACAACGGACTGTGTAGGTTACCTTCTTACCCTTTTTAGCACCTGAATCTGTGAAAGAGGTTGAAGTTGTATCTTTTACCTTTGTCCAGCTTCCGCCGTCATATTTTCTGTAAAGTCTGTAGCCGTAAACGCCTGCGATTTTATTCCAAGTTACGCTTACACCCTTTGATGTATTTGAGAGCCTTGTAATTGTCGGAGCAACGGGCGTGTATTTTTTCGACCAACCCCTTGAATAAAAACCGCTGACGGTATTGCCGTTCTTGTCAATACAACGGATTGTGTAGGTTTCGGTTCTGTTAGGACTTACTCCCGAATCGGTGAACGATGTGGCAGTTGTGTCCTTAAATCTCTTCCAACCGCCTGATGATGTTTTATAGTAAAGTCTGTAACCGTAAACACCTGCGATTTT